>Ga0302119_10000621_pt1 | contig 16033 bp, 13 predicted proteins | sample AG5_Tmax_MG_FD_203114 | JGI IMG/M metagenome (GOLD analysis project Ga0302119, IMG submission 203114) | Marine microbial communities from Western Arctic Ocean, Canada - AG5_Tmax | ecosystem: Environmental > Aquatic > Marine > Oceanic | place: Canada: Western Arctic Ocean | collected 2017-10-01 | reverse complement strand
CAGCTACCCATAATATCACACCTGCTCCGTTTATTATTACAAAAGGACGTACCTTCTCTGACAGCCTAAGTGTGGAGATAGGCTGCGCTAACAGCGAATCCAATATTTATTATTCCGTTGATGGGTCAGAACCAACTAAAAACGCCACCCCCTACACTGCTCCTTTCACTATTACTGAATCATCTTATATCAGAGCTATCTCCTTAGTAGATGGAGTTAAGAGTTATGTGACAGAGACGCGACTGGGGAAGCTGGATGGTAGTGTTTCTATCTCTCTTGGCAGTGAATACGCCAACCAATACTCCGCCGGGGGAGACAAAGCCCTGATAGACCTAATAAAAGGCGACCCTAATTTCAGAACCGGTTCATGGCAGGGCTATCAGGAGGACCTGAATGCAATTGTGGATCTGGGTAAGGTGCGAGAGATCAATTCCATCTCAACTGGTTTTCTGCAAGACATCAGTTCGTGGATATGGTATCCGAATTCTGTTGAATACTACACCTCTACTGATGGGCGTAATTACACACTTGTTGAAAAAATAGAAAACTACTTTCCTGATGAAGAATACGGGTCCTTCATCAAAGAGGTGACGGCTCAAACCCAAAGCACTAGTGCAAGGTATGTCAAGGTCATCGCCAAGAATTATGGCAAATGCCCACCGTGGCACCTGGGTTATGGAGGACAGGCATGGATCTTCTCTGACGAGATAACGATCAATTAAAGGCTCTCTCGGCTAAGCCTTTGCAGACACAAACTCCCTGTAGTGCTCCGGAATCTCTCCACCATCTAAGAAACAACCCACTTTCACGTCGGGATAAATCTGATCGTATCGCAGTGTTTGGTGCATGTTCACCCTTCTATTAATCATTGATCTCTTCAAATCCGTCAATTTCTTGTTTCCCGTTGCAACGAGCATCTCCATGGCGATGTGCACAGTTTCCCGATGGAAATTAAATATTCTTGGTGTCTTGGCCTCCGCATTCAAACCAACACTCAGGCTTGGATCCTGGGTCGCAACCCCAGTTGGACACGTATTGGCATTACACTCCATGGCTTGTATGCACCCTAATGCTATCATCATTGCCCTGGCACTAGTCACCATGTCAGCTCCCATTGACAACGCCCTTAACACATGAAATCCGGTCATAATTCGTCCTGATGCTGTTACGGTAATATCCTTTTTTAAGTCGTACCCGTTCAGCACATCACAAACAAAAGCCAATCCATCATTGAGTGGCATACCCAAGGAATTAGAGAACTCCAATGGGGCCGCTCCTGTTCCACCTTCACCCCCATCCACTGTGATAAAGTCAGGCTTTAGCCCAGTAGAACTCATGGCTTCCGCCAATTCAACAAATTCTGATCTGTTGCCCAGGCAAAGCTTAAATCCAACGGGCTTGCCGCCTGATAGTTTCCTCAGTTCCACAACAAATTCGAGTAAGCCCACCGGCGTATTAAATGCGGTATGAGATGAAGGAGATACGATCTTGGTATTGGGCTCTACTCCTCGAATCTTAGCTATTTCCTCTGTATTCTTCTGGGCAGGTAATATCCCTCCATGTCCAGGCTTGGCTCCCTGAGACAGCTTAATCTCGATCATCTTAACAACATCGAGACTTGCAGTCTCCTTAAACTTATCCGGCGAAAAATTGCCGTCAACAGTCCTGCATCCAAAATAAGCTGTCCCTATCTGCCAGATGATATCACCGCCCGGCTTTAAGTGATAGGGACTCACACCACCCTCCCCCGTGTTGTGTGCAAAATTCCCCATTTTAGCCCCACCATTCAAAGCAAGAACTGCATTGTGGCTTAAGGCCCCAAAGCTCATCGCCGATATGTTCAATACTGAGGCACTATAGGGTTGAGCACATTGCAATTTGCCTATGTTTATCCGCTGATCTATCTCGATTTCGCTTAAATTGGCTGGAGTCATTGAGTGGTCCATCCACTCATATCCTGCTTCATCCACATCCATCTGGGTTCCAAAAGGATGCGTGTCCAGATCCCCTTTAGCTCTTTGGTAAACTATAGACCTAAAATTCCTACTAAAGGGCCGACCTTCAAGATCTGATTCTACAAAGTATTGATTCATCTTAGGGCCCATATTTTCCATAATATAGCGTAGGCGGCCAAAGACGGGAAAATTTCTCCGGATAGTTTGCTTCTTCTGCACCATGTCAACTGCCCCCATGTACACAAACGGGATAACTATCAGGTACAGCCACAATGCAGGAGTCCAACTTGTAGCGATGGCAGCAATGCCTAAGACACAAACAAAGGATATTAGAACGAAGAGTTTTCTCATCTTTTGAATTTGAAATCTAAATATAAGAATTCTTAAAAGACATTAAATTTACCGTAACGTGTGTTTTTGCGATAGTAATCTTATTTTGGCAAATAATACTGATTGCATATCAACCTTTCAGACAGTAGTGCGCATAAAATCTAACCTAAAACAAAACATCCGAATGCCATTGGAGTTTAATATCTTTGGTCAAAATCCATTTTATCGTGGTTACTGAAATTATTGTAGTTGTAACGGCTCTTACTTCTATCGCCGCATTCAATTCTCCCAAACTCTTGAATGACTGGATCTTCGAGCCGTACACGATTTATCGGAAGAAAGAGTACTATCGTTTTCTGACCTCTGGGTTGCTCCATGGAAGCTGGATGCATCTTCTGATAAACATGTTTGTGCTTTACTCTTTCGGACAAGCTGTGGAATACTACTATCTAATGGAGTTCGGTACTAATGCCCTCTGGTTTTATATGCTCTTGTATGCTGGTGCACTCGTAGCATCCGATCTGGTAACTTTCAGTAAACGCAAGCATGATATGACTTATAAAGGCCTGGGGGCCTCTGGGGCGGTTTCAGCAGTCGTATTTGCCAGTATTTTGTTTAACCCGATGGGTGAAATTTCACTCTACTTCGTCATTAAGATGCCAGCAATTGTCTTAGGAATCGGCTACCTGGTGTACTCGTGGTACATGTCGAAAAAATCAAGGGACAATATCAATCACGATGCACACTTTTATGGTGCGGTATTCGGCTTTCTGTTTACGCTGCTACTCAGTCCGCGATTATTTGGAGAATTCCTCAGGCAGCTACCCTTTTGATAGCTATGTCTTTATGCCTGCTGTAGTTAGTCTTTGTAAACAGAGACCTTTAGGACTCCATCTTCGCGTACACTGCCTCTATACATACCTTCCGTATTGAACGTAAGGGCAAAGTTCCCATCTTTATCCACTGATATGATACCCCCTGCTCCACCTAGCTTAGGCAGTTTGTTGTGAATAACCTCATTAGCCGCCTCCTGCAAAGAAACACCCTTATACTCCATAATTGCGGCAATATCATAAGCCACAACCGCACGTATAAAATACTCTCCATGCCCCGTACTGGAAACTCCACAGGTTGCGTTATTAGCATAGGTGCCAGCGCCAATAACCGGAGAGTCGCCAACCCTGCCGTACATTTTGTTTGTCATTCCTCCCGTAGAAGTACCCGCAGCAATATTTCCATTCTTATCTAGTGCTACAGCACCCACCGTCCCAAACTTTTCATCAATGGGTTCCTTAAACTCTGCATTGAATTGATCCTGTGTGTTTTCAATCTGTTCTTCAGAGTGGTCCATTTGCGTTTCTATCGTTCCCTTTATCTGTTGCCATTGCTGGTAACGCTTTTCATCATGGAAGTAGGATGAATCTACAAGGTCAATTTTGTGTTCTCTGGCAAATTTAACCGCACCTTCACCTACCATCATTACATGCGGTGACTGCTCCATAACAACTCGAGCGGCGGAAATGGGATTCTTAATGGTGTTGATCATCGCGACAGACCCAGCTTCCAATGTTTGTCCATCCATGATTGAAGCATCCATTTCATTTTTCCCCTCGTTGGTGAATACCGCACCTTTACCGGCATTAAATAGTGGGGAATCCTCCATAACCATGATAGCTGATTCCACAGCATCTACACTGCTGCCACCATTATTCAGGATTGCATGCCCAGCCGATAATGCCTCTTTCAACTTATCCTTATAAGCCAGCTCCTTCTCAGCCGTCATATTCTTCTTTAGAATAGTGCCAGCACCTCCATGTATCACCAAAGTAAAATTCTCCACAACGGGTTCTGTTATTTGTCCAACCGACATTTGATCTGTCAAAATTGCGAGTGCAAAGATGAATAATATTCGCGTCATTTCAGTCTGGATCACAAAATCCAAACACTTTCTTAATATTGTGTTAAGTATATGCGATTTATTACTCAATTTCTTCAGAGGTTAGCATACCTGTGCCGCGCAAAAAACGCACACAGCGTACATTCACCCGTCATATCCGATCTATATACAAACATTATTAAAGACCGAAAGCCCTATTACATCTTCTCAAATATTGAATCAGTACGATCAAAACTCCTGCTCGACAATTCCATAATACAGGTCACAGATTATGGAACCGGTAATTCCAACAGCAGGAAAGTAGCCAATATCGCCGCCCGTTCTCTCAAGTCCCCAAAAACAGCTGAGCTCCTCTTTCGGCTTGTAAACCACTTCAAACCCAAGCACCTGCTCGAGCTGGGAACTTCCTTGGGGATTACTAGTGCATATCTGGCTTCAGTAAATCCTAATAGTCAACTAACAACACTGGAAGGGTGTCCCGAGATTGCCACAATTGCCCAGGAGACATTTGACATTTTGAAGCTGAGCAACGTCAAACTGACTATTGGAGCTTTCGAAAGCACCTTAGACAAGGCATTAAACGCTCTTCCTCAATTAGACTTTGTCTTTATCGACGGCAACCACCAAAAAGAGCCAACCATTCAATATTTTGAAGCCTGTCAGAAAAAGGCCAATGAGAAGTCCATTATCCTATTAGACGACATACATTGGTCTGCTAACATGCAAGCAGCCTGGAAGGAAATCCAAAACCACCCGAAGGTGTCAGTAAGTATCGATCTTTTCGAGATTGGCATAATTTTACTGGACCCCAAACTTCAAAAGCAAGCCTATGTGTTGAGATTATAGTATAGTCACCATAAACTGTTGCGGGAATGCAGTCTGGCTTTAGCGTGCAACCGCAAAGTTGGCTGTCCTGGTTGTACCATAGGTATAGTTTAAAACCATTCAAATCAATGCTGATCATGAATTATGTGTGTGATTTAACACATTCATTACATTTGTGCGTTATAAGAATTTAGACAATGACAGATTCAGGGGACACCATAATTGAACTCGACAATATTGTTCGGCATTTTCGCGTCGGTTCTGAAGTAGTTGAGGCGCTGCGTTCAGTTTCACTTTCAATCCGGAAAAATGAATACGTCGCACTCATGGGCCCTTCTGGTTCAGGGAAATCAACATTAATGAACCTGGTTGGCTGCCTGGATACTCCTACAAGCGGACGCTATGTGCTGAACGGCAATGATGTGAGCAGTCTTAGTGACGATGAGCTGGCAGAAATAAGAAACAAGGAAATAGGATTTGTGTTTCAAACCTTTAACCTCCTCCCAAGAGCGACAGCACTGGATAATGTATGCCTGCCTTTGATATATGCAGGGATGAACAAAACAACCCGGGAGGAGCGTGCCTTGAAGGTACTAGAGCAGGTTGAACTTTCTGATAGAGTCACCCACAAGCCCAATGAATTATCAGGGGGACAGAGACAACGTGTGGCTATTGCGCGAGCCATGGTAAACCACCCGTCAATTATTCTTGCTGATGAACCAACAGGAAATCTGGATTCAAAAACATCAATAGAAATCATGGCGCTACTCGAAGATATTCATCAGAAAGGGAATACGATAATCATAGTTACCCATGAAGAAGATATCGCCAAACATGCACACAGAATTGTGCGTTTGATAGATGGACAAATTGCGTCTGATGAACCTAGAATGACGCCTTCAAGAGCTTAAACACTACTCCAAATAATGAAGATCTATACCAAAAGAGGGGATTCCGGACAGACCTCGCTATTAGGCGGCACAAGGGTTGACAAACACCACGATAGAATTGAAGCTTACGGCACAGTGGATGAGCTCAATTCCTATATTGGCCTCATTCGGGATCAGGACATAAATCAAGCCCTAAAACCCACGCTAATAAAGATACAAAACGACCTCTTCGCTATTGGATCTATACTCGCTTCTGACCCAGGAAAACCAAAAATAAAAATCCCGTCAATAGTAGAATCAGACATCTCACTACTCGAAAATGCCATGGACGAATGGAGTGAAGTATTGCCAGAAATGCGGTCATTTATCCTGCCAGGTGGCCACCCTATTGTATCCCACATTCACGTGGCACGCTGCATTTGCCGAAGGGCAGAAAGAAACACTAATAAGTTGAATTCAAGTATTCAACTCTCTGCACCCGTATTACAATATCTCAACAGACTCTCCGATTACCTGTTTTTGCTTGCACGGAAGGTGGGTGCTGACCTCAAAGTTGAAGAAATTCCTTGGAAAGGCAAATAATATTTTTTTCCATTTGTTTGTTTTTTCTTGACTAAATGATACTTTTGTCCGCCTTAAAAATAAGCAATAGATAAAACTGTAACATTTTAGCTGGTCTTATCGTTGGTTATATAAGAAAATCAGGACTACTATGTATTGGACCCTTGAATTAGCCTCAAAGCTGGAAGACGCACCCTGGCCAGCCACAAAAGAAGAACTTATCGATTACGGTATTCGTTCTGGAGCGCCCCTGGAGGTGATTGAGAATCTACAGGAAATTGAAGATGAAGGAGAGGCCTATGAAAGGATAGAGGATATCTGGCCAGATTACCCTACCAAAGACGACTTTTTCTTCCACGAAGACGAATACTAGTTTTCTCAGATTGGGCGATGTGCTATATTGCCCATTTTCCGTATCTTCGCGCCCTCTTATGCCGGACTCAGATCAGCCATCGCCTAAGGAGGCCTCAGAAAGAGTTCTGTATTTTTATGTTTTAAATAATGGCAAATTTACTCACTAACATCTTTAAGATCTTTGGCAAGAAGTCTGACTCCGATGTGAAGGAAGTCATGCCTCTGGTGGCAAAAATCCATCAGGCATATGAGGAGATAACAAAACTCAGCAACGATAACCTTCGAGCGAAGACCAATGAACTCAAGGATCAGCTACAGACTCATCTTGCAAAGGAAAAAGAGGAAATTGCCAGCCTTAGAAAGGAATTTAAGGACAATCCAGGAATGAATGTAGAGCAAAAAGAGAAGGATTATGCCCGGATCGACGAGCTTGAAAAAAATATTACCGCTAAAACGGAAGACGTGCTACTGGAAATCTTGCCAGAGGCATTTGCCGTAGTGAAAGAAACAGCAAAGCGCTTTAAGGAAAATGAGGTGGTAAAAGTTTCTGCTACGGATTTTGACAGAGAACTTGCATCAGAAAGTGACAAAGTAGAAATCCAGGGAGACAAAGCCTTATATATGAACTCGTGGACCGCCGGTGGAGTCACGGTAAAATGGGACATGGTTCATTATGATGTACAGCTAATTGGTGGCATCATTCTTCACCAGGGGAAAATTGCGGAAATGGCTACGGGAGAAGGAAAAACACTGGTCGCAACCTTGCCAGTATATCTCAATGCTCTCGCAGGAAATGGTGTGCATATAATCACCGTTAATGATTATCTGGCTCGTAGGGACTCTGAGTGGATGGGTACTATTTTCGAATTTCATGGACTCAAGGTAGATTGTATCGACAAACATGAACCCAACTCAGAAATGAGAAGGGCAGCATATCACGCCGATGTTACATACGGAACTAATAATGAATTTGGATTTGACTACCTGCGTGATAATATGTCCAGCACGGTAGAGGGATTAGTGCAGCGGAAGCACTATTATTCAATCGTTGATGAGGTAGATTCTGTATTGATTGATGATGCAAGGACACCATTGATTATTTCGGGGCCTACACCCCAGGGTGACCGACATGAATTTAATGAGCTTAAGCCAAAAATAGAAAGGCTCATGGCTGCGCAGAGAAAATATGTTACCACAGCTCTGTCTGATGCCAAGAGGCTGCTCAAGGATGGTGGAAGCAAAGAGGAGGCACAAACAGGAGGGATGGCGCTATTAAGGGCCTTTCGAGGACTGCCAAAGAACAAACCCTTGATCAAACACCTAAGTGCGGAAGGGGTAAAAGCGACACTTCAGAAGACAGAAAATTACTACATGCAGGACCAGAACAAGGAAATGCACATCATTGATGAGGAACTTTACTTTGTCATTGATGAAAAGAACAACTCGATAGAACTTACAGAGAAGGGTATTGATCTTATCACAGACTCAACGGATGATTCTGACTTTTTCGTATTACCCGACGTTGGTGCACAGGTAGTGGAAATTGAAAAGAGCGGAGCAGATCAACAAGATATTGCCAATCAAAAGAGTGAATTGATGCGGGATTTCTCTATCAAGAGTGAACGCATTCATACCATGAATCAATTACTTAAAGCCTACACCTTGTTTGAAATGGACGTAGAATACGTACTCATGGATGGCAAGATCAAGATTGTTGATGAGCAAACAGGCAGGATCATGGAAGGCCGGCGATATTCTGATGGCCTTCACCAGGCGATTGAAGCCAAGGAAAATGTTAAGATTGAGGCTGCGACACAAACGTATGCTACGGTGACCCTTCAGAATTATTTCAGGATGTACCACAAATTGGCAGGCATGACTGGAACAGCAGAAACAGAAGCCGGTGAACTCTGGGATATTTACAAGCTTGATGTGGTAGTCATCCCTACCAACCGGTCGATTGTCAGAAATGATGCGGAGGACCTTATCTACAAAACCACCAGAGAGAAATACAACGCAGTTATAGAAGAAGTTGACAACCTAACCAAAAACGGGCGACCCGTATTGGTAGGAACTACTTCAGTGGAAATTTCGGAATTATTGAGTCGCATGTTGAAAATGCGGGGAATTAAGCACAACGTACTCAACGCAAAACTACATCAGCGCGAGGCAGATATCGTAGCTGAAGCAGGGAGGACCTCAGCGGTAACTATTGCCACCAACATGGCTGGAAGAGGAACGGATATTAAACTAGGTGAAGGAGTGAAAGAGGCTGGCGGATTAGCCATTATTGGTACCGAGCGCCATGAATCACGACGTGTTGACAGGCAGTTGCGAGGTAGGGCAGGACGACAGGGAGATGATGGATCAAGCCAGTTTTACGTTTCTCTTGAAGACAACTTGATGCGCCTTTTTGGATCTGGAAGAATAGCCAATTTGATGGACAAGATGGGACTTGAAGAGGGAGAAGTGATACAGCATTCAATGATCACTAAATCCATTGAAAGAGCCCAAAGAAAAGTGGAAGAGAATAATTTCGGAATTAGAAAACGTCTGCTTGAATATGATGATGTTATGAACTCCCAAAGGGAGGTAATCTACGACAAAAGACGACATGCTTTGTACGGCGAACGTCTTTCAGTTGACATATCCAACATGATGTATGATGTCTCTGAAAGCCTTGTGGAAGAGTATCAGGAATTGCGTGACTTCGAAGGATTCAAAATGGAGCTGGTCAGAGTGTTCACTTCAGAATCTCCGGTTTCAGAGGAAGAATTCATGAAGCTAAATGCAAATGAGATTACTGAAAAACTCTATGCCAAAGCCATGTCGCTGTACAAAACCAAATCAGAGATGATCATGGAGCATTCCATGCCTGTAATCACAAACGTATACGAGAACCAATCTGCCACCTACGAAAACATAGTTGTGCCATTTACGGATGGGGTAAAGACCTTGCAGGTAGTTACAAATCTGGAAAAAACATATGCCTCCAAAGGGGCGGAATTGGTCAAGTCCTTTGAAAGAAACACCACGCTGGTCATGATTGATGATGCCTGGAAGGAGCATCTCAGAGAGATGGATGAACTTCGCACATCTGTTCAGCACGCCACCTATGAACAAAAAGATCCATTATTGATCTACAAATTAGAGTCATTCGGCTTATTCAAGACCATGATGCAGAAATTCAATACGGACATTAGTTCATTCTTATTTAAGGGGAGCTTGCCTACTGAGAATGCATCAGAGACTGTACGAGAGGCCGAAGGGCCCAGACGCACCGATTATAGTCAGGTAACAGCTGGGCGGGCAGATCTGCCTGGTATTGTTCAGGCAACAAATCCAGAGCAGCAAGGACAACCGCAAGGAGCTCCTCAGCAAAGAGTACAACCTGTAAAGGTCGACAAGAAAGTAGGCCGCAACGAGCCCTGTCCATGTGGGAGCGGGAGGAAGTTCAAGCAGTGCCACGGGAAGTGACACACCATCTTTGGATTGGCTTGCAAACATGATTCCCAAGTGCTAAATTTGTTAGACCACGAATTAATCCAACTCGCGCAGCTATGAAACACATCTCACTTCCTACTATCTTATTGTTATCATTAATGTGCTTGTCTTATTCACCAATTGACGTTGACCATTGCGATGACGCTGCTACGTACTATTCGATGGAAAAAGCACTGGAAGAGCCTGAGAAGGTAGTAAAACTGGACATCGCAATGCTTAAACTCACATCGATTGATCCCCGAATTGTTGAGCTGGTGAACCTGGAATGTCTCGATCTGTCATTTAACAGGTTCTCCAATCTTCCTGCTGAAATGGCAGAGCTCAAAAAATTGCGTGTGCTCAATTTGGCGGGAACACGATTTCTATCCAAAGTGCCTGCCATAGTTGCTGAGCTGCCAAACCTTGAAGAATTGGATATTCGGGAACACCCGGAATGGAAAGGCACACAATTCGAGGATGCAAAAAAGCTCCTGCCCAACGTAAAAGTGATAACCAAGGATAAATAACATTGGTGTTATCAAACTAATACTGGGGTCCCTACCGCTCTCGATCCATTTAACAATATTGCTTACCCTCTATATTATTTCGCCGGTGAGATGAATGTTTCATCGAAGATTTCAATAGCTTCATCGAAAACAGACAGCTCTTTATATAATTTTACCAGAACCAAGCATATGCATTATTACCTTGTGCTGCAATATTAAGGGAGCTAGAAACGTAATAGTATATAGATAATGAAAAGAATAAAGAGTAGCTTGAAATTAATAGTAGTGGTATTATTTGCTTGCGCATTGTTTATCGGTTGCGGCACTGAAGCTAGCCCGGTTGAATCTATGATTGCTCCGATCCACGTTGTTCGAAATGACTCAATCACAGAAGTGAAAGACAACACAGGAACACATTATGTCTTGAACACTCTTGAACGTACCGACTATGGAACTGCTTTTCTAGAACTTGGAGAGGAACTGATACAAAAAGGGTCCCGCTAAGGTTTTTCAGTGAAGTTATCTCTGATTCTCTCTGATAGCAGTTATCTTCTGATTATTGAGTTTGATTAAAGGAACTGTAAGCAATTATTCCTGTTATTTCGCATTTGCCCCGGTCCGGTTTACAGCACCACGTATTGTCCAAAACTACCCACTCTCGGTGACCTCTTAGGTTTAGAGCCAGAGGATGATTATTGTCCGTATGAAACTATTATGTTACTCGTAGACAAATCCATTCTGCCCGTCGAAAGAATGTAACCTTGTGTGTTGTTTATAGTACTCTATAATACCACTTGAGCTTGACGGTTAATTGATTGGTCTTTATTCAAAAAACCATACCGTTTAACCAAAGTGGTAGTACTAACTGCCCAGAATGAATATTTCAAGTCAACTGTCCATTTTTACCATCACCATAGATTTGTGTGCTGTGTTTTTTGTGGACGGCCAGACTGCTGGCACAAAGCACGCCACGGTGCAGGATTTGAATAAGATCAAAAGAGATGGATTATCTGATAAAGAGAATGCCATCAAGCTAGATGCTATTGGAAATATCTACACTACTGGTCGCTTTTCGGGAACTTTAGACATTGGCAACCCAACAGAGAGATTGGATTCAACCCAATCAGTTATAAATGACACAATTGTGTACAAAATAGACGCTTCAGCCAATTTGGTATGGTCGGTTAAAATCAGGAAACCCACAACTGATTGGCGTTATTCTATTGCTGTTGACACGTTAGGAAATGTCTATACCACCGGTTACTTTGCTGCCACAGTTAATATTGAAACCGGGGCATCAGCCCTTAATATAGACGCTAAGGGGAAGGACATGTTTATCAGTAAAGTGGATGCGGCAGGCGATTTCCTGTGGGCTGTAGTAATGGAAGGGCCTTACATTGGACGCAGCAACCCAACATCACTTGAAGAATCCGGAGCAAATTCCCAGAGTAATTGGAATAAGTTGAACACATAAATTTTGTCTTACTATAACGGGCGCTGCCAGGAAATCTACTTACTTTCCATCTTCAGATGCCCGCATTCTACAATACCTGATAACACCCCTGCGTTCTCAAGAAAATTTGCGCCTTAGCAAGGTAATTATCCCGCCCAACTCTCCCTATCTAGGCTTCGATACTGAATGGCTTCAGCAAGATGTTTATTCTTTATGTCAGCAGAATTATCCAAATCAGCAATGGTCCTTGCAACCTTGAGAATTCTATCATAAGCCCTGGCGGATAACCCCAGTCGATCCATTGCAGTCCTTAACAAGGTAAGTCCTCCCGCATCAATAGCACATAAATTTCTCAACGCTTTTGTTGACATCTGCGCATTGCAATAAACACCTTCAACATCTGCAAATCGTTCTTCCTGTATACCTCTGGCTTCTTCAACTCTCACCCGAATCGCATCACTTGGTTCTGCAGGGCGAGTACCAGATAATGCTTCAAAAGGAACTGGGGTTACCTCAATATGAATATCAATGCGATCCAACAAAGGCCCAGAGATTTTATTTAAGTATCTCTGAACTACACCCGGAGCGCAAACGCAATCTTTATCGGGATGATTGTAGTAACCACAGGGACATGGATTCATAGATGCAATAAGCATGAAGCTTGCTGGATAATCGACTGTCATTTTAGCCCTGGAGATAGTCACGGTTCGCTCTTCCATTGGCTGGCGCATCACTTCCAGCACTGTTCGTTGGAATTCCGGAAGTTCGTCCAAAAACAAAACACCATTATGTGCTAACGAGATTTCGCCGGGCTGGGGGAAGCTCCCTCCTCCTACCAAAGCTACATCTGAAATCGTATGATGGGGAGATCGAAATGGCCGCGCTGCAATCAATGAGGCGCCCTTACCCATCTTGCCAGCTACCGAGTGAATCTTCGTCGTCTCCAAAGCCTCGTGCAAATTAAGGGGGGGCAAGATTGTTGGAAGACGCTTGGCCAACATGGTCTTGCCTGCACCGGGAGGTCCTATCAATATCGCATTGTGCCCTCCCGCTGCCGCTATTTCTAAAGCCCTCTTGATGTTCTCCTGTCCTTTAACCTCTGAGAAATTGTGCTCTACATTAATGAGCTGTGAATAAAACTCCTGTCGCGTATCCACAACAGTCTGCTCCATGCTCTTCTCTCCATTCAAATGTGCAATGACATCCATTATATTGTCTGCACCATACACCTCAAGACCTTCTACAACTGCCGCCTCAGTTGCATTGTAGCGTGGCAGTATAATCCCTTTATACTTTTCCTTCCGGGCCTGAATTGCGATTGGCAATACCCCTTTTATTGGATTAAGGCTTCCATCAAGCGATAGCTCCCCCATAACAATATAAGCACCCAGTTCTTCTGGAGTCACATCGCCAGCAGCAGCAAGTATGCCCACTGCAATCGGAAGGTCATAAGCTGATCCCTCCTTGCGAATATCCGCCGGAGCCATATTTATGGTGATCCCTTTACCGGGAATTTTATAACCATTGTTTTTAAGTGCAGCGTCTATTCGCTGCTGGCTCTCCTTAACAGCAGAGTCAGGTAAGCCTACCATAAAGAAATTGATGCCCTGCCCCAGGTTGACCTCTATAGTAATGGTCGTGGCGTCTATTCCCGCTACGGCTGAGCCGTAAGTTTTTACTAACATAATTGTATTGTGTTATTGAGTGAAAAATATTGAATGTAAAGCTGCGAACAGTACGGACACAAAACCTATGTGCATTGATCCAACGCATGGAAATGCCATAGAGTGTTAACCCCGTTCAAATTCACAAGCCAAGAAAATTGGGTGTTTTAGGGCTTTACTTAGTGCCCTTCAATCTGGTTGCGGCCATGGCTAAAAATCCGACTCCTAGTCCGATAAATAAGCCTATTTTGGTACTTCCTAGGTACATCCCGATACCCATTCCCAGGAAGAGACAGCCAATGAACAATAGTCCACCGACTTTCATCTTGTTGTCATCACCGCTAGATTCCACGGTACTAAGGTATTAGAAAATTTCGAGTTCAACAAAGTGAATCAGAGAATGAATCACTTTAATATGGATCTCCTGCGCGCGGTCGGCATAATCGGAGTATGGCGCACGGATCTCGATGTCACACTTATCCGCCATTTTTCCCCCATCCTTGCCGGTGAGACCAACAATCTTCATCCCTTTTTGCCGCGCTGCTTCCACAGCTTTGAGTATGTTTTCCGAGTTTCCACTCGTGCTGATGGCAAGTAGCACATCCCCTTCGACCCCCACAGCTTCAATATACCTCGAAAACACGTGTTCGTATCCGTAATCGTTAGCAGTGCAGGTAATATGCGTTGGATCAGAAATGGACAATGCAGGTAGTGCCTTTCGATCATCCCTAAATCTCCCCGAAAGCTCCTCTGCAAAGTGCATTGCATCGGCCATCGACCCGCCATTGCCACACGAAATCACTTTCTTGCCATCTTCAAAAGCAGCAACCAGCAGCTTCCCTGCAGATTCAATCCGAGAGTATGAATCCTCAGTCATGAACCGCTCCAGTGAATCCCTGGCAGCTTCAAAATCCTGCTTAATCTGATCTAAAGACATTCTCAACTAATCCAAATAATGAACCCCCTGAATCCTCTTCCTCTTGCTGTTTTTCAAACACCTCAATACCGCAATTTAAGTATTCCGTATATCTATCCAGGTCCTGAGCATAATTATATCCAATAGGATTTGCCAACAGAAATTCGTCTGTGTCAAGCAGTACATAATACGGCTGCGTGTTGCTCGCAAACGTAAGTGTTTCCAGCGTGCTCCATTTATCCCCTACTATGCGTATCTTCTTAAGTTTTTCACCTCCATCTCCTGTTGGTACCTTGACAACTTCTTGCAGCGAATCAGGCAATACGATCTTTTCATCAACATAAAGAGATATTACAACATAGTGCTCATTGAGCAAGGTCTTGATTGTGTCCTCCGGCCAGACATTGTCTTCCATTTTTCTACAATTGATACAGGCCCATCCAGTAAAATCAATCATTACAGGCTTATTTTGCTCCCTTGCGACAGCCATCCCTTCTTCATAATCCGTATAGATCTTAATTTCATGCTCCTTGTCAAAATAGCTGTAGTACCTAGGAGGAGGGAATCCACTTAGTGCATTGTGGTTCCACCAGTCTCCAGCCCATATTCCGGGCAATAGGTAGATGGCAAAAGTAAATGTTAACACCCCCAAAGCCATTCCTGATTTCGAAACTGCTGTGCCGGGACTGTCGTGGGGAAACTTGATTTTCCTGAAAAAATACAAGCCCAGGCCTATAGCAGTAATGAACCAAAGAGCGAAGAATGTCTCACGTTTCAATAACCCCCACTGTTCCACGAGGTCGGCGTTGGAGAAGAATTTAATGGCCAGAGCCACCTCTATAAATCCCAACACCACTTTTACCGAGTTCAACCAGCCTCCAGATTGTGGCAGCGTTCGCAACCAGCTAGGGAAGGCCGCAAAAAGCGCAAATGGCAGCCCTAAGGCAAGGCCGAAGCCCGTCATTCCAATCGATAGTTTCACCGCCACCAATTGCAGGTCCATGCCCAGGAAGCTAACCAGTCCACCTCCTTCAGAGCTCAGAGTGCCGGCAAGTAGGGTTCCGAGAATCGGGCCTGTACAGGAAAAAGACACCAGGGCAAGGGTGAGGGCCATAAAGAAAATACCAACTATACCGCCGATATCAGAAGCAGTATCCGCCTTATTCGCCCATTTACTGGGAAGGCCAATTTCAAAATAT
>Ga0302119_10000620_pt1 | contig 16043 bp, 19 predicted proteins | sample AG5_Tmax_MG_FD_203114 | JGI IMG/M metagenome (GOLD analysis project Ga0302119, IMG submission 203114) | Marine microbial communities from Western Arctic Ocean, Canada - AG5_Tmax | ecosystem: Environmental > Aquatic > Marine > Oceanic | place: Canada: Western Arctic Ocean | collected 2017-10-01 | reverse complement strand
TTCGTTAGGGATACTTGTAGTTGTCTTTTGATGTTTAATGTCACTTTTTATTAAAAAGGCCCCTATTAGTCACAGGTTTAAAGAAAACTCAACAATAGAACTTATCTGAACAATAGTGCCTTTTTTTATATTGGTTCTTTTAGCCACCCCTAGCCTTAGCTTACTATACTTACTAGAACAACCTTCAGAGCCTGATGTGACGATTAAAAGTATAGGAAATCAATGGTATTGATCTTATGAGCTAGAAGCCCACAATAAAGATAGGGACTCTGTGTGCATGGACAGCTACATGTTGAACAATTACGAACTAAAAAAAGGAGACTTTAGGCTTAGAGAGGTAGACAATAACCTTAAAGTTCCTTTTTCTTTAGGCATAAGGGCTATAATTACATCTAATGATGTTATCCATTGTTTTACTGTCCCATCTTTTGGGTTTAAGGTGGATGCGGTTCCCGGGCGCCTAAACCAAGTATTTTTTAGCGTAAGTAGGGCGGGGCTTTTTACTGGGGGGTGCTCCGAGATATGCGGATCTCAGCACAGTTTTATGCCTATAGTAATAGAGTCTGTCAATATAAAAAGTTACTGTGAGTTTATCTTATCGCTGTAGGTAGACACAATGGTCTTGACCCCTCCTTTTTTTTGTGGGTCACATGAAATGTTTTTTTTTTGTTTAGTCTAACCGGGAGCATAATTTGTAGCCTTACTTGAGGGCAACACAAGTAAAATACCCCAATCATTTAAAGATATCCTCGTCCCACGAAATATCTTGTCGGGCATTCTGAGACCATGAACACAGAAAAAGAAAGAAGCACAAACAAGAATGACACACCATCAAAAGATCTTTGACGTTTGACTGAACTAGGGGGGGCAGTATAATCAGGGTCATTAAAGCCAGATTTTATTCCCATGTCCTATGTCTGAGCCATGTTCTCTATATGAGAGACATACGCTAGGTCCAACAGAAGACATATCAGGACCATAGCCCATTTTTTGACCCAGACAACTTTTTTTGGTGTATCACTATTTGCTCCTAAGTCAGCAGCATCACACTATACTTTGTCCAGGGACATGATTGAGCCCCCCCCTCTCCCATAGCTTCTTATTAACCTAACGTAAGTGCATTTTCTTTTCGACCCGATGGCCTAGGTTTGGGCGGATAAACGTAAGTTGCAGTTTTCTATGGCAGGACAAGTTATACTGTATCCGACATCAGTAAGACTGTTAACAAGCATAGAGCTAACACTATAAAAGTATTAACTATACTTCCTCTCTGGTACACATAAAAATTAAAATGAGCCTTAAGTATTAGTCTTCTTATCTCCTGTGGGCCCACTGCTTCTAGTGTTGCTCTGTCTACTTTAAAAAAAAGTCACTGAGATAAGGACATAATTAACGAGCAAAAATAGTTACTCACACACTCGTTTATGTTTCAGGCAGACCTCAAAAATATTGGGATAGAGGAGCCTACATTAGCAGACACCAACAATGCCGAAGATAGTGCCCCAGACACTATAGTAAATATTACTGGGATTAATTTTGTACTACTACTCACAGAGGGCACACTCTCCAGTGTAATAGCACTACTTGCCGCGTACCCAACTACAACAGATAGAATTGAAAGGACACACAGAGCCCTAGTAGGGTAGACTTGGCTTTCTCTTGTCAATGCTTTTACTAAAAAATTTCCGTTAGGATATAAAAAAGATCCTCAAGCTAGCATCCTACAAGAATAGCAAGCTGTCAAGATAGCCCCCGCAATAGTCATAAAAACACCATAAAAAATAATGCTGTTAGAGTTGGATAGCTCTATGATAAGTTCTTTACTATAAAACCCAGCTAGAAATGGGCACCCAACTAGGGCCATAGACCCTATTGAAATGCTGGTCAAGGTAATAGGACTAGTTCACGCCATATTTATTCCTTTTCTAAAATCTTGCTCATCAATTAACATATGTATTATGTTCCCTGCGCTTAGGAATAAAAGGGCTTTAAAACAAGCATGATTTATAAGGTGAAATAAACCTATCGAAAATTCTCCCGCTCCTAGCACAATGACCATGTACCCAAGCTGTGAGCACGTACTGTATGCTATCACCTTTTTAAAGTCATTGTGTACTATGCCAACAGATCCAGCAAATAGGGTCGTGCTTCCCCCCAAAACCATAAGCACCAGAAGAACAGAATAAGATCTTGAAAAAAGCTCGGATAGTCTGACCATCAAAAAAACTCCTGCTGTTACCATTGTGGCGGCATGGATCAACGCTGACACAGGGGTTGGGCCTTCCATTGCGTCTGGGAGCCATGTGTGTAGACCAAGCTGAGCACTTTTTCCCCCTAGTGCCAGCATAAAAAGCAGAAGGCATAGACTACATGGACCGCTTTCTAAAAAGCTACCGTTTAAATCTGAGAAATTAATGGACCCCGTAAGTTGTAGAAGAATCAGGCTTCCCCCCAGAAAGCCCATGTCTCCTACCTTATTCACCAGAATGGCTTTTAGTGCAGACTTGAAAGCCTGCACCCTCTCTTTTCAAAAGCCAACTAATAAAAAGGAGCATATTCCCACCCCCTCTCATCCCAAGAAAAATACAACTAGGTTAGAACTAGTTACCAGGATGACCATGAATAAAGAAAACAAAGATAGGTAAGATAAAAATCTTCCTAAGTGAGGGTCTGTTTTCATGTACGAAAGTGAAAACACGTTTACCGTGAAAGAAACAACAACAACGGTGATCACCATTAAGCTAGCCAAATTATCGTTTATAGTCCCCCATCAAATTGTATTTGAGGGGAAAATACCCCATAAAAAAAGATTGACCCCGTATGAGGCCCCTAGAAAATTAACCTGGTATAGATTAAACCCTGAGAAAACCACAGTTATAAGGTGGCAGATTAGTACCGTATATTTGAGGGCATTAAAGCCGGAGCCCCTAGAGCTTTTTAAAGTTAAAAGTATAGACATAGTCATGTTAACAAAAATTAAAATAATCATTGAGAAACTGTTTCCATGGGAACACTAAGTGGTTCTTATATTCCCTTATTTAGTGGCACAAGGATACTTGTAGCCATACAGGCATATTGGCCTAAAAGGAGCCTAAAGAACGCTCAGGACCTGATTTAGACTATCCCGATGTTTTGAGAACACAGGTTTCCCACTGTGGGCCACATGTCGCTCAACATCGCCCTTTAGTCTTATTTCAAACACATGGGGTATCGAGATTTATTTCTTCTTATGGTGGAGACTTTAGCCCTGAGTTCAACAAACTCTCTACTAAGGTGCATAAGAGAGGGCTTAAATTTTTCTTTTCTCTCAAAACTCTCATAGACTGTGTACACAAAAAAGCACAGGGACGTCAGGGTTATAAAGGACCCTCAAGAACTAATAGCATTTCATCCTTCGTATGCATCCGGGTAGTCGCTAATCCTTCTGGGCATTCCAGCTAAGCCTAAAAAATGCTGAGGAAAAAAGGTTAAATTAACCCCCATGAACATTAACCAAAAATGCAGCTGAGCATAAAACTCGCTGTAGCACAGTCCTGTTATTGCCCCGTATCAATAGTAGAATCCACAAAATATTCCAAACACAGCGCCCATGGATAAGACATAATGAAAATGTGCAACTACATAATAAGTGTCGTGCAGAGATACGTCAAGTGAGCTGTTTGAAAGAATAATACCAGTTAAGCCTCCGACTGTAAATAAGCATATAAACCCCAACGCCCACCACATCGGAGATGAGTAAGAAGGGGTTCCCCCATACATTGTGGCCAGCCAAGAAAAAATCTTAATGCCTGTTGGGATAGCTATTATCATCGTCGCACTGGTAAAATAAGCCCTAGTGTCAACGTTCATCCCCACAGTGAACATATGGTGTGCTCAAACTATGAAACCCAGGAGTCCTATCGAGGACATGGCATACACCATTCCTCCGTACCCAAACACTTCTTTTTTTCCAAAATGAACAGGTAAGACTTCGCTTATAATGCCGAATGCTGGTAGTATAAGAATATATACCTCAGGATGCCCAAAAAATCAGAAAAGATGCTGAAAAAGTACAGGGTCCCCTCCTCCGCTGGGGTCAAAAAAAGTAGTGTTAAAATTTCTGTCTGTCAAAAGCATCGTTATAGCCCCAGCTAGGACAGGCAAGCTTAATAAAAGAAGGATTGCTGTAATTAAAATTGATCAGACAAATAAGTTCATGTTAAAATAAAATACTTCTGGTGCTCTGCTGTTGATAATAGTGACAATAAAATTTATTGCCCCCAACAATGAGCTAAGCCCGGCCATGTGTAGGCTTAGAATAGCAAAATCTACTGAAGGCCCGTTGGATGCTATGGCAGCAGACAAAGGAGGATACATTGTTCAGCCTGTTCCTGCCCCTTCTCCTGTCACTGTTGACAGTACTAACAGCAAAAGACTTGGCGGAAGAAGTCAAAAACTAATGTTGTTAAGCCTAGGGAAACTCATGTCTTTGGCCCCCACCATAATGGGTACAAATCAGTTCCCAAATCCCCCTACAAGTATCGGCATGACCATAAAGAAAATCATGACAAAAGCATGGGAGGTCACCACCACGTTGTATAGGTGGTCATCCCCCAGCATAGAGCCTGGAGAACTTAGCTCTACTCTTATAACCATGGACAGGCTAGTCCCCATGAAGCCACCGAAGGCCCCAAAAAAAATATACAGGGTCCCTATGTCTTTATGGTTAGTTGACTGTAGTCATCTTTTAGCCCAAGAAGTTAATTTTTTTATTTTTTTTGTTTGAGAGGATAAAAAGATTTTTTTTTCTATTCTTTGCAATAGCCCCCCCCCCAGGGCTTCCTTCATATTTTTATCCATTTAGCTCAGATGTGGTAGACTCGGTGGGGGCTGACTATTGGACAAGTTGCCCCATAAAAGAAGGTCACCGCCCTATTAAGTCCTTCTTTTTAATACTATCAAATTAAAAATACTACCCAAACATAGGTTAGGTCTTAATGTGTAGAATTTTAGAGCGGCCTTTTATTTTATGTTTAACCTAGCTAAAATTTGCCGTTGAAATCTATTGTTTGGGGGGGGGGGTAGAACAACGCGAAGCTATGTGTCTGGCCGTAGAAGGTAAACTTCTTGTTCTCGGTCTTGCACATACACACACGGGGGGGTGTGAGTAAGTCTGCCGATACAACAAGTTGACCTAAGTTAATAAGTCTTTTTAAGCTACCTGCCTCAATAGCTTTATCTTATTTTTGAAGTATGGGTTCTTTTTTAGGGCTGTGCCTAGTTTTTCAACTTGTGAGAGCAGTGCTTTAAGTGTGTATTACACCCTGGAACAGAGTCCATACTTAATTCTATGTGCTATATAGTGAGAGATGCACAAAACGAATGACTAGATCGAAATGGGCACGCCAATGGGGATTAGTTTTTATTTGTGTGTATATGTGTTTACATTAGTGGGCCCATATTTATAGTGGTAGAAGTAACATTGGGTGCGGCTTAGCGGGTCCACCCTACTAATTATTATGGTGTCAACAGCTTTCTTAGGTTATGTGCTACTTTGAGGACAAATGTCTTTTTTGAGTATGTCTACCCTGCTATTTTGACAACGGGGGTTTTTTTAGCTCAGCCATAGAAATATCCTTTGGGCTAATTTTAATAGCTGTGCTAAATAAGATCAATTCTATTTACGTGGTGTGTCGCACTCCTTTTTTCCAGGCACAAACCCTTAGAGCAACTACAAGTTTTCCGTGCACACACAGAAAATTATTTAAGCCTGCCCTGACAAGGCAGATTTCAACAAGCAGCCTCTGAGGAATCTTTTCAAATAAGATTATTCTATGAGTATGCTTTTTCTGTTTCGTTGGGAAAATTGTAGTTGTCTTTTGATGCTTAATGTCACTTTTTATTTTTCTTTTAGTTTGGGCATTAATAAGCTCTTTTTTATCTTTAGTTAGTAGCATAGCCTCTCCGACACTAAACCGTTAGGGTTCCCCATCTGTAAAATGCGGAGAAGCTGGGTTTTGTCATTGCAACAACTGCCCGGATGTAGGCAGCATGTCTCTACCTGTTGTTGGTGCTGTCTTTAGGGTAGCATAGGGAAAAGTCTTGTGGGTGCGGAAGATAAAATTAAGACACTCTTGGCCTTGGTATAACTACTACACACCCAACAAATGACCTTTGATTTGGTCGGGTATCTACTTTTGGCGGATAAGCCTTATTTCCCGTGTACTAGATGTCTGTACTAATTTACCCGCTACGCTATATGCTTGTCGATGGGCAGACTTAAGACTACTCTCAGTCTAAGCCCCCACCCCACCACTCACAAAATAGCCCTATGACCAGCGTGGCAAAAACACAACTAAAAACCCCACCCGTTAGTAAAAACTCTTCAGATAGTCTTATAGACCATGGGAACAGCAAAACTACCTCTAAATCAAAGACTAAAAAAAGAACCCCCACCATAAAAAATTTTATGTTGAGGGGCTTATTAGCAGAACTAATGGGACTAAACCCGCACTCATATATTGAGCATTTTTCTTCTGATTGTTCTTTAGAAGAGATAGCTAGAGTCAAAAAAAGAATAGCACAACTCAATGTGATAATGGACCCGCACCAAACAATAAGAAGACTCATTTAAGTCCGTTCCTTGTTTCTTGAGTTGTCGATTTGGGGCGGGGTTCACTTTTTTCATATGAATGAATCTTTTGTTAATAGAGTTAATAAAATAACTGTAGTTCTTAGTTCTAGGCCTACTCTAGAGAGAATTTCATCAGTATGCTCACACATACAAAAAAAGCCAGACCACGTCCACAAAGTGTCAGTACCAAATAGCTATCTCCAAGCCTAAATGGTGATGGGGGGATGTGTGAGGTTTTTGGGGTGTCTGACCCCACTTACTGTGGGGTTTATTTGGGCCGGCAAAAAGGTTTATGATAAAGGTCCCAAGTTTTTTTTGGGGCAGCATCTTTAACTCTAGGTACAGTAGCCCCATTAGAGCTTTAAACAAAAAAATTATCCCTATTCCTACATGCGCTCCATGAAATCCTGTTAAGACAAAAAAACTAGATCCGAGCACAGAACTAGAGATATTAAAGGAACAATAAACATACTCTTTATGTTGGACCCAAATAAATAAGACCCCCAATAAAATGGTCCAGCTCAGGTACATCGCTGAGGCCTTTAAAAATCTGTCATATCCCCATAGGTATGAAAACCACATACACACAATCATGCACACAGACGTTAAAATAGCTACAAATAAATTACCACAAGAAAAGATAATTGTTAAGCCTAGAATGACTATGCACGGGTCACTTATGTCTTTTAAGCATGTGGAATTATTTGCTAATAGATTCTTGTGCGCACAAGTCAGACTTGCACCGGACAGTAAAAGAATAGCCGTATTCAGCAGAGGAAGCCCAAAAGGATTTATTGGGGAAACTCCAGTGGGGGGCCACACACACCCAAGCTGTACACTTGGCGATAAGCTAGCATGAAAAAAGGCCCAAAAAAAACTGAGGAAAAACATAATTTCGGAGCATATGAATAAAAGAAACCCTATTCTTAGTCCTTTTTGAACCTGTAGGGTGTGACTACCGCAGATGGAGGCTTCTTTCTCTATGTTTACTACCCATTTTAATAGGACCCTAAAAAATCCTACAAACCAGTAAAAGGAGGCAAAAAAAAAATTAGAGGCGCAGATTTTATGCGCAACAAACAATAAAAATGCGATCCTCAGTATCCTGAGCACTCAAAAAGTTTTTTTTTCTTGGGACGACTGGGTATTTAGTCTTATAGCCAAAGACCAAAAAACCTCCCCGACACAAAGGCAGTATGTGATTACAAAAATACTTTTGTGAACCAAATTTGGAACAGTCATAAAAACTTCTCCATGAATCTCCACAATAAAACATGCAGCACACATCAACAATGCGACAGAACATTTTATAGGCTCTCAGGAAGCTTTTACTAGGTGAGCTGAGAAAAACGATTTATTTTTTTTGTGGTGCGACTGTCAGGTTGATTTTTTGTGTAAAAAGAACATATTTGCCTTTTTTTCTCAAAGCCTGGGGCAGAGTTTTTTTATGAGCTCCATCTCTGAGGGGCGCAGGTTTCCCAAATTTGGGTTTCTTCCTTTATATACCGGTAGTTGACTCATTTTCAGTTTTTATTAGGACAAAAGACACTATTTGCTCCAAATTTATGAAGTACACTGTCAACAGCACCACTAGGGCCTTAGCAAAATAGCCCAAGTAGTGTCTGGAATATGTTCCGTTAAAAACCGCAAGACTTCTTTTGGTGTTAGAAAAACTTATACTAACTGTTCTCAAGTACACTAGCGAAGAGAGCAATATAGATGAAACCGCTAAGATCACACCTGCGATGGGCAACTCTTTAATTATGCTTATTAGGGCCACCGCCTTAACAATAAATCCAGCTAATGGTGGTAGCCCTAAAAAAGACATAAAAATAAACACCAGCATCATGCCTTGAACCATGTTTTTGTGTCGATGGTTTGAAGATTCTGCCACCGTCTTAGTCTTCGTGCAAAAAAAATAATAGATGACTGACATTACACTTAAAAAGTATATGGTTGCGTACAGAAAAAAAGTATTTTTTACTTTTTCTGCGGCAACCACAGTTAAAAGCATGAAGCCTAGGTTGTACACCGACCCCCATGCTATGAGCTTTTTGTAGCAGCTTTGGTTTACAGCCCCTAAGCACCCTATTAAAAGAGAAGAAACCCCAGACCACCACAATAAAAAAGAAGAGGACAAATACTTAAAAATAATCACTAAAAAAACTATCTTAGGGAGCACTGATATGGCAGCCATACCAGGCCATGTTAAGCCCCCCAGGATTTCTGGCACTCAAAAACTAAGTGGAGCGGCACCTAATTTTAATAGTACCATTACGGCCAAAAAGTACGGCAGAAGATTTTCTTTTTTCTTCGTTAGTTCAAGGGTAAGCTCTGAGCTGCTATACGCAGAGGCTGTGTACACCTGATAGCCAATAAGAACAGCCCCGGAGATTATAGATAAAAATAAATAACTTATGGTGGACTCTAAGTTAGAGGTTTTTACCTGGCTCTGATGCAGATTCACCAAAATCACACAAAACACCTGTACTTCAATAAGAACTCAAAGAAGAATAGTACTATTAAATCACAGGATGCCTAGGCTACTGATAAACAAAAAACTATTGCACAATAGTAAGCTTATGCTCATGCCTGGGTGTAGCCCCACCAACCAAAAAGATAAAATAAACAGCAGGGGACCACCGCAGAATGAGGACAACAAAGAACCCCCCCCTAAATAGATAAGCCATTTTAACAAAAAGATGGTCTTATTTTTTGTTAAGACCATCAATACTAACAAGTTAGTATTTACTTGTCCCCTCTGCCCGGATCTCTAACCATGTACACTGAGGCCACAGTGAAATGGTTCAGGTAGACGGTACTTTATTTAAGATAAACAACAGATGTCTGACGACATGTGAGAGTGAACATGACATTTAATTAACAAGAGTTAATCTTTATTAGGGCGGACTCAAAGTAAGAGATCGTGGAGGGAGCAACAAGTATTACTATAAAGTAAGTAGCACTGAACACTCTACTAAGAGATATGAAAGGCTCGTCCACCGGTTTAGCCCCGAGCCAGGTCAACAAAAATAAGCTACACACCAAAATAATAAATCCTGCTTTAGAGAGGGGACTATTGGTCATCCCTTTTAGGTTGTTACTTGCAGTAAAAGGAACAACCAATAGAACCGCTAAAGACATTATTAAAGCTACTAATCCGCCTAGCTTGAAGGGCACGGCCCTCAGTATGGCATAGGAGAATAGAAAGTACCATTCTGGTACAATGTGGGAGGGTGTCACAAAAGAGTTAGCTCTTATAAAGTTCTCGGTGTCCCCCAGCATATAGGGCCTAAAAAAAACTGCGTAAGCTAAAAAAAACAACAGAATCACAAATCCGTGAGTGTCTTTGGATGTGAAATAGGGCATAAAGGGGTATTTTTCTAGGCTTCTTTCAGAGGTGGCAGAATTTATGCTGCCCAATCGGTGAAGAATAGCCACATGTCCTCCTGCCACCGCCATCATTATAAAAGGAAGCATATAGTGGAGGCTAAAAAACCTCCCAAGAGTGGCCTGTCCTACGCTAAATCCTCCTCAGAGTCAGGACACTAATACTCCGCCTATTAGCGGGATAGCAGAAAAAAAATTGGTTATTACTGTAGCCCCCCAAAAAGACATTTGTCCTCAAGGTAGCACATACCCTAAAAAAGCTGTTGACATCATTATAATTAGTAGGACAGACCCGCTAAGCCACATCCCGACGCTACTGCTGCCACCATAAAAGATTGACCTGCCAATGTGGATGTATGCGCACACAAAGAAAAAACTAGCTCCATTGGCGTGCCCATTTCGAACTAGTCATCCGTTTTGTACGTTTCTCACTATATGGTTTATAGAATTAAACGCGGACTCTGTTCCAGGGATGTAGTACATAGCTAAAAATATTCCTGTTACAAGTTGAAGAACTAGGCACAGCCCTAAAAGAGACCCCATATTTCAAAAATAAGATAAGGCTATTGGGGTAGGTAACTTAAAAAGACTCATTTAGACTATATCAGTTTGTTGTGTCGACAGACTTACTCATCCCACCCCTGCATAGGCACGTGCTTGCTTGGTGTACTTATTGAGAAAATCTACTGTGGATCAATGACCCCCTCTGTGTGTGCAACACTGAGAACAAGAAGTTTACCTTCTACGGCCAGACCTATATCTTAGCGTTGTTCTACTCCTCAAACAATAGAGTAGAAGGGCAAATTTTAGCTAGGCTTAACATCAGGTGAGGGGCCGCCCTAAAATTCTAATCAGTAAGCCCAAATTTATGTTTGGGTAGTCTTTCTCATTTTATGGTCTTAAAAAGAAGGACTTAAGAGGGTGGTAACCTTCTTTATGGGTCACTTCAACTAGCCTGTCCCTGCCCAGCGAGTGTTGGTTTGTGGGCTTTAAAATTATTTCGGACATCTGAAAATGATCCTATTGTCCTCAACGGTATTTTTAGGGCTATTTGTGTATGTAGCACAGGCTACGTCTTTGTGGTTTGTCTGCAGCCTATTCATCAAAACATAGCCTATAGGCAGGTGACATGTTTTGGGTGTCTTTATGGTTTTCGTGCTTTAAAATAGGCCTTTGTAAAAGTGTCAGCAGGGACACCTAGACCATGTTCAGATTAAAAGACTTATTTAGTTCGTCCTCACCAAAAGCCCAAGGACTGACAAGTCGAGTATAGTGGGCGGATAGGCCCCACGAAAATGGGAAATTATGGGGGTCTATCACTGGGCATCAGTAGGCTTATGTTTCTTTGGTGCTACTTTAGCCAGTGATTCTGGGCTTTTGCCTGCAGCGGCCACATGAAAATGTTCTTTCAATCCAGGCTATAGTTCTTGTGCAACACCCACTTGTTACTCTAGTTGAACTATCTTGCCCGTCACAATAGGCAATTGTGACACAGTGTGCAAATACCGCACAGATTACTAATGGGCACATAGTGCCTACTCTCCCGACACTGGAGACAGTCGAAAAGCTATAGATATTTTAGGTAAGTTTGACTTAGAGACACAAGCCCAGCACAAACTATTGCCAGGAGGCTTAAAGACACTATAATAGGCTTAGCTTCTTTACCCCGCCTAAAAATTGGTGTAATAGGTCTTATAAGACCACACCCCCCCCCAAGTTTTAGTAAAACCCCCACTAAAAGAACAGTGCCCACTAGGGGTGCTCCCACAAGGGCTTGTGGCAACCACAGGCGAACAGGCAACATAAAAATCTTAGCCCCAGGCTTAGGCAAAATCACACTATAGGACTTATTGGCTACCGCAAAACATGCTGCACAGGCTTACCACTATAAGTGACCCAATCCGGCGGTATACATTGATAGTGCTAATAGCACTACCAGAGACCCCCCAGCGCACACAAAAAAAATAATAATAGGCTTCACCTCGCTGTACTCTGTTCCCTCAGACTCCCATTGACAAGAACACAGGCAAAGCACTAACAAAAAAAAAACAAAAGACAATATTAAGCTTATGCCAGTAAAAACCATAGTCAAACAAAAATTAGATAGTAGAACATAGAGGTTTCACTTTTTATGTAAAAATTAACATTTTCAGCTAATTATGGAGCACATCAAACAAAGTGCTGCAGAAAGAAATAAAAATATATGTTCATATAGTCCAGCCTATTGAGGTGCCCCTACTTAGAAGACCCACGGACACTCTAGTCTTGAAACAAAAAAAAGTGTGTCCCAAGAGCCCCCCCCATTTTTTCTACCTAACAACTTTTTAACTTAGTCCTGGGAGCTTTTACACAAAACATACTGATTTCGGGCTCTTAGCGCTAAGCCTGTGTTAGACTAACTACCTATGTACACGTAAAAAATTATAGTGAGCAGCAGCAACAACACTAGAGGAAGGGCAATTTTTCAGAATAGTTTCATAAGATTGTCGTACCTCACCCTAGGAAATGAAGACCTAAGCCATATGAAAGATAGGCCAACCATCACAAATGTCACCCTATAAAAAGGCCACACTAAAAGTAACCCAGAAAAAAAAATTACCTCCATTAGTAAGCTAAAAAAAAGAATGCTGGCATACTCAGCTAAAAAGAATAGAGCAAAAGTCATACCACTATACTCTACATTAAATCCACTCACTAGCTCAGACTCTCCCTCTGCTAAGTCGAAGGGGGCTCTGCTTGTTTCAGCAACAGAGGTTAGATAAAACAAAAAAAATAGTGGGAGTAGGGGCCCTGAATAACTCCCCACTACTTTTTGGTTGAAAATCATCTCTATGGGGCTAAAAGAACCTGAGACAGATAAGACTCCCATCACTGTGAGACCAAACCCAACCTCGTAGCTTATCATCTGGGCAGCCCCCCTTAAAAATCCCAACAGACTTAGCTTGTTGTTAGACCCTCAACCACCCAGTATGTGCCCATAGATGCCCAGCGTGCCTATAGCCAACATGAGCAAGATAGAAACATCACTGTTTACTATTCAAGAGCTTTCACTAAAAGGAATGAGTCCTCACAATGATATAGACAAAGAAAAAGAAATTATGGGTGCAACTAAAAATAAAAAAACATTTCCTTTTAAGGATATAAAAACTTCCTTAGTAAAAAGCTTTGCCCCGTCAGCAAAAGGTTGAAGTAGTCCTGCTAGGCCGGTTATTTCAGGCCCCTCCCTATTTTGACTGTGGCCCAAGGCTTTTCTTTCAAGAATAGTAAAAAAAGCCACAGAAAGTAAAACCGGCAGTACAATTGAACAAAAAAAACAGACGTAGAAAATCACTGTGTGCTTGCTTAGTAAGACTATTTGTGCCTGCTCTAGTCCACGCAATATAGCTAAGCAAGCACACGAGTGTATGTGTGCATGTGGGTATGTGCCTGGGTCCGAGACAGTACGCACATCCACTAACCCAAATAAGCCACCTAAAGAGTTAAAACCCGGCCCAATAGACTTTAGGCCCGATAAAAAAAATGATATCTTTTGCTAGTTTTGAGGTATCACACCCTATTAACGGCACAATAATGTCAAATGTTTTCTTGTCTGGGGTATTTGTTGTCTTTTGGGTCTTAAAAGGACCGAGAAACAAAAAAAATGCGGTCCTGCCGTCAATAAAGACTTGGGCTTTAATCGTTATTGCTAAGGTAACAGAAAAAAATCTGTCGGGAATAGCTACAACCATGGAAAATAGAAGTATGGCGAGATTTATTTACATGCCTATATTTATGGTCCTAGGTGTCACACTAGCGACCTGGAATCTGCTGGGCCTACTTCCTTGATTCTACTCTGTTACCGCGATGGGGCAGACAACTTTGTGTCTATCTCTCTGTGTTGTAGCAGGAACAATAATTTTATCTTTATGCTCTAATGGTCTAATTTTTTGTGCTCAGTACGCCCCATTTGGGGTGCACTTGCTTGGGGGATCTATTTTAGTTACAATAGAGACAGTGTCGCACCTGATGACTGTTATCAGCTTGGGTGTAAGACTAGCAGTAAATATAACAGCCGGTCACTTGCTGCTGTCAACACTGTCTTCCTTTTATGTCGGCATTTCTACTAGCCCGCTATTGCCCAGTGAGTGCTGGTTTTTATGGGCAGTAAAAGTTATTTTGGGTTTGCTGATGATTTTTTTACTATCTACCATAGTACTTTTAGAGCTGTTTGTGGCGGTAGTTCAGACTTATGTTTTTTGCGTATTGTCTGCAATATACGCGTCAGAGCAAAGCATGTAAATAGATGGTGTATATAGTACAAGTGGGATGGTCCACAGGTCTAATATAAAATTTCCTTTAAGTGCGCCAGTGTGTAAACGTGGCCGTTTATTAGCTTAGGGCCCCTGGTTCTAGCCAACAAAGGCAAGAGACCGGGCCGCAGTATACCTAGGCCCACCTAGTTCTGATGTGTGCTAGACTTGACACAGTCCCCATGTACAAAGTAAACATAGTGGTTCTTCTCACTGGCCACAGTAGCTTGTACGCAAAAAAAAATAATAATGGAAACCACATTTTTCGTGCATCTAGAGACTAGGGTCAATACTAGTACCACAGGAAGTAGTAGGGACAATATGGTTAACAAAGTTAATAGTGGGTTTCCCTCAAAAAATCCTGATGACACGGACCTAAACTCTGTAAATGTGCACACCAGTTGTGAGGTGCTAGCTAGTCCATACTGGGACTCATCAAAATCTGTCACTGCATTGACTTTAGTCATCAACATCAATAAGCACACATACATTAGACCCAGTAACATGGGCTTATTACCAATGGCCCCTAGTGAGAGTGACTCACTAACTATCTGGTGACTTGTCACAATTAGACTTATCACCAATAGTATAGCCACAGCTCCCCCATATATTAACACCACCAGCCCTGATATTCACCTTAAGCCTAAGCTGTACAGCATCGTACCAGCAACCGTGTAAGAAAAAGAAAGTCAAAATAATCCGTGAGAGACATTCACAGAAAAGATAGTTAAAAAGAGGGCCAACAATAACAAGTGAGAAGAAACTAAAAAAAATAACTTATTCACTCAGTCATTGTCTAACGAAAAATTACGCCACTAATACAAAGACTAAAAACCCCTTTAGTACGCCTGTTATTCAATCTGGCCACACCCCCAAAAAAACAGTTGTCACAGTAAGAACAAAAACAGAAAAAAATTCTTTTCTGTCTAAGTCCCTTAAATAGATAAAATTTTTTGGGGTAGCCCCAAAAAACACACTAGTATATAGTTTAAAAGAATAGGAAGCACACACAACGATACTAGATAAAACAATAAGCCACAGACAAGGACTATTGCTGCTAGACATAAACGCATAAAATGCCAGGTACTCCCCCAAAAAATTTAGCGTTCCGGGGGCTCCTGTGTTTGCCAACGTCATAACAAAAAATAAAGTAGACAGGAGCGGCATACAGACAGACACTCCGCTATGTATTCTTATAGTTCTTGAGTGAGTTCTCTCATAAAGACAAGTAACCCCTATAAAAAGACTTGAACTTATTAGCCCATGTGACAACATCACTAAGATAGCGGCTAAAAATCCTTCTAGGGACTGGGTCATTAAAGAAAGAGTAACAATGCCCATATGGGAGATCGAGCTGTAAGCTATAAGCCTTTTTAGATCAGCTTGACTCAGGGCGATAAGCCCCGCATAAACTATGGCCAGGAGGCTTAAAGACACTAAAATGGGCTTAGCCTCTTTTATGCCGTCTGAAAAAATTGGTATGACAAATCTTATGAGACCGTATCCCCCAAGTTTTAGTAAGATCCCTGCTAAAAGAACAGAGCCCACCAGGGGTGCTTCTACATGGGCTTGTGGCAACCACAGGTGAACAGGCAACATAGGGATCTTAACCCCCAGGCTTAGGCAAAACCCCACTATGAGGACTGATTGGCTACCGCAAGATATGCTGTACAGGCTTATCACTGAAAGTGATCCCATCTGGCGATATACATTGATAATGCTAAAAAGCATTATCAGAGACCCTCCCAGCG
>Ga0302119_10000616_pt1 | contig 16084 bp, 13 predicted proteins | sample AG5_Tmax_MG_FD_203114 | JGI IMG/M metagenome (GOLD analysis project Ga0302119, IMG submission 203114) | Marine microbial communities from Western Arctic Ocean, Canada - AG5_Tmax | ecosystem: Environmental > Aquatic > Marine > Oceanic | place: Canada: Western Arctic Ocean | collected 2017-10-01 | reverse complement strand
CCCGTGGATCACTCGAATACGTTTTGGTGGCGGCGACCTGGTCGCAGTCCGTGTCGGAGACCCGACCTCTGCCTCCGATGGGTCCGATTCTGCCGTGGCCACTCCAGCAGTACCGACTCCAGCAGTACCGACTCCAGCAGTGCCTGGATTCCTGGGGGTGGCTCCGGTCGAGAAACAGGCGGGAGTCTTCGTTGAGGATGTGATTTCCGGCAGCTGTGCTGAGGCGATGAAACTGCAGTCCGGAGATCGATTGACCTCGATCCAGGGGATGCAGGTCCAGACCATCGACGATCTTCGAAAAGCACTCTCCGGACGTAATGCCGGCGATAACATCGTCATCGGATACGCCCGGGCAGACGGCGAGCATACCGTCTCTGGAGTCCTTGGAAGCTATCCCTCTGCCGAGGGCCAGTCCTCGTTCATCGACGAGGAACTGGAGGATGCGGCTCCAGTGGCCGCTTCGGCCCGAGTCACTGAGCCTGCCCGAACTACAGAGATTGCCCGAACTACCGCTGGACCGCTGGGTGTCATCGTCTCCTGGGATGCCGATGGTGCTCTGATCGATGCGGTGCTACCGGGGAGCGACGCAGGGATGGCGGGAGCCGAGGTGGGCGACCGCCTGGTCCAGATCGATGGCGTGACGATCACTTCGCTCGAGATGATCGGAGAGGTTCTGGCGAGTATCAGTGCTGGTTCGCCGGTCGAGATGGAGGTGCTTCGCGGTGACCAGGTGCAGCAATTGGTCGCCCTTCGTGCCGCACTGGAGGAGATCGACCTACAGCAACCTTCGCTGGAGGTCGTGACTGCAGCGACAGATCTGGAGCCACCGATGCTGGGCATCGAGGTCGAAGAAAATGCCATCGGTATCTTGTTGACCGAAGTGCACGAGGGGTCGCTGGCCGCTGACGCGGGTCTGCAGCGCGGAGATTGGATCATCCGGATCTGCGAGATGGAGGTGCGCTCCATCGAGGACATTCAGGATTCACTGCAATACTCGGGACTGATTCAGATCCAGATGACGATTCGACGAGATCTCGATCTGATCGAGGTTTCGATCCCCTTGTCCCGTCGCTGAGAGACGGAGATGGAGAGGATCGCTCTCATCGGTCTTTCCGGCAGCGGAAAGAGCACGGTGGGGAAATTGCTGGCGGAGCGGCTCGGCGTTCCTTTTCTGGATGTCGATGAGGCGCTGGAACTGAAATCGGGTTGGAGCCCGACACGGTGGATCCACGAGAAGGGCCTCCCGGCTTTCAGAGCCGCGGAGGCCCTTCTCGTGGCGGATGCCACCGAACGGCAAGCGGGTCCGTTGGTGATGGCGACCGGAGGCGGGGCTGTGGAGATGGCAGAGGTCTGTCAGCAGCTGTCACGGTGGCGCTGTTTCTGGCTCGATGCGCCCGATTCGATCCTGCTCGATCGTTGCCGGGAAGGTTCCCGACCGCTGCTGGAAGGGGACGATCCGCAACGTCTGCTGGGCCAGTTGCGACGCCGGCGCGAAACTTCCTATCGCCATCTTTCCGGGGATCCGCTCGAGACGGAAGGAATCTCACCCTCACTCGTGGTCGATGCTATCCTGTCGCGTCTTGAGGAGGCGATTTGATCCCGACTTCGATTCCCCACTCGATCTTGCTGCTCTTCAGTGCGCTTCTCGGAGGCACCGTGGGGTCCTTCCTCAATGTCTGCATCTACCGTATCCCCATCGAGGGACTACGAGTGAGCCACCCTCGTGGTTCCTTTTGTCCCTCCTGCAAGTCTGCGGTGCGCTGGTTCGATAATGTCCCGGTTCTCGCCTGGTTGTGGTTACGTGGTCGCTGTAGAGATTGTTCCGAACCGATCTCGCCGCGGTACCCACTGGTCGAAGGGTTCACCGCATGCATGTTCCTGCTGGTCGCCTGGCGATACGGCGGGGAGTGGCTCCCGCAAGATCTGTTCTCGGTGCTGTTGCTGTGGATCTGGGTCTCCACCCTGATCGTCGTCAGCGGCATCGACCTGGACCACCGGATCATTCCTGATCAATTCACCATTCCCGGGACCTCGATATTGTTGCTGATCTCACCCTGGATGCCCTGGTTATCGCGTGGGGAAGGGGGGCTAGGCGGAGCTGCCGATCCCTGGTGGGCATCCATCGAACCTCACGTCTGGTGGGCTGCGGCGGCGGCAATGATCGTCGTGGGCCAGGCGTTTCAGCGCCTGGTTCCCACCTGGCAGCAGCAGCGACGATCGTTTCAGGAGAGTCTACTCGCCTATGTGGTCGGGGCGGTGGCCGGTTTCCTCGCCGCCGTCTATCTGGGGGATCCGGATCAGTGGTGGACCTCCCCGATCGATCGAATCGTCATGAGCCTGAGTGGCGCTGCGGTGGGAGCGGGCACCATCTGGGGGATCGGCTGGATCGGTTCGATGATCTTCCGCAAACCCGCGATGGGATTTGGCGACGTCAAGTGGATGGGGTTCCTGGGGGCGACCCTCGGGCCCGAGGCTGTTCTCGTCTCTTTCCTGATCGCCTGTCTGCTCGGATCGGTGGTGGGGATCTGGTGGCGAGTGGTCCGGGGCTCCAGTTACATTCCATTCGGGCCATTTCTAGCCGCAGGGGCCGCATCGATGTTGCTGGCTCGCCCGGAGTTACAATCGATCTGGGAACTATACATCGGCCTGTTCCAGGGTCGCTGATCGAGGAGTTTGGACTCTTCTCATCGGGTGAGTTTCCCGGCCCTCCCGACAGGGTTATCCTCTGCCATGGTCCGGGACATCGATTCCTGGATGGGGGAGAGGCGGTTGTGCCTTCTGCTTCTCAATAAATTTCTGGAAGGGGAGTGACCTGGATGTCTTCGATCTCACGTGGACTATTGCTGCTATTTGTCGCCTCGATCACGGCGGGCTGTCAGACCACCAGCTTGGAACGTGAACTTGCCTATAATCAGGACAAGTTGCGGGGAACTGAGGAGCAGAGAGACCGGCTAGAATTTCAACTGGCTACCGCGGAGCGGGAGCAGAGTAGTGCCATCTCCGAACTGGTGATTGTCCAGCAAAAGATGGCCAATATCAGCGCCAAGAATGCTGCACTGGTGGCAGAGAATGAATCGCTGATGGCCCGTCCGATTCCAGCATCTGCCATCATCGAGGAGGTGGATCTGGGTGGATTTGACGGGATCGATGGGCTCAAAGCAGCCTCCGATGGCGGAACCGTGACTTTGACCTTGGATCAGCAAGTGCTGTTCAACTCGGGCAGCGCAGAGATCTCGAAGCGCGGACATCAAGCGCTGTTGAAATTGGCGGAGGTGCTTCGCGAGCAGTTTTCTGGGCGTGAGATTCAAGTCGTGGGACATACCGACTCGACTCCGGTCAAGAAGACCAAGTCTCGCTGGGCGACCAACTGGGAACTCAGTTCGACTCGTGCTTGTGCAGTGCTGAGGGAACTGATCTCGGCGAATGCCGCCGACACCAGCAGGATCGCTGCGGTCGGCTATGGCGCTCAGAGGCCGATCGCCGACAACAGTTCGAAGGAGGGTCGATCTCAAAACCGACGGGTCGAGGTGATCGTCTTTCCCGTTCGCTGATGGAAGAGGTCAAGTAGAACTGACCCCTCCACCCACACCTATCATTACCGATTCCATGAGAGGAGTCGTCGGCATAGCCGGCGGCTCCTCTTGTGGTGAGGGGTGGCTGCCTTCTTCGCCTTGCACCGCTGGTCTACCTGTCGGTGACCTTTCGACATCTCACTCATCCCCGGATTCGCTTCCTGAGCCTCGGGGAATGGGGGAGGTGGTCCAGCAGTAAACTTCTCGCTCCCGGTCCGGCCCTTTTCTGTGCCTCACCTTCGATCCTCACCGCGACCTTCTGCGAATCTGTCATGACGATGGGAATTCGGGTTCTGGATCATCGAATTTTCGTCCCTGGTAGTGAACTGGCTCCTGAGGGGTCTTGCACCACTTCTGGACTCATCCAGCACCTCAGAGGGAGGGGCCTCTTGGCTCGATGATCGGCTCGGATGCTACTCTTCGAAGTACTTCGGGGAATCCCACCGTTCCGTTTCTTCCGCCCGAAGAAGCGGTCCGTGGCAGCAAAAGGAGCCTCAATTGATCACCATTGAAGACCTCGTACAGCAACTAGTAGAGCGAGAAGGCTCCGATCTCCATCTGGGCGCGGGGGCCCCGCCAATGATTCGAATTCATGGCCGATTGATTGCCGCAGGGGATGCCGTTCTCGACAGCGACTCGGTACGTCAGATCGTCTACTCGATCCTCGACAACGAGCAAATTCGCAAGTTCGAGAAAGAACAAGAACTGGACATGGCGTTCGGAATCAGTGGCCTTGGCCGATTCCGTACCAATGCCTATTACCAACGAGGCTCTGTCGGAGCCGTACTGCGCGTCATCCCCAATGTGATCCCCGAAATGGAGGCACTGGGCCTTCCGCTGGATGTCTGCGAGAACCTGTGCATGAAGAAGAAGGGACTGGTGCTGGTCACCGGTGCCACCGGTAGTGGGAAATCTACGACTCTGGCCTCGATGATCGATTCGATCAATCGCAACCGCAACGACCACATCGTCACCATCGAAGATCCTCTCGAGTTCATTCATCGGAACAAGAACTGCAGGGTCACTCAACGCGAGGTGGGAACCGATACCCCGAGCTTTGAAAGCGCCCTGCGCCGTGTCCTGCGCCAGGATCCAGATGTCATCATGGTCGGGGAACTTCGAGATCTGGAGAGTATCTCAGCAGCCATCACCATTGCAGAAACTGGCCATCTGACCTTCGGCACGCTGCATACCAATGATGCGGTACAGAGTTTGAACCGTCTCATCGATGTGTTCCCTCCGTATCAGCAGCAGCAGATACGCACCCAGCTCTCCTTCGTCCTGGAAGGGATCTTCTGCCAGCAACTGGTAACCCGTTCCGACGGACGTGGCCGGGTGCTCGCCAGTGAGGTCTTGCTGGCGACTCCTGCTGTTCGAGCCCTCATTCGTGATGACAAGGGGCATCAAATTCCGTCGGCGATCCAGACCAATGGACGACTGGGTATGAAAACGATGAACCAGTCGCTGTACGAACTCTATCGGACCCGGCAGATCACCTACGAGGAGGCGATCTCACGCACAACCGACCCGGATGAACTCAAGCGAGTCTTCCAGAAGCAGTCCTGAACATGTCTTACGCCATTACAAGATTCAATCGGAGACTGGGGAAAGTGCTCTCTCGCCATAGGCTGGTCGAGGATGAGGTCATCGATGATGCGATTCAGGGAGTCGGTGAGAACGGCTCGGTGACCAAGGTGCTGGTCGAATCCGGATCACTCGAAGAGAACGAATTGCTCGGAGTTCTGGCGATGGAGACGGGGGTTGCTCCGATCGACCTGGACCGACTCCAACTCGATGAAAATCCCTGCGTAGAACTACGAGAAAAGACCGCACGATCGTGCCGGGTCCTCCCCATCTCCAAGAGTGGAGATGTGTTGACGGTGGCCATTGCAGATCCAAATGACATCGTGCAGATCGACGAGGTGCGAAATGTGACCCGGTGTCAGGTTCAGCTGGTTCTGGCTTGTGATTTCCGCATCGAAGCGGCGCTCGACCGAATGTTCAGCGACGGTCGCAAGGAGATCGAGGAGGTCCTGGAGGACTACGGTGATCTGGAACTGGAACTGCAAGACAATAGCGAAGAGATCGATGGGATCCAGGAGCTTTCCTTCGAGGGGGACGAATCTCCGGTAGTGAAGATCGTCAATCATGTCATCTATCAGGCGTTGCGTGAGAGAGCTTCTGATATCCATGTGGAACCTCAGGAGCGATCCCTCAGAATTCGTTATCGCTGTGACGGAGTGCTGAGGGAGATCCCTGCGCCTCCGCCCAAGTTGCGAGCCTCCATCATCAGTCGTCTCAAGATCATGTCAGGTCTCGATATCGCCGAGCGAAGAGTGCCCCAGGATGGGAAATTCCAGCTTCGGATCGACGGTCGTCAGGTCGACTTCCGGGTCTCCACCCTTCCCACCGTTCATGGTGAAAAGGTAGTGTTGCGAATCCTTGATTCGACAAGCCTCGCCCTGAGTCTGGAGACCCTTGGGTTCGAGGAAAAGGCACTGAAGGATATTCGAGACGCCATCACCAGTTCCTTCGGAATGATGCTGGTGACCGGCCCGACTGGATCGGGAAAGTCGACCACTCTCTACTCCTGCGTCAACGAGGTTCTCTCACCGACTGAAAACATCACAACCGTGGAAGATCCGGTCGAGTATCAGATCGAAGGTGTGGTGCAGGTTCCAGTCAACGTCAAATGCGGATTGACCTTTTCCAGAGCACTTCGATCGATCCTGCGTCAGGACCCGGACACCGTGATGATCGGAGAGATTCGGGATCTGGAAACCGCTGAGATCGCCATCAAGGCAGCACTGACGGGACACCGCGTCTTCTCGACCCTACATACCAATGACGCGCCATCGACAGTGGTGCGAATGGTGGACATGGGAATCGACCCGTTCCTTGTTGCTTCCGCCACGCAGTGCATCGCCGCCCAGCGCCTCAGTCGAAGATTGTGTGAGGATTGCAAGCGTGAAGCGGGGCCACTTCCGGCGAGAAGGCTGGAGGCTCTCGGGTTTCTTCCCGAGGAAGCCGAGGATGCCAAGCTCTGGGAACCGGTGGGGTGCTCACGCTGTCAAGGTGGTTACCGCGGACGATTTGCTCTGCTCGAAACGATGCCGATGAACGATGACCTTCGCAGAGCGGTAGTCGAGGGCGGATCAGCACTGACCATTCGAGAGATCGCTCTGGAGCAAGGAATGGTGACGCTGAGGCGCGCCGGACTGCTCAACGCATTACGTGGAAAAACATCACTGGAAGAAATCCTGCGAGTGACGCAGGGGGATTAGATCCCGGGAGACGACCTTGAAAAAGTACGATTACAAGTCCAGAAACCCCCAGGGGAAATCGGTCACAGGCACCGTCGATGCAGAAACTGAATCGGAAGCGATTCAGGAACTGCGCCGTCGTGGACTCACGGTGACCTCCATCGGTAAAGGAGGCACTGGAAAGAAGAAGAGCAAATTCAAGGTTTCCTTCTCAGGATTCGGTTCCACCGAGATCTCCTTCTTCAAGCCCAGAGTTAGCCGTAAGGACCTTGTTCCGGTGGTGAGGCAATTGGCCACCATGTTCCAGTCCGGGATTCCACTGGTCGAAGCTCTCGAAGTGATCGAGGAACAGGCAGAAAACGAAACCATGAAGAGTGTGATCGGCGATGTGGCTGCCGATTTGAGGCAGGGAAAAGACTTCTCTAACGCATTGGGCCGTCACGGCAAAGTTTTTGATGACATCTTCGTCAACATGGTTCGGGCAGGAGAGGTCAGCGGGCAACTCGATCATGTGCTCGATCGACTTGCGACCCACATGGAAGAGGCGGAGGAACTCAAGGGAGAGATCAAATCCGCAATGACCTATCCAGTGGTCAGCCTCTTCATCATCCTGTTCATCAGCGTCGGGATGCTGGTTGGTGTGCTTCCGATGTTCAAGACGATGTTCGACGGCCTCGATCAAGAGATGCCGAAATTGACCGTTTTCATGATGGCCCTCAGCGACGTGATCTCTTCCAAGTGGTTCCTGGTCGCCGCCGGAATCGGTGGAATGTTTGCTGCCTACAAGGCAGCCGTTCGAACATCGAAGGGGATCTATGTCAGAGACTGGCTGCTCCTCAGAATCCCAGTTTTTGGTCCCTTGATTCAGAAAACGGCCATATCTCGATTCAGTGGGACCTTTGCAACACTGATCCGCAGTGGAGTTCCCATTCTGGGAGCTCTGGAGATCGTCGGTTCGACCATCGGAAACGTTCATTATGCCCGTGCGATCGAGGAGGCTGCCGAATCCGTACGCCAGGGAGAGAGCCTGGGAATTCCCCTGGCAAGGTCGAAACAGTTTCCTGCGATGGTCACTCGCATGATCAGCATCGGTGAACGATCTGGCTCTCTCGAACAACTTCTCGAGAAAGTATCCCAGTTCTACGACCGAGAAGTTCGCGCGACAGTCAAGCAACTGACCTCGCTCATCGAGCCTTTCTTGATTTGCATCATGGGCGCCGTCGTCGGATCGATGGTCATTGCGATGTTCTTGCCGCTGCTTGGAATGATTGGAAACATGGGGAAGTAATTCCCCGACCGGGAGTAGAGAAATGTCACAGGAACGACCACTGAACATCGTCATCCATGCGGGCATCCCGATGATGGCATTTGGCCTGACGGCGATGCTGCCGACCGGTAGTGGCGGTTGGTTACTGTCGTTGGTCCTGTTCGGTTGGGCCACATGTGCACTTCTGACTCTACTCTTCCCCGAGATGAGATTGCGCCAGGAAACGGTAGACCTGATCGCTTCCCTGGCTCTGGTGTCGATCACCGGCGGAGTCGCATCACCGTTTGCTCCCCTGTTGCCGGTGGTTATCGTCATCACCGGAGCGAGACGGGGGACCCGAGCCGGAGTACTACGAGCCACCGTGGCTTCCTTGGTGCTGGCTGCCGCCACCATTTTGATCTCCCAGACGTCGAACGCAGAAACCATCAGTCAGGGAGCCGCGTCCTGGATGGCGATGGCTCTGGCGTTGCACGGAGTCGCCATCTTGAGTGGTCGGTTGACTCATCGCTGGAGGGCTCTCGAAGAGGAACATGATCGAATCGTTCATGCACTCGAGGAGGGCATCATCGTCACAGATTTGAAGGGGCGTGTGATCCGCACCAACCCCGCCGCCCGAACCTTGCTCGAGTTTCCCGAGGGAGATGATTGGCGAGGAGAGCCACTTTCAGAACTTCTACGCCGATCCACGGATGAGGAGCTCTGCCTCGCCTTCAGCCAGTCGGGCCATTTCGGTCATTGCATCGATTGGTCTCCCAGAGTCGGACTGAAGAAGAGTTTCCAGGTGCGAACCACGGTGATCGACGGAGGATTGCGAGTGGCAGTGTTCACCGATCGCAGCTCCGAGCTGCGGGCGATCGAAGCGGAAGCCCGGCTCCAACACCTGGAAGCACTGGAAGAGTTGGCTCTTGGACTGGCCCATGAGATCCGCAATCCACTCGCTTCTCTCAGGGGAGCGGCAGTGGAACTGGTTTCGGGAACCTTGCCTCCCGAGCAGGCGCAGCGAATGGAGACCATCGTCAGAAGAGAATCGGATCGGCTCGACCGAACCGTCGATGGATTCCTCGAATACTCTCGATCTCGTCGGGTCGAACAATCCACCGAGGTGGATCTGAACGCTGTTATCGAGGAAGTGCTCGAGTCGATCGGTCAGCGGCAAGATGCCAGGGATCTCACCGTGATCCGCCAACTCGAAGAGGATTCGCGAGTTCTCGGAGATGCAGATTCTCTTCATCAGGTGATTCGTAATCTGGTCATCAACGCCATTGAGGCGGGAGCGGGTCAACTGAAGATCTCCTGCTCACAGCGAGATGATCATGTCCTGCTCGAAGTCTCGGATGACGGTGCTGGTATGTCTGTTGAACTACAAAAAAGAGCCTTCTTGCCATTTGTCTCGACCAAGACCCGTGAGGGGGGACTGGGACTGGCTCTGGTGAGAAAAATCCTCGAATCGGCCGGTGGCTGGATCGATGTGAAGAGCCAACCCGGAACTGGCACGACCTTTCAAGCGGCACTGCCCACAGCGACTCGTACTCCTGCGAAAGTAGTCATCTGATGCCATCCATTCCACTCGATATCCTGGTCGCAGACGATGAGCAGAGTATGCGCGAGTTCCTTGAAATCGTCCTCTCCAATGAGGGCTATCAGGTGCAGTGTGTTGCGTCAGGAGAGGAGGCGATGGAAATCCTCCAGACCCGTGGAGCGCGCATCTTCATCCAGGACATGAGAATGGGCGGACTCGATGGAATGGACTTACTGGAGGCTGCCAGATTGGTGGCTCCAGCGATGCCGATCCTGGTGATGACCGCATTTTCCACCTCAGATGTGGCCATCGAATCGATGCGTCGAGGAGGATTCGATTTCCTGCGAAAGCCATTCCAGAACGATGACGTGAGGGGTGCCGTCCGTAGAGCGATGGCCGCTACCACTGATCAGACCGAGGCCACGAATCAGCCGGTGGTCCGACGTCTCATCGGAAATACTCCGGTGATGCGAGAAATGCTCGATGTGGTTGAACGAGTCGCTCCGATTGATTCCACAGTGATGGTCACCGGCGAAAGTGGCTGTGGTAAGGAATTGATCGCACGAGCGATCCACGACGGCTCCCAGCGTCGCCAGAGACAATTCGTCGCCGTCAATTGTTCTGCCTTCACTGAAGGGTTGCTGGAGAGTGAACTGTTCGGACATGTCAAAGGAGCATTCACCGGTGCTGTCGAGGAACGAAAGGGTGTGTTTCTCAGCGCTGACGGCGGCACTCTTTTTCTCGATGAAGTGGCAGACATGAGCCTGGCGACCCAGGTGCGGATTCTTCGCTCACTCGAATCACGCAAGGTGATCCCGGTGGGTGGAGATCAGGAGATTTCCACCGATGTGCGTATCATCGCCGCGACCAACAAGGATCTCGCCAAGGAGGTGAGGGAGGGACGATTCAGGGAAGATCTGTTCTATCGACTCAATGTCATCCCACTACACCTGCCACCACTTCGAGAGAGAAAAGACGATCTACCTCTGCTGGCGGGACACTTCCTGCGTCGTCACGCCGAGAAGATGAGCAAGACCATCGATGGCCTCACGGATGAGGCATGGCAGGTCTTGCATGATCACGACTGGCCCGGCAATGTCCGAGAATTGGAAAATGTGATCCAGCGGCAGGTGGCTCTTGCCCGTGGACGTCTGATCGAGGCGTTTGATCTGGCGACTGTCGGTTCTTCGACTCGCCTGCCGGAGAGTTCGGAGTTGAGCTCGAAACCAGTGACGGAGGTCGTGACAGCCTCCAACGGTACTGGCACGATCGCACTGGCCGAGGAGGGCTGCCAGCTGGAACAATACCTGGAAGAGGCGGAGCGCTCGCTGATTCTTCAGGCACTGGAGCGCACCGGGGGGAATCAGACCCGTGCAGCCCGATTACTCGGGGTCTCCTACCGACAACTTCGTTACCGCTCGAAAAAATTAGGGATTCGCTCCCGCATCGTATCTGATGCTCCGTGAATATGCAGTGGAGTCCGACATCGAGGAGGCCGACTCCAAGGATGCCGATGGCTGGACTGGCCTTGGCGCTTGTCATCTGTATGGCCATTCTTCTCAGTGGCAAGTCTACCGGTGACCCTGATCTGCCGACGGGTGTCGCTTCGGTGTATCCGGAAACGGGTACCTGGCCCTTCGCTCATGCACGTGCTGAATTCTACGGCCTCGATGCGGGAGTTCCGGCCAGCGTAGATGCACCCATCTTGACCTCGATGGTCGGCTGGTCGATGGATTTCTTCGGCGATGGCTTCGACTCCCTCAAGGTCTTCTCGGTGATCCCATTGATCGGCTGTTTGTTACTGGTCGCCTTTGCGCTGGTTCGGCGGAGAGGTGAGGCGGTAGGAATCCTGGCGGCACTGGTGGTGGCACTGCAGCCGACACTCTTGCCCTGGGCCAGCGTTCCCAACACGGTTCCACTGGCGGCTCTCTCGGTGCTGGCACTGGCATTGTTTGCCGGCGCTCGCTGGAAGCCTGCTCCATGGGTGGCCTTATTCCTCTGTGCATTGCTGCAATGGGGTATCAGCCCGCTGATCATGGTGGTGGCACCCGCCTGCTGGATCGAAGGAGTGCGCCGTTCGATTCCTCGTCACCTACGCCCGGAGGGGTGGGTGTTGACTCTGCTGGCTGCAGCCATCTTGTTGTCGTTGCGTCAGATGGGTGCGGATCCGATCAGTTTGGCCACTGGAATGACTGGCTGTACCGACCTCTATCGAAGCGGTGCGGTGCCGTCGATCTTCGGATCCGATCCGGGCTGGCTGTTGACTGTCCTCGCCGTGTTGATCGCCGGCCCTCGTGGTCGAGATTCGCAGTTCCGTCCGATGCGAATGACTCTGGTGGCTGGTTTGTTACCGTGGCTGCTGTCGGGCACCCTGCCGGTGTTCCCGTTGGTCGTACTGATTCCGATCGGAATCCTCCTCACCATCGACCTGCTCGCTTCGCGCGGGCGTACGGTGATCGCCACTGCGACTCTGGCGGGAACTGGACCTCGTCTGGCGTTGACCCTGTTCGTGGTCACCAGTTTGTTGGTGGCTTCCCTCGCTTCATCGGGGAGTGCCGACTCCCAGGTCCGTGTCGCCATGTCGATGGGATTGTCGGTGGTGGGACTGGCCATCGTCCTGGCGATTCGCTCTGGAATGAAACGGTCGCAGGGGGTGTGGCTTGCGGTGGCGGCGACGGTGGCGTTCTGTCTGCCCCTCAACCTGCACCGCATCTCCCACGAAGATGAGCACTGGCAGAGGTCGAGAGAAGGGCTGGAACGGCTACTCCCACCCGGCGCAGCGGTCGGTGGTCGCTGGGCTCACGGTCTGGTCGGTGGCACTCATCGAAGAGCCACCATCGATGCGGATGTTGATCATGTTCTGGTTCCCTTTGCGGAAAATATCGACGGCCTGATCCTGGAGCATTATTCCCTGTTCGGGGATCATCAGGTGCTGGTGCGACAGTCAGGGATTCCCAGTGGCACCTTTGAGGTCGCCTGTGCTCTTCAGGAATCGGGGATGCTGGCGGAAGCCCGATCTGACCTGGCCTTACTACTGAGAGCGGATCCTGCCTGCTCTGCGGCCTGGGAGCGCTTCGCACTGTTGTTACTGGAAGATGGTATCGAGGATCTGGCGGCGGAGTGCCTCTTCTTCTCCCTGCAGGGCGATCCGGGCCGCACATCCTGCCACCGTCTGCTGGCGCAGCTCTACATCAAGCAAGGCAAGGAGCGCGAAGCCTTGCATCACATGTTCATGTCTTCGGGTCACGCTCCGAGGTTGCGGATTCTCTCGCAAGGAGGAGCGCTTTCACCCGAAGGTCGCCGGTAAATCCACCCAGACGGCCCCCCGCCTGGACCACTCGATGGCAGGGAACCCTCAAGGGCAGCGGATTTTTTCCGCAGGCGCTGCCGACTGCCCGGGCGGCACCCGGTCGCTGTATTCGGCGGGCCAACTGTCCATATTCGAGTGTCGAGCCCACCACGATCTGTTCCATCTGCTGCCACACCTGACGCTCGAAAGGAGTACCGATCCGTGGGCTGGCCGGGTAGTGCCAGACCACCGGCTGTCCCGCCATGGCCGCACGGATGTCCTGCTCCAGCGGCTGCGGAAAGGGAGCCCGCTTCAATCGGGGAGAACCGGCCTGTAACTGACACTGTTGGCGGGCTCGATCTTCATCGGGGCTGAGAGATGTGGCCAGCAACTGGTCATCGTGCCAGATCGCAGCGAACCCCAGTTCGATCCCGTCGAGACAGAGATGCTGGTGGTGAAAATAGTGGCTGCCGCTCACGTAACTCCTTTGCCCTGAGGATAACCGCCGTCCCATCTTGCTGAAGAGGTTTCCTCACCTCATGCTGAGGTGTGAGAGGGGGGGTCGTTTTGATCCTGTCGGAAGCGATTCGAGATCCGGTTCACGGCCTGATTCGTCTGGAACGGGAAGACCTCCCGCTGCTCGATGGTGCACCGGTCCAGCGCTTGCGATCGATCTCGCAACTGGGGCTCACCGATCGGGTGTACCCCGGTGCTCGCCACAGCCGCTTCGAACATGCCCTCGGTACCCTCGAGGTGGCCACCCGGCTGCTGGAGGAGATGCGAGGTCGTCTCGGTCTCGATCGTCTGCTCGCTCCGCTGGGTCTTGTCGCCGATGAGAGGCAGTGGGTACGCCTGCTGCGAATCGCTCGACACGTGGCGCTGCTGCACGATCTGGGCCACGCTCCATTTTCTCACGTCACCGAGCAGTTACTGCCGCGAGGAGGGCACGAGGAGATGACCTGTGCCTTGCTGGAAGATCCACAGGTGGCGCAACCGATGGCGATTCGCGGAGACGACCTTTACCCGTCAGTGGTGCGTGTACTCGATCCTGCGGATCGTCGACTCCCTGCGGATCTTCGCTTCATTCGCTCACTGGTGTGTGGTCGTTTTGGAGCGGATCGAATGGATTACTTGCTGCGTGATTCACAAGGCCTTGGCGTTCAGTACGGTCAGTTTGATCTGCCGCGAATCCTCCACACGCTGCAACCGATCGAGACTGCGGATGGAGTGCGGCTCGGAATCGAGCGAGGGGGTGTCCTCGCAGCAGAGGGAATGCAGTGGGCACGCTTCTCGATGTTCACCCAGGTTTACTTTCATCACACCCGCCGGATCCTCGATCGCCATCTGCTCGATTTCCTGCGGGCGGTGATCCCTCTCGGACGATATCCCGATTCGCCGGAGGAGTACCAGCGCTGGGATGATCCGCGCATCCACGGCTTGCTCCAGCAAGCGGTTCGAGATCGAGGCGCTCCCGGCCATCTGGATGCGTGTCGAATCCTTCATCGAAAGCATCATCGTGCCACCGATGAAATCGTCGAGGGAGAGAGTGTTGAGGAGGTGGTACGGTGGCTCGATGAGCGGGTGGCACAACTACGCGACTCGGATCCGAGCCTCGATCCGATGGCCGACGTGGTGGCTCCTCCACCGGATCTCGCAGCTTCCGCCGAACTTCCGGTCGATGATGGGGATCGGGGCATCCGGCCCCTCGGAGAAATCAGCGCTCTGGTGGGGCGCCTTCGGGTCAAGCCCCACGGGCGCATCTACTGCGCCAGATCCCACTCCGAGAAGTAGGACTGGATCCCAGTGCAACCGTCGGGAGGATCGACCCACTGGCCCTCTCCTCAATCGATCAACTCTTGCCTCCAGTAGGCGTCACTGATGAACTTCTCCCACGATGACCAGATCGGCCGGGGGGGGATCCGCCGGATCATTCGCCAGTCCGGCTGGCTCGGTTCAGACAGCAGATCCATCTGTGCTTCCTCCGGGGTTCGATTGGCCTTGCGCTTGTTGCAACTGACACACGCGAGAACACAATTTTCCCAGCTCAACTTGCCTCCACGACTGCGTGGCAAGATGTGATCGATGGTCAATTCTCGAGTACCCGGGCGATCGCCACAGTACTGGCAAGTATTTCGATCGCGGCGGTACAGGTTGAGTCGAGAGAAGGTGACGGTTTGATCACCGACCCCGGAATAGCAGGTGAGAACGATCACCTCGAGAGGAGCCAGGGAAAGAGTTTCGGAGCGGATGGAGAGTCCCTCGACCAACTTCTTGCCTTGCGAAATCGTATGCCACGATTGGAGATCATGAACCGAATAGGTCTCGGGATCGATGATTCGTGCCGCATTCCGCGCGACCATGCCGATGGCGAGCCTTGCCGGTAGGGTGTGGATCGGCATCCACGCTCGATTGAGAACCAAAGTGGGTAGTTCGAGAAGAGCAGTCAATCCATTCCCTCCCAGGGTATTGAGCCCGTTGCATCAAGGGTACAGATGCCAACGGTGATGATCTAGCGAGGAAGGGGGCAGTCGGAGAGGGGCAAAGGGGGGGCGCAATAAAGGAAGATAAAATAATAGCCCCTGGTCGCCGAAGTCGAAGAGGGCCATCCCTGTCCCTCCTCAAACCCCTGCCGGTGACCAGAGGCAATCGCACTGACATAAACGCACAGTGCGGATTGAATAAACGAGTTTTGCATAACAAGGCGAAACTGCCAGACCTGCACTGCAGGTAATCCTGAGCCGATTCGATCTGTACGAATTCAATATCTGCATCAGTTTGTATGCAAGGTGTATGCCAATCGAGAAACAGCGCTTAACAGGCGATTTCACGGAATTCGATCGATTTAACTGGCCGCATCTGGCCAGGTCGGCCTTTGGGCGGCTAAGGGGAGCCACCGGTTTTGGCTTAAGTCCTTACTATCGGTGATATTATGACTATACTGACTGACCTGTCAGGGTGCTGATCTAGCACTCGTGGATCGCCCAAGGATCGCCCAAGGATTGCCCAAGGATCGCCCCCAAGATCCAGTTTCAGGAGACTGCCATGAATCTCGGCCAACCCGCTGACGAGACTTCTCCCGAGGAGCCTGCTCCCGCCGTCGATCGGCAGACAAAGGTCTCATCGGAGCAGATCGACAACTGGCTGGAGAGTCGTCCCGACTGGCGAGTCGAGGAG
>Ga0302119_10000615_pt1 | contig 16098 bp, 9 predicted proteins | sample AG5_Tmax_MG_FD_203114 | JGI IMG/M metagenome (GOLD analysis project Ga0302119, IMG submission 203114) | Marine microbial communities from Western Arctic Ocean, Canada - AG5_Tmax | ecosystem: Environmental > Aquatic > Marine > Oceanic | place: Canada: Western Arctic Ocean | collected 2017-10-01 | reverse complement strand
TGCGCTGCCCCATAGTACAGAGGAAATAGCGGCTGTTGTGGCCTACGCTGAATCCCAAGATGAAGAGGCCTTTTACCGGCCCGAAAGACGTCCCTTAGAGCTCAAGCAACCCAACCCGCTAAATAATATTTTCTTTGGCGACCTTCACGTTCACACCAATATGTCTGTTGATGCTTATTTATTTGGCAATCGATTCGATATGGATACGGCCTATCAAGTGGCCAAAGGCAAGAGTGTAAAGCTTCGTTCGGGGGAACGAGTGGAGCTTACGCGGCCTTTAGACTTTGTGGCGCTAACTGATCATGCAGAGGGCTTTGGGCGTGTTTTTGCCTGTAGGGAGCCTGATAAGACAGAGGCTGCACAGGATACCTGTGATGGGATTGAAAATGCCTCCGTCTTTACCTTTTTAGACATGCGCAGTCGGGTACAACGGCCTTTAGATCAAGACCTCTCTGTCTTCGACAATGATAGGGCTAAAGAACGAGATTATGCTGCTACTACCTGGCAGTCGATAAAAGAAGCTGCTGAACGCTATTATGAACCTGGACAGTTCACCACCTTTGCCGGCTATGAGTACTCACCGTCTCTTCCAGACCGTGGCAAAAATCATCGTAATGTTATTTTTCGATCTTTAGAAACGCCAGAGTATGCGGTATCAGCCTATGATGCTGCCTCCGAAATTGATCTGTGGAAGTCGCTGGAAGCCACCTGCACTGATGACTGCGAGTTTCTAACGATCCCCCACAACCCTAACAAAACCTGGGGGTTGGCCTTTTCTGGTAAAACAATTGATGGAATATCCTATACAGATGATGATTGGAGACTCAGGGAGCGCTCAGAACCCATAGTGGAAATGTTCCAAATCAAGGGCAATTCGGAGTGCTCAGTCGCCTTTGGTGCTGGAGATGAAGAATGCGGTTTTGAACAATTCATTCCTGTTTGTAAAGAAGGCGATGAAACCGCTTGCCTGTACCCAACCTCAATGGTGCGAGACGGTCTGCAAATAGGGATGGCTCTGGAAGATCAAATTGGCATCAACCCCCTCAAAGTTGGTTTAATTGGATCAACAGATACCCACAACTCTAATCCTGGCGATACTGAAGAGTGGGACTATCGCGGCGCAACAACATTTACCTCAGGACCTGCTAAGAGAAGATTCGAGAGTACTAATCTGACCGGGACCCAACACAACAACCCCGGTGGGTTGGCCGCCATTTGGGCTAGAGAAAACACCCGCGAGGCCCTATTTGATGCCATGAAACGCAAAGAGGTTTACGCCACCAGCGGCACGCGTATTAGGCTACGTGCATTCGCTGGTTTCAATCTGCCAACCAATATAGTTGAAACGACTGACATAACTGCCGCCTATGATAATGGCGTGCCTATGGGTGGAAGCTTGCTTGCTGTTGAGAATAGCGCACCAACCGCTCTCTCGGTGTTTGTGTGGGCGGTTAAAGACCCTGACAATGCACCCTTGGCAAAAGTGCAAGTCATCAAAGGTTGGATAGAGCGCGGGCGCCGGCAAGAGGTTGTTCACGATGTCGCTTGCGGTGGGTCCCAGCTAGACCCGGCAACCGGAAAATGTAAAACCAATGGCGCGACCGTTAGCCTGAACGACTGTCGTTGGGACAATGCGGCTGGTACTTCAGAATTTAAGACCCTCTGGACTGACCCAGATTATGATTCGAGTGAGGACGCCTTTTATTATGTTCGCGTTATACAAAACCCCACCTGTCGTTGGAGTACCTATGATAGTCTGCGTTTGGGGAAATCACCACGCAGTGATGTCCCTGCAACGGCTACGGAAATGGCTTGGGGCTCACCGATTTGGCATACAGCTAGACAACCATGAGCTAGACTCTTTAAAGCAGCTAGCTGACCTTGTACCTAAAGAATATAGAAATGGTAAATAATCAATGTAAATATCGGCAGTCTTTCTGCCTTACCTTGAAGTTACTATACGAATCTAAATTTTTGTCCTAGCTTTGTCCCTAGAGCGCCAACACCCCACCACACTGGTTGAAGCCTGCCGCGTTTACCAGGTCTTTCGGGGACTGACACTTGTGCACACACCCTACTCCGTTAATCTTGTAGGTAGGTTTTATTGTGAAGTTTAAAGACGCGGCCTTGCTACCTGGCCCTTGGTGACGCAGCGCGCTCATCCTTGGGCTAGATTACATGAACCCAGACGTACCTCAAGGGCCTGGCGGTACTGAAATCGATCTGAGATTACTGACACCGAATCACCGATTCTCACTCTGCATCTGCGACCGGGCTGCTGAGCGTGATTACCAGCTGAGTATTGGGCGTCGTATACGCGTTAACAACCCTTACTGGCCAGCTGATTTCCGCAAGGCGCACGCGTGTCGCGAGTTCAAGGGTGAGCGCACCAAGCGCCGGTAAGGTCACGGGGCCGGGGTTGTTCTGGTCGCCAAAATCCGAAAGATTCTGCAACTGGAACGGCACGCTCGAGCGGTTCTCAAGACGCACCTGAACAAGTGTGGTTTCCGGAAGATAGTGAGCCGACGTTACAACAATGCTCGCCTTCACCAGCGGGGAGAGCTCGCGCTGCCGTCCCAGCAGGGTGTCCTGGAACCAGACCGCAGTTCGCTTTGCAAACAGCGCAGCGCGCACGGCAGTCATCTGTGCAGACGTAGCGAAAACAAGCGTTACCGGACGATGACCGCCCAGCTCCGGGAGGTAATCCCAGTCAATGAGATCATGCACATCCGAGGTACCAATCAGCGCGAGATCATTGTCAAGCGCAAGCTGAAAGGATTCCGGCGAGTACGAGACGCCGTTGACCACCTCGATGCCGTGCAGCAGCTTCTCCGAAAACCAGCGCTGGTGCTGCGGTGATACCGGCGGCTTGCCATCGGGGGCCTGTTCCGACCAAGATGGGTGATTCCAGAACAAAAACGCACCCTGGGCGTTAGCAGCGCTGACGGCGGCATCGGCCGCCCATAGACCCGTCCTGACGTAGTATTCATTAACTTCACGCTCTGACCCCCAATCAGGCAAAGCATCCAGACGCGCCGCCATGCCCGCTGCATCGTCGGCGCCCGCATCTAGCTGAACCAAGGGGTTTGCGTCCTCGACAAAAATCGCGTTGATATGTCCTGTCGGCAACTCGCGAGTTATTTCAACACCCGGAACGACCAGGATAGGGCCATCGGTCGCCGCCTCTCGGGCGATGGCATAGGCCCTGTTCCGGTCCGGGTTCGGCAGATCTGCGCGATGCGGTTGCCATTCGAGGTGCTCCGTTATCGCGAGAATATCCAGCCCGTCGCGCAGGCCTTCTTCAACGCGCACATTGGGCCACACGTGTCCGTCGGAAAATACGGTGTGTGTGTGCAGGTCGGCCGTGAGTATCAGATAGTCCGCGGTGTTGGGAAACACCATATCCCGCTGCAGGCTTGCGGGCGTCGGCACCAGCGGTGCGGCCTTACCATGGGCGTACGCCTGAGACAGGGCGAGACACATGTTCAGGATAAGGGTAAGCGTCAGCCCGATGCTGCCGCGAGCGATTTGGTAGTGCATACACGATCTCCTGTCGGATAACTGACCACCCCGACATTATTAAAAAAGGGAGGTAACGCAAAAGAGTAGATTCAAGATATTATGGCACACGAATCAATCACTACAGCACTAGATTACATGAACCCAGATGATCTACCCTTTGAAAACGTCGCTGTACGAATCTAAATTTTTGTGCAGTTAGTAAGTACGCTTATGGAATGTAACCTTTTAAGTATGAAGGGTTGCATGAAAAAATTTATATAGCGGAATACCCAGCAAAAACAACCCTACTCCTAAAAGCAGAACATACAAACCAGAACCTGCGGCAGCTATCAAAGTATATGTGACTGACAACAAAGCCACTCCGGCCCAGCCCTTTGCGCTAAGCCAAGAACGCTTAAATTCTGCCACAGCAGATAACCCATAGGGCGCCAGAATTGAAAGGGTCGACATAGAAATTAGAAAAGAGAACGCGCCGACTAGCCCATCGGTAAAGTTAAGCACCAGTAAAGCCGTTGAAAATACACTGGATACCATAAGTGCTCCGGCTGGAGCTCCGCCCCTGTTTTTCTTTGCAATTATCGCAGGGGCTAAACCATCTGCAGCTACTGCCATGGGCATCTGCCCCATCACAAATATATTGCCATTCAAAGCACCTGCTGTGGAGATTAAGGCGCCTACACCAATCAATAGCGCACCTCCCTTGCCCATGTGCGCGGCCGCATCAACAAAGGGCGATTCTGATACCGCCAATATGTCGGAAGGCACCAAGAACATAATAGCGATTGACGCGCCCACATAGAGTAATGACACACTAAGCGCTGCAGACACTACCGCAATAGGAATCGTTTTCTTGGGGTTCTCCACATCGGCGGTTGGAATGACCGCGGCCTCTATGCCTATAAATGCCCACATCGTTAATAACGCGGTAGTCGCCAATGCCTGAGAGATAGGTAACCCCTGCGGATTAAATGAAGGAAAGTTATCAATGTCACCGTAGGTAATCCCCAAACCTATAATCACAACTAATGGAATAATTTTAAGTATGGTCAATACCAACTGAACCGAAGCGGCCTCGGATACTCCTTTAACATTTACCCAAGTTAGCACTCCAATGCCACCGGCTGCCACCAATGCCTGAGTGAGGCTGTTGGCCGTAAATATAGGAAATACTGATCCCATGTAACCTGCGAAACCTATTGCTATAGCGGTGACTCCAAACACGACGCCAACCCAGTAACCCCACCCTATTAAAAAGCCGGCTAGATCGCCGAAAGATTCCTTCACATAGGCATAAGGACCGCCTGCATTATCGGTAGTGCCCGCCAATCTCGCCAACACGAGGGCCAATACAATTGTTCCTGCAGAGGTCAACAACCAACCCAGCAAACTGATCCAGCCGTAAGGTGCCAGCACCGCAGGTAGTAGAAAGATACCCGAGCCGATCATTACGCCTACTGACATTCCCCAACACTGCCAGAACCCCATTTTTTTGGTTGTTGCACTCATCGGTGCTCCTAGAAACCCCTTGGTTCTTTCATAGTTTAGTCGCTATTAAAGAATCTAATACTGGGCCTTTTGCTTATTAGACGCTCGCAGAATAGGTCTCGTCATACAAGTTGGCCCACCTTCACAGGGTATACAAAGTGACTCTCCACTAAAGGTATCGATTTTACAGCCAGCATTGCGCATCAGTGACAACGTTTTATCGCATCCATCAATTGCCACAACATGACGCGGAGCAAGAGTAAGTACATTTAGGTTTAATCCACCAGAGGCCTCGAACTCATCCGCTGGCGCCTCAAGCAATTCAAAGCCTCTTGATCTTAAGAGCTGGGCTAATGCAACAGGCAATAGCGCCTTGTGCACCAACGCTAAGTCCTCTGCCAACAGGCTGATCAATGACATTAGGTGCAAGCATGCCTGCTCGCCCTGATAACAGGGCAAGTCAAAGGCTAAAACGGTTATCCCTTGATTGCCGAGCATGTTTTGCATCTGAATAATGCCGGCCTCATTAGTTCTGTATCCACGCCCGATAAGTAATGTCTGATCATCTAACCAAAGCGTATCACCGGCCTCGCAGGTAGCTTCACCCATCACTTGCCCAATAACTGGAATGTTCATGGACTGGTAGAAAAGTCGATGTGATTCTGACTCACTCGCCCTAAGCACTTTTCCCGGGTTCATTAGAATGGCACCCTGAGGAGTCATTAAAGAAGCATCGTAAGTAAAAACTGCATCGGCTGATTCCGTGTTTTCTGGCATCCACAACACTTCGACACCAGCTTGTTCGATATGCGAAACAAATTTTTGGTAATCTTTACCTAACTCTTTTGGATCAAAGCTATCGCCATAATGCCACTGATGAGCATCTGCGTTTCGCAACGTCTTTCCTGGGGCATGCAAAGCAACCCTTTGCAAGGGTGCGACCATTGAAGATACGCCGTAAGTCTTTACTGACATGGTTGTGATTTAAACATTTAATGAATTGTTGATTTTGCTGTTTATCAACTGGACTTTCATTCGTTACCCTGACGGCGATCGGCGTCCACTAAATCCCCTGCAACAAGACTCAGTGCTTGATTCATATCAAGGGCAGTGCAGAACTCGCCATGCAGATTGGCCACCGTCATTGAATGCACCAAATCCGGATCATAATCTGTGCCATCAGGTCCTACCCGATTTGTTGTTGCACAACAGTCTGGTACAAGGTAAGTATCAAACCCCATGTTTCCAGACATTCTAATGGTAGTTTCAACACAAAAATTGGTGAAAAACCCGACCACTACTAATCTTTGAATACCCGCTCTGCGCAATAAAATCTCTAGCGATGTCCCAACAAAACCGCTATTTACATCTTTCTCAGCGACTATATCGCTGGCGGCAATTTCAAAGCCTGGTTTCAACTCACCTCCGGGCTCGGAAAGCTTTAATGGGGAGGCTGCTTCGCGAGAATCATGCAAAGTCCAGGCAACTGGCAACCCACGTTGTCGCCACTCAGATAACAGCGCGAGCATATTATTTTCAGCCTCAGGGTTGTTTCTGCGGCCAGTTTTACCGCCCCAATGAGCCAAAACATCAACACCCTTTTGCACATCGATTAGGAGTAGACAGCTATCCTTGGAAAATTGATTAATCAAATCAGTCTTCTTCCTATTTTATTTAATTTATGAAACTTGAATATAAAGCAGAATAATAACTATGCCAAACATTGTCCAGAACAAAAAATCCCCCGCACTTACGTACGAGGGATTGCTTTTTGGTGGAGCCTAGCGGGATCGAACCGCTGACCTCAACACTGCCAGTGTTGCGCTCTCCCAGCTGAGCTAAGGCCCCAAAAAGGAATGCGCATGATAGGGACGAGCCTACGTCAAGTCAAGGATAAATCCCCCAACACGCGTTGCTTTCAGCTCAAATTATGATAGGCTTTTTCCATCTTCTTTAGCTTCTTTTTGCCAACGCCGCCCAGTAAATCTATGGCGTAGCGTAATCTAGCGCGGGACATATCTGCACCCAGTAAATTCATGGAGTCCATGACGGAGATAGACGCACTACTCCCGGCAATCGCAATAAATAGAGGCGCTAAGAAAGGTTTCAGCTTGATATCCATGGCGTCAGCAACGCTTTTAAGGCCACTAAAGATGTTATCCCGGCTCCATTGCTGCACTGATTCTAAACGCCACAGGGCGTACTGTAGGACCTCTAACAGTTGATCCTCTTCCATACCAGCAGACTTTAGGTCTTCTGGGGTAATAGGCAACATACCTGACACTAAGTAACTACCCAAGGGGGCAATATCAGATAGGGTTTCCATGCGCTGCTTAGCAAACGGCAGAAAGGCCATCAGGGTATCGCGATTCAGCGCCCATTCTTGTAGTCGATCGGCTAACTGTTCGTCAGTTAATTCTTCACGAATCCACATACCATTGAGCCAACTCAGCTTTTCAACATCAAATACTGGGCCACCCAGTGATACACGCTGAATATCAAACACTTCAAGCATCTCTGGCAGGGTGAACTTTTCCCGCTCATCAGGCATTGACCACCCCATGCGACCTAGGTAATTAAGCAAAGCCTCGGGCAGATAACCCATACGCTGATAGAACAATATGCTGGTAGGGTTTTTACGTTTAGATAGTTTGCTTTTGTCCACGTTACGTAACAATGGTAGATGGCAAAAAACTGGCATGTCCCAGCCAAAATATTGATATAAGAGAATGTGTTTAGGCGCCGAATTAATCCACTCTTCACCGCGTATAACATGACTGATTTCCATCAGGTGATCGTCGACCACATTAGCTAAGTGGTAGGTAGGCATGCCATCGGCCTTTAACAGCACTTGTAAATCAATTTGCGCCCAGTCAATAGTAATCTCACCGCGCAACATGTCATTAAAGATGCACTGTCCTTCTCTAGGAACTTGCATACGCACTACATGCGATTCTTTGTTGGCAACGCGCGTTGCAACTTCGTCTTGGCTAAGTGACAAGCAGTGACCGTCATAGCCAATCTGCTGTTTGTCTTCCATTTGCTGGCCCCGTAATGCATCCAACCGGTCAGACGAACAGAAGCACCTAAACGCATGGCCACTATCGAGAAGTTGGTCTGCATGCGCACGATAAATGTCAGAGCGCTCGCTTTGTCTGTACGGCCCTTTAGAGCCGCCGTTGTCTGGGCCCTCGTCCCACTCTAGACCGAGCCAATGGAGAGCGTCCAGAATAGCTTTCTCTGACTCAGGTGTAGACCGAGCCTGATCGGTGTCTTCGATACGCAGTAAAAACTCACCGCCGTGACTATGGGCAAAAGCCATATTAAACAGCGCCACATAAGCGGTACCAACGTGAGGGTCACCCGTAGGAGACGGTGCTATTCGAGTGCGAACAGTCATTTAGAATTCCAAATCATCAATTTAATTAGTTAAAGTCTTAACGGACTTTGTTAGTGAAGCATTTTAAATCACAAACTACCAATTGTCGCGACGAGAACGCAGCGCAACGAAAACATCTTTGTCACTAGAATCATGACAGTCAACGGCTTTGCGTATGGTTTTATTACCCAACCTAAAGAAAGTATTAAATTTTCGTTCATCACCTACCGTTGTGTTCAATGGTGCCGTCACCGGGTCAGCTTGAATTGCTTTAGCTAGCCAATCTTGTGCGTCGATGTTTTCAGGTTCAAGACTTAAGGTAAAGCGTAGGTTATTTTCTAAATATTCGTGGCCAGGGTACACAACAACGCTGTCATCAAGGGTATAGAATTGCTCTGAAATAGTACGATAAAGCACCGCTGCATCTCCGCCATTACCACAGTTGCCAACCCCTGCATTAAACAGAGTATCACCGGTAAAAACGGCCTTAGCAATGCCGCCCTCGCTGAGTAAAAAGCAAAGGTGGGCAAAGGTGTGCCCCGGTGTGTCTAATACTTTAATCTGAACATCATCCTCCAGATCTATAATTTCATTCGCACCTAACATTCGGGTTAGGCCGGGTATCTTACCTTCACCATTTGCGTGCGCCCACACTTGGCAGTCGTGCTTTGCGATGAGAGCTTCATTACCCCGCGTATGGTCCCAGTGCTCATGGGTATTGATAATTGCCATCAAGGTCAGACCTTTCTCTTCTAGATGCTGATTAACACTCTCGTCTTCCCAAGGGTCAATAACGATAGCGCTGCCATCGTCAAGTTGGATCAGGTAGGTGAAATTGCGTAAAACGCTTTGGGTGTATAGCTGGTGAATTTGCATGAAGAGCTCTGCGTTGGTTAATGATTAGCTAGACTAAATGATCACGCTTGAAAGCCAAAAACTCAAGCCTTTCATTCATTAGTTGTGCCACTTGAATGGGAAAAATTTAATCGGTTGTTTGACTACTGGTCAACGGCACATAAAAAAAGGGCTGCCAAAGCAGCCCTTTTTTTAGTTTCTAAGCTACATTTTACGAAAAGTCTGGGTTTGTTGGGTCATAAAACGTTTTGGAATTGTATACATCAGGATTAGCACAGGTTGCTGTCGCCTCCATAGACGCTTTAGCTGCCCCGCCAGTTTTCTCCCAGCCCTCATTACCTAACTTCATGGAGTCAAAACTCTCGTGAAAGTTACCAAAAAAGAAGTCTACACCTTCGGTATCAGTTTCTGGACGCGCAGAGTAAATGCCATAGGCATAAAATCCAGCTGATTCGGCATCTAAAGTATCCAGCCAGCTGTCATAAGCAGCAATACTAGCACTGAGATCATCAAAGCCCTTACCTTCGTTAAAGGTACACGCAAAGTAAGCGCTAGCGAACTCGCCAGAAGCAGGCGATGCACCAAAACTATCGGGCGCTCGAGAAAAGCTGAAATCCCAGCCATATCTGCCAGGGCCATCACAAACCAGCACACTTTCGTACTTGGCTGACCAAGCCTTGGCAGCATCATTCTCAGCCAATTGCCCCCAGACAGCGTCAGCATCAGCCTTAGAGGACCAGCTCAGTTCCCACCAGCCATTTGGAAATTGATTTTGATCACTTGCTGGAGCATAACCCCAAGCACCTAGAAGTTCAGGCGCCAATCCACCAGATCGCCACTCGGCAACCATCTCGTCAAGAGATTCCTGATTGAAATCAGGTCCTGCCGTGCAGGGAATGAACTCATTAAAGAAAACCTCACCAACGGCATCCCACGTAACATCTGTTTGCGCCACAGGAGCCGGCGCAACAGTAGCTTCCTTCTTAACGTCAGAACAAGCCACTGCGCCTAATAACGCAAGTACAACCATGATTAATTTATTCATAATATATCCTCTCAGTAATAAAAAGCGTTGTGCCTAGCACGAATCTAGGCGTCATCTGTCAGCAATAGTGCGCATAATAATTATGCAACTAAGCATCATTGACATAGAACTTACACTCAATACCTATATGTAATTGAATAGAATAAGTCATTAACGAAGGTCACACCCATATTATTTCACTACTCATTTTCGATCGGAACAACTATTTTAGACATGGGATGCACCGCGACCAACCCGCAGAACAACATCAAAAAGACTCCACTGCCTATCATGGTCGCATCGAGGCTCCACTCGATAGCAAATCCCATTATGGCATCGGCAATCGGCAATAAGCCCATAGACATAAGCATCAGTATGCTCATCACCCTACCAAGCAATGCATTAGGCGTAATTCGTTGTAGCCAAGTCGTAAAGTGCACGTAGAAGAAACTCTCAAAAATACCGCTAACAAAAAACAGTAACATGGCCCACCAGTACGGATCATAAAATATTATCAGCGCTAGCGTAGAGCCGCTAAATACATAAGCCCAGAACATGCCGGGAATTAACTTTTGGTCGCCAGGCACTTGAATATAGGCGCTGCCAATTGCGCCAATAAAAGCGCCAAAGCCGAAGGCCGCTGTTACGACGCCATAGACGTAGGCCCCATCGACATAATGCAGCTTGGCCCACACAGGTATTCCCACAAAGACCATCGGCATAAAGAAAAAATGTATAACAGCCATACCTATGAAGCCGAGGCGTACAGCCGGAATGGACCAAGCCCACAATGAGGCCTTACGTATCTCAGCATACAACGATGATGTTTCCGAGGCTGTAGACTCAGCATTAAGGGGGCGTACTTTTACGAATAGCAGTGACAGCAGGGACAAACCAAATGTGACCCCATCAACAAGAAAAGCACGATACAGACCCTCTCGATCTAAGTCATAGCTATCGAGCGCGTCTCCATTTAGAGTTAGCTCAGAGGGATGACTAGCCGAGCCAATCTCTCCCGCGATTATAAATGCAGCGACAAACGGGCCTATAGTCATTCCTAAATGCAGAGTCGTCTGAACGATAGCGTTGCCTGCCTGAAGCTCATCTCGTGAGACTAAGCTAGGTAAAATAGAGATACTCGCAGGATAGAAAAACGCATCTGCTACCCCGAAAGCAAATGCCATAAGGAAAACTGCTTTTATATCAGCGGTATCCTGGCTAATCATATACGCCAACGAAAGAACCAGCAGCATACGTACCCCATTGGACAGGATCATCATTAGGCGTGGGCTGGTTCGGTCAACCAAAGCCCCCCCAGCAAGCATTAAGGCGGCTCGAGGTATACCTTGCACAGCAAATACTAATCCTGTTAATGCAGGGCTATTGGTCATTTGTAATACAAGCCAAGGAAAGGCAATTAAGCTAATTTGGTCTCCAATAACAGAGATCATCTCCCCGAACCAAAATAGGCTGAAATTTCTTTTTTTAAATAACTCTAACATCACAAAAACACGTTAATGAACTCACCTAGATTCTATAGAAGTTAAGATAGGGGGTATAGCCTGATTATATTAATCCAGCTGTACAATCATAAAAAGCATAAGTCCGAGATCAATAGTTTTAATTTGAGGGTTATAAAAAAGCCCCCACCAGTTTCGGTAGGGGCTTTTCCTTTATCCAAGGATAAATTTGGAATCCACACTAGAAGGGGTAACTTTAAATACGGTTCCGAGCGTTGTACGACTGGGTATATAATATTGGATTAATAATAGTTCGATTTGGGTAAAAGTCCCTTGTTTTAGATCGCAAGGCAAGAAGGTATCTAAAGAGTGATCAATAGGGGAATGTATGCAATTGGCGAGTTTTGGCCTATATTAATCAGGCAACTTAGGGGGTTGATGTATGCAGGTTTTCTTCTCGCCTTCTCGATCTGTTCCCGGTTCGACTGGGTCAACTATTTAGCTATGCTTAGTGAAGAGTTTAAGAAGTCAGATTAACTAACTTACTAATGGGGCCGACTCTGGAGCTATAACGTTTGACCAGCATGCCTCTACATAAAAATCTGATGAATTTGGAGTTTATGCTCCGAAACTTATCACACTGATGCAAACAGAGAGAAAGACATGAAGAAAATCACTTTTGACTGTATAAACATCTCCGAAATTTTAAAGATTTCAATCACTCTCTTCGCATTCTGCACAAATTTTTCTTTCAGCCAAACCACAGTTAATATTGCCGATCAATATTTTGAAGATATACCAAATCCTTTAACACTCGACTTTGATATTTATAAAGACTTTGCCACAACGACTTTTGAAGTAGTCGATGTTGATCAAGACGGTTTAAAAGACCTCATAGTCCACTTTTGGAAACAACACTCGGGTGACCAATTCAATGGGACGACACCGAATTTCTTAAAAGTATTTAAATTAAAAGACGACATGACCTTTGTTGATTTCACTCGCGAGCTGCTTGGTGATGATATTGTTGATCTTGGCGGCGCCTCCCGCAATATTGAGGTCACTGACCTCAATCGTGATGGCAAGCTAGATATTGTTTTTTCTATTAATCAGGAAGATGGGCGTATTGACCCAACGAGTGAATATTCAGATGGCCAGTTAGCGGCCATGATATCAACCTCAACGGGCTATGAAATAATAAGGTTTGGTACTTTTAGCTTCTTTCATAGCCTAGGGATTGGAAAGCTTGCCAATGGACATAATTTCGTAACGGGTAATGGTTTTACGGGCGGAATAAAAGCTGAACTCTTTTCTTTTAGTAGCAGTAACGAGCCTATTTTAAATGATAGCGGGGATTTAGAAATACCATCAAATGCTTTTCGGTTCTTGAATAATTTAGAGGGTCATTCTACTAGTCTGATACGAAATGGCAATTATCCATATATGTTCGGTGTTATGGCGTATGAGCTAATTGACAATAAATGGACTAAAACAGGTGAAATACTTAACCCCTATCCGAAGATTGGAGAAATCCAATTTAAGGGGTGGAATGGACCAAGCTATGACATAGTTGATGTCATTGATATAGGTGGAGTCCCCTCTATTGGTCAGGGTGGATATTCATACGCCGAAAGTTGTGCATTAAAAGTATACCCAGAGGCAAATGAAATTGTTGTATTCAAATTAAATTCAGCTGAAATTCCTAATTTTGGTAATCAAGAATATTACGGACAGAACGAGCTCGCTAATTACAATATTTTAATGGGCTTTGAAATCAAAGATAGTGAGATCATTAGGTATCCATTACATATAGACAATGAGGAGATATATACAAACTATAATTTCATAGATTGTTTAGATGTGGATGGTGATTCTTACCAAGACATCGTTGCGTATACCTATGCGGCAATCCCTTCAATTTATATCAACGACCAAAAAGGGGGGTTTTATGTATTAACTGACTCAAGGATTCCAGATATTCAAGACCCTACCGTCTGGCCCGAAAACAGCGCAGCCGCATCCATTGACGAAGCTTCTATTTTGAGAGATTTCACGGGTGACGGAATTCCCGATTTGTTTTTTTTGCCCTCTTATGTACCCCCAATAGACTTTGGAAATGATTTCACAGATGGAATTGGCTTAAAGTTTTTTGCCGGAACCCAGTACCTAACAAAGAATAGATTAGACACAGACCAAGATACCGTCTCAGATGAGACAGATAACTGTTTGCAAATCAACAATACAGATCAAGTTGATAGCGATCTCGATGATGTTGGCGATGCTTGTGATTCTTTCCCTTCTGATCCACTTGAGGCTATAGACTCAGACTTTGATGGTATTGGTGATAATGCTGATACCGATGATGATGAAGACGGTGTGGCAGACAATAATGATAGCTTGCCATTAGACCCAACCAATGACAGCGACAATGATGGTGTTGCTAATAATCTAGACCCCTACCCCGAGAATAACCTATATTCAACAGATACAGATTTAGATGGCATGCCGGATACGTGGGAAGTCAAATACGGACTAAACCCAAATGATCCATCAGATGCCACAAGTGATCGCGATAATGATGGTGTAACTGCATTAGATGAGTTCTTAGCGGGAACTAACCCTTCAGGTTCTATTGACTTGGATGGTAATGAGCAATACGACGCTCTCACAGATGGTCTTTTGCTCTTGCGAGGCATGTTTGGCTTGGACGGAAGTGCCTTAGTAACGAATACGATAGCCTCAAATGCTGTTTACACTGAATCGGTAGATATTGAATCTCGCATTGCCATGTTGGGCGATCTTGTAGATATCGACGGTAATGGGCAGATAGATGCTCTTACAGATGGCCTACTTACATTACGTTATCTATTCGGTTTACAGGGTGATACGCTAATTAATGGGGTCATGGCAGGCGATGCTGCTAGAACTACTGCAGAAGAGATTGAGGCTCATTTAGAGACTCTAATCCCAACTCCCGATAGCGGGGGATGCCCTCAAACGAGTTGGAGTTCCGGGACTATGGCGATAGACCATAATGGAGTTGAGCGACAAATCCGAGTTCATGTGCCTGCCAACTACAAAAACAACGTCACATCCCCTCTAATAATCGGCTTTCATGGCTGGGGTGGAGACCAAGACGAATTTCTTAACAATGCGGCCGTTCAAAACCAACTTAATGAACACAACTATATAATGATCTCTCCTCTTGGCCTTGGCTCTCAAGAGCCAGGATCTTTCTATTCTTCATGGTCCTTCAGCGGGTCAACAACGGGCCTCGATGGAGATGGAATTAACGCGTTGGTGTCAAACGATTCCGAAAAAATTTGTAATACCAATTTAACGCCCGACTATACGTACCCATCATGTCAAGGTGTGGCTGCGAATAGTTGCTCTTGGACTCATTGCCTAGACGACGATGTTAGCTTTGTTAAGAGCCTCGTAGCACAAGCACAGCAAAATCTCTGCATCGACAGTGAACGCATTTTCGCCGCCGGGGGTTCGAATGGTGGCATGTTTGTTTGGGAGTTAGGGCAGAATGAGCTAACCGCAGATATTTTCCGCGCTGTTGCTCCAATAATTGGTCTTCCTCATCGGGGTTACCTGTCAGAGCCACAAAAGGTTAATGGTCTTCCAGTTATTCTAATAACGGGCATGCTCGACACCACTGTTCCACCGGGTAACTGGAACGATAAATCTTTCACCACTACATCTAACGGTGAGGCTTACTTCTACACTGGGGCGAGCGCAATTGCGGAAAAATGGGCTAATACGCTTCGGTGTGATACGTCTGTTTCTCCGGAGATTGTCGAGCTAGGTGTCGGGCCTAGTCTGGAGTGCCGGAGTTGGAATGACTGCGCTGGGGGCGGAGCTATCCCTCCAATTCTTGATTGTCGGGGCAGTACGATGGGCCATAGCTATGATCTAGATCAAACGTGGCCACTAATAATGAGGTTTTTCAATGCCCAGTAAAGGGAGATTGAGAATCTCAACCATCAAAATAAGCGTTTTATTTCTAACTAATACAGATTGTTATCTACTCTAGGGCTTCATCTCTTTATTTCTCGCTTTCATTTAAACTATAAAGCGGGCTTCAATGCCGCTAGATGAGTTTCAATTTCAGTTGCGGTTGTTCTCGTCCTTCGTAACTTCACCCCACAATCTTTTAGTTCATCTACAGGACTGGTCGAGGATTACATTGCTGAAAATAGACCTTTCGGTTTACATGATATAAAGCGCAAAGGCGCAAAGGAACGGCAGAAGATAAGCTGGCGGCAACAGACCATAAATCAAGGCAGATGCTAGACATTTATGACAAGACAATTGCCAGGGTAAAAACCCCAAAATAGGGTTTGAATGTCCCCATGAATGTCCCC
>Ga0302119_10000613_pt1 | contig 16104 bp, 12 predicted proteins | sample AG5_Tmax_MG_FD_203114 | JGI IMG/M metagenome (GOLD analysis project Ga0302119, IMG submission 203114) | Marine microbial communities from Western Arctic Ocean, Canada - AG5_Tmax | ecosystem: Environmental > Aquatic > Marine > Oceanic | place: Canada: Western Arctic Ocean | collected 2017-10-01 | reverse complement strand
TTTAACTTCTTCCTTTGATTTTTTATCAACCTTTAGAGCTTCTTTAACTGTTTTATTTATTAAACTTTTCCATCCAGAGTACTCATAAGTCATTCGAGTGCCAGATCTACCAAGTAAATTCTTACCAATATCATTGCCTTCACTGTCTTTAATTTTTATAGTGATTCTAATATCGTTAATCACTGCGGCAAACATTTCTTCACTAGGGAGTTGGGATTTATCTTCCCATTCTTCGTACTGAGCAAATGTCTTTGGAAATACATTGTTAATAGAGATATCATCAATACTTCTTGATAGAAGCGAGCCTATCGGCGTCACAAACATAATTAATAAGAATAATAGCGGAGCTAGAATTAAAAGGAACGAGCGAATTTTAGTACGACGTAGGGATTTTCTTAAGCTATCTTTAAGGGGAACACCATCATTTGTTAGTAGTGGCTCTTGAGAATTTGTTATCGAAGTATCGCTCATAAAATATTCATTAAATCTATAACTTGTTTGTAAGGTTTTAAAAAATAAAAACAGGTCGGTAAAAAAACCGACCTGTCTTATTAAACGAGAACAATTAAACTCGTTTGTTGGTTAGCTAGTTACTTAGCCATCCAAGCTGCATAACGATCATTTATTGCTTGACCACTATCTGCCCAGAAATCAGGATTGGCCATAATGCCACCTGACATATGCTCATCAGTATTAGGCATATGCTCCATGATTGCTACACCAGTATTAAACCACGGCTCACCCGCTTGCATAATTTTAAGACCAGATGTACGCATAGGACCATAGTTAATCCATTTAGCTTGATCTGCTTGCGCCTGAGAGCTAGAAGCATGAACTAAGAAGTGTATTGCTTCAGCACGGTTTGGAGCACCTTTAAGAAGAACTAACCATTCCTCTTCAAGAACTTGTCCATCCCATACAGTAACATAGTCAGCGCCGTCATTTAGAACAGCACCACCGATACGGCCGTTATAGGCTAGTGACATAGAAACCTCACCAGAGTTAACTAGATCTAGAGGCTTTGAACCTGCAGACCAAAATACTACGTGATCTTTGATTGTGTCAAGTTTAGCAAAAGCACGATCTTGTCCTGCTTGAGTACCTAATACATCATAGATATCATCAATAGCAACACCGTCAGCATACAATGCCATCTCTGTTATAGCGCTAGCCCAAGTGTGAATACCACGCTTTCCTGGGAATTTTTCTATATCAAAGAAGTCTTGCATAGTAGATGGTTGTGCACCTGAGAACGTGTCAGCCTTATGGAAAGGTACGTATGACCACCAAATTTGCGGAACGACGCAATCATTTGGAACAGGTACCATAGTATCATCATCCATTGCTACGCCATCAGGTGAAGGAAGGAACAGGCTGCGATCTAGCTCTTCGAAAAGACCTTCATCACAACCAGTACGAGCATCCGAAGCAAGTACGTCAACGATATCCCACTGAACGCTACCTGATTCAACTTGAGCACGAACCTCACCCAAACCACCGTTATAACTAATCATATTTACATCTCCACTTGAGTAAGTGTCAACGTACGCTTTTTGTTGTGAAGCTGAATAGCCACCACCCCAAGAAACGAAAGTTACCTCTGCTTGTACAGCGCCTGCCAACATTGCTGTTGAAATAACACCTGCAATCAGGGTTTTTGTTATTACTTTATTCATTTTTAACTCTCCTGTTATTAATAAATGCTTGTATTCGGACTTAGACGTCCAAAGCCAAACAGTCTTCCATCATCCAACCGATAGACACTTCTTTGCCTTGCTGAAGTTGTTTACTATCAACTGAATTCGGAACTTTGACGATAAACTCGTCGTTTCCGCACACACTAAAGCGTGTACGAATATGGTCGCCGTGGTAGATTAATTCTTCTACTTTGGCAGAATAAGTATTAGGGGTTTTTCCTGCTTCAGGGGCAATAAAAATCCGCTCTGGGCGTAGTGATATCGTTGTACGCTCACCCACAGAATTGACATTGGCCTTGGTGGCAATTACGATGTCACCAGAATCGGTTTTGACAGTGACTTTATCGCCATTAATTGCCTCAACTGAGCCCATTAAGCGATTGTTTTCGCCGATAAAGTTAGCAACAAAAGCATTTTCTGGTCTTTCGTATAATTGAGTTGGTGGTGCGCATTGTTGCACGATGCCATCATCAAACACTGCAATCCGGTTTGACATGGTTAAGGCTTCAGTTTGATCGTGGGTAACGTATACAACCGTTAAACCGAGACTTTCATGAAGGTGTTTAATTTCATACTGCATTTGCTCACGCAGATTTTTATCAAGCGCACCTAATGGTTCATCCATCAGTACCAAATCAGGATCAAATACCAGTGAGCGGGCTACTGCAACACGCTGTTGTTGTCCGCCCGATAGCTGCATAGGGCGACGATTGCCAAAATCACCCAATTGAACCATATCAAGCGCGCGATTAACTTTTGCTTCGCGTTCAGTTTTACCAAATTTACGGACTTCCAAAGGAAATGCTAAATTTTCAGCTACTGTCATATGTGGAAAGAGGGCATAGTTTTGAAAAACCATGCCAATACCGCGCTTGTGAGGTGGCACATTATTTATAGGACTGTCTTTGAGATAAATCGTACCATTTGTAGTAGGTTCAAAGCCTGCTAACATCATTAAGCACGTTGTTTTGCCAGAGCCAGATGGTCCCAACATAGTAACAAATTCACCTTTTGCCACATCGAGGTTGAAATCTTTTACAACCAGTATTTCACCGTCATAACTTTTTTGTACGTTTTCGAATCGAACTAATGGGCTTTCTTCATTCATTTTTCATTTATCCAAGTGTGCTCAGTACTTTGTATTTGTTGCCAATTCGTGCCAACTCGGAGCGGTTAACTTAATGGTCGTTTCATTAAATAAGAAAACGACTATATACTGACTAGAATTATTATAAGTTAAATTTAGCATTCATTGCCAAATAAAAGAGTCATTATCTATAAATCTAATTTTTGTAAAATATTTGCCTAAAATTTTCAAACAATAATAGGTAAATTACCTATTATTTTCTTTCCTTATTAATTGAAGTGCTGAAGTAATTCCAAAGTGATTTAAATAAAGCCATTATTGTGAAGCCTAATTACTTCGTTTTTTTCTTATATAAGTGTATAAATATAACACAATATTCTACCACATCAGAAATCATACAGAATGTATTCACTCTTGTGCTAGAAATACAACACAAGCATAAGGTATTACAACATACATGACAAGCTAATCCATGTTGTAGTAATCACACCTGAATTAGGTAAATGACTAATCTGATCTGAGTATTTTTCTGATTGTTAATGAGTGGGTTATTTTGTGACTATTTTGGGCTCATGTCCAACGATATTTATTCAAGCGAGTGATCGATTTTTTCGATTTGAGGCAATAAAACAGCCAGTATTGGCTCAATTTGGCTAGGTTAAATCGAATATAGATGCAGTAAAAAAGCCTGCAATCACGTAGTTTTTTACTGGTAAATTAATTTAAAGTCATCGCTGCTGTATGGCGCTGGAATTTTTTCATTCAATGCCAGCTCAGACAAAATGTAGCCCAGTTCATCCGCTGACTTGGCGCAATAACCACCTCCGGCAAAAAGCGCGTAAAGCCTTTCATCTTCAAATTGATCAATGTAGTTGCCGCCAGTGGGGGATGTGGTTGTTACGCAAGGAACCGAGTGGAAATCTTTAAATGAAACAGAGGGTAGTAATTCTTTTAAGGACTCTGTTAACCACGGGATTTTGGTCTTGTCGCCATCCGAATGAAACCAGTCTTGTAACGACCGATTATCTTTTGCCATTTCATCGCCAAGTGCATGACCAATTTTGACGTAATACTTTCCATTTGGATATTGAACCGGCGGCAAAAAATATAGAAATTTGTTGGGCTCATCGCCGAGTCGATAGCTCAACGTCGGCATGCCTTGAAGGCTTAACAACTGATCTTTAGACACCTCGCCCATCACTGCCGTGTGCGGTACAACACCGTAGGCTATGGGTCGTGGAATGGTGTTACCAATATTGGCAAAAGCACCCGTCGAAAGGATGCATTTTTTGCATTTTAGTGTGGATCTCTTTGTCTTTACAGTGATGTATTTTTCATTTTTCTCAATTGCAATGACTGTGTCGTCTACTACAGTGCCACCACAACTTTCAAGTGCCTTATTTTGTGCTTCTATGTTTTTTCTTGGATCTAACCAGCCAGCATTTTTTGCTTGGAAAATCCCATGAACGTCTATTGGGAATTGGAAATAGGGAAAGCGCTTACCCAATTGCTCTGAAGAAAATGTTTCCATCTCAGGATAATAATTATTTGCTTGGGCGCTCATGTCTTCAAGAAAACTTGAGTTATTTGATACTGCAAGATATCCCACTTCTTGAAAGAAATTAATACCAGTTTCTTTCTCGAGTGGCTTGAATCGTTTAATTGCTTCCTTGCTAATCTGGCAATTGTGAGCAAGAGAGTCGATTATGCGCACAATCCGTGCTGAGTCGTAGTGGCTACTAAATACACCAGTATGAGTCTTTAGGTTCTTTGGCTCGCTCGGACCAACCAAAACAACATTCGCACCCTGAATAGCAAGATGACGAGCAGCAGCTGAGCCAATAAGCCCACGACCAATAACAATGAAATCATGTATTTTGTTCATATATAGACAGGATTATAGTTCTGAAGTAACAACCTATGTTCCTTTTACAAGTTTAGTTTTTTGAAATTTATTGAGCAGCTTGCTCTATTAAGGAGAATACTTGTTCCCGCTCTGAAAGAACCAACAATAAGGCTAAGTCGCCGGGTTGTAATCGCTTGAGCACTTCAGCAGTGCCTTCGACAGGTGAGCCGGCAGTGATCACTTGCTCAGCGCTAAGACCAAACTCGTAACCTTGTTCTTTGATTATGCAGCTAACATCGCCCAATTCACGACCTCGCAAATGTTGAGGAAGTTCAACTGCTACAAGATAATCCGGGTGTAAACTTAAGGCACTATTCACGGCATTACGAATGTCTTGATCTGATCGATCACCCCCAATACCCATCAACACAAAGCGTTTTTTGGCAGGGATGCTGGCCATGGTTTCAGCAACAGCTGAAATGGAATGGGGGTTGTGAGCAAAATCAACAAAAACTCGGGCGCCATTAACCGCAAATTCATTGCATCTGCCAGGGTTGTCTTTGGGGTTGCTTTCAAACTGAGATAAGCCGGCATGGATGGCATCATTATTAAGTCCTAAAGCACGAGACACACATAAAGCTCCCAATGCATTGCGAATATTGTATTGTGCTGCACCGCCCATTGCAAGCGGAATATCCTGCACATCGATAACTGATTCAGTCTTTTTACCGTCAAAAAACATCAAGGTTGATTCTTCAAGCCAAGCGCATGGCATACCTTTATTTTTAGCGGTAATAATTTGTTGCGCATCTGGATAGAGTGAAAACCAGCAGACCTTAGCCTTTGTTCGAGAGGCTTCAGCGATGACCAATTCGTCATCCGCATTTAGCACCAATAGTCCATCCTTGGTTAAAGTTCGATGCACAGAAAATTTAGCAAGCGCCAAATCTTCAACAGTATTAACACCATAATTACCAAGATGATCAGCTGCCACATTGGTCACTAAGGCGACCGTTGCTTGGCGAAGGGGTAGACCACGACGTAAAATACCGCCACGCGCCACTTCTAAATAGGCTATTTCTAAGCGTGGGTCGCGTAATAACATGCGCCCACCGCCAGGGCCAGAATAATCTCCAAAGTCAAGAATGTCATCCCCCACTCTTACAAATTCGGTTGAAGTTAGACCCGCTACTAAGCCTGCAGCACTACCAATAGCGTTGCATAGACGAGCAGTAGTCGTTTTTCCATTAGTACCAGTAATCAGTGCAACAGGTATGTCATGTAATGCCTGCCAATTAATGTCCTCTGGGATGGGAAGGTCGTTTATTGGCCAAGTTTGTGAGCCCTTGCCTTGGCCTAATGAGAGTTCTTCGGTATCGCTTAATACATCCACACCGTGATCTTCGGCAGACTTGATAAGCGCAATTAAGCGGGGATTGGCTTCTTGCGCCATCACACTTTGAAGGTCACTAATCATAGCCTTAAATTCGCCAGATGGCTGTTTTAGTAACTCTGCAGCACAAAAGTGCCATGCAGTCTGGGCTGCAAAGACAGCGCTGTAAAGTTGATCCATTGGCGCAGAAATACCTAAATTGACCCCACAGTCAAAGCGTCGATCAATAGCGTGTTGATTTTGCCAGCCGATGGCATCCAGCACTCGTCTGGCTTGTTGGTTCCATATTTTGATTAGGTGTTCTGAGTTGATGTCATGAAAAAAAACATCCAAAACTGCGCCAGGGTGTTTCCATAATAAGCCCGGACCGGTTAATCGACGGGCATTTTCAAGCGTTAAATTATCAGCTGATGGAATGACAATGAGTAAAGAATTTTCGTTGATATTAGGGGTTTTCATAATTGACTTTATTAATCACCATCTTCGTCTTCATTCCGAGCAATTCTCACACCTTTTTCATCGCGAATGAGTGTGTCATTTTCATCGATAATGTTGTCTAAGTTTAAGTCAGGCTCAATCTGTTGCGTAACGTTGTTATTTTCGTTTGGCGTGTTGTTATTAAAGTGGATTATTTGCTTCCATGAGCGCGCAATCGAGTCACCAAATACCACAACCAAGTCTCCTTGTTGGGCCATATTAAGTGCAGTGTCAATGGCTTCAACTTCATCCGGTATCACATTGATATTAGATGAATCTACTCCATTATCAATAAAGCCTTTTTGTAGCATCTTGGGTACTTCATCGTGGCCACGTTTTCGACGGTTGTCGTCAGCTTTACAAATATAATAATCAAAATGACCAGTTAATATAGTGCTGGCTTCAATAATGTCCTCATCCCGCCTATCTCCCGGCGAGGCAATCACGACAATGCGCCGTCCAGAAACATCCAACCTACTAACAAGATTTGCCATAGCTTTAAAGGCTGCTGCATTGTGAGCGTAATCTAGGATCACTTTGAAAGGGTGTTCGTCAAACACATTGGTTCGACCTGGCGCTTGGAAAAAGTTAGTATCAAAAGTTCTTAATCCGTGACGAATGTTGTCTAAATCAACATTAAAGCTATAGGCCATTGCCACTGCGAACATTGCGTTTTGCACGTTGTGTATTGCCTTGCCTTCAATAGTTGCAGGAATTAGGTGTGACCAAAGCACAGGTATATGGGTGCCGTTGTCATAAATAGTGATCATGTCACCATTCATGCCTTTTTCTAATACTACAGCCCTTCCTCCAGAAAGGGTATGCTCTTTTACAAGTGTGTGGTTTGAGTCCATAGTCACATAAAAAATGCGTTCAGCTTGTGCAAAGTCCGCCATCCGTAAACAATGAATATCATCGGCATTGAGTACTGCTGTATCAGTGGCCGATTCCACAACTACGCGTTTGACTTGAGCTAAACTTTCAACGGTGTCAATACCACCTAAACCCAAATGGTCAGCAGTGACATTGATGCAGGCCGCAACATCAGATTTTTGGAAGCCCAATCCACTGCGTAGAAGTCCTCCACGTGCGGTCTCCATGACTGCAAAATCAACGGCTGGATCACGCAACACAATTTGTGCAGCAGTCGGACCAGTCATGTCACCTTTTACGCTGAGTTTGCCATCGACATAAACACCATCAGTTGAAGTCATACCTACTGTGTGGCCACTGGCCTTCATGATGTGCGCCAACATACGAGAAGTGGTGGTTTTGCCGTTCGTACCAGTAATGGCAGCAATAGGGATGCGACTTGATGAGCCGACAGGAAAGAGCATATCGATTACTTTGCCTGATACATCACGTGGTGTGCCTTCACTAGGGGCAACGTGCATACGAAAGCCAGGTGCTGCATTAACTTCCACAATAGCACCACCAATCTCTTTATAAGAGCGACTTATATCATCGGTGAGAAAGTCCACACCACCGACATCCAATCCTACAGCCATAATAGCGCGAACCGCCATATCTCGGTTATCAGGATGAATGACATCTGTTAAATCGATCGCAGTTCCACCTGTTGATAAGTTGGCTGTAGAGCGCAAATAGAATATATCACCCTTTGGTAGTATTGTGTCTTGATTAACCCCGCCTTCTGTCATCAGCCGTTGTGCCTGAGTATCGAGCTCTAGATTGGTCAGTACCTTTTCGTGGCCAATGCCACGTCGTGGATCACTATTAACAATCTCAATAAGTTGAGCTATGGTGAGTTTTCCGTCACCAATCACATTGCCAGGCACGCGTTTTGCTACAGCGACCAGTTCGTTATTTACCACCAGCATACGGTGATCAAAACCAGTAATAAAACTTTCGACCAAAATAGCATTTCCTTTGCCTTGATTTTTGGCTTCGCCAAAGGCAGTGATTATTTGATCATCTTCAGTAAGGTTAATTGATACGCCACGACCATGGTTAGCATTTAATGGCTTTAACACCACTGGAAAGCCAATCTTATGAGCAGCTCGTACCGCTGCTTTTTCGCTGTAAACCATGAGCTGTAATGGCACAGGCAAACCAAGTTTGTGTAACAAATTATGCGTGTCTTCTTTATCGCATGAAATCGCTACGGCTATTTGAGGTGTTTTACTAGTAATAGTGGCTTGAATTCGTTGTTGATACTTTCCCTGACCAAACTGCACTAAACTGTATTTATTTAAACGCATCCAAGGAATTTCACGCTCTTCAGCAGCTTTAACTAAAGAGCCAGTACTGGGTCCGAATTCTTGTTTTTGGGCCGATAAGATAAATTCTTTAAGTTCATTTTCCCAATCAAAATCATTGTCAAAATTGTAATCAACTTTTTTCTTAAGTTGCTTGGGAAGCAGATGCATGAGTAGGCGTAACGCCAATTGTCCAGCTTCCAATCCAACATCACTTTGATGGTAGGCATAGACCATATTGTACTGACCTAAGTCACCCGAAGACCGGGTGCGGCCAAAGGTAACATCAGAGCCAGCAACACTCTGAATTTCAAGTGCGCAATGCTCCATCACATGTCCCAGCCAAGTGCCCTCATCTTCGCGTAAGCGGCGAACAAATCCACCGGTTTTGCGATAAGAGCATCCATGACTCTCCAATCCTGGCAGGGCTTCTATCAATGCGTCTATAAATGGCTGACCAATTTTTGCCGATGGCCATTGCTCTAAAACACCTAAATCAATAAGGTGACGGATAACTGGAAAACTGGCCCAAGTATTAGGACCAACGAAAACATTGGTAGAGAGAATTTTCATAATATTAAATTTTCTTTTTTAAGGAACCTCGTTTGGTGGATACGCCTGACGTTTGTTTAAATCGTAATGGCAGCCTTCAGCCATCACATCAATCTTTAAACCCAATAGGCTAAGGGCATCCTCTCGTCTGGTTTGTCCCATAGATGAATAAGTTAAATCAGCGGCATTTACAATAGTAATTGTACCACTACCAATAACCTCTATAGTGTTGTCAGGTCCAATTAAAGCTGCTGTATCTTCATCAATACCCAGCCCAATTAAAAATGGGTTGAAAGAAGACGCTGATAGTAAGCGTCCTAAGCGATTACGTTGGGTGAAGTGTTGGTCGATGATAACAGCATTGGTAAGCCCCATTCCTGGCGCCAAGCTAACTGTATCCCCAGTAGGGCTGGCATTGTCACCACCACCCGCAATCATATGCTCCGACATGATGGATGCGCCCGCAGAAGTACCCGCAACTGGAACACCTGCAGCGTTTCGACGTCGGATGGTTTGAGCCACTAGAGTGCCGCCTAAAATTGTGGAAAGGCGTAATTGGTTACCACCTGTCATAAAGACCCCCGTGGCACTCTCAAGCATTTCTGTGAACGCTGGATTGTCACAATCCTTTCGGCTATTAATAGGTAAGAATCCAACTTTTCCAATACCAAGGGTTTTAAATATGTCGTTGTAATCAGGCCCGATAGTGTCAAGTTGTGAAGCGGTTGGAACTACCACTATTTCGCCATTTTCAGCACCAGAGAGTTCCACAAATTTGCGGAGAATGTGCATTTCTTTTTCTCTATCTTCGCCACCCCCAATAGGGATTATAAAGCCACGTTCGTTGTTTTTATTAATAGGTGCTGGACACATAGTTATTACAAGTTTTGAAATTGATTAGTTAAAGTTAGCATACATTTAAAGAGCATCTTTATTATTGATCAATTGATCAATTGATCAATTGATTAAGTATTTTCAAACTTACCCATGATTTGTGGCGAGCCGTTACGCACATGCCAACGGCCTCGAGCCATTACATCAGTGATTTTTTGGTTATCATCAAGTACAATCATATCTGCGTCAAATCCTTGGTGTAAGCGACCTTTTTTTGCCAGTCTTAATAGGTCCGCAACATTGGATGTAAATACAGGTAAAGCTTGATCTATTGATACATTGTTCTGAATTAATTCTTGGAGTGTTTCAATGAGAGTGGACGGGCATCCTACACCCATGCGAGTGGAGACACCTTGTTCGTCAAAATGCGGTAAACAGCCTCCTCCATCGGAACTTATGGTAAGTTTGTCACTTGGAAAGTCACCATCTTGATAGCGCAAAAAAGCCTCTGAGGCAGACCAACCTGGCTCGCAATGTCCTTTTGGAAAGGCAGTTATATCCAAATAACAACCACGATGAGATAAAGCTAATGCTTCTTCAAATAGGGATTTATTGCGATTGATGTGGGTTGGATTAAAAACTCTAGCAGGTATTTCTGATGCATTTAATGCTTCACGAAACAAACTGAGACCGCGTTCACCATCACCCATGTGGATATGCAGGATGCCTGCTTTGCCTGTCATAAGACCTGCAACATGGGCATCGCTTGCAACTCTTAAGAATTCATCAAGGGTCGGTTGGCTTGAACGGTGATCGCTTATGGCAAATTCACCAACGCCAATCACGGGCTCTATAAAAACAATATCACTGCGTGCATTGCCAGTTAAAGTAGTTAACGGAAAGTGATACCCACCCGTATGACACCAAGCTGAAATACCTTCTTCACGCAACCCATTGGCCTGGGTGACCAAAGTTTGAGTGTTGCGAGTGATGTCATCGGTACCCAATACGCCCACAACACTGGTAACGCCAGCCATTGTGAATTTAGAAAGAGCCACAGGGGGGACGCGACTCGATGGTCCAGTTTCACCTCCACCACCAGTGATATGGGCATGAGCGTCAATAAAACCCGGTATAAGAGTAGCACCATCCAAATCAGTTTCCTCAACAACAAGAAAATGATCTAATTTAGGCAGCTCTTTGCCAATGTAAATAATGGCTTCATTAGCCACCAACACATGGCAAACTCCAAGTGGTTTCGGCGCAAAAACATTGGCATTTTTAATTAATTGAAACATGGTTAATTATTATAAATATCAGTTTTTAGATTTCCAAGTAGCATTATGCCGTATTGGTGAACCAAGAAAAAAAATATAAAATGAATACCAGCCGTGGAAAAATCACTGTGCGAAGTTTGTAGATTAAAAGTGGTATTACAATTTGGTGCCTCGGGCCGGAATCGAACCGGCACGGCCGTGAAGCCGCAGGATTTTAAGTCCTGTGTGTCTACCAATTTCACCACCAAGGCATGGGGGAAGAAAACAGAGAATTATATACTATGGGTGGTCATTTTTTGTTTTTTGTTATTCTGCAACACGAATAAATTGATTAAATGAAATTGGCGCTTTACTGGAGTGTCGAGCATTATTTCTGTAAAATTTAGACTTTTCATTTTCATTCGAATCAATGATCAAATTAGCTATATTAATGTTGTTAGTATGGGTTGGTTTCGTTCTTTTTAAAAAGATGCGCCAATCAAATGTGAGTCATCAGCCAGATGATAAAATTGGACAAAAGATGGTTGTTTGTTCAGTTTGTGACACGCATATCCCTGAGTCAGAAGCCATTTTAAAAGATGACAAAATTTATTGTTCAAAGAGTTGTTTATGAAATTTCTATTTGATTTTGGCCCAATTATCCTATTTTTTGTTATCTACAAAACTTACGGACTCTACCTTGCAATATACGCCATGATTGCTGGTACTTTTGCGCAATTGATTTATACTCGATTAACAACCGGAAAATTTGAAAATTCGCACCTGTTGACCTTCGGATTATTGGTGGTTTTTGGCGGTGTAACACTGGTGTTACGTGATCCTGCTTTTGTTATGTGGAAGGTCAGTGTGTTGTATGTGGCATTCGCTTTGGCATTAATTGGTAGCATGTGGTTTGGCAAAAAAACGCTGATTGAGCGCATGCTTGGTAAAGAATTAAAACTTCCTCGTACCACTTGGGAAAAGCTGACTTGGTTTTGGGGTTTAGGATTTATCGGTATTGCTGTCGTTAATGCATACTTTGTTAGGACAGCACTCAGTGCGAGAGATGCTCTATTTGATCACTCAGCACTTGATCCAAAGATCGAACTGGGTAATCTTGATTGTGCACTTTCAGCAGTTGAAATGTTATGTTTAGCCGCCCAACAAAGTGAAGAAACTTGGGTTAATTTCAAATTATTTGGCACTTTAGGCTTAACCTTTGGTCTAATTTTGATAACGGTGATCACTTTAAGCAAGCACATTAAAGAAAAAGAGTCTAAGGGCTGAATGGCTCTTTTAAAGAGCAGACAAGCACAGTATAATTATGTACAAATTGTATGTTAGTTAACAAATTTCGGAGTGTTTTATGAATGAAGTTAGAGGCGATAGACAATATGCCGAGACTCACGAATGGGTTTTGGATAATGGCGACGGCACCTATACTCTAGGCATTTCAGATTATGCCCAAGAATCTCTTGGCGATCTGGTATTTGTGGAACTTCCTGATTTAGGCGATTTGATTAATTCTCAAGATAGCTTGTGTGTTGTTGAGTCCGTCAAATCTGCAAGTGATGTATGTGCACCTGCGGATCTTAAAGTGCTTGAAGTGAATGAAAGCCTCGATGATGAGCCAGAATTGGTTAATAGCGATTGTTATGATGCCGGATGGTTGGTTAAATTTAGCTCGGATTCTATTGATGGCTTAATGAATTCCGACACTTATATCGCAACGCTCGACTTGGATTAAATCTTGTTAGCCCTTGGTGCACTGGTTGCCTACAAAGGCAAACCTGCAAAAATAACTGCAATCACCACCCACAAATTTGACCTGCAATTCTTCGACGGCAGTTCTCGCAAGGTGCGAGAAAAAGATTTCCGTTTTATTCATCCAGAGTACGTAGCAATTAATGATATTTGCACGGCTGGTGCAATGGATTTATTGCAAGATTTTGAGGGCGAATCCTTAACGCTTAAAGAAATCACCGAGTGGATTTTCGATGACTATTCAGCGCAAAATGCTTGGTGTACTTATTTACTAGCTGAAGATGGCCTTTATTGTTATTGGAATAAAGACAGCCTTTTTATCAGACCTAGTGAACAAAGAGAGGCGATTCATAATCAAAGAGATCTCAAACGAATTGAGGCTGAAAGCCTCCAAAAGTGTGTCGAAAATATTAAGAATAACTCGATTTCTGAAGACGATTCTCGTTGGCTACAAGAAGTCGATCTGGTTGCACATAATCTCTCAAAACACGCAAAACTATTGGATGTTTTGTCTGTGGATAACACGCCTGAATCTGCGCACAAATTTCTCCTCAAAATAGGTTACTGGCAAGCGAATAAAAACCCATATCCTCGCCGGCATGGAATTCTTCAAGATGAGAGGTATATTCACGAAATTATCACAAATGATAGAAAAGATTTAACACATCTCAAATGTTACGCAATTGATAATTCCAACTCAAATGATGCAGATGACGCTGTTAGTATCGATGGCGAAAGGGTGTGGATTCATATAGCAGATGTTGCTTCCCAAGTCGAGTGTGATAGTGAGTTGGATAGTTATGCACAAAATCGCATATCGAATCTATATCTGCCAGATCAAATTATTCATATGTTGCCGCCAAGTTTGGTGCCAATTTTCTCATTGGGTGAAGATGACAAATCAAGAGCATTGTCGGTTGGTTTTAAGTTAATTGATTCCCAGATTACAGACATTGAAGTTGTTCAAAGCACCATTAAAGTTGAGAGATTAAGTTACGAGAATGCAGATCAAATTCTTGATCAGCATTCAGAATTATCTCAATTAAACAACTTAACAATTAACCACAAAGCCTTTCGTAATGCCAATGGCGCTCTTAGGTTAGACCTTCCTAATATTGACGTTAGGCTTGTTGATGAGCAAGTTTCGCTGAAAAAGCAAGCAGTCAGTGAAAGTCGAGAAATGATTGCTGAATTAATGGTCATTGCAGGCAGGGCAGTTGCTCAGTTTTCTTTAGAAAATAGCATTGCAATGCCATTTGTGACCCAAGGTGAAGGCAGTTTTAGTGATGAGATCCTTCAGCAAAAAAACCATTTAACATTATCACAAATGTTTCAAGCGACGCGTTGCTTTAAGCGATCGAAAATTACCCCAAAAAGTTCTCCTCATGCTGGCCTGGGGCTTGATTCGTATCTTAGAGTGACCAGTCCAATTAGGCGCTATCTTGACTTGGTTGCTCAACAACAACTTCTTAGCTTTATCAATAACAAGCCAACACTTGACGAAGCGGCAGTCAAGAGTCGAATTGCGCAAACCAATGCTGTTATTTCCAACGTCAACAAAGCAACACGGCAAAGTATTGATCATTATAAGTGCTTGTTTTTAAATCAAAATAAAGGATGGATGGGCATCGGAAACGTTGTTGATCTCCATGGTAATAAAGCAACAATACTGATCCCTGAACTGGGCATGATGACGCAGTTAAAACTGACTAAAAAGCCCGCTCTGGATGATGAAGTTCAGTTAAAAGTCTCATTAATTGATATTGAGAATCGATTAGTGGATTTCAAGCCACTCTAGCGACTCATCAAGAGCAATGGCGTTTCCAGCCATGCTTGACCAGTCACCTAATACGTAACGTGTATAAGTTTTAGATGTATGGGTATTTTGCCTATGAGTGTGCCCGTGAATCAAATTGGCATCAGGATAATTTGCCATTAAAGCGTCAACCGCACCTTGATTGACATCCATAATTAACTCCGATTTATAGCTTTGAGCTGCGATGCTTTTTTTGCGAATCTCACCGCTAAGTTTAAGGCGCCATTTTCTTGGAAAATTTAAAAATATTGATTGTACAAAGCGGTTTCTTAGTACTTTTTTCATTTTTTGATAATCAACATCATCGGTGCACAGGCTGTCTCCGTGAACCAAAATGTAATCTTGATTGTTTTGCTTCAGAAGATAAGGCTCGTTGATTAACTTGCAGCCAGATTGCTGCTCGAATTGATTAGAGAGTAAAAAATCACGATTGCCAATCATTACAAAAACTTCTGTGGATTTTGTTAACTCTTTTAAGTTGCTGATAACAACGCGATAATCTTCTAACGAAATGTCGTCGCCAATCCAAGTATTAAACAAATCGCCAAGAATAAAGAGCCGATCAACTTTCGCAGCTTCTCTTGTACAAAATCGGCAAAATAAATCCAGCTTTTCCGTCTCAACAGAGGTGAGATGAAGGTCAGCAATGATAAGCGTTTTGCTCATGGTGTTTAGCAGCAGCACTTGGCGCTGTCCGCCTTGATGTTATTCCTGAATGTAGGCTTTTTCGATAATAATGGGGTCAGCTGGGACGTCTGCATGCCCACCCAAGTTAAGTGTTTCAACAGTTTGCATTTTATCAACCACTTCTTTGCCTTCGACTACTTCGCCAAATACACAATAACCCCAACCATCTTGTCCTGGGCAGTCTAGAAACTGATTGTCAGCGACATTGATGAAAAACTGCGAACTGGCAGAATGAGGCGCCATTGTTCTTGCCATTGCAACCGTATATTTATTATTCTTTAAGCCATTTTTAGCTTCATTTTCAATATTAGCTTTTGTTGGCTTTTGTTGCATATCTTCTGTCATGCCACCACCTTGAACCATGAAATTAGGAATCACTCGGTGAAAAATTGTGCCATTAAAGAAGCCATCTTCAACGTAATCTGTAAAGTTTTTAGCTGTGATAGGCGCTTTTTCAGCGTCTACAGAAAGATGAA
>Ga0302119_10000612_pt1 | contig 16107 bp, 33 predicted proteins | sample AG5_Tmax_MG_FD_203114 | JGI IMG/M metagenome (GOLD analysis project Ga0302119, IMG submission 203114) | Marine microbial communities from Western Arctic Ocean, Canada - AG5_Tmax | ecosystem: Environmental > Aquatic > Marine > Oceanic | place: Canada: Western Arctic Ocean | collected 2017-10-01 | reverse complement strand
GGTTGTGTTCATACCCTGAGTCTACAAGTTATGAGACTCAACGACAACCCAGGGAACCGGTAGCCCCGGTCTTCCTGCCGGCAGAAGGGGACAAAAAGAAAGAAAGACCGACGATAATGCCGGTCTTTCTCCTCCGAGGGCTAAGTTTCGGGATCTCCCCGTCCCCCTCCACGGATGCTCGCATATGGGCGTCCCCGTCATTCTAGGTCGGCGGTGGCCGCTTCGAAGGCGTAACTGAACCTTACATCACCCACGGGTCGATGTCAAGGGTTATCTCAGAACTTTCTGAACGGGGGCGGGGCCGCGAGTTGCCCCCACCCAGCGCCCCCATGACAAAGCGCGGGTGGGGGGCGGTCAGCCTTGGAGGGCGACCGGCAGCACAGCGGAAAGGAAGTCGCTGTGCTCAGGCGTTCTGGACCTTTTCGATGAGAGCGTTCAGCCCGTGGTGGGGCTGCATAAGGTCTGTGCCCTCATCGCCTTTGGCTCCGGCGGCTATCAGAAGTGCCGTTACCATCGTGTCCAGTTCGATTCTAGTAAGTTTGATCTTGTATTCCTTCGTGTCCATACCTGAAGCCTACAAGCGATAGCGTCGGCTCGCAACGTGACGTGCGTGGTTCGCAACGTGACGTGCGTCACATCGGAGCGAATGGCACGGGGCCGGCGCTCGAGGAGTTCCAAGGACAAAGTTGACTTTTCTTCGAACTCTCGATAACCTTTGTCGGCTCAAATCGCTCGAGCAGCGGCCCCGCTGCTATTATCGGCTCATGCCTTTCTCGCGAATGATGAAAGAAGAACACGACCTCCTTTGGGACATGTGTCTCGAACTTGAGAGTGCACTAGCGGGCGGCCCCGAGAATGCGACCGCAAGCGCAGTCGTGGACAAGATCAAGAAGACGCTTGGCGAACCCCACGTTTACGGAGGCGGCGAGTACGTTTCCGGTTGGCACGGGTAGCCAGAGCGCCGGGGCCTCCGGCACGAGGGCAATAAGAAACCCCCGACCGAAGCCGGGGGTTCTTGTTCACATCTTGTGAACCACCAGCATGACCGCCCCTAGGACGGTGCCGATGCAGAGAAGTGGAAAGATCCACATAGAGCATCACTCCCTTCTACCTACAGCCTACAGGCGATAAGGCCGGATGCCAACGTGGGGTTCCACCCGGCCCCGGAAGTATTCGGGAATCTTCACCGAAATCGGGGCCGCTCAGGTAGCCCCTGAGTTCGCAAGTAAGTTGGGATAGCCCTTGCAGGGGGCTCGACTTCAGCCCCGGAAGCCCACGGACTGTCCTACTGGAATCGGGGCCGATCAGGCTTGTTAGCCGCAACTTGTCACGGTGGCGGAAAGGACTTAGACTTTGGCCTTCTTGGACCAAGTGTCACGCCATGTCGAAGGAGAGTGGTTCTCCTCAACGGCTGCCTTGTGATCGGGGCCGGTGTACGGGCGAATCACATGGACACACGGATCGTACTCCTCCCATTCCAGATCCTCTTCCTCAGAGGTGGGAATCCCGTCGTGGGTACTGCACACCGGGGGGCCACAGAAGCCCCGCTCGATGCCAAGTGCGAGCCAATCGTCGAAATCTTCTATTTCTTTCATCTCGTTTGACACCCTATCGTCGATGGACAGATTCGTCAACCCATCGTGCAACAGTTTCGGGCTTTATCTTCAATCTCCAGCAGATTGACTTGACTGAAGCCCCGGCATCGTACATCTCACGGATGAGGTCGGAGTAAGTGTACGGCTTGTAACTCGTCATGGTCGGCATCCACCGCAAGTCAATCTCCCGATAAAGCGCATCGCTGCCCCTGCCGTCTTATGGCGTTCTGGTGGCGGAAGAGGCACGTCGGGGCCTTCCTCGACATCAGGTTCTTCTTCTTCATCCATACACCCATAGTAAGTGATAGATTCGACACATGGACGTTGACCCACAGGCAGTTATCAATGCGTTGAGTGGTCAGATCGGGGCTCTCCAGACGGAGAACACCATCCTGAAGATGGCGCTCAACGAACTCGCTAAGCAGAACTCCCTCTCGGAGGACGCTGCCGAACCTGAGGCCGAGGGCGTCTAGGCGTCGGGGCCGAAGACTCGTGCGGAACAGCAAGGGCTTCTGCAAGTAACCCGAGATCAGAAACTTCGGGTTGAGACGCCGGTTGGGCCTGGGAGCCCCGTTCGGGGAAGGGGTACCCGAAGGGGGGCTCACATTAATAGAGATCAGACCCAACCGGCTGGGCAAGGCCCTGTCTCGTGTAATACGGTAGCACGGGGCCACCGGGTGTGGGGGAAGGACAAAAGGAAAGACCCCCACCATGAGCATCCGAAGATACGTCGGGTGGGGGTCAGTCTCGGCTCGACTCCCTTAGCGTTAGCATATGAGAGTCGCGCCTGATGCTGCCGGCACTAACTACATCCTATAGCGGATGGGCGCGAGTCGCAACGCGTCAGGAGCCGCCTCGGTGCTTTTTCTTCAACTTGATGAGGCGAGGGGGCGGGTCAAGGTACACCATCTTCGTGGTGCCAGCCTTGTGGCCGTGGGCCCCGGGTTCGTCGACCGTGTAGACGGTGAGTGTGCCCATTGCTGTCGTGTGGGTGATGTTCCCAATGGTGTCTGTGTTCATAGTGGAGGTGACGGGATTCGAACCCGTGTCCGTAAGGCTCCGATGTACGGCTTTTCCTTACGTCTAAACCAGTTCACCCCCTAGTTGTCAAGTGTACCTCGGGGCCTCCGCGCCGGCGGGCGACCCGGTGTCCCCCGTCCCCTCTATAGCGTGGGGGCGTCGGGGACGAGGGACGGTCTACCGGGAGTCTGGCCCGAAGTAGTTGGCGTGGCGCTCGCCGTCGCACTCGGCGCATATCGTGCCGAACTTCTTGTCTGGGCACCGGGGGAAAAGTGGGAACTCCCACCCCGGTCCAGACCCGCCGCAAATGGTGCACGTTGGAATCATGGTTTTCGTCATAAAGCAATCCTACGGCCAATAGGGCACAATACCAACGTGTGTGACGGGAGTCACAGGGCACATTTGCAGAACTGAGATCAAGAAGACCGTCAGCCCCGGCAGGACACAGGTTCTCAGAATCAGGCAAGCCCAGAATCGGGGCCGGCCGGAGCCGCTTTGCGCAAAGAGTCACGGTGGCGGAAAGGAACTGCTCTAGGCTCATCGGGGCCGGCAAGAACCCCCCACCCAGCAGGTGGGAGGCGCTTGGCTTAGGGGCCGGTACGGCCGGGGTGGTCGCTAGACAGCCCCGCTGGCTCCCGATCGTCGTAATCGACGTCATCGTCCACGCTGTTGGCAGCCTCGTGCTGGGCGGCCTCAAGCAGCCCCGCTGAGACGTACCAGTTCTCGTACCAGTCGTCAAGTTCATCCATGTCAGTCCTCCTTTCCTCGTCACCTCCAGCCTACAAGGGATAGGGGAGATTTCCAACATTTACTTGACAGCGGCCCCGGGTACCAGGCCGTCTACCCTGGAAAGCGGGGCCAACGAGAACCCCCACCCGAAGGCGGGGGCGCTCGCGGTCAATCGTTGACCTGATCTGGGTCGGACTCCCAAGAGTCGTAGTAGGCCTCCTTGGAAGCCCAGTACAGCCCCGATCCGTCGTCATCAGACGGCTCAGAGACGCGCTCCTCCGCGGAGCGCAAGCGTGGCTTGGACATGATTCACCCCCTTCCCTGTCATGGGTGTACCCCAAGTCTACCCGGCATGGAACAGAATCACAACATCACTTGACACAACGGCCCCGGGAGGCCGAACCACAGTTCAGGGAATCCGGGGCCGTTCAGGGACCACAGAGTTGACATCAAGCCAACGAGGCAGTAGGCTTAGTAAGAGATGAGGGGACGCCGGCCAGCCCCGGCAACTACCGGTACCGCCACCCCCGACTTTCCTCACCCGGGGCCGCCAGCCACCCTTACGCAAAGGCTCACGGTGGCGGAAAGGGTCATGTGACACATCCCACAAGTGCCACATGACCCCCCGGAGAGGGGCTATGCGCTGAACGCTCGCCGGTGGGCCCGCACCGTCCTAGGATCGGTGATTCCGGCGACCACAATGTCCGTGTCGAACTCGTCCCACGAGTCGAAGCCGGAGTCCAGCAGCGACTGTGCGGCGATTTCAGCGTCCAGTTCGGAGGCTGCCTCCATTTCGAGGACCACGTTGCCTGTGACGCCGATGTGGATTTCGTACTTCTTCATGCCCTTCATGTTGTTCCCTTCTTGTTGATCGATAACTACATCCTACAAGGCATAGGGGAGAATACCAACCTGTGTGACAGGAGTCACAGAGTCGGCTGGCTTGCTGCCGTTTGATGCCCTGAAGGCCCCGCCACGCAACAGTTAGACAGATCGACAACCGGGCTGTGGTCTACGGTAACCTGCACCCTTCTTCTTCTTGGGCTTTCTCTGAACGCCATCGAAGCCAACGGTCAGTCGGGTGTTCTTCTTGCTTCGGGGCCCCCGCGCCATCTTCTTCAGCCGATGGTAAGCGCCTCGCGCCCAGAAGTCCATCAGTCGATCTCAGCGAGCACTTTGAGAGCCTCGGCGATCAGATCATTGAGGATCCCCTCAGCGGCGGCGGCATTTACTACCACGCGGCCATTCTGGCTGGCGACGGTCTCCACGAAGCCCCGCAACTGGGCGACCTCCGCTTTCAGTTCGTTGAGCCTCGCCTCCACACGGGCTGCGGTAGAGGCGACCACCTCGGTGAGGCGACGACCGTCGCTAGGGTGCCATCGGCCTGCTTCAGAGTGCATGTCAGATCCTCGAGTCGGTAGAGATGTGGTAGTCGTAGGCCATTTCCTTGTCGCAGAAACGGCAGCCCTCGTCGTCGCAGTTCTCGCAAGGGGCATCGGTGTATGGGCTTTCCAGCCAAGCGTCATAGTTGGTCATGGGTAATACTCTACAGAGGATAGGAGAGTTTCACAACTCCTTGACAACAAGTTCTGGATCGCACTCATCCAAGTCGATCACCTTGTAGGACAGGCGGTCGGGACCGAAGCGAGCATGGTTGTGGTCCTCCATGTCGGCTCTGGCGTGGTCCCGATCAAGCATCTCCTGAGCCTCGTCCTCGCTCAGCCCCCGGTAATCGGTCTCGGGGCCGGCAGCCCCCTCCACAGGCACCACCCCATGCTGACGCTTCCACACGATGACGACCTCGCCATCATGCTCAACGACGGCCTGGAGGCCCCGCCGTGCGGCAGCCTTCTTGATGTAGGAGCGCATGGTGCGAATGTTGACCGTGAAGTCCTCACCTGACACGAGCCTCCATACCTGTCCGTCGAACCAGTCGTCGTAAGGGTAAACCTCGTGTCGGCCGGGGCCTCTACGGAACACCCACGCCGGTATCTCATCTATTGTCGAGGCCATCTCTGGCTCCTTTCATTTGGGTTCATACGACAGGCCAGAAGATCCAGCGAGCCTCAAACTCGTCGCGCCTGCGCTCGTACTCGTCGGAGTCAGGCTCAAAGCCGAACTCTGCTCGCTCATCGGCCCCGTGGCCTTGGCAGTAGTCGATTGCCGACCCGCAGTAACCACAACAGGACACTAACTCGTCGTTCATGCTGCCGCCCTAGCGACTACCTCGCCGGTCGCCTTGATGAAGTTCGCTGTCTTGCCCATAGAGAGCGTTGCAGCGAAGTAGGACACGATGGCGAGTGCGTCGCCACCCCTGTAGTGGTAGTGAGTGTCGTTCCAATGGATAGAGGCGTGCCCGCTCGCATGGACTGCGATGTAGGCAACGCCTGATGTGGTGGCACCGTGGTCACACATGGTCGTGTAGGTGCCGTGTCCATAATCGTTGGACGTAACCGAGATTCGGCCATTCCCAACCTCATGGGTATTCGTGAGGTGCTCCTTGTTGTTCATAGGGACCACTCTACGGTGCATGGCGTGAATGCCAACGTGACGCAACGGAATGTTATGTGACTGCCGTCACACCGCATCCTCGCCCTCCACGGAACTGACTTAGCAGAGTCTTCGGCCCCGACCCCTGACACAACCATCAGACGCTCAGCGGGGCCTGGCTGGACTGAATGCCAGTACCGGGGCCGGCCCCTACCACCCCGCCGCAACAGCCGACGGTGGCGGAAAGGAACACCCCGAAGCCCCCCGCCCCCCGTAGGGAAGGGCGCAGGGGACGGGGGGTCGGGGGTCAGGTCGTGAATCGAGGCCAGTAGGCGATGACAGCGAGGCCAAGGGCGTCCAGTTCTGGACTCCCAAGGCGCTCAACAAGGGCGTCGTCAAGGTACGCAGAGAACCTGAACAGGTCACTCTCGTCCTTGAGGACTACGCCGATGCAGTTGTCACCGAACATCCCACGGCCCGAGTAGTCGGCATAGATGCGGCCGTTCACGCTGGCAGCAGCGTTCTCAATCGCTTCGTACTCGTCGTAAGTCAGTTCGTTCGTCATGTAGTTCCTCCCTTCTCCTTACAGCCTACAGAGCATAGGGCCGCTTCCACTATGACATCCGTCACACGGGGGGCAAATGGCACGGGGCCGGCAAAGCCCCCCGCTCGCAGGCGGGGGACTCGGCTCTACCGGCGGTGAAGCCGGTAGGTGACGAGCAGGCCGCAGGCCAGCAGGTTGGCCCCGGTGAGTGCGTACAAGGCTGCCCACAGGATGCCGTTCCAATCGGCGTCGCAGCCGGTTACAAGTGCGTTTCCAGTCATGGTTTTCCTCCCTTCTCCCTAAAGCCTACAAGGGATAAGGAAGGTTTCCACCGTGACATCCGTCACACGGAGAGGGCCGCTCTGCTTTGATGCCCTTCGGCCCCGGAACGTGAGGGCCGGTCACGGCCAGGACCGGGGCCAGCCGGCACCTGTTACGCAAAGCCCCACGGTGGAGGAAAGGAAGTGGGCAGGGGTTGAAGGAGGGCGTGACTAGCCCATCCGCTCCTTACGGCAGCGAACACCCCTGCCCACAGAACTTAGCAAATCTCGAATCCTCCGCACGCCGTCAGAAAGCCGGAAAACTCAACGGCATCTTCGGTGCCTACGTCGTAACTGGCAAGCCACGGCTCTTTCTCGCCATGTCCACCACAAGCGTTGCATGAGCCGAACTCACGGCCCAAGATCAACGCATCCTCAGGTGGCAACGCTTTGTCGTGCCATCCACCCTTCAGTCCTATCTCATCCGTGCGAATACCCGTTGAGTCACAAATCAAGCAAGGCTCCATCGGCATTGCGGCGACCTGAGCGGAACGACTGACGATCCATGCTGTAACCCGTCCATCGGCAACGGCTTCTGTCAAGCCCTTACCCAAGTCAACGGACAGGTCCGCATCCAGACCGTCGCCATCGTTTGTGTGACCGCACTCCACCTGTCCGGCAATGGCGGGGAACAAGTCCTCGCACATCTCCCACAGGGGGTGCCAACCCCACACGTTTCGACGGAAATACTCGCCTTCCTCAGAGGTTGGCTTTATTCCGTACACATCCATTCCCATAAGATTCCCTTCTTTCTCGTTGTTCCCTACAGCCTACAAGGGATGATCGGCGATGCCAACCTCAAGAGGCACTAGGGAGGTACCAGTTGCCAAGAAGGACCAGATCCCTGAGGGGATAGACCAGCGTTCCGTCGTCATCGCCCTCCATCCACTCGGCTGCATCGTCATCCAGAACGACAGCCTTGCTGCCGTCCCAGCGCAGGATCTCACCGCAGATGTCTTGATCGACAACCTTCACTCGGTCGCCAAGATCAAAGACGGTACCGTCGGGGCCTCTGTGTTCAGGCAGGAAGTCGAGAGTGTCCATCAGTTGCGACCCGCCATCTCCCAATGGGAGGGAGGAATCCAACTGGCCCTGTGGTCCTTGATCTCGTTGCGCCAAGAGTCCACGAATCTCACCATCTCCAAGGCATCCTTTGCCTCCAAGTGGTCAGCGCCAGCAGCACCAAAGACCATCTCCATGATCGACTCCAACAGTTCCAACTTTTCGTCGGTGATCTTGTTGAGGTTGATATTCTCTGTCGTTTCTATCGCCATGTGGCGTGACAGGTCGTCCATCTCATTCCCTCCCTGTGTACACCCAATGGGTGCCATTGTCCAGTTCCTTCGCTTCGGCACGCAGACGGTTGCGTTCTTCCTCCAGAAAGTAAATCATGTCCCACGCCGGAGTATCCGGTTCGGGTTCATGTCCCAAAGCGATGATGCACTTGTCGTACATGTCGATCTTCTCGTTTATTGCCTCTTTCAGCCTCATAAGTACAGCCTACAAGCCATGAGGAAGTGTCACAACCCCTTGTCTCACTATCGGACATTATTCTCCGAGGCTTGCCGGGGAGGGGCCGGGGCCACCACCTCCTCGAAACCGACTAACTCGTAGCAGTCGTGCCATTCGGCTTCGCACTCGTCACAACGCACCCATTGGTACATCATGTTCTCGAAGGCGTCGGTCTTGGTGGCCTCAATGGCCCCGTGCCCGCAGAAGGGGCAGAAGTAGGGGTGCTTGACGTAACGCTGCCTGCGTTCGGCCTCGGAGAACTTCATCAGTACCACGCATCCATTCCGTTGCATTCCTTGGCGACCCAGCGCAGGTACCAGATGGCGTACAGCGCCTCGTCCGTGTAGTCCTCGGACCGACAGATCAACTTGCCACCCATCGCCTCCAACTTCCCAGCCATGTCGTCGGCCAAGTCCACGCAGTCAACCGGAGGGCGGTACAGCCCCTCGTTATCGGTGCCGTAGAAAGAGTCAACGTCGTCCGTGCCCCACACATCGTCAACGTCACCACCGTTGAGTGCCTGGATCAGACCGTTCCCGCTCTTGCCCCTGTACCAACAATGGGTGCCGAACATTCCCATGATCCGACCCTTCTCGGGTGGGTCGGCGTTCGTGAAGGGGCAGCCACCGGCTTCGATGGTCTTTGCACAGTCAATGGGATAGGAGTCCTCGGACTGGACCTTGCCTTCATCGTCCGTCCAAGTGTGGGTCTGCTTGTCGATGACCGCCGTACCCTGCCTCTTGCACGGGTACTCATGCGGCATGTTGTCTAGGCCCATTAGACACGATCCTTCTGCTCGCACAATGCGGCAGCGAGTTCGGTGAGGTACGGGTAGGCACGACGGAGCGGCCCGCTGTGTCCAGCGAACATCTCGCCCTTGATGACATGCTCATTGAGCACGGCAGCCAGCGAGTCAGCCTCGCTAGTGGTGAGCGTGATTTGGGTATCGAACTGCTCACCCTTGACGACATGCTCTAGGTCAAGCACCTTCTCAATCTTCATCTAGGTTCCCTTCGTTGATACCTACACCCTACAGGGGATAGATCGGACTTCCTCACCCATTAGCGATGAACTCCCACCATTCCTCGTAGGTCATGCCGATGGTCCCCCGGTGTTCGTCGGCTTTGTAGGCGTCCATGATGACGCCCTCGGGAGTCACGATGATCGTGAGCGTCGGAACGGCCCCGACATCGTAGGCTCGGGGCAACGGCGGGAGGACGATCTCGAATCGGTCCTCCACGAAGTCCTCGTCCCTCGGCGAGTAGGTGCGGGTGATGTCGGTCATGCGGTGTCGGTTCTCCTGAACCTCGGGGCCCCCGTGCGGGGGGCCGTGTCTATGGCAGGGCCGGACCCGTGTGGGACCGACCCCGCAGGAGGCGGGGAGCCGAAGCCCCCCGCCCGCTGGGTCAGGGTCAGAGCGCCTTAGTGGCGCTATCCTGCTCGGCCTGATCGGCCTCCGTGGCGTCCGTGATATTCACACGGACGTAGGGAGTACCGTTCGTCACGGCATCCTCCACAGTCACAGCGATGCTGCCGTTCGCACGGAGCCTGTCGAACGACTTAGCGTCGACGGAGGTCTTAGTGACCACCGCAAACACAGCGTCGTCGACGAGTCCACGCAAGGCGTCAAGTGAGAAGGAGCGCCGAATCGCCTGAGTGATGGTAACGGCCTTGCCGTCCACCACACAGGTCGGTCGACCCGCCCTTTCTGACGCCATAACCAAGAGTTCCTTCGCAGTAGCGACGGCACGCTTGGCAGCAGCCTCGGCCTCCAGAGCAGCAACGTACTGCTTAGAGGCAATAACGTGGGTGTTCATGTTCATGATTCACTCCCGCTATCGGGGGACACGGTAGGAAGTCCCTATCCGCTAAGAACCACTCTACGGAGCATGACAACAAATAATACACTTTGTGACAAATGACACACTACAAGGTACAAGGATCTGAGGGCCGGCCCGCCGGAGGCCCCGACGTGGTCCACGGGGAAGCCAGCCCAAATAAACCAGAGATAACCTATGCGTCCGCGATTTCTCCCGCTACCTCCGACGGTGGCGGAAAGGGTCGGGGCTGGCGCACGAGAAGGCATACAAAACGCGAAAAACCCCCCCGTGGTTAGCGAGGGGGCTTCTCTGTTCCGATCTGGCGAGGTGGCTACCGGGTACCCGGCACTCCTAGTATCCAGATTGGCGTTCTTGTTGGTCAGTCAAACAGTCCGGGGTATCTCTTACGAATGACGGCATTCAGCGGAGTTCCCACGACCACGCAAGAGCGCAGTTCGTCGGAGGTGACCTCCTCCTGCTCGTCTCCCAAGTCAACGAGGACAGCCTCGTCGATATGGATGAGTGTGCCGGTGCCGATGTGGGCGATGTAGACCTCGCTGCTCATACTTCTCCCTTAGTTGTGGAATCCCTCGAAGTGACAGCACGGGCCAAGCCGCAAGTCCTCCGTGAGATCGTGGTTCGTCGGGTGTGCGACAGCGACGGTCAGGACGCTGTCCTCATCGAACGGGATCGGCGCACCGCACCGGTCACAGTCAAAGACTGATCCCAAGCACTCAATGCACTTGTACCCGTCGTCGAATGGGAGCCGGTTGACGTAGCGGCCGGAACCGAACATCGTCGATTCCCCGCACTCGACACACGGGTCAATGATGACGTCCATGTTCAGCGAGCCGAGGATTTCACCTGTGGTTTCGTTCATGCCGTAACCCTACAGGGGATAGATCGGAATGACTACTGATATTCTTTTTTCTTCGAGGTTGTCACTACCGCCTATCCCTTGTAGCCTTAGCGGCATGACAACAACAGAGGTAACTCAGGAAGTCGAGTTGGTGGGGCACGTCTCCGTCGACTCAGGTCAGGTCATGATCGTCGATCCTTGCTATGTGCTGGACGGCGAATATGACGAAGCCCCCGAAAACGATCCCAAGGACCACAAGGTGGCCACCTACGGTCATCCCTGTGCGGTGACCCTGTCCGACAAGCGCCATGGCGAGTTCGTAGCCAAGGGCTATGCCACAGCCGTAGCATCCAGTTCAGGCTACGGAGACGGGCACTACCCCGTCTACGCCGTGAAGGACGACGACGGTCGGGTAGTCGAGATGACTATCTACTTCGACGAGGATCCCCACACGGGGGAACGCTCCATGGCAGCAGAAATGATGGCCGGCTACAAGGCCCAGAACGACCCTGCCGTCCGGAAGATCATGGACTACATGGTCGACTACGACGACGACGGTCAGCCCGAGGGCATGACCACCGAGGCGTTCGCAGCGGGATTCACCGCCGACGACGTCATTCGCCTCCAAGAAATCTTCACAAAGGCGGCGCGCTGATGGACCTCAGGCTGGTCAAAGTCACGATGATCGTCGCCATCCCCGACAACGGGGAGAAGGTAGGCCCAGACTCCAACGGCACGACCCATTACACCGAAGGCGCCAGGGATTACTGGCCCGGTGCTGAAACGGGAAGCGACTATTACGACTTCAAGATCATTGAGTGGGATGAGACAGACATGCATCTCGTGGAGGCGCCCCCCTTGGAGGCACCTGTCAAGCCCACCAAAAAGATCTCAAAGTGAGGGTTGCTGTCCGTAAGGACGCTCCTTATGATGAGGAACATAATAACCAACTACCAGAGGTACATATGGACTTAGTAGACACCGAAGCACCTGATCGACGACGGTTCGCAAGAACCTCCGACGGGAAGATCGACTTCGACGCCTACGAGGGCCTCCGAGCCACAACGGACTTCGGACCCCTCGTTATCGAGGTACAGATTATCGGGGCCCGCCAGCGCTATGGGCACCTCGATCTCCTCTGTACACCTATTGCCGGACTCGGCGAAAGGTGGATCGAGAGAAAGAATCTGACGATCAACGACGACCCTGCGGATGCGCCAGCAGAGTTGTCTCAAGACGCCACGGTGGCGGATAGCACCCCCACCGATGACGTGATTGCGCAGCAGGACGATATCCTGCCTCGCGAAGCAGAAACGGGACCACTAGCAGCAATGCGTGCACTGCTGTCAACGTCTCATGTCAAGTAGACCAACACCTGAGAAGATGGAGACGACATACATGTCGAACCCCCACCGGAAGCAGTACCGGATCATCATCGAAGACCCTCCGGCAGGCAAGCAGGGTGGACCCGGCAACGGTCCCATTCAGGCTTTCCTCAAGAGGCTCTACGACGAGCACCCCGGCGAATGGGCGGTCTTTGATCGCCACCGCAAGCACATCGGTTACCTGTACAACCTGAAGAAGAGGGTCCCAAACCTCTCTATCGCTACCCGCAAGAATGCGGATGGCACCTTCGGCGTCTGGGTGAAGATGTCACCGGCTACGGCTTCAGACAAGGTTCTGGCTTCGGCCGACCTGTTCTAGCCCACCGCCACAAACAAGAGGGCCGCCCTTCGGGGCGGCCTTCTTCAGTTTTCATGACTTTTGCAGAGCCAGGACTATCTATTAGATGATCAAAAAGCCAGAAATCGCTCTACGACGTACTGCACCTTCGCCACGAAAAAGCCAAGATCTCATGCATTACTCGAAGGTAAACTTCACCTTATAAGGGCTAAGGGAAAAGCCAAGTTTTCCGTCTACCCCCGGGGGGTGGTGAGTAGTCGGACGTCCTACTAAGCAGACTTGGCAGAAGCCTTCGCCTTGGGAGCAGCCTTCGTCTGGTGACGCGCACCAATGTTGGGCACGTCAGGCGACTGACCGGCCTTGCCAACTTCAGGCATCATGGATTCATCAGCCGGGAGCCCCGACTCATCCTCTGACATGACGCCAGTAACAAAATGCGTGTGCTGCGAAATGCCAGAAACATCTTTCCTCATGGTGAACTCCGTCTTTGAGGGTCGGGGCCGGCAGGTGCCGGCTTAGATCCAGTTTACCAGCAGGTTGGTGTTGTAACCCATACCTTGTAGGCTGTCAGGGAAGGGATGTAGAACAAAGGAAGGATCCCATGTCAGCCAAGCGTTACACACAAGCGATGATCGACGATCGCCGCATGTCTCAGGCCATGAACTACGCCCAAGCCCTAGTGGACGGTTACCTGTTCCCAACCGAAGTCGACGTGCCTGTTGGCACGCTCGTACCCGGTCGCCTGTTCCAGATCAGCAAGTCCGACGTCGACGGCAACCATGTCCGTGAGTTGGGCTGGTATCGGTTTGATTCAGCCATGGAACTACCCGTCTCCAAGAGAGGGGAGTCCACAGGCTACTGGGGGACGCTAGGTCGATTCTGCATCACCGCCCATGGCCCCTACAACAAGAACGGCACCCCCAAGGGGCATTGTCGCAAGATCGACCTGTGTGTCGGCGAGGGAGCAACGGGTCGTTGTGAGACTCGTATCTGGAAGATCGCCAAGGGTCGTGAGACTGCCAACTCCAAGGGTGTCAAGTTGGTGAAGCCCGCAGAGAACGGTCGTGCTGAGAAGTACGCCGACCTTGAGGAATGGGCTGGCCGGCACAAGTGCGAGCAGTTCACCACAGCACAGTTGGCCGAAAAGTCCGGTTTCTCTACTGCCACCATCCTCAAGTACCTCAAAACCACCCAGCACTTCACCAAAGTCAAGTCGGGTTTGTACGAAAGTCGTGCTTGATATTCGTCAAGGGGTTGTGAGTCTTTCCCATCCCCTGTATCGTTGTTCTTAGTAACCAATAAGGGACCTGAAGGGGGACCAATAATGAATGAAGTAAAGATTCCCGACTGCTGGCAGAAAGTTGCCGACGTCATCAACAACGGTATCGACAGGGTGATCCTGTACGGGCCACCGGGAACGGGCAAGACCTTCGCCGGTCTGACCACCGGAGACGTAGAGGCTGGTGCCCACCGGCTCGTCTGCACAGAGGACATGACCAACGCCGACGTGACCGGCTCCTTCATGCTTGAGGCTGGAAACTTCCGCTGGGTAGCGGGATCCGCACTCAAGGCATGGGAGGGTGACGGCATCAAAGGCGGTCGGCTCGTCGTAGACGAAATCGACAAGGCTGGGGGCGACGTGTTCGCCACACTGCTTGCCATGCTGGACACTCCAGAGTCGGCATCATGGGAGAACCCCCAGTCCGGCAAGGTGCATCGTCCAAAGACCGGCTTCACGGCGGTTATGACGACCAACGTCGAAGAAATGCGGGAACTCCCTCCGGCACTCACCGACCGTTTCCCTGTCCGTATCCGTATCGACCAGCCTCATCCCGACGCTCTAATGATCCTTTCCCGTGACCTGCGTGGGATCGCCGTCAAGATGGCCGACGCTGGGGACCGACGGATCTCGCTTCGCCAGTTCATGTCGTTCGACTCACTCCGTAAGGGGCTGGCAACAGAGCGGGCTGCTGAGATCGTGTTCGGCCATCGTGCTGAGTCGATTCTGGATGCCATCAAAGTCGACTCAGTAGCATGAGGCACGACGGCATCGCCCACTACCCCGAACCGGAGATCCTCTCCCGTGAGGACACGGAGCATGGTCGCTGGGTCGTAGAAGGCTGCGCTCCTAAGCGTGGTCTGCCCCATACCAACATCGTCGAACGCAAGATGGTCGCCCCTGCCGACGAATCCGACATGAGTCGGGTCATCCGTGCCCATGAGATGATGCACGCTAAGTGTTCACCGGGTGCTGAGTTTCAGGCATGGATCGACCGTGAGGTGGCTTCTGAGGATGCACTCAGGTCCGTTGAGGAACTACGAGTCAACCTCTTGTGCCAGAAGGCGGGCTTCGACATGAAGGGTTCCCTGTCCGATGACGGGGAAACTGCCGATGGCGAGCGGGCTGTTGCGCTGCGTGACTGGCGTGGGGCCGTACTCATGGCAGTCGGTTGCGCTGGCACGGCATCCCACAAGAAGTTCCTGACCGGCGTCCGTCGCCATGATCGCTTCTGGGGGAAGTGCTTGCTGGACATTAGCAAGCGTGCCGAGAAAGCCATGGAGCGGGCGTGGCGTCAGGGTGGGCTGGCCGACACCAGCGTCGACAGTGTTTCCAAGATGTCCCCTAAGGGGTTCGCCCATACGGAGCGGATCGCTGAGTGGATCGACAGGATCGCTGAACAGGAACCACCAGAGCCGGAGCCGGACGTTCTCGAAGATGAGGACGACAAGGCTGAGGAAACTGGTGGCACCGGTACCGCTGTTGCCGGCACCGACGAGGGCAAGGGCACGGGCGACGACGAAAAGAACGGCACTCCCACCCGTAGCCACTCCAACATCAGCGTGGGCAAGGCCCGTGAGGGGTTCGGCGAACGACTCAAGACCATTACTCCTGATCGTAGGGAGTACGGCGTCCCATGCTGGGGCGAACTTGAGATCGAAAAGTTGCCTCTGGTGACACTCGTTCCAGGGACCGTGGGAAAAAAGCGGATTCCTGCCCAAACAGGCCGGAACCCTCGTCGGCTCCATCGGATGTTCACCGATCCCGAAATGAGGATCTTTGATCGGACGATCAAGGGCATGGGCGGGGTGCTGGTGCTGGACGCTTCCGGCTCCATGGACTTCACCCATCGGGAGATTCGGGCCATCCTTGAGGCTGCGCCCGGCATCACGGTGCTGGCCTACTCCGACGTCGGTGATGGTCCGAACGCATGGATCCTCGCCGACAAGGGTCGGATGGTGGGCGACCTGCCCGGCATGGGTGCGGGCAACGGTGTCGATCTCCCGGCGATCCAATGGGGCGTGGCCCACAAGCAGCGCCCCAACTCCCCGGTGATATGGGTATCCGACGGCGGGGTCTGTGGACCCCATCAGGGATTCTCGTCGGCGCTGGCCCTGCAATGCATCCGCTACTGCATCAAGAACAACGTCGTTGTGGTTCCGCACCTAGACGACGCTCTCAAGCAGTTAAAGCGGATGCGTGGCGGTCAGAAGGGTCGCACAATGTGGCCTCGCCAGTTGTGCCGTGTCTATCGGG
>Ga0302119_10000611_pt1 | contig 16128 bp, 6 predicted proteins | sample AG5_Tmax_MG_FD_203114 | JGI IMG/M metagenome (GOLD analysis project Ga0302119, IMG submission 203114) | Marine microbial communities from Western Arctic Ocean, Canada - AG5_Tmax | ecosystem: Environmental > Aquatic > Marine > Oceanic | place: Canada: Western Arctic Ocean | collected 2017-10-01 | reverse complement strand
TCATAACAAGTATGAATTCGGCCATGCGAATGTTGATTCTCCTCTTGGCAATTTCGTTGGGGCCCAATTCCGCCATTGTCGCGGGGGTGAAGCCAAACATCGTGCTCATTCTGGGGGACGACATGGGCATCGATGCGGTCCGCGCCTTCAACGACAAGCTCGGCCTGAAAACGCCCCACCTTGACCGTCTCGTCAAGGAGGGGATGTCATTCATGGACGCGCACTCCAGCTCCGCGGTTTGTTCCCCAACGCGCTACGGCCTGCTCACCGGTCGCTACCACTGGAGAAGCCGACTCAAACGCGGCATCGTGGGAAGATGGGAACGCCCCCTCATTGCGGAAGACCGGCTCACCCTCCCCGCGATGTTGCGGCAGCACGGATACGCCACCACCATGATCGGTAAATGGCACCTGGGGCATCACTGGCCGAAAAAGGGAGGTGGCCTCACCGAGAAACTCGGGGAGATCGATTTCTCCGCACCGATCAAGGGGGGCCCCACTGACCGCGGGTTCGACTACTGGTTTGGCGACGACGTTCCCAATTGGCCGCCCTACGCCTGGCGGGAAAACGATCGACTCCTGGGCAAGATCACCACCACCGCCAAAGCCCTCGGGCTGAAGGGCGTCTCCGATGGCCCGGCGGTTGCGGATTGGAACCTCGAGGCCGTCCTCCCGGAATATGCCAAGCGCTGTTCGCAATACATCCTCGACCAGGGAAAGAGCGACCAACCGTTCTTTCTCTACTTTCCGATGCCCTCACCCCATGCCCCGATTGTTCCCAGTGACAAGTGGAAAGGGAAAAGCGGCGTCAGCGAATACGCGGATTTCCTTCTCGAAACCGACTGGGCCGTTGGAGAGTTGCTCAAGGCGCTCGATCAGTCGGGACAGGCTGACAACACCCTGGTGATATTCACGACCGACAATGGAACTTCGCCCAAGGCCAACTTTAGTGAACTCGACGCCAAGGCAGTCCACTTGGCTGAGCACTGGCGGGGCTGCAAGGCCGATGCGTTCGAAGGTGGTCACCGCGTTCCCTTCGTGATCCGCTGGCCGGGGAAGATCAAACCCGGAGCCCGCAAGAGCGAAACCATTTCGCTGGTGGACATCATGGCGACCCTCGCAGAGGTGGTGGGCCACGATCTGCCCGACAATGCCGCCGAAGATAGCACCAGCCTGCTGCCTCTCCTGCGCGGCCACCCCCTTCAAGCTCCATTGCATGAAGCGGTGGTTTGCCATTCGATCTCCGGACACTTCGCCCTGCGCAGCGGAAAATGGAAGATCCTTTACTGCCAAGGATCAGGTGGCTGGAGCAGCCCCAGGGAAGCGCAGGCCAGGAAGCTGAAACTCCCTTCCATCCAACTCTACGACCTCGAAACAGACCCCAAGGAGACCACCAATCTTTACAAACTGCGCCCGGAGGTGGTCAGCAAACTCACCGCAATCCTGCGCCGTTATGTCGAAGAAGGACGCAGCACCCCCGGCGCACTCCAATCCAACCACGCCGGCATCAACCACTGGAACAATCTACCCTGGGCCGCGCCCCCCGTCACCGAGCCAACCGCCAAGAAACCCGCTGCGGGCAGGAAGCCAAACATCGTCTTCATCCTCGCCGACGATCTCGGGATCGGAGACCTGAACTGCTACGGCGGTGACCGCTGCCTCATCGAGACACCCCACATCGACGCTCTGGCGGCAGGCGGGCTGCGGTTCACCGACGCACACGCCAACGCTTCGGTGTGTGGTCCGACACGACGGGCCATTATGACGGGGCGATACAACTGGCGATTCGGCTCCACCGTGAATCACGGGCCCTGGGGATTCTGTGGTCCTCGCCCGAATACCGAGAAGTCAACCCTGGGAAAGCTTCTGAAACGGGCGGGATATGAAACCGGCTACGTCGGCAAGTGGCATCTTGGCACTGTCATGACAACCCGGGATGGCAAGACCCAGGGGCTGACCAATGTCGATTTCACCAAGCCTCTGAAATACGGCCCGGTGCAGTTTGGCTTCGATTACAGCTTCATTCTCCCCGGCTCCCTCGACATGTATCCCTATGCCTACGCGCGTAACAACCTGTGGCAGGGCGAGGTCACGGCACAAAAAGGCTGGAGCGCCTTCAATCGGGTCGGTCCTTCCGAGAAGGACTTCAAGGACCACGAAGTGTTGGAGACGTTCTACAGCGAAGCCGAGTCCTTCCTCAGGGTGCAGAAGAAAGACCGCCCCTTCTTTCTCTTCCTTGCCCTCACCGCTCCCCACACCCCGACCAGCCCCGGAGTGAACTGGCGGGGCAAAAGCAAGCTGGGCGTCTACGGGGATTTTGTGATGGAGGTCGACCACTCTGTGGAGCGGGTGATGAAGGCCCTGAAGGAACAAGGCCTCGATAAAAACACCCTCCTCATCTTCTCCTCCGATCACGGACCGGCGCCCTACGCGGGCAATATCCTGAAAGCGACCCCGGGGCAGATCAAGGATTTGGAAGCGAAGGGTCACTATTGCAACGGGCCTCACCGCGGCTACAAGTTCTCGGTCTATGAAGGAGGCTTGCGAGTGCCCCTGATTGCCCGCTGGCCGGGGGTGATTGCGGAAGGGGAAACCTGTGAGGCCCTGGTGGGCTTGAACGACTTCATGGCTACCGTGGCCGAGCTCACGGATGGAGAGATGGGAAATCACGAAGGGCCCGACTCGATCAGTTTCGCCAAACTCTTGCGCCGACCCAAGGCCAGGGGCACGCGGCAAACCCTGGTCATGCAATCGGTGGTTTCCTTTGCCGTGCGCGAGGGCAGCTGGAAGCTTTGCCTCTGCCCCGGCAGCGGAGTACCGGCGAACTCACCAAACGCCGCCGGCAATCTCCCCTCTCCCGAAGACGCCTGGCGCATCGCTCTCAATCAATTTCCTGGCGAGCCAAAGGGCGCCGACCTGCTCCGCGCTCCCTTCGTGCAACTCTTCGATCTCGCCAACGACCCACACGAGGACAAGAACCTCGCCGCGAATCACCCGGAGCGGGTCGCCAACATGGTCGCACTCCTCAAAAAGCAGATTGCGAATGGCCGCAGCACTCCCGGTCCAAGACTGAAGAACGACAAGAACGTCCGAATCGTCAATCTCAACGACAAGCGCCTACCCGCGGTGGTCCGGAAGCGAATTCAGCAGGCCCGCCTTCGTCCTTGAACGAGCGCCGCGCTCAGCGCACTGACCACCATGATTCGAGTCCTCCTCACCTCCCTCCTGCTCGCCGCCAGCGCCTTCCCGGCTGCGGCCAATACTCGTGACTTCCTGAAGAAAACAGACGATTGGTTTCGGTCCGCCGCCTGCCGCGAACGACTTGCCAACTTGCTCTCGCACCAGGACCAGGCCGGTTGCTGGCCGAAGAATCTCGACCCCACCGAGAAGCCCTACCGCGGCGAGCAGAAGAACCTCAAGGGGACCTTCGACAATTCCGCAACCGTGAATGAACTGCGACTGCTGGCCCGCGCTTACCAAGTCACCAGCAACGACCAGTACAAGGAAGCATTCCAAGTCGGCATCACGTGCATTCTCGACGCCCAGTACAAGAACGGAGGATGGCCGCAGAGTCCCATCCCGTCCGGCTACTCGCAACACATCACCTTCAACGACGGCACGATGGTTGGGCTCATGACCTTCCTGCGGGAAGTCTCTGAGATGGATGACTCCCCTCTCCTTCCCCGGAAAACCCGCCGGCAAGCTCGGGACGCCTTTGATCGCGGCGTGCAGTGTATTCTCGCTTGCCAGATCAAGGTCGATGGACGGTTGACGGCATGGTGTGCCCAGCATGACCGCAAATCGCTGGCGCCGCGCGGTGCACGCGCCTACGAACATCCCTCCCTCAGCGGGAGCGAGAGTGCGGGCGTGGTCTGTCTCCTGATGAGCCTCGAGGATCCCTCCAAAGAGATTCGCCGCTCCATCCGTGCGGCGGCCAACTGGTTTGAGCAAGCCAGCATCACCGGGATTCGATTGGAAAAAAAGAATGCCGACTACAGGATCCTCCGCGACCCAAAGGCACCCCCGCTGTGGGCCCGCTTTTACGAAATCAACACCAACCGACCGATCTTCAGTGGACGCGACGGCGTCATCAAGTATGACGTGGCTGAAATCGAGGCCGAGCGCCGGAACGGATACGCCTGGTATGGCACCGCGGGAAAGCGCGTCGCAGCGAGTTGGGCGAAGTGGAACTGGAAGTAGTCCTCCCCGAGCGAACAATCGACGAATCATGATCACGACCTCAGCCCCGATGCCACCTCGAATTCTTTTCAGCTTCCTCCTGCTCACGGGTGCCGCGGCCCTCGACGCGGATGAGAGCAAGTCTGATCTTGCTCCCGTGATCAGCCGACCAGGCGAATTGGTCTTCGAAGACGACTTCGACAAGACAGAGATCCGCCCGGAGTGGAAGCCGCTGCACGGAACCCGCTGGACAATTGTTGGCGGAAAGTTGCAGGGCGAGCCCTCCACCAAAGAGTATCGGCAGGCACAGATTGCCAAAGGAAACAGGAGACACAGCGGGGGCACTCCCAGCAGCCGCTTGCTGGTCCCGGGGGATGACTGCATCGTGCTCCTTCGCTTCAAACTCACCAACGGATTGGGCGGAGCCCACTTCGGGTTCAACGACGGATCCTTCAAGTCCGGAACCGGGCATGTCTGTCGCTTCACGGCCACGACCAGGAAGGGCCTGACGCTGCAGAAAGACAAGAATGCCAAGCTGAGTGGCGATGCGGACGAGACGCTTGCCGCCAACGAGTTCAACCTCAAGCCCGACACTTGGTATTGGATGATGCTGGAAGTTCTCGGCGATCAGATCGCAGCCCAGGTTTCAGGGGGCCCGGTCTTGAAGGCGCGCCACCCTCGCATCGACCTCCCCAAGGATCAGATCAATCTTCCCACCCGGGGGGGAGGCGTCATTCTCTACGATCATGTTCGGGTCTGGAATGCCCTCCCCATGGCCGCTGCGAAACTCGCCCCGCCGATCAAACCGACCATCGAGAAGCTCTAGCAAGGTTAGGCGTTGCCTCCGTGTCGCCATGCGGAGCGTCTGGCCTACAATGGGCCAGGAATTGTAGGGCGGCCGCTCCGACTGCCAGTGGTTCGGCCGATCGATGACCCCCCTTATCCTTGCGCCATTCCTGCTAGACCGAGACCGGTTACCGCGATCCCGTCTTCGCCGTGGTTGGTGATCCACTGCTCAGGCTCGACCTCTACGTGCCAATCAATTCCCGACCATCATGCACGATTGCAAAGGCGCGGTTCGCTTCTGGCGCGCCAATGCCGACAAGGTCGGGGCTGCGGGTTGTTCGGCGGGCGGTCACTTGGCTCTCGTGTTGGCGACCAGCGGCAGAGTGGCGGAACTCGAAGGCGAGGACGGTGGTAATCTCGAGCAGTCGAGCCGCGTGCAATTCCGTTGTGACCCGGAGGGGCGCAAGAGACGGGCTCCCCCCGTAGCGCGGAACAAATGCTCCTTCGTCGTCACTCGATCCAGACCCGTAGGCGGAAGAATTTGGTGGGTTCTCCGCCGAGGTGGAGGTAGCTCGGAGAACTGTCATCCCCCAACTGGCTGCGATGCCCGGGTACCGCCTGCCAGGACCCCGCAGTGCCATCGATGCTGGACTCCAAGGTGTAGTAGCGCGCGGTGGGCGCAAGGACGGCATCCCTGATCGCGACCCTCTTGTAGTGGACCACCACTTCGCCACCTTCGTTGGCGACCCAAAGGCTGAAGTTGCTCTCGGGGTCGATCGGGTCGGTCCCGGCAACAAATTCTTCGTAGTTGCTCATCCCATCGTGATCCCCATCCCCGCCCCCCGAGCGATTCGTCGTCCCAAAGGTCAGCACCTCCCAGTAATCGGGCATCTCATCACCATCCTCGTCGAACTCCCCCACCTCGGTGTCCAATGAGAGATCGAAGGAGATATCGGAACTGCTGCTGCTGATCTGATGAATCTCAACGGCCAACAGATTTGTCCCCTCCACCAGATCATCTGCGGAGGTGGGATACGGAAAGAAGGTATCTTCTTCGTTCCCCCCAACCACTCTGTCCGCCATGGTCAGGTAGTCCACAATCCCCTCTCGCATATTGGAACGCGCCACCTCGATTCCATTCAGATAAATCACGGCCCCATCATCCCGCAGGACGTGGAAGGTGAGCCCACCAATCGCAGCCGCATTGGTGACCACAAACTCGCTGCGGAAATAGGTGGTGAGGTACTTGGCCCCATCATCGGGACCAAAGTTCACCACTTCAACCTCATCCCCATCTCCATACCCCAGCTGCGCCACTCCACGGCCCCAACTGCTATCGTCGTAGTCGACCGCGCGCCAAGCAGTCCCGAGATCCACCCCGGTATCGAGAAAGCGCCAGGTCTGCCCTGCGGAAAACACGGTCACGGTCTCGGACACAAGGAAAACCACGGTATCGGAATCAGCCGCGGTTCCATCGGTGACGGTCAATCGGAACACATACGTCCCCTTCCTCCCCAACGCCACTGACGCGACCTCCTGATCTGGATTGGTGATCGCCGCCGCCGGACCGTGAATCTGCTCCCAGAAATAGCTCAAGGGAAGCGGTCCCCGATCCAGATCGATGGACCCCGCCCCATTTAAATCCACGCTCGAGTTGGCCCCGGCGGCGCCTCCGGTTCCCGCATCGGCCACCGGCTCGGTATAGAGGTAGGTGAAGTGGAACTGGGTATTGCCCAGAATCGGGTTGGGAATGATCGCTCGATCCTGAACGTTGTTCACGGTCAAGGTATAGGGCACGTTGGGTGTCAGCCCCGAAGTCGTAAGCGTCACCACAGTCCCTTGACCACTCAAGGAAACGCCGGTGATCGCAACACCATTGCTGAGTTGATAATTGGCAGGATTTTCCGCACCTGCGGGCCCCGATCCGATTTCCAAGGGCCTGCTGAAGATGCAGGTAAGCTCAGTGAAACTGCCCAAGGGATCCACGCTCAGCAGGGTCGGTCGCACTCGATCGCGTTCGATCACCACCAGGTTCACGTCCAGAGTGCGGGGCGCATTCGCCGCATTGGCCGAGGTGATCACCACCGTGCCGGTGTGGGATCCAACCGGCAAGTTGGCGGTACTGAACTCAATAACCAGCGAGCGCTCCTTCCCTTCGGCAACCTGACCGGTAACCGGCCTGACGCTCAGCCAGCTGACATTGTCGGTCACCGTAAACTCGAGGGAACTCACTCCCACATTCCGCACTGAAAACTGCCGCTGAACCAAGTTGACGTTTTCCGGAGTGGTGAGTTCGAGCGTTTGCAGGGAGAGGGCAATCACCGGGCCCACGGGCACAAGAAAATCGGAATCCGGAGTCCCCCCCACCGCACTCAAGTTCCAGTTGAAGAAACTGTTCCCACAAAGCAGGGGACTGAGCCGCACGAGGGATCGACCCGACTCGTTCGCACCGGACGACCAGGGAGACTTGTTGAAGTAGATGACTTCATCGACGATCACCCAGGACGGTTTGGAATTGGAAATGTCCGGCGCTTGGGGACGCTCGAGGGCGATTCGTCCTCCTTCATCGTCCAGGGGCCTCTGGTAGGGCCCAATGATGGGGACTGACCCGGCGGTGAGACCATAGGTCGCTTGGAAGGCCGCGAGGGCGGCGGGATCCGAGGCAGGATCGAAAGAAACAACCAGGAGAGACCCGCCGGCAGGAATGGCGGTGTTGGCTGGGAACTCGAAATCAGGACCATCGATTCGCCACTCTCCGGTGGAGTTCGACAACAAGACCGGAGCGGCCGACAGGTTGCAGATCTTGATGTATTCGTCGTTCGAATTGGCGACCGGAAACTGTGCGGTGGGAGGAGGATCATACATGATTTCGCCGATGATCAATTTGCGCTCGGACAATCTGTTAGACGCGCCGGCAGTCGGCATGAGAGCATCCCAACAGAGGTCCCCGTCGGGATAACGACCCAGGGAGCGCCCCATCTCCTGCCCCTTGTAGCGGACGGCATCCGCCACCCGATCCTGATCCGTTCCGGGCAAGTGGGAGACAAACACGCGCCCACCTTCCTTGTTCAGGCCGAACCCACTGGTGATCGGCTGATGGAAGCCGGTGATCTCATCAAAGTAGAGCCAGCCGATTCCGGCAAGCATGCTCGAGGCGGGGATCTGCCACTTTCTCAGATCGTTGGCATCATCGCTGAGATACCAATCCCTGAGGAGAAGGTCGACCCTGGTTTGATTGAAGAGTTCGATGCCGTCGTTCGAATCGTGGGGCGGAAGATCAACCCAAGTGTGCGCCACGATCTCATTCAGGACCACATTGGAAATCGGAAGGGCATCTAGCGCGCCCGGTGAGCCATCAATGAAGGTGCTGGCCCGCCAGTTTCCACCGTAGTTCAGGATCCCGGAGGGCTGCGCACTGAACTGCAGTGGCACCAGGGAGTGGCCGGCGCCATCCGCCGCCACCGGCCAACCGCGTGAGTCGTCGTAGCTGACGGACCAGACGGGGACTCCCGACAGACCGACCAGTGAGACATCGTCGCCACTGTTATCCAGGGTCCCCTCAAACTCTCCCGCAATCTTCATGCTCAACCAGTTCGGGTAGCGCACCTGGAAGGCCGCCAAGTTTCGCACCACCACAACCGACTCGCCCGCGTGCAAGATTCCCACCGCCCCTCCAGTGAAATCGAAGGAGAGCCCTCCGGCCAGGCGGAGTCCCGCCAGGCCCACCGTCTCGAGACCGGTATTTTCGATCTCGACGAATTCAAAGTCACTGCCCGCAAACCCTCCCTCGAGTTCCGCACCACGCGGCTGACGCGGATTGAACATCACTTCCGACACGCGCAGAAACGAATCACCCGAGACCATGAACACGGCCTCCGTGAGAGCACTCCAGTTGTTGGCCCCGTCGCAGGACCGCGCTTTGACATGCACATTGACGGCCACCGGAATTGGTTCCGAGTAGAGCGAACCCACCGCATTGCCGGTCCATGGCTCCCTCGGGTCACTGCCATCGAGGGTGTAGAAAATCGAGGCCCCGTTCGCGGCAGTCAGGGCGATGGGGAATCCGCCGCTGACCTCCCCACCGTGCTGGTTGAAGGAGGGGGCGTCAATTTGGGGATAGAGGCCCGCGCCCCGCAGATGCCCCAGCACGGTATCACGGCGCGTCCTCAGGTAGCTGTTCAGCTTCGAATCCCGCCGACTCCGCCAACTGCTCAGACTGATGTGCCCCCAGCGGGCCTGCTCAGTCACCACTCCGAACTCCATCTTGTCCGATAGCTCTGCAAAGCGACTCATCGCCTTGCTTGGCGTCAAGGCGCCGTCGTTGAACAGGTGACGGTGAACATGGTCTGCAAAGAGGAGATTGAACTCCGGATTCGCTCTCAAGTCAGCATAGGTTTCGCCTGCCCCATTGCTGACGCCGGTGACATTGCTGCTTCCAAAGGCGCCTTCCCCGTCCCAGATGAAGAATTTGTAGCCGTCACTGCCTGCATCGCGTCTGCGCGCCGCGTACCAATTGTGACCCGGCCAGTCACCCATTCCGAGATAGATGTTGGCCAACATGTAGTCGATGTAGTGATCCAGATCGACGTAGTGGGGAAAATCGGGATTGTTCGTTCCCTCGGGATTCTTTCCCTGGATTTCCATGTAGTTGTCTCTCCTGGAGAGTCCCCGCCTGCCCAGGCTGACCATCGCATTCCAGGCGGTGTTGTCTCCGTCGATCACGTTGCCCGAGTTGTGAGCCAGCGCATCGTAGTCCTCCTTTTCTCCGCCGAAGTAGCTGGCGGCAAAGTCCCCAGCAGGGCGCTCCACCGCATTATACATCCCCCAATAGAGACCGTTCAGGTAGACGTGCACGTGAATGCCATGGGAGCCCGGCTGCTCCATCGCGATCTGGCAACGCCGGGCATACTCATCCCTAGTGTAGTCCTGCCGATCATTCGCTCCGGCCCGAAGGATGAGTTGATCAAAGGACTGGGTCGCGTTGGAATCCCAGGCAAAAAACGGGAATCTCAACTTTGAAGGGCCATAAATGCTTTTGAAGAGTAATCGCCACGACTTCTTCTCATAGCTTCGGCCGCCACCACCCAATCCCCCCTGGATCCGGATCCCGCAATTTTCCCCAAAGCCCGATCGCCCATCACCGTAGAGCCACTCCACCGACCCGGAACGCTCCCACGCCACTCCCCGGCTGGTGGGATGATCATAGATTCCAGTGGCATTATCGAAGAGATTTTCCATGCTGGATGAGATCATGATGCTCGGTAGCGAACGCAAATAGCTGACAAACTCGGCCTCGCTTTGGTCATCGATCACGGAGGGTCGCATCTCGTACTCTGCGGTCTTGTTCCCCCAAGTAGTGGGCCACCCCCGAGGCGAGGCCGGCTGGGTCAGGACATCGGACAGGTAGATGAAGGAGTGCGTTGCGAGGGGCGAGGGTTGGAATCCCGTCTTGAAGACCGCGGCCCGAATCACGGTTGAGCGGACGATCGCGATCGCCCGGGTATAGAGCGCGCTGCTCTCCGTAGGCTCGGAAAAGTCGGTGGTGTAGCGAATTTCCGCGTTCGCCACCTCAGTGCTCAGAGTGATGCGAACCGGCACCTCGTAAAAACCCCGCCCCGGGCTGAAGTTCACCTTGTTCAAGAGCATGCCGGAACCGTTCCCTGTCCCGGGCGAGGGCACATTCAGATAAGTCCATATTCGGTTCACTCCTTCCAATTCCGGAACGAGCAGGAAATCAGGATCCCGATCGTGGGGCTGATGATTCAAGCCGTGGATCGCGAGGTAATTCGTGTCCCCCTGCAGGCCCGCGACACCGTTGGCAATCGGAAAAGTCTCTGCCATGATGGCGGCCGCGTCAGGATGAGCCGCAGTGGAGAGAGAGTTCCAGCTCGGCGAGTCCGGCGCATTGCTGGAGCCAATTTCATTTCCGTTCAAATAGGCCACGAAACCATCATCATACTGCATCTGGAGATGGATCGATTCCAGATCAAGCCCGCTGGGCACCGTGAAGGGAACGCGGAGATAGACGGACTCCGCTTTGTTGAACATGACCTCGTTGATATCCGTGAGAAAGATCGAGAAGTATCCTCCCACTCCGTGATCAAATCCGAGCGACGCTTGCCCGCTTTCCCACAAGCTGTCGTCAAAGGCCTGCCCGCCGGTCCAATCCTGAGCGAGAGAACCACTCGGCACGAGATAACGACCGCTGGCACCTTCCGGAACCAACTTCACGATCTCACGCACAACTCCGAAGGATTCGTCACCAGCCTGATCTGGGTAGGCTGGAGAAAATTCGCTGGCAATTGTGACGCCATCGGGTCTTACCAGAGCCAAATACTCTCCACCCCCATCAAGCCTGAAGTTGGTGTGCAACCTCGCGGTCGGATCGGTGCGGTCTTTGTTCGAAGCAAAAAGCACAAGGTAGGCACCGGCCCGGATGGTGACGTTGGGGAATGCCCATTTCGACAGATTTCCAGCCGTGTCGGTGAGGTACCACCCGGCGAGGTTCACCTCATTCTCTCCCGTATTTAGAAGTTCAATCCAGTCCGAATACTCGCCATCTTCATCCCGGAGGGTCGAATTATTGACCGCCATGAACTCATTGATGATCACCCCCCTATCAGCCCGTTCTCCTAACTCGAGGCTCGAGCCGAAGCTCTGGCCGTTGACGTCCACATCAAAGGTCGCACCGTTGCCGATCAAGGCGTAATCACCTTCGGTGCCGGTCGAGGCGGCATTGGAATAACCGAAGCCGATTCCACCAGCAGACAGGGCACCGCCGGCATCTTCGGTCAAAATAATTTCTGCGTGGAACCATCCAGCGACACCAAAGTCGTAGTCGGCGTAAGTGCGAGTGTTCCATCTAGTGTCTTGGTGAGTCGGTCCGTTGGCGCCGGTCGAGGCCAGGTTGCTCGCGCTCACAATTGGCGTAATATTGACCTGGACGCGGTCGTCGAAGTTTTCGGTGAAGGAAAACTGTCCGTCGCCGTCGTAGAACTGGAAGGTGAAGGCGAGATCGAAATTGTCCTCGGCCAAGTTGATCCCGTTGGCCGCTCCGGCGTCTTCAGTATCGACATTGATTTGAGTGATGATCGAGGAATTGGGATCGTCCAGTTCGCCGAGGGGCAGCTCGGTGTCGGTGTTCTCCGGAAGAGCCCCGGTAAAATCGTCGCCGGCGACATTGAGGTCGTCGGTGCGCTTGAAGAGGATCGATCCGGGCGAGTGGGATTCCTCGGCCATGGCGAGTGGAACGATGAGGATGGTGCAAAGTGCGGTTATGAGCGAGGGGTGGGTCTTCATAGTTCGAGGGGGCTAATCGCGCATAGGGACAATTCGTCCTGAAAGTGAGATCGAGGGTCGGCAGCAAGAATCAGGAGATTCAAATTAAAAGTGCCTTCGAGGTAAAGGGGCAATCTTGCGCGGGAGCGGCCAATCCGGCGGGCCATCGCATGTTCAGTTTGCAGATTTCTGAGGAGCCCTCCGCTTGCTGACCCCCAGACCGACCGCGATGAGGACCAAGGCCAGCAAGCCGAGGACGATAATGAGGGTATTGGCACTGCTCCCTGCTACCGGGGGCACATCGTGCGAGCCCCTAAGCTCGGCCTCCCGCAGGTAGGCACGCAACTGCAAAAGGGCCGCGCGATCCAACTCTGGTGGAGGTGCACCGACAATCGGGGCGACCGCTGGAGCGAGCCCCCACTGGTTCCACTCCACCAGGTCCGTCACGATTCTGAGGGCCAACTGCGGATAGTTCGCGAGGACCATGCGATAGCCATCGACGATGCGGTCCCGGAGGCTGGAAGGGCTGTTCGCACCATGCACCGAAAGCGCGAGGACGACCGCCTGCAACTCTTCGATCGTTCGTCCAGGATTTCCAAGGAAGCGGGTCTCCAGAAAATCCAGCGCGCTTTCTTCCTCAATCTCGATCCAAGCCGTGGACCATGCGGCAAGCTGGAGGGGAGTCGCGGTCTTCTCGGCCGCGTGAACCTTCCCGACAATGAGATCACGATCCTGCTCCTCGCCGCTCTGCGCAAGGAGGAGAATGTAGAGCGCATGCCACTGGTACAAGCGGAAGTTCTTCAGGGAGGTGCGGAGTTCTTCGGCAGGCAGGACGCCTGCATATCTCTTGATCTCCTCGTAAGGGGCACGGGCGAATTCAAGGTGAGCGAGGGTCCGAGCTTGGGCATTGTTGTGTCCGAGGTAATTCGCAAAGAAATCCAGACGCTTCTTCGGGTTCGCTTGCCATTCCGGTGCCCGTTCCAGGATCTCGCGCACGAGAGGACCGAATACTCCGTCGGCGGTGCCAACTCGCATCCACCTGCCAACCGAAGCGTCGGAATGATACGTACAAATGATCTTTCGTTGTGAATTGAGTGCGAGAGTTCGCGGTGAGGGATTGTCGAGGAAGAGATCAATCTCGTGAACCGCGGGCTCGCCCTTGAGAACTTCGAGCGTCCGGAGCGAGGAGGGATTCTGAGGATCCTCCTGGGCCAGCACAACCAGTTCGGCATCAAAGAGACGCTCGACCGCAGAGGTTGTCGGAACAGGCAGACAAATCTGGCAGGCCAGCAGGAGTTGGGGAGGCCATGCCCCACAAAGGAAGAGGATCGCCGCCCCTAGCCGACCGGCGCGACTGAGATCCGTGCTCCCTCGAATTACTTCTTTCTTCATTCCTCCTTGCTCCTTGCAATTCCTAGCACGAACCGTCCAGAGCCTCACGAATTTACCCAAACTCGCCTCAGCGGACGACGATGCGATCTCCAGTCCGAATGTGCGTAGAGATTCCTTGCCCCTTGACCTCGCCCCTCAAACGAGGCCACCCTTCTCAATCTCACAACCACCTTGAGACCTATGCCTAAATCGAAGAAGAAAGAAACTCCCGGACTACCACCGCTCTTTCTCGCTGTCGCGGTGGGGATGGGGGTGATTATCATGCTTTACCTCATCGTCCGGAGTTAATGCCGGCGCCTCCATTTCCCTCTTCCCGGATCGAGAGCTCCCGAGACACCCGGGTCGGGAAGAGATTTTCCGCCCGAACTGACTACCCTTGCTGGTCTATCTAGACAAACACTATCACCAGACTCAAACAACATGGCCCTGTCCCGGATCTTCACCATCATCCCATCAAGGAGCCAACTCGCCCCGCTGCTGGGCTTGGTCATCGCGCTCTCAGTCCCCTCTACGGCGGGCGCCTCAACCCCGCAAAAAGCCGGATCGTGGGAGCCGGAGAAAACCCACGCGCTCATCGTCAGCGTGCTGGAGTGGAAGCACGGCTTGAGCTCATTCTCCAAGCGCCACCGCAAGGACCAGGAGCTGCGGGATCTTCTCATCAAGCGCGGCACGCCGGCCGAAAACGTGACCCTGCTCCTGGGCAAGGACGCGACCCTGCCAATGATTCGCAAGGCGATCACTCATACGCTCAACAATACTTCGCAGGACGCGACCCTGATCATCTACTACCAGGGCCATGGCTGGAATCAGGGAGACGACTATTATTTCGCCAACTATGATGTCCAGTCTCACAGCAAGGACACTGCGTGGAGCATCAATGAACTGGCCGCCACCGTCACCGCGAAGTTCAAGGGGCAGCGTGCCTTCTTCTGGGCCGACTGCTGCTTCTCTGGCGGACTGGAAGTGGTCGTCAACAAACTGGCCAGCAGGAAGGTCGCCTGCTTCAGCCTGACCTCCGCCTCGGCCGAAAACGATTCCACTGCCAACTGGACCTTTACCCAGAGCCTCCTCGATGGCCTGTCTGGCGCACCGCTCATCGATACCAACGGAGACGGCTTGATCACGCTTGGCGAGTTGCGCACCGAGGTGCGCAATGCCATGAACCACATGGAAGGCCAGAAGCACGGATTCAATGTCCATGCCTTGGAAGACAACTTCGTCCTGGCCAAGACGAGTGGACGCTTGCCCAAGGTCCCACAGGCACAATTTCACCTCGGCAGCTACGTGATGGCCAAGGGAAAGCACGGCCGCGTGGTGGGCGTCACTGGCGACCAGGCTGACGAGTATTCCGTGCAGTTCTATCGATACACCGACAAAGTTGTGAAGCTGTATGCAGAGAAGGACCTGGTGGCCTCGACTCGGAAACCGGGCACGCGAAGCAGAGGTCGTCCCCACGGGGCCAGAATGGAGCCGGACTGCACGGTGATGTGGGGCGGAACTTGGTACGATGCGAAAGTGCTCAAGAGGAAAGAGAACCGCTGGTTTATTCACTATGTCGATGACGACGATTCATGGGACGAATGGGTGGGCAAAGAACGCATCCGCTTTAAGCAGAGCGCCGCGGACAAAGAGTGACGCGCCCCGTGAGATGGCTTCACGGATCAATAGAAGGGCCTGTCGATGGGTGGACCCTCACGAGCGATCCTGAGCTTGTCTATGAAAACCGCTCTTCGCAGCTCCTATCTTGGCAGGGCGTAATTGATGTAGCCGATGAACATTTCCTCGTCGCTCTGTTCCCCGAATCTCACCGAGGCAGCGGGGTTGGGATTGAGCGGATTCTGGGCTGAATTGTCAAAGGCACCCCGCACCCGAATGATCGTTCCGGCGGGCATCACCTTGGGCTCGGCGAATCGATAGACCAGTTGCCAGTCGAAGAGGTAGTGGGGCACCGAGAGAAGTTTCTCCGTAGCGCCCCCGGGGTAGAGAGCCTCGTAGTCCATACGCGCACCGCGATAGTGCATGTGCGGGCTCAGTTCGTAGAGCACGGTCTCTTCCGTTGCGGAGAGTAATATCTGGGCTTCCCGAGTATACTCGGGATCGGCGGGGGGAATATTAATCGAGGTCGTGCTGGCGGCGACGGTCCGGTATTCTTTGGTCGGTGGAGTGGAGCGAAAATAGAGGCCCAACCTGGTCTCATCGGTCTGAGCGATGCCGATGGTTTGATAGTGCATCTGAAAGGTGAGGGTGGAATTCGGGCGCAGAAGTTTGCCGGTGTCCTCTGGGAAGGCGTAGGTCCGCGTGCCGGGAACGTATCCAGCGAAGAAGCCGTTCAGTCCGGCTCCCTGAATGAAAGTCTCGAAGATGGTGCCCAGGAAAACGAGGCCATGATGAACCACTTTCCGGTTGCCGGGGAGGAGAATGGCAGCACGCAACCAGGTGTTGGCCCGAAGGTTCGGTTTCACTTCAAGATAGCGATAATCCACCTCTCCATTCG
>Ga0302119_10000610_pt1 | contig 16135 bp, 12 predicted proteins | sample AG5_Tmax_MG_FD_203114 | JGI IMG/M metagenome (GOLD analysis project Ga0302119, IMG submission 203114) | Marine microbial communities from Western Arctic Ocean, Canada - AG5_Tmax | ecosystem: Environmental > Aquatic > Marine > Oceanic | place: Canada: Western Arctic Ocean | collected 2017-10-01 | reverse complement strand
TGGTGGGGGCTTTGTAGCCAAGGCGTACAGCGTGGTCGAAGTCTTCCGTGCCCGGGATCGGACGGAAGGGATAGACATCGGATCCTGCGGTGGGGAACTGGCGCTTGACCCGCGCGGCTTGGCGCAGGGTGGCTTCCATAGACTCTTGGGATTCCCCGGGGTAGCCGATGATCCAAAAGGCGCCAGGAACAATGTTGCGCTTGACGAGTTCACCGATGGCAGTGGGGATGTTCTCAATGCCGATGTTCTTCTTGATGCGCTCTTGCGTCTCTTTGGTGCCGGCTTCGGCGCCGAGCCAAAGCAGGTGACACTTGGCTGCTTCGAGGGCATCCAGAGTCTTCTCCTTGTAGCGCATGATGGTCTCGATCTCGATGGTGCCGTTCCAGTGGATAGGCACATTGAGGTCCACAAGCCCATCGCAGAATTCCTTGGTGCGCTTTTCCGCCACACCGAAGTTGGCGTCCTGGAAGCGGAGCACATCGAAGCCGAAGCGCTCTTGCAGCTCGGCGATTTCCTCTGCTAGCTTTCGTCCCGGGATTGCCCGCCAGCGGCGGCCTGTGATCAGTGGTGAGCAGCAAAAGGTGCAGGGCTCGGGGCAGCCGAAGCTAGAGAAGAAGCTGAAACCCTTGGGCGGGTTCTCGGGAGTCCAGTGTCCGGGTAAGGGGAAGCGGTGGCGGATCTTTAGGTTGCGGTGGGGCTGAAGCTGCAGATCCACATAGCGATCGTATTCCAGCAATTCCCAGGGCACGCGTTCTAGGGTCTCAAAGCCCACCACTTCGCGGTGCGCTGTGTACAGAGTCTTTCCATCACGGGGGACAGCCAGACCAGCCACATCTGCCAGGTCTTCACCATTGTCGATAGCCTGCACCACTTCGCGGAAAGTGATTTCGCCTTGACCGATGCACACAGCCTCAGCGATGTCGTGTTCGAAGTACAGTTCTGGGATTACGCTGGGGAACCAACCGCCCCAGATGATGGGCAGGTCCGGGAACTTGCCACGCACCATTTTGGCGGTGAGGTAGCCGTCGTAAACCTGATAACCAAGGATGCAGCTGGATGCAAACAGGAGTGCCCCTTCGCATGCTTCAGCGACCTTGGCCATGTAGTCCGGCTCGATCATGGCATCGATCATCACCACTTCGTAGCCGTCTGCAATGGGGCCGCTGGCGATCTGGAGCAACTCCAGAGGCAAAAGATCGGCACTGAAAGTTTCGCCACGGCCCGGGTCGGCGCGGTGGGGAAGGAACAATACGATGCGCTTCTTGCGTTGGATCATGTCTTGGGAGGGCTAGAGAGGCGCGGAGGGGGTCACACCCGGAGTTCGGTCAAGCTCTTGGCCGGACTCGGCTGTGTTGGCTTTGAGGTTTTGGCCTGTGGACTTCACGTAGGCGTGGAAGAGGCGGCCTTCGATCGGTACGGAGTAGTTGTTGTTACGCAAGCGCCAGCCTGAGATGCCGCGCATTAGGTCGTGCACCCAACCGGCGCCTTCCTTGGCCAAGCCGTCGTAGAACGTGGATGCAACTCCATAGCGGCGCCAGGTGCGCACCACATCCTCGGGCAGTTGCAGGTCGTCGATCTCTAGGCGGTACTCGAGCATCGCGCCCCAGCCTTCCAGGGTGGTGGGGGGCTGGTAGCCCATCTTGACCGTGGTGTCGAAATCCTCTGTGCCGGGGATCGGGCGGAAGGGGAAGATATCCGAGGCGGAGCGACGGAACTTGTACTTCATCTCGGCCGCCACGCGAATGGTCTCGCGCATGGACTCGGGGGTTTCGTTGGGGTATCCGATGATCCACGAACAACCGGTGGTGATGTCCCGATCGTTCATCTCGCGCAAGGAAGACTCGAAGTGACTGACGTCAATCTTCTTCTTGATCCTATCCTGCTGCTCCTCGGATCCAGCTTCTGCGCCCACGCTGATCATGTGGCAGTGTGAATCACGCATGAGATCCATGGACTCTTTCTTATAGCGATGGATGGTCTCGATTTCGTAACAGCCTGACCACCAGAAAGGGGAGCCGGCTTCGATCAGTTTTTCGCTGAAAACGTTGGAGCGATGTTCCTTGACGCCGAAGTTGGCGTCCTGAAAGCGCATGACGTTGAACTTGAAACGATCCTGAAGACCGAGCAGGCGCTCGGCTAGGACATCGCCGGGGATCGCTTTCCAACGGCGGCCGGTGACAACCGGTGAGCAGCAAAAGGTGCAGGGCTCAGGGCAGCCAAAGCTTGAATAGTAGCTGAAGCCTCGAACGGGTTCGTTCGGGTCCATCTTCCAGGGATCCGGGTACTTGTGTCGCACCTTCCAGGGGCCCGTGTCGTTTTGGCGGGCGACGTATTCTTCGAAGTCGATCAGGTGCCAGGGGACATCAGGGATCTTCTCGAAACCCACCACGGCGCGGTGGGGTGTGTAGAAGGGCTTGCCGTCGCGCTCCAACACCAGGCCCGCGACGCTCTCCAGACTTTCGCCGGCGGTCAGGGCTTGTACAACATCCCAAAAGGTCAACTCCCCTTGGCCTAGGGCCACCGCATCAGCGATGCCTTCTTGTAGATAGAGTTCGGGAGCAACCGACGGAAACCATCCACCCCAAATCATGGGCAGGTTCGGGTACTTGGCACGGATCTTTTTGGCTACCCGGGCCCCGTGGGCCACCTGGAAACCAAGGATGCACGAACTGGCGAAGAGCAAGGCGCCATCGCACAGTTGATCGAGGCGCTCCATGTAATCCTCATGGACCATCGCATCGATGATGTGCACCTCGTAGCCATTGGCCTCGGGCAGAGCGGCGATCTGCAAGAGCTCAAGGGGCAGCAGGTCTGCGGCCACACGCACCCCTTGATCCGGGTCAGCCCGGTGGGGGAGGAACAAGACTAGGCGCTTCTTGGGTTGGGTCATGGACCGGTGGGGAGTAGCTAAAGCTGATGTGTACGGGAGAGTGCTTCCCCGGGAGGGGTGCCCTTTCTCCTCGACCAAAAGGGGGCTGAGCCTTCAGCCTGATGGGTGTAGTGGAGTCCGGGAGGGCAAATTGGTACCCCCGAAGGTCTCAGGATACCTCCTTGGCCCTCTTTTGGGGGGGGTGATTCCGCACCTCGATCTGGTTAGAATCGGCCCATCATGACCCGTTCTCGCCCCCGATCTTTGCTCTTTTGGCCTCTGCGGGTGGGATGGGTTCTGCTGGCCACGATTCTGGGGGTCGAGGGGCTTTTGCGGCTGGCCCTCTTCCATCCTGGGTTGCTGCCTTATTCAGGCAGATTGGGCAATCCCGAGCTGTACTTCTATGGGGAGACCCCTGATTTTTGGCTTCTGAGGGCCCGGATTCGGGGCCGCGGGGAAGATGGCCCGGCGGAATATGCCCATCCCCTGCTCGGTTGGACCAGCGGGCGATTTGACTCGAAAACCTATGCCCATGTGGACGAGCCCACGCTTGCCGGGCGCCGGCCCGTGATTCTGCTGGGGGATTCCTTTGCCGCTTGCCACGGGGAGTTGGACCGTCGGTTTGAAGAGATTATGGACGAGGGGCCCTTTGGCGAGACCCATGCCCTGCTCAACTATGGCGTGGGCGGCTACGGGGTGGACCAAATCGCACTGCTCGGGTTGGAAACTCTCAAGCGCTTCCAAGGCCAGGGCGCGATTTTCGTCCTTAGCATCCTGGTGGATGACGATCTCAATCGCGTGATCCTGCCTTTTCGCGGACACCCCAAGCCATGGATCAAGGCAGAAACCCAGCGCACCATGGGAATCGTTCGCTTGCCCCAGCCCTTGGACCCGGGGGAATACCTCGACCAATACACTCCCAATATGCTCTCGTGGACCCTGCGCTTGGTGCGTCAGCAACTGTTGATGAGCCCTACTGAAATGCGCGACGCATCCGGCATCATTCAAATGCAGGAAGACATGCGTAAGAGCGTGGCTGCGGCGGTCCTGCAGTTCCACGATCAGCTCAAGGCCCAGGGGGACGAGGGGTTTGTGATGCTCTTTCTCAATCGCACTCGGCAAGAGGGGGAACTTCGCCCCGGGGGGTGGCTCGGTTGGCTCGAGAGTCTGTTGGAGGGTCAGCGGGTTCCGTGGGTGCGAGCTTCCCGCGAGATCGCCCTTCACCGCGGGCGTACGGGCAGGCCTATGGATGCTTACTTCACCACGGAAGGACCTGGCAAGGGGCATTACAGCGCCTTGGGTAATGAAGTGACCCATTTAGCGCTTGAGCGCGGAATGCGAGGAACCTATGACGGCCCCAGCTATGTACTGCAGGGAAGTGCGGCCTCGGCAAAGGAGGGCGAAGGGGCTTATTCTCGCTGGGAGCGCGCTGCCTATGGAAGTTATCAGGAGGCGGATCTACCTCATACCCTGATGCGCCCGGGGGTGGATGGCCTTGCGAGTCAAAAGTTCGAGTTGTCGCAAAATGCGCGCCGCTTCCAGGCTCTCTTGCGCCCCCTGCCCAAGGCTGAGGGTGCCACGCGGTTGGTGTTGCGCACGGAAGCTGGTGATGTAGCCGAGTTCATGGTTCTAGCCGGTGCGGAAGACCGTTTGATCAGCGTCTCCCTCGACGAAGTCAGCGAGTTGGAGCTGGTGGCCTTCCCGGTGGAAGGGCAAGTGCCCCTTGCATTCTTCTTGATCCACCCCAGCTTGGACCATCACCGCCACGGCCCCATGCTGAAGGCCGACTAGGTCCCGTCCAGGGGCCTTACTTGGTTCCGTAGGTCTCTAGCACCCAGGCCTGCCACGCTCGTTCGAAGCCCACCATGGTCATGCTCAGGCGCTCCTTGAAGAACGCGCGGGTCACGTCATTCACCCGGCCGCCATTGGGCAAGAACTCGGCGTTCAACAATCCAGAGACTTCGCCCAAGAGATCGCCGATCAGCCTTGGGTCCCTCTTCTGCAAGTAGTCCACCATGGACCAGGTGGTGAAGTGCTCGGGCAGCTCGAACTCGCCAAAGCCATTGATGCGCATCAGCTTGCCCATGCTCGAACTATCGCCGCTAGATACGAGCCGCCTGGTGGGGGGCTCCCAGTTTTCCTTACGCGTGATCGATGCGCTGGCTCCTTCACCACCGTCAAAGGTGTTGTACTTGGTGGTGATGCGCCTTTCGAACCAGTGGGCCAAACCCTCCATCAGCCAAAGGGGCTTGTCATAGGAATAGTACTTGTAGCCGTTGAGTAAGTTGTGCACTAGGTTGAAAACCACATGCCCGTGCAGGGCTTCATCCACGCGCAGCTTGCCCTGTTCCAAGTGCGTGACCACGATCAGCACACCGCGGTCAATGATGTGCCAGCGCTGGGCAGACTTGGTCAAGAGCCCAAAAGTAGAGCGCAGCCACCCCGAGCAGTTGTTCATGTTTCGGATGACAAGCAGCTCGTGCTGTTTCTTCATACCAAGGTGAGGCCCCATGCCCCAGTAGGGCTTGGCAGGATCGAAAGTCGTGACCGCAGTCTTGGGGAAGGGCGCATCTTCCACGCCAAGCAGACTGACCACGTCCTTGTAGAGATTTTGGACCCGTGCTGCGAAGATATGGGATCGCAGCCAAGGGTCGAGGACACGCACTTTGCCGGGAATTTCCGGCATGACCTTGCGCAGTTCGGTGAGCTCGGCTTCGAGATTGTCCTTTTCCTTTTGGGGGATCTTGTAGGGTTTGAGTTCCAATCCCAGCTTGAAATGCTCGGTCTCGATCCAAAAGATGTCGAAGCCCTCGAAATCTTGATCCACCGTGGCTGTGGTGCCTTTGGCGAACTCGAAACCGCCGTGGCTGATGATGCCGGCCGCTTCCATGCGCTTGGGATCACCGCCGCAATAGGGGCATTGCTTGGGATGGTTGACCGGCAAGTCCTTGAAGAGCTTCTTTTGAGCCGTGGCGGGTGCGGCGAGGATCCCCATAAGAACCAACGCGCTGAGCAAGCCGCGAAGCACCATAAATTTGGGGTGGCTCACAGGCGTGCCCTCCATTCCTTAGCCAACTCAATGGCCTGGAACGCGGAGAGTCGCGGTAAGGGCGGGTCCCCATCGACGAGGCCTCGGCAGGTGTTGATTGCTTCTACACGGATCGAATTGTCCGTGCTGTCGAGGTGCGGGGCGACTTGCATGAGGACCGAATCGTCACCGCAGCCCGCCAGCATGCGTAGGGACTGAACCACGGCTTGGCGTTCGCCGGAAAGACCCTCGGCGCACAGCTTGGAGGCGGCTGCCCCCCGTGTACCTTCCAGCGCGGTGCGTAGGCTGACCCCTTCTTTACCCCAGTGCTTGGATGCCATCAAACCCAAGATATCAAAGCCCTTGAGGGACCCTGCGGCTCCGCTGGCCAGAGCCGCTGCGAACCGTTCATCCTCGATCTCTTCATCTGTGCCTCGTTTGCGCTTGCGCGCGGCGACCAGCGCTTTCTCTGCGGCCGCTTGCAATGCACTGTCGGGAAAGAGGGCGGTGCGCCGCAAACTCCACACCCGCACGACGAGCGTGCGGTTCTCAAAGGCCGGCTCGATCAAGCGTGTGTGGGTGCCATCGGTGACCAGGTCCAAAACCGCCACCATCCGTGTTTGGGCTTCTAGGTTTCGCTCCTTGCCGAGGCCCGCGATTAAGAGCGGAGCGACGCCCGCGCCCATATCTACCAATGCGGCGTGGGCCTGGGTGCCCATTTCTTCCGTGCGCGCCTTACGCAGGCGCGTGACCTCGGTCTTGCCCCCGGGCAAGCTCTTGAGTTTCGGCCACTGCTTGAGGTGCTTGTCCTTCTTGTCGGGAACTTCAGGCGCGGGCTTTTCAACGGGCTCTTGGGGAGAGCCTGAAAGGCCCAGGGGGCCGAGCCCAGCAAGGGCCAGCAGTAAATAGAGGTTCAAGGTCATGGGGTTTCGTCGGTCACCAGGTGGTCGTAAAACACGGGCAAAATATCGCGCCATTCTTGATCAATGACGTGGATCGGGAGTTTTTCGAGGGCACCCTCGATCTCGCGCTTCATGGTCGCTGGATCCAAGTAATAGAAGGTCACATGGTCAATGGTCACGTCTGAATTGGGCATCCACTTTTTCGGGGTGGAGGGGGCGCGCATGACCGTCCAGCCGCCTAGAGTCTCCAGCAGTTGCCATTCGCCCGGGTCTTCACGCCGCGCCGCACCCCAGCGATCTAGGCCGATGTCCTGTTCGATGTCGTTCCAAGCGCCCCGCACCTGGGTGACTTGGGGCCCTTCACCTGAGAGCTCATTCCCCCCGCGTAAGTCCTCGAGGGCATCCATGGCTTGTTGCCGGGCGCGCTCGCATTCAGCGGGCATGATCTGGCGCGCGACCTTCTTGTGCAGAACCAAGTTGGTGAGTGCCTTGCGCAGGTGATTTCGCCGGGAGAGAGAAGGCTCCACCAGCGCGACCGTGTCCACCCAGGCTTCAATCTCGGAGGCGAGAATCGGTTCCTTGCCAACGACGATCACGGTGCCCGCCGGCCAGTCTTGCGCGCTGGTCACCTGCGCCGGTTCTTCGCTGCTCATTTTGGGCAGTGGTGGTTCACATGCGGTGAGCAGCAGCCCAAGAAAGCACGCGGCCAGTGATGGGCTTAGTAATCGGTGAAGCGCAAACATCCTAGGCCCCCCGCGGTCGATCAAAGCGCGAGATGAAATCCAGTACGGGCCCGGTGAGCTGGGCATAGGACTCGTGAATCCGTTGCTCGATGTCCCCTAGTCCGCGTTCGACCACTAGGGGACCAAAGGTCGTTTGGGTTTCAAGGAAAAGTGAACGGGGGTCGGCGTTGTAGGACTCTACGCGCACGGCCATGGCGGGATTCCCCGGGCTGGCGGTGGGGAATGCCATGCGCAAACCTAGGGTGGCGGGGGGTTGCGTGAAAGCATCGAGGCCGGTGCTGATGCCCAGCAAATCTTTGGACAGGAATTCCCGGGTGTCCCGTCGGTTCTTTGCATTGACCAGGGACCTCAAGGTCACCACTTGGGCGAGGAAAACGCCGATCTTGCGCTCTGCGGACATACGCTCGCAGACCTTGCGCACCCGCTCGGCAAATTGATCGGTTAGGAGGCCGCCCATCTCTTCCCGGAAGAGGATCCGGTCCTGGAGGAAGGACACCGAGGAGACCGCCCCTGGTCGCGAGGCGGGATTGGAGAGGGTTGGGCCCGCATCGCTCACGTGAAATGAGGAGTAGGTAGGGTCGTTCTCCTGAAAAAACTCGTTGTGCAGCCGCTGGACCGACCGGGGATCGGGGGCCAGGGGGGGGTGCATCACCTCGGCGAGGTAGGCAATTGTGCGCGGTTGGTAGGTCATCTGGAGTGGGGTGAGGCCATGAGGATAGCGGCAAGGCCGCCCCTGGGGGCTCCCAGGGGCCCCAAGGCCGGAGATAGCCCCCTTGGATGAGGGAATCCTCTGGGCCTCTTCCGTGGGGACTATGGCAGGGGAGGAAAACCAAAAAAGCCCTTCCTGGGGCCCTAGGGAGTGGGTTGAGCCCTCGGCTCACGCCCGAAAGACCCTGCGCCTCTCGAAAGCCCCGTCGCAGGTTCCCATTCATGGTCAAGGCCTGAAGGTGATTCATCCGATCGAAAACCTCTCACACCACCGCTTGGATCCGTACTATCTCGGCCCCGCCGAGGATCGGTCCCTTCAGCCCCGCGGCACTCTTGCATCCATGAACTACTCCAGCCAAGCGCTCTCCAGCGCCTTCTTCCTCCTCTTCACTCCCATTCTTGCCAGCCAGGATGTGGTTCCCGAGGTCATTCCCGCCGGCTCTGCGGGGTCATTCCAAGCATCGATCACCGTCGAGGATGATGGCAGCCCGTCGATCTTCGGCGAGCCCCTGATCGTGAATGGTAAGCGGATCCCTGACCTCGAGCTCATGCGCTACCTCTGCTACGGCAAGGGCCGTGGTGGCTTGGAGTCGCGCAAGATGGAAGTCCTCTTGTCCCAGGAAATGGAACTGCGCGCCTTCATGAGCACCCAAGAAGTCCTCGACGAGAATTACGACAGTAAGGACCTTTCCGAACTCAGCGAAGAGGAACGGGCCACCGTGAATGGCCTTGTGGATGAGGCCTTGGCGATGTTCCGTTACAATCCTAAGGAACTCGAAGAGCGCCTCATTCGTGAAGAGAAGCAATTCTACGAGCGCTACCCCAGTTTGGACCTGCGCACGGAAATCGAGCGTTCCTATCAGGACTGGGACTGGTACCTCGACCAGGTCGGGCAAACCATTCGTTTCGACACGATTTTCTTCCCCGGAACCACCGAGGATTGGCCCGATATCACCATTGAAGCGGTGCACGCGGGTTCTCCTGCATTCGACTTGGTCGAGGACTACCAAGAGGCCTACGACATGCGTAAGATCATTTGGGAAGACGCCCGAACCATGACCGAAAACCGTTTGCTTCAGGAGCAATACGACGGCCGCTTGCGCGATGCTCTCACCGATGATGAGCGCGCCGCAGCGGATGCGTTGGTGAACAAGGAACACGGTTCATTCATGCCGCGCGAGGATGAGATGATGATGTCTCTCTTGCGTGACTTCGTGATCTCGACCCTCAGCGACCCTAACGTGGTGACCATCCTGGGCAAGCTCGATGGCCTGCCCTCCGATACCCTGATCACCGTTTCTGGCGGTGGGCTCGAAACAACCATCAAAACCGCGGATGTGTATGAGGAGTTCAAAGGCGCCTTCAGTGCCCAGGATATTCTCGAGGCAAAGAAGTTCCTAGCCCTCTATGTTGCGGTTTCGGATGTGTTGGAGGACAGCGGTCAGCTTGTACCTTGGGATGACTTTTTGAACCTTCTGCTCGAGACGCGCGTCTCTTTGCAGGGCAGCATGTTCAACCTGGACTTCCTCGCGCTGCAGGGACACAACTTCCCTTCCATGGAGGTCTACAACGACTACCTATACCTTGTTGAGTCTTTCCGCCGCTCGATTACCCACAAGACCCAGCTCGACGGCAACAGCAACCTGTCGAAGGAAATGCAAGCCTATATTCCCGTGGGCAACGGGATCATGGGATTGGCCAAAGTGCAAGCGGAGGCTCTGATGGTCAGCGCTTTCGACTACCCCAACAACAAGTGGAAAGAAAACGGCTGGGAAGGTGCTGAAGAGGAAGCCTTCCGCCTACGTGCCATGGCCGATGCTCACATCGACGAGTTAATCGCCGAGGATGAACTCCGTCGCATCGCTTTGGAAGAAGGCGTTGACTTCGAAGGCAAGGTTCAGCCCTTTGATCAGTGGTGGGCGCAGTTGCTCGACCTACACAGTGACTATTGGGATGCACCCATGCCCGCCACCGGCAAAATGCCCGCCATGGTGGGTATGCGGAACAAGGGACGTTTCAATGGTCAGGCCCAAACCCGTAACGATCTCAAGCGCGCACTCAACGAGAGCACCTGGTCCCACTACCTGTCCGGCGACAATGTTGTGGACCAAGTCTTCTTCGAGTTGGAAGAAGGCCAAGTGGGTGGACCTTATCGCGGAGCCAAGGGCTACTACTTGGTTTACAATGTGAGGAAGTTGCGCCCCATGCAGCCTGTGAACTACCGGGACGAGCGTCAGCTAGGTCTCCTGCAAGAGGATTTCGTGCGCCGCGAGTTCGCTCGGTTTGCCCACGAAACCTTGGCCAACGCCGAAGTTTCCGGTCTCTAGAGACCCGCAGATTAGCCCGCCGGCCGCCACATTGGAGCAGCCGGCCCCATGCGCGGGGCGCCCTTACGGGTGCCCCGCGCTCATTTATGCCCAGATCTCGCTGTTGCTCGTTGACGGAGCCCCGTTGCGCCCCCTATAGATCCCCCCGTGTTCAGCCGTCCCCGGGGTCTTTTTCGCCTTCTGGCGCCCTACGCCAAGCCCTTCGTCGGGGCTCTGGCTCTCGTCTTCGTGCTCAACGGACTAGGGGCGCTGCTCCAGCAGGGCACCTACTTACTGCTACAGCCCACCTGGACCCTGCTGTTTGCAGATGACCCAGCCGACCAAGTGGACTTGGACCGGGCTCGGGAAGTCCTTACGGAGGCCCAAGCTCAGAATCCCGAGGATGCCCAGTTGGCCCAGGCCCTCGAAGCCTTGGCCCTTCCTACGGCCCCGCCCGCTGAACCCGACGATGCGTTGGATCAAGCCCGGGGCTGGCTCAATGACCAGCTACTCGGGGACCCTGGCGAGTTGACCCCGGAGCGCCGCCTGCAGCTCCTTGGCGTGGTGGCCATCGTGATCTCGATCATGGCAGTGATCGCGGCCCTCGCCCAATACTTGGCCGCGATTCTCAGCGCGCGGGTGGGGCACGGCATGATCGTCGCCTTGCGTCAGGACCTGGCCGGGCATTTGATGAAACTGTCCTTGGGGTTCCACGGAAGGCGGCGTTTTGGAGACCTCTTGTCGCGCATCAGTGCCGACGTGGGCCAGACCCTGACCGTGATCAACTTGTTCCTGCGCGAGCTGGTGCAAGAGCCCCTAATGGCGATCACCGCCATGGGGTGGGCATTCTTCGTGGCGCCCGAGGCAACCCTCGTTGTGCTTCTCGGCACGCCGCTGTTGGTGATCCCGGTTGGTTTGATTCTGAAGAAGGTCAAAAAGCGTAGCACCAAGAGTTTGACCAAGCTCGGCGCCTCCATGCAGGTGTTGACCCAGATGCTGCAGGGCATCCGCACAGTCAAGGCCTATCGTGCGGAAGACCGCGAGCTGGCCCGCTTCAAACAGGCCAATGATCAATACGTGCACGAAGCCGTGCGCCTCGCCAAGGTCACGGCGATCTCCAGTGCTTGGACGATTCTCTACACCCATGCGGGGCTTGGAATGATCGTCGTGCTGGTGGGTTGGTTGGCGGTGAGTGGGGGAGTACAGCGGGATCCGGGCGAGATGCTGACCTTCTTCATGTTGATCAGTCGCAGCTATGCCTCGATCAAACGCACAACTCGGGCCCTTGGGCAAGTGGCCCAGTCGGAGGGCGCGGCGGATCGTCTGCGCGACTTGTTTGACGAACCAATTGACATCATCGAGGAGGCTGGTGCCCAGACCGTTGATGGTCTCGGCGGTGGGCTCGTGCTGCGGGATTTGACTTTCACCTATCCGGGCAGCGACAAGCCTGCCCTCAAGAACTTCAACCTGACGATCCCAGCGGGTGAGACCCTGGCTTTGGTGGGGCCATCCGGCTGCGGCAAGAGCACCCTGGTGGACTTGGTCGCGCGCTTTCTGGATCCAGAGGAGGGTTCTATCGAAGTGGGCGATGGCCTGGACCTGCGCAAGATCAGCCTGGATTCCTGGACCAAGCAGTACGCCATGGTGACCCAGGTGCCGTTTCTCTTCCACACCACTGTGGGCGCGAACATTCGCTATGGCCGCGAGGAGGCCTCTCAGACCGAGGTTGATGCGGCCGCCGAAGCCGCAGGAATCGCGGACTTCGTCCGTGACCTTCCCGAGGGTTTCGAAACGAATGTGGAGGATGCTGGCGCGCGACTTTCAGGGGGCCAATGCCAACGGATTACCATCGCTCGGGCCTTTCTGCGAGGGGCGCCCCTCTTGCTGCTCGATGAGGCTACCAGCGCCCTCGACAGCGAGAGCGAACGCCTTGTGCAGCAGGCCTTGAATCGTCTGATGATGAACCACACGGTTTTGGTTGTGGCCCACCGACTTTCCACCGTGCGCCGCGCCGATCGCATCGCGGTTTTGGACGAGGGCGAGTTGAAGGAACTTGGCACCCACGAGGAGTTGCTGGCCAAGGGCGGGCTCTACAGTCGTCTCTGGAATCTTCAAGATGGCAGCCTGGGGTCCGAAGATCCGGACCAGAACCACGACACCTGAATCGGGACAGGTGGTTCAGGCTTGCTTGCTGCGCTGCAGCAGCACCACCGCTTGCACTGCCACCGAATCCCCTTTGGCCAGGGCTACTAGGCCCTCCAGGGACTTGCCCTTCACGTTGACCGCATCTGGTTGGATACCCAGGCATTTTGCGATCTGCTTGCGCATGGCAGCCCGATAAGGAGCGATGCGCGGGCCGTCGGTCGCGATGACTAGGTCTAGATTGCCCACTTGCCAGCCCGTGCTAAGCACCCGTTGGTACACATCTCGAAGGAGGGTGCTGGAGTCCGCGTCCTTCCAAGTATTGTCCGTGTCTGGGAACAGGGTGCCCAGGTCGTCCAGCCCCGCGGCCCCGAGCACCGCGTCCGCAACCGCATGCAACACCGCATCCCCGTCGGAATGTCCGGCGGGTCCGGTGGGGTGCTCAAGCAGAACTCCCCCCAGCATGCAGGGCCGCCCCGCAACCAACTGATGGGAGTCGAATCCCAGGCCCACTCGAGTGTGAATCATGTTGTTGGCTCCGTTTGGCGCGCTTGCAGGATGGCTTGGAAAAGGGCCAAGTCCGAGGCCCAGGTGAACTTTGGATTGGGGGCGCTGGAGCGCATGAGGGGGATCGAGCCCACGAACATCTCGTGCAGGGTGGCTTCGTCCGTGGGGGAGAGCCCCTGTTCCTGCGCCCGGTCTAGCAGTCCCAGCAAAAGGTCCCGGTCCATGATCTGCGGAGTCTCCGCCGCCCAGAGGTTCTTGCGGGGGACCGCTTCTTGGGCCCGGTCATCCTCAGCGCGATGGAGGCTATCCCGTACCGGACTGGCCAAGAGGGCCGAGCCTGAGGCGCGGGCGACTTCCACCAGGCGGTCGATATCCGAGGGCAGCACCAAGGGTCGGGCCGCGTCATGCACGAGCACCAAACCCGCGCCTTCTTCCAAGGCCAAAAGACCCTGGCGCACAGAATCCGCCCGCTCGTCTCCCCCCGTGGTGCAGGTTGCTGGTCCGAGACCCTTTCCTTGAACCAATGCTTGGATCGCCCCGTGGTCGGATTCTTGAGCGACCACCACGATGGTGCCCACGCTTTTCGCCCTGCGTAGTGCGCGCAAGGAGTGCAGGAGCACGGGCTCTCCCACGAGCTCGATCCACAGCTTGGGCTTGGGACCGCCCACCCTACGGGAGCGGCCCGCCGCCACCAGGATTGCCGGGACGGGAGCATTTGTTGAGTTAGGGGGAGGGGTCATGGGATCGCTGGGTCCAGAAGAGTAGGGTGCGGGGGATGCCCCGTCCAAGCTCTAGGGTCCGAGACTTTCTTCCGCAACTGCCCCAGGGGCACGGCAAGGAAATCCTCGTGGGCATCGATCCGGGCACCCGGATGGTGGGCTATGGGGCCTTGGTGATCAGCAAATCTGGCCCCCGGCTCCTGGGGGCGGGCACCCTCAAGGCGCCTTCAACCCTCAGCCCAGCCGCTCGGTTGGCCTATTTGCGCCAGGAATTGGACGATGTCTTTGCTTGCCTGCGCCCGGTGGCGGTGGCCATTGAGAGCGGCTTCAGCGGAAAAAACCCGGCCACAGCCCTCAGGATCGGAGAGGGACGTGGGGTGGCTCTGGCCTGCGCGGCGGCGGTGACCTCCGAGGTATTGGAGATCACCCCGGCGGAGGTCAAAAAGACCCTGGTGGGAAATGGTCAGGCCACCAAGGAGCAGGTGGGGGCCATGGTGGCCCAGGCACTGGGGCTCGACGGGCCCCTGGAGTCCTTGGATGCCTCGGATGCCCTGGCGGTGGCCCTGACCCTGCACAACCGGCGGCGGTTCGCGGTCCGGACGCTAGGGCTCTAAGAGCTAGGTCCGTGATTTTCCTTTGTGTGCAGTTCCGCCGGGGTATTCGCCGCCAGAATTGAATTGGCGAAATTGAGCCTCTAGGGTGGGGCCTCTCCCCATGGAATCTTCCCCCCTTGATCAAGGCCTTGAGCTACCCCAAGAACTGACCTCTTGCCTCCAGAACGCGTTCCCTGACGCGCGCCTGGTGGACGAAGGATTGCAGGCGGGCCCATTCGACGCAGACTACCTGTTGGTGGATGGGGATGGCCGTTTGCTCCTCGTGCTCGTGGAGCAAGAGTCGGGTGCGCCCGTCGCCCTTCGGACCTTGGATCTGCTCGCAGCTCTGCCGCACTTGGCTCAATGGTTGCCGCGGCTGCTTGATGACGCGGCCCTCGATTGGGAGCAAGCTCCCGAGGTGGTTGTGGTGGGCACCGGCGGTGATCCAGCCCTTGAAGAACGTCTCGAAGTGATGATCGGAGACTTGCGCCTGTTCATGTTGTGCGAAGCAGTCACGCGCAAGGCCAGCGGAGCTTGGCTGTCGGAGGTTTTCTTGAACCGAGGCGCCTCCCGAGAATGCGGACCGCCGGTCGCTGCGGGGTTGGACTCCACCAGCGAAGAGCGCCTCGCGTTTTTGACCGATCGCTTGACCCGGATCGACGATGAAGTCCAAGTGGAAGAGCGCGGCGGGCAAATTCGCTGGCGCGTGCGCGGGGCTCTCTTGGCCCGGGCGCGATCCGATCAGGGCCGACTGGTGGGCTGGGCTGGGAGCTCATCCGAGATTGACCTTTCAAGCACAGCAGGAGTGGAGGAATTCCTAGAGAGCTGTGTGGGTCGGGTGGTGGACTTGCTTGAGGAACACTCCGGCGACGAACCCGCTTTGCAGCAGTTTGAAATAGTGCCCCGTGATCCGGGCATGACTCTGAGCCCGGAGGAACTCGACGCTTTTCGGGTCCCTTGACATGGAGCGAGGGGGCGATGTTGGCCGTGACTGAAACTTGTCATGGGAAATTATTGTCAGCAAGCATTCAGTGACAAAAGGCGCGGCTCCCTGCGGAGGCCAGTGTCCCCCTGCGTGCCTTTGGGCTGGCTTGCCGGGGATCAAGCAGGATGGATAGGCCGCGTGAATTTAGGTGCGCGCAGTAGCTGCAACCCTTGGGGCAGCGAGGTGCAGGTCCGATGAACTGGGGCACTGCTCGACGGCTCCTGCACTTGCCGGCCAAACAGTCTGCGCCCATTGCGCGGCCCCTTGAACTCCCTCCCTCTGACCCGCTGGCGGCTGTTCGTGCCCGTTCCATGTGCGTCGTCAGTGGCAAGGGCGGTACCGGGAAGTCCACCCTGACAGCATCCCTTGCCGCGAGCCTTGAGCGCCATGGACGTGTGCTTTTGGTGGATGCGGACCTTGGGGTGGGAAATGCTCACCTGTTCTGCGACCTGCAACCCAAGCGGACCTTGGCGGATGTGGTACGCGGGGAATGCAGTGCCCGGGAAGCGGTGGTGCCCGTGCGTGGACAGTTGGATCTGCTCGCCGGAGGGTCGGGTTGCTTGGGTGTGGCGAGCCTCGACCGGGAGCAGCTCCAGCTCTTGGGCAAGGGCTTGTATTCCCTGGAGGAACGCT
>Ga0302119_10000609_pt1 | contig 16138 bp, 12 predicted proteins | sample AG5_Tmax_MG_FD_203114 | JGI IMG/M metagenome (GOLD analysis project Ga0302119, IMG submission 203114) | Marine microbial communities from Western Arctic Ocean, Canada - AG5_Tmax | ecosystem: Environmental > Aquatic > Marine > Oceanic | place: Canada: Western Arctic Ocean | collected 2017-10-01 | reverse complement strand
AGGCCCTCGAGCAGGACGTGCAACAGTTGGCTAATTTGACCCACTCCCTCGCTGGATCTCCTAGCGTGCTCGCAGGCAACGGAGCTGGACTCAGTGATGCGGAACTCAGCGCGCTGGGATTGGATGTGTACTTTCTGCTCGGTTCGGGAGCCGAAAACCAAGACCGGAAGGTGCTCCGCTCCCGGGTTGAGCTACCTTCAGAATACCAGGATGCAAACCTCGCGAGCTTCCCCCGGAGCATGTGGTCGAGCCGGCACCCGCTACTCGCGGAAGGCATAGACGCCCAGCAGTCCGATGGCGCCCTTCGCTCCGGCATTCAACTCACAGTCGCTGGACCTCTTTTGCTGGCTGTGGACCCCACCTGGTCAGCCGATGGCCAAGCAAGCGATCGGATTCTTGTCACAGGACGCTTCCTATCCGGGAACCGCCTCAGTCGCCTGCAAGATCGCACCCGGGTGAATTTCGAGCTCTTGCAACTCGATGATCAAAATCAGCTTCCCGAACACATTCGCGAGCGCCTTCCAATGGTCACCGGCTCCCCGGTACCCCACTTGGAACGGGGGGATGACTGCCTCTTGGGCATGAGCACCTTCGATGATCTACGCGAACGCCCGCAATTGTTGATCGTCGCGGTCTTGCCCAGCACGATCAGCGCAGAAGGACAAGCCGCTGTGACCTTTGGCCGCATCTCTGTGCTTACCGGCGCAGCGGTTCTGGTTTTGGCTCTGTTGGTTCTCTTGCGGCGCATCGTGCTCGCACCCCTCGCTGCCTTGACCCAGCACGCCGAGTCAGTGGGTATGACCGAGAACGTAGGCCTGCGCTTGAATTCTAAACGCACCGATGAATTAGGCCGCCTATCGGGGGAATTAGATTCCATGCTCGACAAGCTAGTGGAAGCACGAGCAGCCCTTGTGGATGCGGCCCGAACCGCCGGCCAAAGCGAAGTGGCCACGGGGATTCTGCACAACGTGGGCAACATGCTCTCGGGTATCGGGGTTTCCTCTGAAGAGTTGGGCGAGTCGATTGAACAACTCGGGACCAATGACCTGAACACCGTCGCCGCCGCCCTCCAAGAGCACGCCGATGACTTGGGTCATTACATGAGCCAAGACCCGCGTGGCCAACACCTGTCGCCCTTCGTGCAAGCCTTGGCCCAGCAACAGACGACCCAGCGCGATCGCTTGCAGCGGGAACTGCATTCTCTACGCGAGGGCTTGGAGCACGTGGCTGAATTGGTACGCGGGCAGCAACAGTTCACCCAAAAGGGCGGCTTGACCACGGAGTTCGACCCCAGTGCCTTGATGGAAGAGGCCCTCCTCTTGGTGGAGCGCAGCCTAGGCCGGGACCCTGATATGGAAATCCTGCGTGTGTTCAATCCTGACGTGGCCAGCACCCAAGGGGACCGCCACCGGAGCCTGGACGTTCTGGTCAACCTGATCCAAAACGCTTTCCAAGCGATGGAAGGCCAAGAGGGTCCCAAGCGTTTGGTCCTGCGCTCCGATCGTGATGAGAGCGGCGCCTACTTCGAGGTCGAGGACTCGGGGATGGGGATCGAAGCCGCGAACTTAACCCGGGTGTTTGCCCCCGGGTTCACCACTCGTGAAACCGGCCATGGTTATGGCCTCCACACCGCCGCCAATGCCGCCGGAGAAATGGGCGGGAACCTCGAAGTGCACTCCCCCGGGCTAGGCCTGGGCGCTACTTTCCGACTGCGTTCCTCTCTCGACGTTCGGATAACTCTTGTTGCTCCAACCGTATCTACTGAATCTCCGCCTAGCTCGCAGGTGCCCTATGAACTACACCAATAGAATCCTAGTTGTGGACGATGATCCGTCGATCCACGATGCCTTCACCAAGATATTCCTCAAGACCAACGCCGGTCAAGGCACTTTAGATGCGGCACGCTCGGCCTTCACTGGAGCCCTCGACAAGCAAGCGAAGCCTGCCCCCGAGCAGCGTGCGTTGATTCATGCCCATCAGGGAGAGGAAGCAGTCAAGATCGTCACTGAGGCGATGGAAGCCGGCGCCCCCATCGCCGTGGCCTTTGTGGATGTACGCATGCCACCGGGAATCGATGGAGTGGAAACCGTTCGACGGATTTGGCAAGTGGCCCCCGAGACCGAGATCGTGCTCTGCACGGCGTGGTCCGATTACAGCCACGAGGACACTCTCCAGTCCTTGGGCCATAGCCACCACCTCTTGATCCTGAAGAAACCCTTCGAGTCTATTGAAGTACGCCAAATGGCTCTAGCGCTCCATGAGAAGCGGCGCTCGGCTCAACAGACGGAGGTCCTCATGCAAGACTTGCAGGCCGCATCTTCCGAGACCAAGGCCTATGCATCCTCGCTAGTCACTGCGAACCGAGCTCTCTCGTTGTCGAAGAAAGCGACGGACTATGTCACGTGCTTGAAATCCGAAGCACTCAAGGAACTCACCGGCGAAATGCGCTTCCTAGCGGAGTCCGTTCTGGGTCGTTTTCTGAAAACCGGAGACACCCAGGGCTTGGAACAGGCGATCGACCAGACCCAGAGCCTCCTTGCTCGATTGGAAGCCACCATGGAACCTGGGCAGAATGCAGCTCTGAGTGGCGATTTTGACCAGCAGAAAGCCCCCGGACAATAGTTATCCACAAATGGGGTCGCCCAGTAGGCGCAAGCCCCTGGTTCCCATTATCAGCTTCATGGACGTACCTACGGCTGCGCAACGGGAACTACGAATGCACCTATCTCCTTGCTAGTAAAGGGCTTAGAAGCGCTCTAATTCCCCCGGAAAGGCGAGGCTACTTCCTCTTCAAGCGTTCCCTAGGAAAACCGTATACCAAGGGTTCTTGGGAGCCAACTCAGGAGGAGTTTTCCGCAAGTTACCCACATAGGAAGCCGCTTTCCTGAATCTCACTTTTCGAGGGTTCGCAAGTCGTTCTCCCCACTGGGGTTGAGACACCTCCCCCAACCAAACCCTTGACCCCACAGGATGTCCTGATCTTCCCACTCTGGTCCCAGCGCAGGCGATCGGAACTCGACCGCCTCACCCCCTTCCTCCCAGCTTGACTCCCGACTCCCGCCGAGGGCAACAACAGGACCAGGCCGATACTCCTAGGCTGCCGGTCTGCTAAGCTCCGCCACGTGGAAAAGACCCTGCTAGAAGTCAATGGCCTGACCAAGAGCTATCGCCGGCGAAGGGTGGTGGACGGGGTCGGGTTCAAAGTCGACGCGGGCGAAATCGTGGGCCTCCTCGGCCCCAATGGCGCTGGCAAGTCCACCAGCTTTCGCATGACCATCGGCCTGATTGTCCCTGATGCTGGCCAGGTGCGGATCAACGGCGTGGATTGCAGCAAGGCCCCCATGTACCGCCGGGCGCGCATGGGAATGGGCTACCTACCCCAAGAGACCAGCGTTTTTCGACAAATGTCGGTGCGCGACAACTTGCTGGCAGTGCTTGAGGCTCTGCCCCTCTCACGCAAGGAGCGAAAGTCAGAGGCTCACCGATTGATGGGCGAGCTCGAACTTGAGCACCTCGAGGACAACCTGGGAGAGACCCTTTCGGGGGGCGAGCGGCGCCGCCTGGAACTGGCCCGAGCCTTGGCCACCAAACCCAAGGTGCTCCTGCTAGACGAGCCCTTCGCCGGTGTGGACCCGATCAACGTGGAGGAGATCCAAGTCCTGGTGAATCGCCTGCGGGAAAATGGGCTTGGGATCCTGATCACGGACCACAACGTGCGAGAGACCCTTCAAAGCACCGACCGGGCCTACATCATCTTCCGAGGCCAGATCCTGCGTCACGGGAATGCCGAGGAGTTGATCAATGACCCCAAGGTGCGCGAGGTCTACTTGGGACACAAGTTCGATTTGGACCTTCAGACCAACAAACCGGTCTAGGGCCTCGCAAATTAAGGATTGGGCCACCACTGGGTCCAAGAGCGTAGGTCCCAAACCTTGAGGGATGCGCCCCCCAAGGCTATCCTCATCGCCCAACAAGCGGTTCCACCGCGGACCGACACCATTCCCCCAACCCCCCAGTGAACGCCAAGCCATGAACATCGTAGCCTGCGTCAAACGAGTGCCCACCACAGATGCCGAGGTCAAGGTTGCCGCCGATGGCAAATCCCTCGACGAGAGCGGCCTCTCTTACATGATCTCCTTCTATGACGAACTCGCCCTTGAGGAGGCGGTTCGTACCAAGGAATCTCACGGGGGTGAGGTCACAGTCTTGACCCTCGGCCCCAGCAGTGGCACCAAGGAAATCCGCGAGTGCTTGGCCAAGGGTGGAGACCGGGCGGAAGTCTTGGCCGATCCGGGCTGGCTTTCCCGGGACTGCCGCGCCACCGCCAAGGCTTTGGCGGCGAAACTCAAGGACCTCGGCGCGGACTTGGCCTTCATGGGCCGTGTGGCCACGGATCGGGACAACGCTGCGGTGGGACCGATGGTCGCCACGTACCTCGGTTGGGCTTGCGTCACCGATGCGATCTCCTTGGAGATCGCCGATGGCAAGGGCAGCGCCAAGCGGGAAACCGAACAGGGCCTCGAAACCATCGAGTTCTCCCTGCCCGCGGTCATCACTTGCAACAAGGGACTCAACGAGCCGCGCTACTCGAACCTGAGAGGGATCATGGCGGCCAAGAAGAAGCCCTTCGAAGAAAGCCCCGCCGAATTGGTCGAGAACCAGGCCAGCGTGTCCGCCCTCGCGCCCCCCGCGCCCCGTGCTGAAAGCCGCATTCTCGGCACCGGCCCCGATGCAGTCCCCACTCTGATCGATACCTTGCGCAACGAAGCCAAGGTCCTCTAGCCCTCAAGAACACCATGAAACCCATCCTCGTCTTCGTTGAAATCACCGCTGGTGCCCCGCGCCGCGCAAGCTTGGAGGCTCTTGGCGCCGCGCGCGCCACCGGAGCCGAAACCGTCGCCGTATTCTGCGGCGAAGCATCCGCTGCCGCCGCCTGCAACGGCGCCCAAAAGGCAATCGCCCTGGGAGGCGACTCTTCCAGCCCCGACGCCCTCGCCAGCGCCCTGGCCGATGCGGTCAAGAACAACGACTGCGGCGGCTTCTTAGCCGCAGCCACCAGCGCCGGTCGTGATTTAGCCCCGCGGGTCGCCGCACACCTCGATGCGGTGCTCTTCAGCGACTGCACCGGCCTTGAAGTCAGCGGAGATCAACTCGCCGCGCGTCGCCCCTGGTTGGCTGGCAAGGTCATCGCCGATCTGGTTTCCAGCGCCGACGTGTTTTGCGCCACCACGCGACTGAACATCTTTACTCCCAGCGAAGATACGGGTCCGGACTCCTGCGACGCAGCAACCATCACTGCCAAACCCAAGGCGCGCGTGACTTCCCTGGAAGCCAAGGCCAGCGCCCGACTCGATGTGCAAGAAGCACCGGTGGTGATCTCCGGTGGCCGGGGCATGGGCGATAAGGAGCAGTTCAAATTGCTCGAGGACCTTTCCGCAGCCTTCGGTAATGCGGCGGTGGGAGCAAGTCGCGCCGTAGTGGACGCCGGCTGGCGACCGCACTCGGAACAGGTTGGGCAAACCGGCAAGACGGTCTCGCCCCAGCTCTACTTTGCGGTGGGTATTTCAGGTGCCATCCAACACCTAGCCGGCATGCGTACCAGCGCTGTCATTGTGGCGATCAATAAGGACGCGGAAGCTCCGATCTTCAAGGTGGCGGACTACGGCATCGTGGGCGACGCCTTGGAGATCCTCCCGGTGCTGACCAAAGCGATCCAAGCGGTCAAGGCCGAGGCCTAGGCCCCGACACGGGCTCACTTATCCCCGCCCCCATACCCACTGGCGCGAATCGCCGAATCCAATGCGGGCGGCAGTACAATCGGTTGCCACGGATACTGGTGTTGTTCGGCGACGCGCTTAATCGTCTCCATTTCGGCCTGCAGGGCACGCAAGAGCTCCAAGCCTAAGCCCTGGGTCAAATCCCTTTGGGGCTTGAGCTCTTTGGGATCGGACGCGAGGTCAAACCAGACCGCATCCCCCGTGACCTCGTTCCAAACCAGCTTGCCCTGGCCGCTGATCACACTGCGCATGCGGTTTTGATCGGCCAAGAGTTCGCTAAGCGCAGTTCTAGGAGGGACGTCCTCGCCCCGGGCCAACGGTGCGAGGCTTTGCCCCACGAACTCGTTGGAAGGCGCAAGTCCCGATAATTCCATCAGGGTTGGGCCCAAGTCCACCATGCGTGTCAGGTCATCAACCACCATTCCACGGGGCAGTCTGCCGGGAGCGCGAATCACCAGAGGGATGTTGATCGCCTCCCCGTACAAGGTCCGACGATGCCCCTTGGAGCCGTGGTCAAAGAACTCCGTGCCATGGTCGCTGGTCACCACGACGATCGTGTCGTCCGCCAGTTGCAATTCATCCAACAGCTCAAGCAGCAACTTGACGTGCACATCGCACCACATGATCTCCCCGTCATAGAGCGCGATCAACTGGCGTAAATCACGGTCGTCCATGCCTCTATGGATGCGCTGGTCAAAGAAGAACTCGCGGCCGTCGACAAAACCATCGTAGCTGGGATCACCGAAGCGCGCATCAAAGGGCGCAGGGGGCACAAAATCAAAGTGTGCATCCCACAGGTGCACAAACATAAAGAAGGGGTCTTCCCTGTGCTCTCGCAACCACGCAGATGCCGCGTTCACCACACCAGGGTTGGTGACCCCATGATGCGACCGCCGGTGGGCTGCGGGATCGCCCGCCCATTGGTCCACACTTTGGCCGTCCAGCCGGGCCGCTAGATCTGGAACGCAAAAGCGGTATTCGTCAAAGCCTTGGCCAAGGCCAAAAGCCGGGTGGAGATAGGGCCCCGCGAAAAAGCCGCTGGTGCCATAACCCGCCTGGGAATAACGTTCCGCAAGGGTGGTGATCCCGTCGGGCAGGGCGTTACTCGTGCCGTCCACGCAACCGTGCACGGAGTCCGGCAGGGAGGTGAACATGGCCGCATGGGCCGGCAGGGTCCAGGGCGCGCTGGAAACATGTCGCGCAAAACGCACGCCGTCGGCGGCCAGTCCATCAATGGTCGGGGTGGTCGTGCGTTCGTACCCATAGGAAGACACATGATCCGCACGCAGCATGTCGATCGAGATCACGAGCACATTTGGCCGCACCTGTTTCCCCCCGCCACAGGCAGGGAGTAGGACGAGCAACAGGGACAAGGGGGCGGGACGCAGCATCATCAGCAGATTACGGAGTGAAACACAACAACGTGAAGACTAAGGGGCCTCAATCCAGACCTCGCGCCTGGTATAGGACGCCTGACGCTCAAGCAGGCCCGCACGCATCTCATCAGGCCAATCTTCGCTGAGGGTGATTGCCTTGGAAATCATCCCCTGTGCCGCCTCAAAATCCCCCGCCGCCGCAAAAGCCGCTGCCAAGGTGTCGAGGGCATCAGGGTTAGGGGGATCGGGAAACTGCTGATTCAACAGGGCCAGAGCCCGTTTCCCGTCGCGCAGAGTTTCATCCGCAGCGGTGGCCAAGACCCAAGCGCAGAGGGAGCGTGCGGGCCAAAGGTCGGGGGTTTCCTCCAGCCAAGCCTCAAGTAACTCCACTAGTTCTCTCCGCAAGCCCGACTTCAACAACTGACGCACGAGCAAGTCGCGACCCTGTTGATGACGAGGCCCATGGACCAAAGTTTCCCGCGCCCACTCCAATGCCCGTTGATCATCGCCGGTCATTTCTGCCGCCAAGCCCCGGGTGTAAAGGACATCGGGTTCCCTGGGTGCAAGGGCCAAGGCCCCGTCCAAAATCTGCGCGGCCTGTTCTCCCTCGCCAGACTGCAAGAGGGCTGCACCCCATCCCTGATGGGCTCGCCAATCAAGAGGGTCGAGCCTTGCGGCCGCTTCAAATCGGATCAAGGCCTCGGGCAAACGCTCTGCTCCCGCTAATCCAATCGCCGCTCGCCGCTGCAAATCGCCATCCTCAAGGCTTTGATCGGCCAGGGCCAAGAGCTCGGCCAGACCTTCCGGTCCTCCCATTAGCTCCGCCAGGAGAATCGCCGCCCGGGGTTCTCCTGCTTGTTCGCTAAGCCGAGCCTGGGCCCTCGCCGCAGCGGGACTTCCCATGTCCATGTGCGCTTGGGCCAAGGCCAAGTGAAATCCAGCGCGCCAACGGTTCTCATCATCCCAGCCAATGGACTCAAGACCGAAGGACAGTCCCATCAAGGTTGCGATACCTGTAATCCAGATACGCCGATTCATGGCCCCATTGGCCACCGCGCCCGCGATCAAGAAACTCGCGGCGGGCACCACCGGCAAACGGTAGCGAGGCGTGTACCAAAAGACGACCACGATCCCCATAGCCGCCAAGATCAAAAGTAAGGCGGGCAGCACTTTCCGTGGATTTCGGCGCAGTCCCATCAATCCCGCCAGAATGCCAAGGGCCACCACCAATTGACTGGGCAAGAACGCGAGCCACAGAGTCGACAGGACTTCCCCGCGCTCAAGGGTGACTAAATCGATGTCCCCATAGTGACGCGCACCCATGAAGAGGCTGCCCTTACGCAGGGCCAAACCAAGAGCGCGACTTGGCTCTGCGACCCACCACTCCATTCCCCGGGAGAAAAAGTACCCGCTCACATCACTCCAGCCCGCCTCGGGTCCTAGGGCCTCGCGGGTTTGCTCAAGGGCCTCCCGTTGGTGAACGCTCTTGTCCATAGAAAGACCCGAGCCGGTGATAGTCCCATCGGCAAGGGGGTTATTTCCATGGTAAAAGGTCACGCCCGCATGGGCCGTGACCGGAATCAATTCTCCGCTTGCAGCAAAGTTGTGCAAGGTCGCGGGGGCAATGCAAACCAAGGCCATCAGCGCCGCCCCGAGACCTGCGCGGGCTCCCGCGACCCAAGCGACCCAAAGGGCCAGCAGCATGGTCAAGGGCAACATCACCGGCCAAGCCAGGGTGGTCACACCAGCCGCCGCGCCCAACCACAGGGCTCGGCGCATGTCCGGTTGCAGCAGGCAGGCCACCACGCGCTCAAGCACCCAAGCCATCAACAACAACTGCAAGGATCCGGACAAAACCCGTCCGGGGGCATGGGCGCAGTCGGTGGTGAAGAGCACAAGGCCCGCGGCCAGGGCTGGGGCAAGCGCCCCTCCAAAAGCTCTCATGGCCGCCCGCCCCACCAGGGCAGCAGACCCCATCAAGAACACAACTCCCAGAACTTGCCAAGCCAAGAGGCCTCCCCCCAAGGCGCGCAAGAGGCCGGCCACATAGGGAGCTAGCGGCGCCCCAAAGAAAGGCACGTCCCCAATCAACTCGCCCCCGGCGATGCGCGAAGCCCACTCCCAATTGTGAGCAGCATCCACCCGTGGCACATGACTCAGGGGGTTTTGGGCCCAGTCCTGAATCCGTATCAAGATCTGGACCAAGCCGCCCGCAAACAGCACAAGCAATAACCGTTGGAGACCTGCGTGGGACTGGGCCGGTTGGGGCCTGCTAGCCGAGTTCTGGACCGATGCGCCCGAATTCGGCCCATCCTCCGCCGACGCCATCCATTTTGTATCAGCCATCAGTGGTCCCGCGGCTCCGATTGAACCTGTCCCGTCGCTTGATCAATGCGATGGATTTGCCCCGCTTGCAAAGGACCAACATCTAGGCGGCTGCCGTTCGGCCAGAGGATCCGCAGTTGATCGAGTTGTTGCCCCTCGCCCAGGCCAAAGTGCAAGCGAGGATCGCTGCTGGAAAGAAACCCTGCCTGCGAGCCCACCCAACGTTTTTGAATCTTGGACCCAACCTGTCCTTCAACCGTCGCACCAATGGCCTCGCGGTTGCCACCCTCGCCGACCAGTTCCACCATGAGTGAATTACCCCCGCGCCCCGTGTTCTCTAGCACCACCGGCGAACCATCCAAGACGCCCATCACCATGTCCAAATCCCCGTCATGGTCCAGGTCCCCCACTGCGCCACCCCGGCCAGACCGAGGAGTCCCCATGCCGGGGCCACCACCGTGTTCGGGCACGGAAAAGCGTCCGCTCCCGTCGTTCTCAAACACCTGGGCCACTTGGGCATAGCGCGGGCCGTTGGGCACCGCGTCCATCTGTGGGTACACGTGACCGTTGAATGCCCAGAGGTCCTGATCGCCGTCGCTGTCCAAGTCCCCAAAACCACAAGCCCAACCCAGGGATTTCCAAGTGGGGGCATGCAGTCGTGAGCGAGTGGTGCGGTCGCGCCAAAAACCATCTTCCCCGCGACGATACAGGGTGAAGTAGTCGTTCGAGAAATTAGTGATAAACAGTTCGGGCTGCAGGTCTCCGTCAGCGTCCCCAAGAGCAACACCCATGCCCGCCTGGGGGCCTCCCTCCATGGAGAGTGCACAACCAAGACGCGCGGCCTGGTCGCTCATTCCCTTGCCCCCATCATTACGCCAAAGCTGATTGGGAGTGGTGTCGTTGGCCACATACAAATCCAAGTCCCCGTCTTGATCCTCATCAAAGACGATGACCCCAAAGCCATAGTGAGGGTTGCTCCCCAATTCCGGCCCCACATCAGCCAACTCAAAGGTCCCGTCGCCCTGACCAAGATACAAATGATCCGCCTGCGCGGGCAAACCCGTGGGGCCGTAGTACACATTTTGGCCCAGGTAGAGGCTCTTGCCCCGCTCGTTCACGGCGTCCCGATCGAAGTCAATGTGGTTGACCACGAATAGATCCAGGACCCCGTCCCCGTTGAAGTCAAGCCAAGCAGCGCCGGTGCTCCAGGCCGGATCCCCAAGACCGCTCACCTCGCTTTGATCTTCGAAGGTCCCATCCCCTCGGTTGCACAACAGGCGATTCGGCCCGCGGCGGGTGATGTAAAGGTCCACATCCCCATCCCCGTCAAAGTCTCGGGCGTTGACTCCATAGGCGCGACCGCCGGCAGTCGCCTCTAGGCTGAGTTCTTTTGGCGCGCGTTCAAAGCCACCTGTACCATCCCCAAAAAAGAGCGCATCCCCGTTCGCCTTGCCCTGCGCATCACCACCACCTATGGCGAAGATGTCCAAGTGCCCGTCTCCGTTGAAATCCCGCAGGGCCACGCCGGCCCCAAAGGAGTCGCTCACAAAGTCCTTTTCTGCCGTACCACTTACATTGGCGAACTCCCAATCGCTCAGGGTCCGTGCCTCGAACCAAAGACTTGGATCCTGGGCACCAGGATCGCAAGCACCAAGGGGCAAGCTCGCTAAAAGAATCCAGCCCAAGCGCTTGCTCAATCGTCTTTCCCCGCCGGCTCATTGGCCTTTACCATCAGGTCCCAAATATGAGCGTGCAACTGCAAGGTTTCCTCGCGCTTGGGGTCACGCAGGAGGGCAGCTTCACAGGAAGCCAGAGCGTCGTCCAAGGCATCAAGGGCGATCAAGATGCGGGCCTGAGCCAAGAAGACCCGCGGGTCAGCCCCAGCCACATCCGTGGCCTGATGGGCATAGTTGCGCGCAGCTTGGTGGTCACCCGCGGACAGGGCCATCTCGCTGCGTTCTATCCAGGGCCGGGGGTCGTACTGGGATAGGGAAGTGACCAACTCGAAATGCACAAGTGCCGTGTCAGGATCCCCTTGTAAGCGTGCGATGCGTCCGGCAACCATGTGCGCCTCGGGGATATTGTTGCGCAACGCGAACGCACGGTCCACCCACTCCTGGGCCTCCTCCACATAGCCCATCTCTAAGTGCGCGGAAGCCGTCGCCGCCGCGAGCATGGCATCCTCCGGTTGCGCCTCCGCCGCTTGCAAAGAAGTCATCAGGCTGCGCTCCGCTTGGTCGATGCGTGCGAACTCCGCGAGAGATTCCGCCGCGGCAAAATCATTGCCCAGGCGGCGCTCGACTTGGGCCAAGCGGAACCAGGCTTCCTTGCGAAAGGGCTCCCGTTCAAGAGCCATGGCGAACTCTGACTTAGCCTGGGAATCCTGTTCCTCCGCCTCATAAGCTTCCCCCCGGGTTTGGTGAAAGCGCGCGCTGTCCAAGCCCATGGCCTGGGCACGATCAAGGGCCTCAAATACCCCATCGAGCCCCGAGAGCAAACGCATTTCTCCCAAACGGTGCCAGGCCCCCACATGATCTGGATCCAATGCCAAGGAACGTGCCAGCAATTCCGCAGCCTTGGGGGTGTTCCCCGTGGTGGCAATTTCCTGGGCTTCGATGATCAAATCCCGCGCACGATCCTGGGGAGATCGGGTCTCCTCGGAGTCCGATCCGCCGCTGCAAGCGACGAGCAAAACCGTCAAAAGAAATAGGGGCTGGATCAATCGCATGGTGGACAGAGTTTAGACGTCTACTCCTTACGGTCCAAACGTCCACGTGTGGGAGATCGCGCTCTAAATACGGTAGTCGGCCACTCCCGGCTCTCCGAGTGCCTCAATCGAGGAAAGCACGGAGAGAATCTCGGCTGCGGCGGCCAGGGCGATTGCGCCCGGCTCCTTGGATGGGCGCGCCCCACCAATGGGACAATGAACACGCTCGAATTGCTGGGAATCCATTCCCCGCTGGGTCAAGCGGCCGCGAAAGCGTTGCCACTTGCGCTCGGATCCGATCAAACCGATGTAGGGAAACGGCCGCTTGAGGGCTGCTTCCAACAGAGCCAGATCCAGGGCGTGGTCATGGGTCATGATCAGCACGCAGGCATCAGGGCTGAGTTCCTCCAGCTCCGCTTCGGGTGCAGCGCTGAAGAGCAGACGAAATGCTGGTTCGGCTGGGAGTTTGGGCTCAAGGGTTTCCTCGCTGCGAGAATCGATCAAGACAACATCGGCCCCCATCCAGGGGGCCAGACCACCCAGGGCTTGGCCCACATGGCCCGCACCAAATACCGCAACCTGACGGGCCTGCCAGACGAACACTTCGATCAGCAAGGAAACCTGTCCGCCGCAGCACTGCCCCGCTCGCTCCGCCAGGGGCAAGTCGAGGTTTTGGGTGCAAGGGATCGCTCCGTGCAAGAGTTCCCGGGCACGCTCCATGGCTAGGTGCTCCAGCCTGCCGCCGCCGATGGTTCCAAAGGCCAAGCTCTCGGTCGTCACGATCATGCGCGCGCCCACATCACGCGGCGTGCTGCCGGTGATGCCAACGACGGTGACCAGAGCGCAGGGAGTCTGGGCCCGGCGCAAGAGAGCTAACTCCTCGATCCAGCGTTGTTGGTCGTGTGCCATGGGGTGTCTGGCATCAGTGTACTCAAACCGTGACCAAAGAGTTCGAGGTTGGCCTGCGGGCCAATGAGATCGAGGGCCCAGAGGTTCTCGAATTGCTTTCTGCGAGGGCAACCCACCATGGGAAACAGCATGGTGGTGGGCCGTAGTGGACTCGAACCACCAACTTCCACCGTGTGAGGATGGCACTCTAACCAATTGAGTTAACGGCCCTTTTAGGGGGCGGGATTTTACTCCCGAACCCGGGGTGGGGCGACAAGAATTTCGGCAGGTTGTGTGGAATAGGGACCGGCGCCCAAGCCTCTTACTCCCCCAGCTGCACCCGTTGCCGTGCGCTTGGCTTGAACCCGATGCGGTGGGCCACCACCTGAATGAAGCCAGTGCGGGGCAGAACCGTGCTCGGCTGGTACACCCTCCAACTTTTCTCCCCGAGCTCGCGCCAGCCGATGGAGGCACCAGGGGTCGCGCAACGAAGCCCCCGCCCGGTGGTCAAGGTCGGAGCCTCGGTGAGGGGCTGCTCCCCATGGGGGGGCCAAAGATGCGTGCGCACCATTTCTCCCTCCCCCATCAGCCCCAAATCCTGGGTGGACTCCATCCAAGCCAGAAGGGTCTCTTCCAATGCTGCCGCGCGCTCGGAATGCGCGGGGTCCTCGATCAGATTATGCACCTCATGGGGATCACTTTGAGTGTCATACAATTCCCGCGCGGGCTTGGGATTCAAGAGCATCTGCCACTGGCCAGGGCTCCCCGCACCGGACGCTTGCAACGCCTTGATGTCCCCCATCATGGGAATCGAGTTGGCATAGGCCACGGGATAAAGATGCGGCCGCTCCGGCATCAGGTTCAATAACAAACGCCAGCGCCCATCGCTGATCGCCCGGGTCCGGTCCGTCTCCGAGTCCATGCGATCCGCATGGAAGGTTACATGCCCACGGCCGTCACGCTCGTATTGACCCATGAATGCGCGCCCGCCCATCCAATCCGGAGCTTCAATTCCAGCGAGGGACAAAACCGTCGGGGCAAAGTCAATGAAACTCACCATACGCTCGACCGTCTCGGGCTGGCCGCCAGGCAGGCGAACGATCAAGGGCACGTGGGTACCCGAGGCGTAGAGACTGCGTTTCCCTCGGGGCAGCCCCACTCCGTGATCGGTGAAAAAGAAGACCACCGTTTCTTCCCCTAAGCCATCCTCATCGAGCTGCGCCAAGATCTTGCCCACGCGCTCATCCATCGCCGCAATATTGTCGTAGGTGCGGGCCAAATCCTGACGCACGAGAGGCGTGTCGGGATAGTAGGGCGGCACGGAGACCGTGGCTGGATCGGTGACCTCCGGGGCACGCCGAGCCTTGGGGAAGGTGCGGCTCTCGTGAGTCATGGCCAGGTTGATCACACTGAAAAAGGGCTGGCTCGGGTCGGGCCGATTGCGCCAGTGGGCCTTGCCACCGCTCTCATCCCAAACCGTCACGGGAGCCCGGAATTGGTAGTCCTGCTTGGCGGCGTTGGTGCAGTAATACCCCGCTGCGCGCAGGATTTCGGGGAAGCAGCGCACTTCCGGAGAGGGCGTTGCCTCGTAACTCGGAATGGCCGCGTAAGCCTTTGGATTGCGTGTAACCGCGGCAGAACTGGGTTTTCCCGCGCGATGGTGCATGGAACCAATCTCCGTGGCCCAGCAACCGGTGATTAATGTGGACCGAGCACAGGAGCAGACCGGCGAAGTGGCGTGAGCCTGCGTGTACCGCAACCCTTCCGCGGCAAGCGCATCCAGGACCGGCGTCTGGGCGAGTTCGTCCCCATAACAACCTAGCCAAGGACTCATGTCCTCCACCGAAATCCAGAGAATATTCGGGCGGCGAATCTCGCCGAGCTTAGTCACGTCATCCTGCGTGGAGACGCAGGCCAGAACGCCAAAAACAAGGGAGAGCGTAAGAGTCAAGCGCACCTGCCTAGTCCTTGCCCTTGTTTCCGAGCACATTCTTGAGTCGTTCGCCCAGCTTGCTCTCGGCTCTCCGCAACATCATGCGTACGGCGTCCTCGGACTTGCCGCCCATCTTTTCCCCGGCGGCGCGTAGGGTCAAGCCCTGGAAGAAAACTAGAGTGATCGCTTTGCGGTTTTCAGGGGAAAGTTCATCGAGCGCCTTGTGCAACAGGACAAAAGACTCGTCCCGGACCACAACCCGAGTGACTGAAAGGTCGTCCGTAGGAAAGTCCCGGGCAGGCATATCAGGATCGTCGGAGCCCCCACCCATGGGCCGCTCACGCGCCGTGTCCCGCTTGCCCGCGCTGTAAAACTCTGCCCTGTCACGAATCTTGTTATGAAGGATTTGCACCAACCAGCGAAGGAGCGAACCCTCGCCCCGGTACTGATAGCGCGAAAAGTCCCGAGTAGCCTCGCGGAACGTAGTCTGCGCCAAGTCATCGGGATCTTCCTTGGCACGCAGCCGCGCACCGAGTTTCCGTCGCGCCACGTTCACCATGGTCTGGTGATAGCGCGTAAACAGATTGTTCAGCGCATCGGCGTCCCCGGCCTGGGCTTGATTCACAAGCTCCTCCACTTCCGAAGTCAGAAACTCCTCGGGAAGTTCGATAGCCGGAACCTCGGGGAGTTGGCCCTCCGAGGATGGCGATCCCGACGGCTGAGTCGGGGATGGCTGGGATTCGGGTTCGTCGGGTACAGACATGGGTCAGGGGTGTTCTCATGGTAGCCCCGAATCCGGTCAGGGGGCACTTTGGGTTCCTAGGGCACCGATCCTGGCCCCAAGCGCCTCCCAGGACCTGCCACAGGCCCCTAGCCCTGGTCGTCTGCCAGCAATCCCTGGAAATCCTCTTCGAGCAGAACCCGTACCCCTCTTGCCTCGGCTTTCTTGGCCTTGCTGCCGGGCTTGCCCCCCTGCACGAGATAATCCGTCTTGGCGCTGACCGAGGACGAAACCCGTCCGCCACGGTCCTCCACCAGTTTCTTGGCCTCAGCCCGACTGGTGTCCGCGAGGGATCCGGTGAAGACCACTGTTTTTCCCTCAAAGGGCCCGCCACCCGAAATAGCCACGGGA
>Ga0302119_10000605_pt1 | contig 16177 bp, 7 predicted proteins | sample AG5_Tmax_MG_FD_203114 | JGI IMG/M metagenome (GOLD analysis project Ga0302119, IMG submission 203114) | Marine microbial communities from Western Arctic Ocean, Canada - AG5_Tmax | ecosystem: Environmental > Aquatic > Marine > Oceanic | place: Canada: Western Arctic Ocean | collected 2017-10-01 | reverse complement strand
ACTCCCTTACCTAAGAACCGGTGGAAGGGTATGGAGAATCTGAAAAAGGTGAGAGATGCCTATAACGTGCCGGAAAGAGATGATTTGCAGGGGGCATGGCTGGAGGAGTTTGAGCTGGACCTTATGCGGTTTAAGATACAACCCAAAGAGGCGGAACGTCTTACCTTACAACAGACCCTGATGCTCAAGGTGGCCTCTGCCGCAATGACAGATGCCGGGCTCGATTCTATTAAAGGAACTGCGAGCAATATAGCCGTCATTACGGCCATGGAATCTGAATTGGAAATTCACCACCGAATGGGGCGCTGGGACATGTCATGGCAGGTTAATGAAGCGTTGCAACAAGCGGGAATATCACTTGATGAAACTCAAGAATCCAGGCTATCAGACCTGGTGAAAGGGGCAATATTCCATGGATTTGAAGATCATTCACCCAGTGAGCACCTGGGATTTATTGGTAACATTATTTCAAGTCGTATTTCAGCCCTTATGGACTTTACGGGTCCGTCTTTTACGGTAAGCTCCAATGAAAATGCAGTATATAAAGCATTGGAGATTGCAAGGAATATGTTAAGCGCAGGTGAGGTGGATGCTGTTGTTCTTGGTGCGATCGATCTTACAGGTAGTATGGAAAGTATCATCAGCCGCCAAGCAGAGAGCCCAATGAATAGTGGAGTGAAATCCATGGGATGGAATGTCTCCACCAATGGCTGGAATATAGGTGAAGGTGCGGGGGCCATTGTATTGAAGCGTACAGAGGACGCGAGTGATTGTCGGGTGTATGCAACAATTGAGGACATTGCAATCGTCCAGTCATCCATTGCCAGTAAGAAAGGAGAGATCGATGCCGCCGCTGTTCAAAATGCCGCCGCTCAGGTACTCAATAACCTAAATCTTAAGTCAGGTGATATTGGATTGTTGGAAGTGTCAGGCAGTGGTGTTTCAACTGAGGATGATGCGGAAATAGCTGGATTGACTGAGGCTTATATGATTGAGGGTGATGAACTTAGCTGTGCGCTGGGTTGCTATAAAGCACATATAGGACATACTTTCTCTGCATCTGGTATTTCAGCCTTAATAAAGTCAGCGTTGTCACTTTACTATCGTTTCCTGCCAGGTGTTCCTCAATGGGAGGCTCCCAAGCAGGCGGAGGCATTTGCTAATACTCCGTTTTATGTACCCAATGAATCGAGGCCATGGATTCCTGAGAAAGGACAAACGACACGACGTGCAGCAATTAGTGGATTGGCATGTGATGGTACAGCAGCACACCTGGTGTTGGCGGAGGCAGGGCACCCATCAAAGGAAAATCCAGGGCCATTCATCCAAAAAGGTGGAGAGCGTTTATTTCCACTAAAAGCTGCAACATTAGGGCAGATGATTGAGTCGTTGGATTTACTTGGCGAGAATGTTTCAACACTGGGGTTGTCTGATGCTTCTAATCAGGCTTGTGAACTATTTGAGGGCAATTCAGATAAGGCCAATAAAGTGGTGGTACTCGTTGCAAAGTCAACAGCAGCACTTCATAAAGAGATTCGGTTTTTGATGGCTGGACTCGGGAAGGCCTGGGAAGGTAACACGACCTTACTTACTCCCCAGGGCTCTTGCTATGCTGGCAGTCCGATGGGAGACAAGGGGAAGATAGTCCTCATGTACCCAGGGTCAGGCTCAGCTTATCAGAGTATGGGAACTGGTATATTTCAGGCATTTCCTGAACTTCATGACTTCCTCACTTCAAGGGTGAACGATGTTTCCACGGCGTTCTTTTCAAAGGACCTTTATTATAGGGGCCTCCTTAAACCAGATGCTAAAAGCAAACTGGCGTCAGAGCTGGAATTGCAAACCAATGCGCTTCCTATGATGGCATCAGGCTGTACCTATGCCGCCGCCTATACCCGAATTCTTCAGGAATACCTGCAGGTCAGCGGAGATTCAGTTATGGGGTGCAGTATGGGGGAGACATCTGCCATGTGGTACAGCCAGGGTGTGTGGGATGCCCATTCCGCTGAAGAAAAATTCCTGGAAGCCCCGTTGTTTAAGGAATGGGTAGGCGGAGATATGAAGCTGCTGGCAAATCATTGGAATATGTCGGAGAAGGAAGCACGTGACAATTGGTTGTCAAGCCTTATACGCGTTCCGGAAGGTATGCCGGGCTATAATACGATGGCTGAATGGTATGAGGGAGAGTTGTTAGAAGAAAAACGGGTGTTCCTGACTTTTGTACATACAAATAAGGAAATTATAATTTCTGGGCATCAGGATGATGTCAAAGCAATACTGGATAGGTATGGAATTCGGGCAGTATCGATGAAGATCAACAATGTCGTCCACCACGATTTCTGTAACGAAGTGATGGACCAGCTGCTGGTAATGCACGATCTCACTGTAACTCAGGATAGAACGAAGAGCTATTATTCTGGATTAACGGGCAAACCTTTGAGTCTGGACCAAAAGGAGCTATCCCAAAATGCTGCGGATGTATGCTGCAATAAGATTGACTGGCCCTTCCTGGTAAACTCCGTGTACAATGACAATCACCGTATCTTTATTGAGCTGGGTCCAAACGCTACTTGTACCCGATGGACTGATGAGGTTCTTGCAGGCCGTGAGTATGTTGCTATTCCTTCTGACAGGAAGGGGAGAACAGCTATGAGAAGTTTGACAGGGATGGTCTCTGCCTTGCTGGCACATGGTGTTGAGGTTGACCTTTCTTGCTTTTATACTAACTCAAAGGAAAAGAAAACGCGCTCAAAAGTCTTGATGAAGACGCTCCGAACCGGAGGTGCGCGTTATGAGGAAGCGGTAATAACCCCCGAAAACATAGCCGTGTTTCAAACGGGGATAGCAACTCAGCCAGTAGCCGCACAACCTGTGTCGGTCGCTGCAGAAATGGAGCTGGAACCTGTTATAGTTGAGACTGGTTCTGATGGATCAGTGTCAGCATCTCAGAAGGTAGCTGGTAGATGGAGCGATGGCAATGGAGGCAATGGATCAGGCACTACAGGAATAGGAGAGAATGGACTAATGTTGCAGGATTACAATTCTCCTGCGCATCTTCAAAGTAAGAATGTCATCTGGGATGAGAAAGACTTGCTGACGTTCGCAGAAGGTAAAATAGCTGATGTTTTTGGTGAGGAATATGCAATTATTGACACCTATCGCAGAAGGGTTATGTTGCCGATGCCCCCCTACTTACTGGTCAGTAGGGTAACTAAACTGGACGCTGAATTACATAATTTCAAGCCGTCGAAAATTACAACAGAATATGACATACCCTACGGAGCTTTCTATTCAACGGACGGGCAGGTACCATGGGCAGTAGGGGTAGAGTCCGGCCAGTGTGACCTCCTGTTGATCAGTTATCTGGGTATTGATTTCGAGGCGCGGGGTGATTACGTATACCGTTTATTGGATTGTACGCTCACATTCCTTGATGATTTGCCTTTTGAAGGGCAGACACTTCGCTATGACATCAGCATCAATAGTTATGTGCGCAATGACAGAAGCCTGCTCTTTTTCTTTAGTTATGAATGCTTCGTAGAAAACAGAATGGTCTTGAAGATGGACGGCGGGTGTGCTGGCTTCTTCACCGATGAAGAATTGGCAAAGGGCCAGGGTGTTGTGTATAAGAATTCAGAATTTGAAGATCGAAATTCGAGAGAGAAAAAGTATTTCCATCCCTTTCTAAAATGTGAGAAAAGAACATTTGATAAAAATGATCTTTTGGCATTGGTAAACGGAGATTTGGTGGCCTGTTTTGGGCCTGAATACAATCAAGGTGGGCGGAACACGTCACTGCGCATGCCGCCGGAAGGGATCCTAATGCTTGACAGGATTACTGAAGTGGATGTCAAAGGTGGAAGTTCTGGGATTGGATTTATCGAGGCAGAAATGGACATGAAGCCCGACAACTGGTACTTTCCCTGTCACTTTAGGGATGATGAGGTTCTGGCAGGATCACTGCAGGCAGAAGGTGGTGGGCAGCTGCTGCGGTTCTTTATGCTGCTGTTGGGCATGCAGAAGCTAATGAAAGATGCCCGTTTTCAGCCAGTGCTTGATATACCCCAGAAGGTAAGGTGCAGAAAAGAGATTCCACCCAATGCCAAAAAGTTGATATACCGGATGGATGTAAAGGAAATTGGCCTTACGCCCGAGCCTTATGTGATTGCGGATTTGGAGATCATCTACGACGACCTCATTGCTGTGCATTTTGAAAATTTAGGGTTGCGCCTGCAGGAAAAAGACAATCCTCAGTACTTGAAACCCAAGGAAAATTTAGTCGATGGAATCTATGTCAAACCTGTTGATAAGCCGGTGCTTCTCAATGAAAGAGATATAACGAAGTTTGCACTTGGTCCTGTGCACGAGAGTTTCGGTGATGAGTACAAAGTATTTGAGGGAAGGGAATTGTCACGGCAACCGAATACAGATCTACAGTTTATCTCGCGGATTCTGGAAGTAAGGGGGCAGAGGCACCATTTTGGAGATAAGCCGACAATCATTGCAGAGTACGATGTACCCGCGGATGCATGGTATTATGAAGACAATGCGAGTCCCGTAATGCCATACTCCGTTCTTATGGAAGTGGCATTGCAGCCATGTGGCTTTCTTGGCGCCTACTTGGGAAGCACGCTATCTGTCCCCGATAAAGATCTCTTTTTTAGAAACCTCGACGGTGATGGGGAGATGTTCTTTGAGGTTGATCTTCGAGAAAAGACGATCACAAACACCTGTATTTTGGTGAGTCATACCAATCTGGCAGGCACGGTCTTGCAACGATATGAATTTGAACTGGTGGTTGACGGGAAGCTCTATTATAAGGGACAATCGTCCTTCGGATTTTTTACTAAGGAGGACTTGTCTAGCCAGGCTGGACTCGATAAAGGTGAACACAGATTATCGTGGATTAAAGAGGAATCCAATAAGAATTCTCCGGCTTTGAGTGTTAATATTGACTCTCCTTTTGGGAAGATTAAGCTATTGCAATCTGTTCAAGAGGGGTCCCCTAAATTACATCTGGCTACTGGACAGCTCAACTTACTGGACAGGGCCACCTATGTAAAGAACGGGGGCACCTTCAATAAAGGCTACATACATGCGAGTAGAGCAATAAATACCTGGGATTGGTTCTTTACCTGCCACTTCTATCAAGATCCTGTAATGCCTGGCTCGCTGGGTATTGAAGCATTGTTTGAGGCCATGCAATTGTTTGCTTTGCAAGAAGGGCTGGGAGCAAATATTGTCAATGCTAGTTTTGATCAGACTGCTCCGCATAGAACGGTATGGAAGTACAGGGGGCAGATTTTGCAGCACGACCCGTTAATGAATGTGGAAGTCAATATTAAGGAGGTGAAGGAAGAAAACGGAAAAGTGATTATCATTGCAGATGGGAGTTTGTGGAAAGGAACACTCCGAATATATGAGATAACTGATATGTCCATTACAATTTCTTAAGATGATGACGACAGCTACACAGGTAAAAACCAATGACAGCGGAATCCGCAGCAAGGCAGAGAAAGGTATTGGCAAGTGGTTTGGGTCTTCTACAGCCGTCAAATATGATCAGGATGGTATTAAGGCCATTTTTGAAAATACTGACAAGCCTGCCTACATTGTGCGGGCAGAAGACGGACGCGTAGGTGTGGCTGATAGTATTGGAACAGATGATAAATCTGATCTGGTAACTGCTGAATTGTTGACAACACTTCCGGCATATTTGCCTGAGCAACTGGGTGACGCTGCATTCAAGGAAGCTTATGGCTTAAAGTACAATTACATGACCGGTGCAATGGCCAATGGAATTGGCTCTGCTGATCTGGTTATTGCAGGGTCTAAAGCTGGTATTCTTTCCTCGTTTGGAGCTGGCGGTATGGTCTTGAATAAAGTAGAAGAGGGAATCCGGAAGATACAGGCTTCAGTTGGTGACGGTGCTTATGCCGTCAATCTCATTCACAGTCCTGCAGAAGAAGCTTTGGAGCGGAATGCTGCTGAATTGTTTATGAATTTGGGTGTCCGTGTTGTTGAGGCTTCGGCTTTTATGGATCTTACACCACATATAGTGAGATACCGCGCCAGCGGACTCTCGAAGGGTTCAGATGGAGCTGTGGTGATAAAGAACCGGGTGATTTCTAAGATCTCGAGACTGGAAGTGGCGGAAAAGTTCCTCAGGCCTGCTCCTGATTTTATATTAGATGGCCTGGTGTCAAATAAACTGATTACTCCTGAGCAGGCGGAGCTTGCGAAGCTCGTTCCCATGGCTGACGATATCATTGTAGAGGCTGATTCGGGTGGACATACAGACAGAAGATCACTGGTGTGTCTATTGCCATCCATCATAGCCTTGAGGAATACTGTTCAGCATGAACTCAAATATAAACAAGAAGTTAGAGTAGGTGCCGGAGGCGGAATAGGTACGCCAGAATCTTTACTGGCTGCATTTGCCATGGGAGCGGCATTTGCTGTTACAGGATCAATCAACCAGGCCACAAGGGAATCTGGTTCTTCTGACCATGTACGCAAGATACTTGCTCAGGCAGACTCCACTGATGTCATGATGGCTCCCGCAGCAGATATGTTCGAGTTGGGGGTAAAACTTCAGGTGCTCAAAAAAGGCTCTCTATTCGGGTTGAGGGCACAGAAGCTCTATGATGCTTATGTGGATTGTGAAAGTCTTGACGATATTCCGGTCAAAGAGCGGGAGAGCATGGAGAAGACAATATTTAAGGACACTCTAGAGAATATTTGGGCAAGCTGTGTATCTTTTTTCGAAGAGCGTGACCCGGAACAAATTGATAGAGCCAGGGGCAATCCCAAGAGAAAGATGGCTTTGGTGTTCCGGTGGTATCTGGGACTTTCATCAGCATGGGCCAATGGCGGAGAGCAGGGGAGAGAAATGGATTACCAAATTTGGTGTGGACCCGCAATGGGGGCATTCAATGGCTGGGTGAAAGGATCTCGCTTGGAGAGTTGGGAGCATAGACACGTGGCTGATGTGGCAGGGGAATTGCTGAAGGGAGGCGCATACTTGTTCCGTTTACAATACCTTGAAATGTACGGCATACACCTCCACCCTACATATCGGGAAGTAAAGGTGAAATAGCAAATATGGCCTCGCTTGCTGACATCAACAGTGCACCTTTTATTCTAATTGAAAAAAGGCAGGAAGAAATTGTTCCTGATCTGAAGTTGCTGGATGAGGCCGAGCTGCAGCGCCATAGTCGATTCCTCGACACCAGAAAAAAGCAGGAGTTTCTAGCAGGGAGAAGTTTCTTGAAACAAGAGTTGGCTGAAATGCTGGGTGAAGCTCCTGCTTCAATCTTGCTTTCCATAAGTGACAACGGCAAACCATTTTATGATATGGAAGAGGGGAAACAGGTCCATTTTAACCTTTCCCATGGAGACGGTTGCTTTCTGTTGGGCCTTTCGTTCTCACCTATTGGTGTCGATCTCGAAAAAAAGAGAGAAGTCTCCTTTGAGGTTATGCAGCCAATATTGGGTGAGGGTGAGGTGTTGCAATTGATAAAAATTCCAGATACAGACAGGTCTGTCCAGCTGTTGAAACTCTTTACTGCAAAGGAAGCGTTTATCAAGGCCACAGATAAAAGGTATGGGTTAAATGAGATTGGCTTTACTTATTCCAATGGATCATGGATGCTTACCTCTCCCAAGTGTAAAATGTATTTTGAATCTGTAGAACATACTGAGCTGGTGATCGCAGTATGTATTGATCAAGAATAGATCTGCGCCAATACTCGTGTAGTCGTGGAAGCATCACGTGCATAGAAAGTCCCCTTAGAACAAAGAAAAGGTATTCTTGCATACTAATTCTGGAGGGCCTACACGCCTTGCCACCTCAGGGGATTAGGCCAAAGGTGGTCTGTCATAACAAAACCTTACCTTTGCCACTCTTAATAGTGGCCTATGAGCACTGAATTGTCTGTATTGCAATACCAACCCATGTTGATGTCACTGGCCTATAGTATGCTGGGCAATGCTAAGGATACCGAAGATGCAGTGCAAGAGACTTTCTTGAAATGGTTTGAGAGAGACACTTCAGATATCAGGGAGAGCAAACCTTACCTAATATCTACCCTAAAGAACCTTTGCTTCACTAATTTTCAAAAGGGACAGAAGCTGGAAGAGGCAAAGGAAGAAATCAAGTCTAATGATGAGGAGAGTACCTATATACCTTCTTATTTTGTGGATTTTGATATGGAGAGGGAGCTTGCTAGGTCGTATGAAATGATCTGTAAGAAGTTAAATATTACTGAAACAAAGGTGTATATGATGCGAGAGGTGTTCAATGTAGAATACCAGGAAATCTCAAAAATCATGGATAAGAAGGTGGATAACTGCCGCAAGATACTGGACCGCGCAAAGCAGCACCTTGAGGCGAAGAATGAACGCTTTCAACTGGAAATGCAAAAGAATATGAAATCCTTTGAACTATTCAGGGAAGCATGCGCAACGGGAGCCTTCAGTGACTACCTGGCCTCCCTGAAGGATGAGGTTAGGGAGCGACTCGCATAGCTTCTGTCCACTACTTGACATTCTGATTCTTTATCTTGACGTATCCTTGAAATCCTGGCGTGGTGAATAACGTAAACTTCGTTAGCGCCTTCGTGCTGAATTTGTACCTTCGCAACATCATGTCTGCTACGGACGTACATGCTTACTTATGGCTACTATCATTCCATTCAAAGGAGTTCGTCCTGCCAGGGACAAAGTTCATTTGGTGACTTCCAGGTCGTATGATAGCTACACCGCTCATACCCTCAAGGACAAGCTGAAATTCAACCCCTATTCGTTCCTGCATATCATTAAACCTGACTTAGGAGCGGTGAAGAAGCTCAAACCGAACTCCCCTGAGCACCTTGCGCAGGTGCGTGCAAAGTATGAGTCCTTCATAAAACAGGAATACCTGGTTGAAGATGAACAGAAATGCCTGTATGTCTACCAGCAGAAGAGCCATGGGAATAACTACACCGGTATTATGTGCTGTACTTCAGTGGACGACTATTTCAACAAGGTGATCAAAGTGCATGAGCAGACTCTTAGTTTGAGAGAGGAGAAGCTGAAAGAGTACTTAAAGGTAGTGGATCTAAATGCTGAACCGGTGTGCTTAACATATCCGGATGACAAGCAGGTGGATGAATTAATAGGTGATATCCAGGCAAGTGAGCCAACTTTTGATTTTACCACTACTGATGAATGCCGACATAAGTTGTGGCCAGTTTTTTCTGGGGAAGTAATTACTGCCATTGTCGAACGCTTTGCCGCTATGGATGGAATCTATATTGCTGATGGCCATCACCGTTCTTCTTCTTCCGCTTTGCTGGGAAAGTCCAGACGTGCAGAAAACCCTGGAGCCAGTGGCAGTGCGGGATTCAATTTTTTCATGAGTATACTAATACCGTTTAGCCAGGTGCGGATATTTGAATTCAATCGTTTGGTTAAGGATCTAAACGGACTTTCCACTGTTGAATTCTTTTCACGTGTGGAGCAGAAGTTTGAGGTAGTTAAGAAAGGTAAGGGGGTGTACTTTCCTGAAAAGGAGCACAAGTTTGGGATGTACCTGAATGAACACTGGTACGAGCTCACGTTCAAACCCGAATTATTGAAAGGAGGGAGTCCTGTAGAATCATTGGATGCCCGTATCTTATCCCATCATATTTTGTCACCGATTCTCAATATTTCTGACGTGAGCTCCCGAAAATCGACCAGGATTGGATTCATAGGTGGGCTTGAAAAAGACATGGCCAGCAACCTGGTTAAGCAGGTGGATAGCGGGAAGATGAAGCTGGCGTTTACCCTGTTCCCTCCAACAGTGGAGCAAATTGTTAAGGTTGCTGATGCTGAAGAGGTCATGCCACCAAAGAGCACATGGGTGGAGCCAAAGTTTCGGTCGGGGATGGTGATATATGACCTGACAAGGATATAGTTTCAAGGACGATGTATCCGTGTTCCAGATCTCAGGCCTCACCGGATTCCTAAATGCTTATGTATCTGAACTGAGAGGTTCCATTTAGGGTGGACTTTCAGGTACTGCTCAATAACCATCTTCATCTCTTCTTCTTTGCCCCATTCAGGTTGCAGGTATAGTTTGCATGTTGGTGTGACCCGGGCAGCATTCTCTTCAGCCCACCTAAGGTCATTCCGGTTGTGAATTACTATTTTAAGCTCATCAGCCATCCCGAATATTGCGGCTTTTGGAGGTACGGGTTTTTTGGGGGAGAGGCAAATCCAGTCCCATACTCCTGTGAGGTCATAGGATCCTGCTGTTTCAATGTGCGTTTTATAGCCCACTGACTGTAATTCCTGGGTTAGCAGGGTCATATCGTGCATAGTGGGCTCTCCACCTGTAACTACCACGATACCATTTTTAGGGGCAGAGACATCAGCTATGATCTTCTGTATCTGAACTGTGGGATGGCCCTGTATTTTCCACGAGTCCGTGGTATCGCACCAATGACATCCCACATCACATCCGCCCAGTCGAATAAAATAAGCGGTTGAACCGGTATGGAATCCCTCACCTTGTTGTGTGAGAAACGCTTCCATTACAGGTAGGCTCTGTTCTGCTATGACTGTTTCTTGAATCATCTCCGACAAAAATAATTATATAAAACAACCTTGAGGTTAAATGGCTTCTTTATATGGTGGGTAAGATGCCAATGGTAATACATGGCTTACTTGGAACTCCTATTTGTATATTCGTATTGGGTGCAACTATTATACTATGATAAACCATTTTCATTTATTGCTGGGACTGGTACTTCTCAGTTCATGTCACAGTGGCAACTCTGAAAATCAAGCGCTACTACCGTCCAAGGCTGACTATACACAATTCGTTAATCCGTTCGTAGGAACCAGTAAGATGGGACACACTTTTCCCGGAGCTACTGTCCCATTTGGGATGGTACAGTTGAGTCCGCAAACCAATTTTGAAGTGATGTTCAAGGATGATGGAAGCTATAATAGGGCAACTTACGAATATTGTGCTGGCTACCAACACAGAGATTCCACCATTATTGGTTTTGCACACACCAATCTTAGCGGCACAGGTCACTCTGACCTGGGTGACTTTTTACTGATGCCAACAATTGGGAATTTAGTGCTTGACCCTTTCAATCCTCAAACAGGTGAGAAAGGGTTTTGCTCAACATTTTCTCACAAAAGAGAAGCAGCATCTCCTGGTTATTACCAGGTAGTGTTGGATGATTATCAAATTACGGCAGAACTTACGGCAAGCGAGCGTGTGGGATTTCATAAGTATACTTTTCCAAAATCAAATGATGGGCATATAATTTTGGATATGGTTTATAACATCTATCATCACGACAATAAGAATGTTTGGACATTTATCCGGGTTGAAAACGACTCAATGGTGACGGGCTACAGGCAGACTAAAGGTTGGGCAAGAACGAGAAAAGTCTTTTTTGCTATGCATTTTTCCAAATCTTTCAAAAGTTACGGCCATAAAAAGTACAATCAGGAAACGTATGATGGCTTTTATAGGCGTTTTGACCAGTTGGAGAACTTTCCTGAAATGGCAGGTCAGGACATAAGGGCCTATTTTAATTTCGACACACAGCAAGGAGAAGTAATTAATATCAAGTTTGCTTTATCTTCTGTAAGCACAGCTGGTGCACTGAACAATTTGGCAACTGAAATTCCGCATTGGAATTTTGAACAAACTAAAATGGAAGCCAGGGACAAGTGGAATGCAGAACTGTCTAAAATCGAAGTTAAGACGATTACCGAAGAGGATAAGCATACGTTTTATTCAGCACTATATCATACAATGTTGAGTCCTATACTGTATGAGGATGTTGATGGACGGTACCGTGGTTTAGATCAGAACATACACCGTTCGGAAGGTTTTACTAACTACACGGTATTTTCGCTATGGGATACCTACCGGGCGCTGCATCCTCTGTTTAATATTATACAACCAGAACGCAACAACGACATGATAAAATCGATGTTAGCGCATCACGATGAAAGTGTCCACAACATGCTCCCTATCTGGAGTCATTATGCCAATGAAAACTGGTGCATGATCGGCTATCATGCTACCTCGGTCATAGCTGATGCCATGGCTAAAAGTGTCGGGGATTTTGATCATAACCGGGCGCTACAGGCTTCGGTCAATACTGCGAATGTCACTTACTTTGACGGCTTGGGAGATTACATTAAGTACCACTATGTACCTGATGATAAAAGCCATTCATCGGTTTCAAAAACACTGGAATTGGCTTATAATGATTGGTGTATCAGTCAAATGGCAAAGCGAGTGGGTGATGCCACAATAGAGGCGCAATTTCTTGAGCGTTCAGAATATTACAACAATGTGTATGATCCCCAAACAGGATATATGCGTCCTAAACTATCAGATGGTACTTTCAGGGTCCAGTTTGACCCATTAGACACACACGGACAGGGTTTTATTGAGGGTAATGCATGGAATTATGGACTTTATGTCCCACATCAACTTGATAAGATGGTGAGCATGATGGGAGGTCAGAAGCGTCTTAGCCAGCATCTGGATTCCTTGTTCACTATGGAGCTTGACGATCGGTTTATAGAAAAGCATGAAGACATAACGAGGGATGGAATCATTGGTAATTATGTTCACGGTAACGAACCGGGCCATCATATCCCTTATTTATATAATTGGACTGGTAAACCTTATAGAACCCAGGAACGCGTGCGCATGATCATGGAAGAAATGTATGGCCCCACTGCTGACGGATTATGCGGAAATGATGACGCAGGGCAAATGAGTGCCTGGTATATATTTAGTAGTCTGGGATTTTATCCTGTAACTCCTGGTACCAGTGATTACGCATTGGGGAGTCCACTGGTAGAAGAGGCTATTATCCATTTACAGAATGGTAAAACCCTTAAGGTTACAGCTAAAAATCAAAGCAAGAACAACATATATGTAGCTGCAATTTTCGTGAATGGCGAGGTGCTGGAAGGAACTTTATTGTCTCATGATACGATCATCAATGGGGGTGAAATTGTATTTGAAATGAGCGATACACCTGATAAATAAGATCAGTGGTTGATGAAAGTAACTCCTTAATTATGATTGTAAAATGAGATCTATCACAATACTCTTAGTAACTTCCTCTTTATTGGGGTTATTGACAAACGCTTATTCTCAAAACGATGAGAAGTACTACTATAAGCTGGGCGAAAAGTACATGTTCACCAAGGATTATGTGAACGTTTCAAAGTACTGCAGCGACGACGCAAAGAAGATAGTGGTCGCGAATTGTGACTAGCGCCTAGCGTCCTTTTGAGAAATTCCTTCGAGGCTTGCCTTTACCCTTTCCAAAGCTTCTGCCTCCTTTAGGCATCTGTTTTGGGTTCCAAGGTGGAGATTCTCCCAGTTCTTTAGGAACACCAACCTTTGTTATTTTTCTTTCAATCAATTCTTCAATCTTCTTGAATTTATACATATCCTCAGGGTTGAGGAGCGTAATTGCTACACCCGTGGTGTCAGCTCTAGCCGTTCTTCCAATACGGTGAACGTAGTCTTCTGCATCATTGGGTGCATCGAAGTTGATCACCAGGTTAATGTCCTTTATATCGATTCCTCTACTTAATACGTCCGTAGCAACGAGAATTCTAGTTTGCTTGGATCTGAATCGCATTAATACATCCTCTCTCTTCGCCTGGTCTAGATCTGATGAGATTCCATCGATATCGTACTTTTTGGCTCGCAACCCTTGTGCGATCTCAAATACTTTCTTCTTTGTGGAGCTAAATATCAATATGCTCTTGTATTCTGCTTTATCTCCAAGTAGCGAATCAATCAATGCTATCTTCTGGCTTTCGTAAGCCAGGTATACAGCCTGTAGAACACCTTCTGCTGGTTTAGATAGTGCAATGGAGATTTCGAAAGGATCCTTTAAAAGTTTCGCGACAAGCTGACGTATCGTAGGTGCCATTGTTGCGGAGAACATCAGTGATTGCTTAGTATCAGGACAAGCCTTTACAATTTTAGTAATATCCTCTATGAAGCCCATGTCCAGCATCCTATCAGCCTCATCAAGAACTAAGAATTTGAGATTTGAGAAATCTACATAATCCAGGTTCATATGACCAAGCAACTTTCCTGGAGTGGCTACAATAATATCTGTTCCTTCAACCAGTGCTTTCTTTTGATCAGAGAAGTTTATTCCATCACCACCACCATAAATTGCCAGTGATGAAATGTTGAGAAAATAGGCAAATCCTTGAATCTCTTTTTCGATTTGAAGTGCCAGCTCTCTGGTTGGAACTACAATAAGGACTTTGATTCCATCGCCAGAGTTTTCTGAAAGCTGATTTAGGATTGGTAAGACAAACGCAGCGGTTTTACCAGTACCTGTTTGGGCACAGGCAATCATGTCCCTCCCTTTAATTACTTCCGGAATCGCTTGGTCCTGTATCGGAGTAGCCTTTTCAAATCCCATGTATCCCAGTGCTTCTAGCAGCTGGTCGTTCAATCCTAATTCTGAAAACTTCAAATATTTGCGCGGTTAATTAATAATTAATGGAGTGTAGCTCCTTGATTCGTTCACGTCCAGCTCAAGAATGTATGAGCCACTTGGAAGACATGATCTTATTGTAATTTCATTTTCACCTATTCCTGTATCAATTGATTCAGTATGAACCACCTTGCCAAGCATATCGTGAATGTGGATTTGACTTGCACCGGCTTCCTTTAGCGTAAATTTTAACTTATAAACTCCAACACTAGGGTTAGGGTAAACACTTAGATCAGCAGTAGCAGCATTCTCTCTAATACTAACGTTGCAAGATGGGTTTAGTTCACAATGACGCTGATTGAATTCTTGATGAAAATGGTTGGCTATCTCTTCATTATGAATGATTACAGTGTTTTCATCGTTCCTTGTTTCAGCAGATGTTGACCAGTTATGAGATCCAGTCAATACAAACGGATCAGAAGCAGAAGAATTAGCATCTATCACCACATACTTATGGTGAATATCATAGGTTACTCCCTGATGAGAAAGAAGGTCAACACCAACAGTTCCGGTTAGGAACGTATACTCTTCACCTTGATCGTTGATATTCTCCATTACGCCACGAACTCCTGTAGTCACAGAGTTATGTGCACCTGCCACTGCTGTCCCAATTTCATTCTTAGTAAATGAGAGGATTGCAAATTCACAGGTAGCATCTGTTGTACCGATGTAACTAACGATTTTTGAAGTTGTCTGATCTGATGGTGAAAAATACACCTCCATTGGCTCGCCACCTACTCTAAATTCATGTGGTGTGTTATCCGTTTTTTGAGCACCAAACTTTGCTTGAAGGAAGTTAGAAGTAGCTGTGGTTGAACCGAACATCTCCTCAAATTCCAATGTGAACGCCTTAGCAATCGCTTGGTCTTGAATCATGATTGCATTGTTATAGTCATAAAGCAAGTTGGTAGTGGTCCAGTTTGTAGAACCAGAAAGCACCCAAGCATTGTCGGCATCCGCCACATCAATTACCATGAATTTATTATGCATGAGTCCATCTGAATTGCCGAGCATAACGCTGATGGCCGGATCAATAGGAGCATCGGTCAAGGCTTGATTTAAAGTTGATAGCCCAGATACATATCTAACAGTAATTCCATTGTTATGGGCCGCGTTTAGTGCGTTTACAATATTGATATTGTTGTTATTGTAAACACAAACATCAATCGTTGATTGCGCCCTATTAATCATTGAGATAATTGTATCCTGCATCAATGCCATTCCTGTAGCTGGTGATATAGTAGCTGCTGAACCGTCAACTGTATTGTTGAACACTGCAATCACTTTACCTGATGATGTCGATTCTGTTGAGACCATTTTGGTCGCTGAAAAAGCAGTATCATTTCCTGAAACAGAATAAGCTTGCACGTAATAAAATGTTGCTGCGGTAAGGCCAGTTATTGATACTGTATGCGCCATAGCTGAAGTCGGATCATTGACTTCTCCAAGTTCAAATGCACTTGTAAGTCCGTACTTGATTGTGGCGTCTGCAGCAATATTAGTGCTCCAATCAAGATCAACACTGTTAGTAGTGATAGCTGATACATCAAAAGAGGAGGTTAAATAGATAACACCTGATTGTGTGAAATCGTTTAAGTCGCGTGGAAGAAGCTGATAAGTAGTGCTAAATTGAG
>Ga0302119_10000603_pt1 | contig 16207 bp, 4 predicted proteins | sample AG5_Tmax_MG_FD_203114 | JGI IMG/M metagenome (GOLD analysis project Ga0302119, IMG submission 203114) | Marine microbial communities from Western Arctic Ocean, Canada - AG5_Tmax | ecosystem: Environmental > Aquatic > Marine > Oceanic | place: Canada: Western Arctic Ocean | collected 2017-10-01 | reverse complement strand
ATTCGGTTTGGGGCTTTGTTGTGGTTTGTGGGATTTGCTCTGCTTCGAGGTTGAGGAAAGCCGCGAGCAGGTCGAGACCATCTGGACTTCCCACAGATTCCAGGTGAAATTGCACACCGTGGATCGGTAGGGTTCTGTGGCGCACCCCCATGATGAGCGTTCTTGATTCATCCCAGGCATTCGGTATGAGCAGGGGGGTTGTTGAATGAGGCTCGAGTATCAGGCTGTTGTAGCGCATCAAGGTGAGTTCTGATTCGAGCCCTTGGTAGAGGCCGGAGCCGTTGTTGAGGATTGTCGAAGGGACTCCGTGAACGGCTCCGAGGGGTGATTCTGTGAGTTTGTAGCCGGCTGCTAAGCCGAGAGCTTGGTGGCCCAAGCACCAGCCGAGAATCGGTATCGCCTCGTCAACTCCCTCAGGGGTTCCGTTTCTGGTCAGGTCTCCATGTATCGCGCGCGATGCGAGTTCCATCGTGGGCGCTGAGACCTCGGGGCGAGATGGGCCGGGTCCGAGGATGATGTGGGTCGGTTCATGCTCTGCCAGCCAGGCTTCGATCGTCGTCGCCGCATCCGCTCGTTCGGCTGGTCGGCCCTCGACAATCACCACCTCTGCGCCCAAGCGATGCAGGGCTTGGGCGATGTTGTTGCTGAATGAGTCGAGATTGTCGACGAGTAGTACTCTCGGGCAATCTCGTTCTACCGCTTGAGTACCTATTTCCGGATTCGCGCTCGGTCTGACTTGACCCAATACTCCCTCGACTTGTGGCACAGGCAGGATTCCGACCTCGCGCTCGGGCAATTCCGAGGCGCTGAATCCGGTTCGGAAACCCCAGGTGGCTTCGGTAATCGCCGCAGCCTTCCAGCGAGCTTCTTCGACTTCGGCGGCGGGAATTGAATCAATCACCACTCCGCCGCCGGCCTGCACCACTCCGTACCATTCATTCGGGCCACTGTGGGCCTCCAAGGTGCGAATCAGAATGTTCCAATCGGCCTCTCCAGCGCCCGAATTCAGGTGCCCGATCGAGCCAGTCCAAGCCCCACGAGGCGCTCCTTCCAATTCGTCTATCGCAGTCATTGTCACCGTCTTCGGACAGCCGATTATCGAACCGCCGGGAAACAGTGCTGCGAGTGCAGCACCTGCATCGGCTTCTGCCGCCAGCCTGCCCTGAACACCCGAAACCAGATGCTGTACATTGGCCAGCGCTTCGACGCGCCAATCCGCCCAATGGACACTGTCACTCTCACATACTCGGCTGAGGTCGTGGCGCTCAAGATCGACGAGCATCAGATGTTCTGCGATTTCTTTGGCCGACGAGGCCATCTCGACGCGCAAGGCGAGATCCTCTTCCTCAGTCGCTCCCCGCGCGCGCGTTCCTTTGATCGGCCTCGTCGAAACCACACCATCCCTCAGGCGCAGAAGACGCTCGGGGGAGGCGGAGGCGACTGCCCAACCGTGGTCTGCGAGGTGCAGCCAGGAGGCGTATGGAGCGGGGTTGCTACGCGTCATTCGCAGGAAAGCCGACCATGGGTCGTCGCTCATCGGCCCTTGCCATCGGCGCCCGTAATTGAGTTGGTAGAGATGTCCGCCGCGGATCGATTCGCGGATTCTCTCGACCGCTCTCGCGTGCTCGGAATCGCTCTCACTCTCCGGCACAGTCGCTCGCGTCACCGGGGCTATCTGGACCTCCTGAGCCTCCTGAAATGCTGTTGCTGGTGAGTGTTCTGCTGCGGCCAGCCAAGGGTGGCCGTCGAGGGCGATGAGGTGGAGTTTGTCACTCTCGCGCTCGTGAACCCACCATGCATCACAGCGCCAGAGGACTCCGAGGAGCTGGCCGGGTTCAGGGTTGTTGGTGAGGCGGATGTCACTCGCCCATCTCCCCATGTCGTAGCCGAGTAAGCCTGCGAATCCGCCTGGTGTTATGGGTGAAATGGCGAGGGCGTCTACGGATTGCGATGAGTCTGTAGTTGAATTGGGTGAAGCGGTAGCGACTTCGAATTCTCGAGTGATTTCAAGTGCCTGGGCGAGGCTTGCTGGTCGATGTTCGTCGAAGGTTCTCCAGCGCTCGTCGTGCCATTCCTGAATGACCATGACGAGTGGTTCGGGCGCTCCGAGGCCGACTTCTCCTGCGAGGGGCGAGCCGCTCTGTGGCGAGCCACGTTGTGGCGCTGCTGTCGGATTGTAGTGCGGCTCGAAGAAGAGGATTCGAATGCTGTCGAGGCAAGGCAGCATCGAGGATTGCGCGAGATCCGTGATCGGTCCCGCTGAATGCAGAAGCAACTCGTCACTCGCGGTTTCGCCTCGAGACCGGTTCAGCATGGCGATGAGCGGCTCGGAATGGTCGGTCTCGAAAGTGAGCCGCTCGATTCCGCTTCTGCGCTGCACGTCCACTACTCCCTGTTCTATTGTCATCTACTTCCAATCATCGGCCGACTGCCAAGCACTGCTCAGTCGGGCCAGCCACGAGGCTGTTGCGGCTTGATGAAGTCTACCACGAGGCTTGCCGATGCGTCGGCCATCGATGGTAGCCAGCGCCTGCACACCCATGCCGCTGCCTAAGACGACCATCTCGGCCGCCCTTACCACCATCGGAATCGTCAGTCGGGCCTGCCTCACGGGAATTCCCGCCGCCTCGATGCCAGTGCGAATCTGTTCGAGGGTGACCGAATCCAGAGCACCTTCGCTCGGCCGAGGGTGGTAAGCGACGCCGTCCGCGTCGAGCAACATCGGCATGCAGCGGTCGCCGTCGACCAGACAATCATCCTCCACTAGGAGCGAGATGTCCGCGCCATGCACGCGAGCCGCCTCGCGCGCCTCGAAGTACGGCTGCCAATCGCCGTGCTTGGTCCCTCGAATCTCGGCATCCCAGATGGGTGCTGCGAGGGTGATCGCCGAGAGTTCCGCCGGATAGGTCACATTGACTCGCGGGGTCAGGCTGACTTGGCCGCCAGCAGAGATTCCGACCTTGATCAGATGAGGCGCCTGATCATCACCGACGATAGCCTCGCCAGGAAGATCCAAGTCTGCTAACGCCTCGAAAATGAGCCCCTCGAAGTCGCTCGGCAGGCTGATACCGAGGCGCTCAGCATGTCGCCGCAGCCGAGCGAAGTGCAAGTCTGCGGCCAATAGCCTCGCAGCGCCATCCCATGCGACCGTGGTGAAGACCTCTGAGCGTGGGTCGCGGTCCGCCATGACTCGCCATCAGGGCCGCCCGCTTCAATCCGCTCACACGCATCTCAGAGCATGTCGTCGAGGAATGAAGTGTCGACATCTTCGTCTTCGACCGAGAGATCGTCGGCCAGATCATCGAGAGCTTCCAGATCGAGTTCATCTGCAAAGTCATCCAGATCATCGATGTCGACCTCTTCCTCGGGACTACCCAACAATTCGTCCACGACTTCCGAGTCAGCACTCGGCGCTGGTCCGATATCCTCCTCGGCGACGATTCCAGCAGAAGCCGCCGTCGCCGAGTAAGATTCGTCTGCTCCCTGACCTGCATCCTTGTCAGCAGACCCGTCACGTCGCGCCGAAGCGACTAGTCCAGAACCTTGTTCGGAGCCCACTCCAAGGCCTTCGCCGATACCCATATCGAAGTCGTCAGTGAAATCATCGTCGTCCGAAAGGCCGGCCGCCTCGCGCTCCTTCTGCTCCTCCAATTCGACTTCGAAGGCGCCCATCTCCCATGGAGCGGGCGCGGAATCCTCGCGCGGCTTGATGAACAGAATCGCCCCGACCAGCAGCATCGCAACCGAAAGCAGCGCGACGATCATGTTCATCTCGCCAGACAGAATCCTGTCAACCCATGAATCACCAGCCGGATCATCACCCGGCTGTTTGGTCCCGAACGAGGACTCCGACCACGGCGGAACCTCGACGGGATCTGCATGGAATGTGTGCACGTCACCGTTGAAAGTGACGATTTCAATCCAATAAGTCTCCTCGCGCGCGAGCGCGGCATCGTCGAAATCATTGATGATCAGAATCGTGTCGCGCATTCCCTCTTTGAACAGCGTAGCATTCCTCGTATCGATGAATGCTTCAAGGCTCACGTAGGCGTGATATGTGCTGTACATCGGGTCGTCGCTCGCGTCCCAATTCACTTCAATCAGCGATCCAGCGGCGTTCCAGCTCGCACGAATACCACTCACATCAGGACACTCAGGGCAGGGATCGGCGGAGAGTTCGTCGGCGAGTTCTATCCAAGAGGTGGCGAGGTTGTTCACCCAGAAATTTCCAGAAGAATCGACGGCGACGACGGCGACGTAGATACGGCGGTTCGGAACCAAGTGGAGATCGCCTTGATCGAAGTCCAGAATCGGGTCTGTTCGAGCTGAGAATGTGGTCAGCAAGACTGGTAGATGCTGCTCTCTGTCAATCACCATCGATGGTTTCAGATTCTCGATGTTCTCAAGCAGAATCGGCGTGTCAATCACAGCATAAATCCTGTATTCAGCGATGTCTGAAGCGCTGCTCGGCTGGAATTCCACGAACATCGCATCTCCCGAATCACCTCCTCGGTCACTCAGTACCGGAGCCTCCAGCCTGTCCGGAGGCGAGATGTCTCCGCGGTTGTCGATGGGCGTGACGATGACCATGTGATCGTTGAGCCCTTCGAGGTGGACGTTGCCGCGCAGGTCGTGGATCGTGACGGTGACGTAGAGTGGGATCATCGGCTCGATGGTCTCTGAGTTGAGAGTCGCGAGCGAATCGCCGTAGAGAGCCTTGGTGATGGTAAGTTCGAGTTGGAAGTCCGCGCCGAACTGGCGCTGGTCGACCGTGATGAGGCCGCAATCAGAAGGAATCACCTTGCAACTGTCCCAGAGGTCTGAGATGTCATCCAGCGGATATTCTGAGATCCAGATGGTGTAGAAATCGAAGTCCTCTGCGGCGGAGCGATTCCAGCGGATGTCGATGGCTCCACCGTCGTCCTCCGGATGGTCCCAAGCGTCCAGTCCGGTGACTCTGTCGGGTGCTGCCCCAGCACCCACGACGTTGGATATCGGGGTTGCCTCGACGATGAAGACATTGTCGACATCGCCGTTACCCCAATCGTCGAAGGCGACGACTCCGACCCAGTAGACGACGTCGTCGACAAGGCCACTTTCACCGAGTGAATCGATGATGACCTCGGTGATAGAACAGTCATTGATGTAGGCTGAGACCGGCCATCCATCGACTGTGGAAGGTGCTTGCCAGCCAGAGGCTGGAAGAGTGTAAACCGCGTAATAGGTGCAGTCCTCCTCGGTATTCGCTTCCCAATTGACTTGTAGGCGGCCGCCCTCATCGTCGAGAACATCGGCCGCGGTCGTACCCGTGATCGGCGCTGGTGGGATGCCATCGTCGAGACCACCAGCAGTCACGACTGGCCCGATGATGGTCGCATTATCGGGGTCGGATTGTCCAGCCTCATCGACGCAGACGGCGGCGAACCAGTAAGGTACGCCACCCTGGAGTTGCAGCGCGGTCGTGTTACCGGTGCTCCAATGGTACTCGAGTGGATTGGTCAATCCGATAGCGCTGGTGATCTCCTGCTGCACGGCCCAGAGCCGAGTTCTGTCAGGGTCGAGTTCAGTGCAGGCGGACCATTCCATGATGACGGTACCAGAGGCTCCACCTGCGACGGGCTCGGCGCTCATCCACGCGGGTGGTGCTGGCACTTCATCGGTCGGTGTGACATTGAGTGGGTAGGTCATCGGAACGCCGATGGTGCCATCGGCATATTCGATGGCGATGGCGGCTCGATACATGCGATCGTTCTGCAGAGTTTCGGTGATACCGTCATGATCGGCCTGTGTGACTGTCGCGTTGGTGTGCGACCAGTAGGTCGATTGAATGTAGGTGGAGAAGAAATGGACGTCGTTCTCAGTCGGCTCCCAGAGTGGGTCGTCGGTCGAATCCCAGACGTAGAGTCGGTAGGCGAACCATGCGGCATCTTCGGCAGGCAGCCATGAGGCTTCGATGACGCCACCACCATCATTGGGTCGATCCTCGAGCCCGACTATCACCGTCGGAACCTCGACGCGCTGCCAATCATAGGTTACACGAACCTTGATGGCGCCGTCAGCAGGGCTCTGTAATTGAACGTGCAGCGTCGCTGAGGTCGAGCCTGGACCAATCGCGGAAATCGCTGATTGGAAGGCCATTTCGATACCGCCGTTGGCAGCGGCGAGATCCCATGTTCCGCTGTAATTCAGATTGCTCGACCTCGCCCAGACCCAAGCCCCACCCTGCGGCGCGGTCAGAGTCATGGCGCCGGTGTGCATCGGTAACCTGCCCGGCGCGGCGACGTCGGAGACCTCCGGAATCTGAATCGGATCATCCGGCGTCACGAGCACTGTAGCCATCCCCGGATGAGTCGTATCGGTGATGTCCCAGGTGCGGCCGCCGTAGAGCACGGTCAATGGATCGGCGCGACGCTGATGCTCGCGCGGCTTCTCCTGCAGGCTGATGACTGGGTCATAGACATGCAAGCCATCATCGCCGACGACGTACAGGCCGCTCGAATCGAGGTAGCCGCCTTTGAGTCCAGTGACGTCCTTCGAGGTCACCGAAGAGTGCAGTCCATCGACCTCGACCACGTCGATGCCGCGCGGACTCATCACCACTACGTAGTTGCCATCACTATGCATCTCAAATGGCGGCCAAGAGAGCAGAGAATGCAGACCTACGCCGGTTTCCATTTTCATCATCGTGCCATTCCAATGGACGAGAGGAGCTGTGTCAGTCGCGATGTGGACACCCCAATCATCGCTCGCGACAGATCGGACATCATTGCTCGGAATCATGTCGATATTGTAGCTTCCATTCACCATATCCGTCGCGATATCCCAAGCCACGGCACCGGGCCGAGTCGGACCCCACCCATTGTGTGAGATGAATAAGGCCGCGTCGTGATAGAGAGTTGTATTGCTGCCATCCTGATTCTGCACGACGCGCGAAGTCGGTCCTGCGTAGGTGATTCCTGATACTGTGTTGCCCATCAGACCCTGATTGTATCCGAGGGTCGTGATGACCGTCAGGTTGGTCTGATGCAGGACCGTCAATCCCGCTGCGCCACCGGCCAGCACTTTGCCCTCGCCTTGGATCGTATCGTCGATGACGAAGAGGTGCTCGATTATCGGTGAGGGCAGACCATCGATCGTCGTGATCGGATCGTCCCAGTCGTCTCTCGTCGTGTTCCACATGCCTATTCCGCCGTGTGTGGCGATGAGGATGTGATCGCCATATTCGATGAAGTCACGCACGAGATTGCTCGGCAGCCCAGCTAGGAGGCTGCCGTGACCCCAATGATTGGTGCCGGTGTTGTAGATCTGGAAGCCGGCAGCAGAACCTTGATTGCCCATCAGACCGATGTACATCGAGCCATTCTCGAGGATCATGCCGTCCATCTGTGTATGCAGCGCCGGCGGTGTCGAGGTGATGCGGCGCTGTTGCAGGTCGATGGCTTTCAAGCCGCGTCCAGCAGTCGTCACCCAGAGGGTTTCATCATCGAGCAGCATCTCATTGACGATATCCTGCTGGAAATTGTAGCCATACTCCCAACGAACCGAGCCGTTGGAGAGTATCTCGCCCTGCAGGACCGATGAACCGTAGTAGGAATTGACGCCAAGGCTGCTGCTGACCCAGACGTGAGTTTCGTTCGAGATTATCTCGGCGACACGCCCGCTCGAAAGGCCTGCCAGCTCGTCGAAGCCGCTGGCGATCAAACCTGAATTATCGAGTCGGTCGACTCGGTTCATGCCAGTCGTCTGGCCCGAGCGACCGATCGCATAGACCATCTGACCTGAATTGGATGGAGCGCGCTCGATCGAGCATCCATCCATGCCGGGATCGAGGACCTGGCCGTTGGCCGTCGCAGTTCCTGAAGTGACGAGACGTGAGATTCCGCCCTCGTTGTCATATTGGTGACCGGCGAGCAGGACATTGTTCTCGTGATGCATTCCGCCGGGGAAGATGCGGTCCATCGAGATTCCATCCGTCGAGGTCAGGGTCGAGAGATAACTGTCGGTGTTGTAATTGTAACGATCGAAGCCGACCCCTTCGGTGTCGAAGCCGATGTACATGATGCGATTCGCTTCGTCGCAGGCGAGCGCACGGGGATCATTATTGGACAGTCCAGTGCTGCCTGAGGTCATCGAACTGATCCATTCATTGGTCAGCGAATCCTGATCGTGATCGGCCAGATCATATCGCGCGATGCCACCTTGGTTACCCCACCAGAAGCGCGCGCCGATGGCGAAGTGGACGATGTCATCACAGAGTTTTATGTCAGCAGCATAACCATCGGGAATGTCTCCGGTGCCTAAATCCCAAGAAGACCAGACATCCGATGAGCCATTCATACGCAGAATCTGGGCGTTTGAATTGAAACCGCTCGACTCCATGGTGCCGAGCCAGAGATCGGAATTGATGACAGCCATCGAGTAGAATTCCTCCTCGGAACTAGATGGCAAGCCATCTCCAGGCATCCATGTATCGAGCCAAGTCGAATTGACGGGGTCCCAGCGAAGAATGCCGTTCATGCTGGCGAAGAGGTACTCGCCTTGGAACTCCGCCATGCCACGGATGGGTCCTTCGATATCGGTCCATTCGTTGAGAAGTTGCATCGAATCGGCATTGAATCGTCGCAGGATGTAATCACCATAGGCGATCCATAATTCACAGGATGAGGCATTGAGTGGGAAACAATCGCCGAGGAATCTGGCGTTGACGCGGCGAACATTACCGATGGTCGCGAGGTCGTCCTCCCACGCCTCGCTGCTCATGTTCCAGCGAACGATCGTGCCATCACCATTGTTCCAGTATTGGGTCGGTCGGACGCCGATCCACAACTGATCCCCTATCACACCGATTCCGTGGACGACGCCGCTCCAGCCGGCTTGAGCACCAGCGTCGAGAGTGGTCATGCTCGAATTCGTCGTCAGATTGATTCGGAAGATCTGAGCGCTCGACGCCCACCACGAATTGCTCCGTTGCAGCGAATAATGCAAGACATTGTCGTGAATCTCAATCTCGGCGGGCGGTGTGTTCGAGAGCGTCGGCCCGGCCGCGTTCGCCCCCCGACTCCACTCGATGAGAATCTCATCATTGACGACGTCGATGAGCGTCAGGCCGAAGTCACCCCCAGCCCACATGGTACCCGAATCAAGGCCGGGAACGAGAACCGTGACGTCGTCGTCGTCGATGTAGCCTTGAGTTCCGTCCCACGTCGTCAACCACTCATTGTTCATCAGATCATAGCGCGCGATGCCCGTGTTCTCAAAGCCCAGATAGAGGATATCGCCGATCTTGACCGTTCGTGAGCGTTGGGTATCATCACCTGCAGTCCAAGTCTCGATGACGGTGAAATTGTCCATGTTGATTATCGCGGCTCCCTCGTTCGTGCCAGCGTAGAGCCGGTCTGTATCGAGCATGTCGACGGCATAGACGAACCTGCTCGGCATGCCATCGGAAGTACTGACGCAATCTTGGAATTGATACTGCCAATTCCACATGCAAGCACCTCGATTGGTTCCCGCGTACATGCCATCCGCATCACTCGTGACATCGTAGAAGACCGTCGGGCGATTCCACCAGCCTCCGCTGCTGGTCATGGTGTGCCAGGCGCTGCCATCGTAGCGCGAGAAGGCTCCTTGAGTGCCGACGAGCAAGCCGCCGTAATCGTCCATCTGCAAAGAATGGACATCGTCGTCAGGCAACGTGCTGGAATCCTGATTCCAGTGCTCGGTGATATCTCCAGTCATCCGGTCGATGACGAGGATGCCGAAGTCGAAGAGACCTATGTAGACGACGTCATCATCGACGGCAATTGGGGTCGAGTCGAGGTTGTCGGCACCGAGCGACTGCCATGAGCCGATTATCGCTGAGGTGGAGAGTTCAACGCGCATCACGCCAGCGTCGGGCGTGGCGATGTAGGCTATACCGTAACGGGTGGCGATGTCGGTGACGTAATCCGAGTCGAGACCATCTGAAGTGGTCAAGGTGTCGACGAGTGTCAGCGCATTAGTGTCGATGATCGAGATGCCAGATTCAGTGTGGCCAACGACGAGGAAATCGGTATTGGGGTCGAAGGCGAGGGCTGAGACGTGGGTTGAACTGAGGCCTGAGACCGTGCCTTCGTAAGCGGCGTCGTAGTTGCGCAGTCGGATGACGCCGGCATTGGTCGTGCCAATCCAGACATAGCTGTTGGAATCCTGTTCGATAGCGATGATCTGGCCGACGTTGCTGACGTAATCGCTGATGTCAATCGGCGTCTGCCAAATCTGAGTCGCCTCATCGAAACGATCGATGATCTTGTTTCCAGCGATCCAAATCTCACCTTGTTCACCATCATCGATGTGAGCCGTGACCTGCATCGAGTCTGCGGTCGGGCTGCTGACCAGAGTCAGCGAATCATCGGTATTCTCGCCTTGCAGTCTCGCCAGCGTGCCCGAGCCATCACTGACCAGAGCAGTCCCTGTTGTCGGGCCCCGAGGGGCTTGTGCTGGCCAGGAGATGATCGACTCGCCATTACCTAACAAGCCCATATCGTCCAATTGTCTCTGAGAGCGGAAGATCAGCGAATCGGTATCATAGGCGTGGACAGTGGTTCCTGCGAGGATGTGCAGCCAACCCTCGGTCACAGCCAAACCATGAATCTGATTCGAGGCCAGCCAATTGCCGGTCGACCAAGTCGCCAACCACGATTGAGAGACCAGGTCGCGACGATTGATGCCTGCATCATAAGTCGCGATCATCAGATTGTTTCCGACCACTGCGAGGTCGGTGATGAGGTCGGAGGCGAGGTAATTCTGAGTGTTCCAGACGATGTTGCTGTCGACCACGACGCTGACCCCACTCGAGGAGCTCGTGGTGGTGAAATCGAGGAGATGAACGCCACTCGACTCGGTCGCAAGATAGACCCTGTCGCCGACGATCAGGATGTCCGAAGGAAGCTCCTGATTCTGCGCCAGACAGTAATCATAATCGGTCCACGCCGAGGCATCGATTGCTCGGTGGTGGATGGTGCATGATCCTGCTGCCCAAGTCGTGCCGTAGGCGTCGACGGCAATCGCGTGAATCGTGGAATCATCCGAACCGTCTCCTGTCAGCAGATCCGGCAAGGCGGCGGAGTCAGAGAGTCGGCGGACGAGGACCGAGCCGTCCTCAGTGCCGATGAGCAGTCGGTCTTGGTCCACATCGATGGCCAGCGAGCGCCCTTGCAGATTATTCTCGATATCGATGATTGGCTTGACGGCGCGATCATCGAGATGCAGTAAATCGTCATCGAGCAGGACGTACAGTCTGCCATCGAAGGGATTGACAGCGCTGTCGTGGAGGGCCACATCCAGCGCTGAAAACGAAATCTTAGGGTCGGCCGGCCGCAGAGCCTCAATCACCATGTCGGTGAGAGTCACGCCGGCCGGCAATTCCCATGAAGCATCGGAAATCGAATTGGGACGAAGATAAGTGTCGAGAGTCCCATTCTGAACGGTCGGCGGATTGTTCTCCATCACGTCCTGCCGACCGAGGTCGCCATATCCTCTCCAGTCGAGGATCGGCGTCTGAGTATCGAGGAGGGTCAACTGCGGTTCAGTAGCCCAATAGCCATCTGAACCGTTGACAGCGATCTGGAAAGTGAGATTCGAGATCTCGGCTCCCGGAGCGAAATCGAGGTAGAGATCACTGTAAGCATAGGTTCCGTTAGCCAGATCGGCTCCCGTCGCAATCATGTCGACCCAGCCTGTATCGTTGCTGCCCTTCCCACCCCAAACGGTCTGGGGAGCATTTCGAGCTCCATCCTCAGGAGCCGACAATTCAGGACTGAAAGCAGCAGACCACGGCAAGGCCACCATCAACAGCGTGAGGAGCAGAGCAAGTCTTTGCTCAGCCGTCCTTTCTGCAGGAAACAATGCGGGCACGAACCTTTGGCCTGCTTGTTCCCATTATGAAAGGAATGGGTGGATGATTTGGTCTTGCTTCTCCCTCTCGTAGAGGGAGTGTTGAAAGAAATAATCGCATTTCAAGGGGCTGATAACCATCCCAATCGCAGTAGGATAGCATCAAAGGGGAAGGTGTGGCCCGACCAACCTCGGAGGGATATGCCTTGGTTGAGGACCGTCTACGAAAGGATGCGCTGGATTACCATTCGGCCGCGCCAGCCGGCAAGATCAGCGTCGTTCCCACGAAACGTCATGGCACCGCCCGAGACCTCTCGTTGGCGTACTCGCCCGGTGTTGCCTATCCCTGCGAGGAGATCGCGAAGAATCCGGAAGATGCTTATCTCTACACCTCGAAGGGGAATCTCGTCGCTGTGATCAGCAACGGCACCGCCGTGCTGGGTCTGGGTGATATCGGGGCTCTTGCCAGCAAGCCGGTGATGGAGGGCAAGAGCCTGCTGTTCAAGGCCTTCGCCGATATCGATGTTTTCGACATCGAGGTCGACAGGACCGATGTCGATGAATTCGTCGAGGCTGTGAAGGCGATTGCTCCTACATTTGGAGGGATCAATCTCGAGGATATCAAGGCGCCTGAGTGCTTCGAGATTGAGCGTCGGTTAGTGGCTGAGTTGGACATTCCGGTGATGCACGATGATCAACATGGAACTGCGATAATCTCTGGTGCGGCGCTGCTGAATGCCTTGGAGGTGGTCGAGAAGGAGATTTCTGAGGTCAAAGTGGTGATTTCGGGAGCCGGTGCTTCGGCAATCTCCTGTGCTACTCATTATCTGCGGCTTGGGGTTTCTGCGAAGAATCTCCTGATGTGCGATTCGAAGGGGATTCTGACGAAGGCGCGCGAGAAGGCAGGCGAGTTGAATCCGTACAAGGCTGCATTCGCGCGCGATGTTGCTGATGGCGGTCTGGCTGAGGCGCTGGATGGAGCTGATGTCTTCCTCGGACTCTCCCGAGGCGGGGTGGTTTCTGGTGAGATGGTCGCCTCGATGGCGGCGCGCCCACTGATATTCGCGTTGGCGAACCCCGATCCTGAGATTCTTCCCGAAGAGGTGCTCGAGGTGCGCGATGATGCGATCATCGCGACTGGGCGCTCCGATTACCCGAACCAGATCAACAATGTTCTGGGTTTCCCATACATCTTCCGAGGGGCTCTCGATGTTCGCGCCACAGAGATCACAGAGGGCATGAAGATGGCCGCGACCCATGCGATTGCCGAGTTGACCAAGGAGCCTGTTCCTGATGATGTCGCGGCCGCCTACGGTGGGGAGCAGATGCAGTTCGGAGCGGAATATCTGATTCCCAAGCCATTCGACGCGAGAGTGCTGATCTGGGAGGCGAGCGCTGTGGCGGAGGCCGCGGTTGCCGAGGGGGTCGCGCGAGTCGCAGCAGAGGATTTCGATGTCGAGAAGTACCGTGAGGAGTTGGAGGCCCGACTAGGGTTGACCCGCTCGATAATGCGCAATGTGATCAATCACGCAAAGCGTGACCGAAAGAGCATCGTCTTCTCCGAAGGAGAGGAACCGACAATCATCAAAGCAGCCGCGCAGTGCATCGCTGAGGGCATCTGCGACCCGATCCTGCTCGGGCATCCTGAGCGGATTCAAGCGGTCAAGGAAGAACTCGGACTTCACTTCGAATGCGAGACCATCGATGTGCGCTACGACCCGCGCAGGCGTGGCGCTTATGCAGACGAATTCCACGCGCTTCGCGGACGCAAAGGTGTGACTCGAAGAGATGCGATCAACCTGCTGAAATCGCCCAATTACTTCGGACCGATGATGGTTCACGTCGGCGACGCGGACGGTTATCTCGGCGGCATCTCCCACCACTATCCAGACATCGTCAAACCCTGCCTGCAAACGATTGGACCTGACCCGAACGCCCACAGAATCGTAGGGATGTACATGATGACGGTGAATGGCGAATTGATGTTCATCGCCGATGCGACGATCAACATCTATCCCGACCCCCGCACCCTCGCTGAAATCGCGGTCCAGACCGCTCGCGTCGCGCGTCGCTTCGGCGTCAAACCAAAAGTAGCGATGCTTTCATTCTCCAATTTCGGTACCTCGAGCGAATTGCGAACCGACCGCATCGAGGAAGCGGTCGCGATGGCTCGTGAATTGGATTCGACACTCGTGATCGATGGGCCGATGCAAGCTGATACCGCACTGGTTCAGGAGATTCAGAAGGATTTCCCATTCATGAGCTTCGAGGGGGCGGCCAATGTCCTCGTCTGCCCCAACCTCGCCTCGGCCAACATCGCCTACAAACTGCTGCAGAGAATCGCCGGCGCAGAGATGACGGGGCCCATCCTCGAGGGCCTGGCCAAGCCAGCCCACGTTCTGCAGAGAGGCGATTCGGTTCGCCAGGTCGTTCACATGGCTGCGATCACAGCAGTCGATGCCCAGCGACATGCCCATGAACGACTCTGAATCATAGGGTACCCTTGCGATTACCCCAAATTTTGTTAATGCCGGTTAAATCTTTATTACCCCCTTTTTCACGCTCAAAGCCTATGAACCAGACGAAGTTTTCTACTTCTCTAATTGCTTTACTAATGATTGCCGGAATTTTTGCCGGATGTCTCGGCGGAGAAACCATTGATGACACAGCCCGAACTGACATTGATGATTTATCTGCATCAACTACTGAAAATCAGACTACTATGAATACAGACATGGATTCAATAGAACTTGATGTCACAGCACTTTCTAATTCTCTAGGAAGTCTTTCTTCAGATTTAACGAGCCTTGGTAATGATCTCACAGCAAAAGAAACAGCACTTCTCAGTGCTATTTCAACCGCTGAAGAAAGCATTGCTAGCCTAGAGACTCACAATTCCGCTCTAATGACTACTCTTTCTGGAATGAACGACTCTAACTCAGCAGAGGCACAATCGCTCCAGGCTCAAATTACTACTAATGCAGCAAACATCGCAACTCTATCTACAGACCTTCAAACACTTACCGATGAATTAGCTGCAGTTCAATCATCTATAGTAGCACTATCTAGTACTGTGACCAGCCTCGAATCTACACTAACTTCTGTGGAGTCAATGGCCACTCAAAATGCTGCAGATGTAGACGAACTTGAAACTACAAGTGCAACTAACGCTGCTGCCATTGCTGATTTGGTAGACCAACTAGCAATTCTTACAGAAGATATTGATGTATTGTATGAAGTCCTTGAGGATTTGGGTAATCAGAATGATGCGCTATACAATGACCTAACGTATACAGCAGAGTATGATTGGGATGGTGATGGAATAGTAGATTATTCATATTCTCTTAGCGTGATGAGTTGTATGGAAATTTCTTTTGAGGATCTTTCCTACATTGATTTCGGTGAAGCCGAAATGCTTTCAATAGATTTTAGATATGTTGATTTGTCTTTCACCAATTTATCCGGCGTATATGCTGAACCTATTCCATGTTCAGGTACTCATGACGGTTACAATGGAACTCTATGGGACAAAACTATGTTCTTGCATTCAGATCTTTCTTATGCGGAAGTAGTAGATTCATATTTCCCTGCTTCTGTTTGGGCATTTTCAATACTTGACTATGCTAATTTCACTAACTCCTACTTCGGTCCTCTTGATGAAGAACATGAGAATGAAATAAACTTTGAAGAGGGATGGATGGGTAATGGTACCTATCTTGAAGGAAATAGTGCAATAGGTGCATTATTTGATGGAACAGACATGTCCTATATCGTGGCCTATCAAAATAATTTCTCAATGTCATCATTTGTAATGTCTAATTTGTTCAATTCATCCTTACAGAGTAATGATTTCACCAATGTTGATTTCACTTATGCTGATTTGAGAAATGCATCTGGCTACGATAATGTTTGGGATGGTGTTGATTTCACTTATGCAGATTTGACAAATTCAACTATTGACTTCAGTGGAGCGACTGGAATCACCTGGTATTACACAACTTGTCCTGATGGGTCTTCCACCGGCTCAAGCGGTTCTTGCTGATTATGACCTCCCCCCTACTCATTAGAGTAGGCTCATAAAGGGCGCTTATGTGATTCTTGGGGCTGCTTTCCTCTTTCATCCGTAATCGCAAGGGTACCCAATGATTTGGGAAGAAACCCGAGACCGTGTCTTGGAGGCTCATTCGAGAACACGCGGTGCGGATGCGAGAACTTCCTCGCTGCAACCTTCCTCGTACTGCTCGAAATTCTCGATGAACATCTGAGCCAGCAAGTTCGCGACATTGTCGTAGCGCTTGGTGTCACTCCAAGTCTTGCGCGGTTGTAGAATCTC
>Ga0302119_10000602_pt1 | contig 16223 bp, 10 predicted proteins | sample AG5_Tmax_MG_FD_203114 | JGI IMG/M metagenome (GOLD analysis project Ga0302119, IMG submission 203114) | Marine microbial communities from Western Arctic Ocean, Canada - AG5_Tmax | ecosystem: Environmental > Aquatic > Marine > Oceanic | place: Canada: Western Arctic Ocean | collected 2017-10-01 | reverse complement strand
TTGAGAATGCGGGCGTTGAACAGTCACGGTATTTTTCACAACTGCCACTTTTACTCACCCGTAGGTGGCTTTTGGTAGGGCTTTTTTGATGGAGTTCAAATCTCCCTCTCGGCGTTCACTCAAAAAAGGCCACTGAAAAACAAATTGGGAACCACATTCTCGCAGGCCATTCGTAAGCCCGTAGGGTCGATGAAACTACACGTTTCACAGACCCAGCCGAGAGGGGAAAAGTCCTAGACTGAGTGAGTGTTTATCGCAATTAAACAGATACCTCGGCGCGCGCACTCTAATTGCTGCCAAAGGCATCGCTGTCGTCCCACTTCATGCCACCTTCTTGCTTGGTTCGCCGAATGATGACGGTGACTACAACAATTGCAATCAGACCTAGGATTCCTACTAGTCCAAAGACTACGGCGGAACTTGAGAAGACCGAGGATGGATTTTCACCGGGGTTGATTCCATTATCCTCGATTACCTGGATGGCCAGACTGTCATCCTCAGTCCACGCACCATAGATATCGGTCGCTCGCAAAGTCATCGCAAAAGTTCCCAGAGGCATGCCACTGCGAGTCTCAAAGACATATGTCCATACTCCATCATTTGCCGTCTCATCGCCATCTTGTCCATCATCATTCATAATCAGCCAGGTGTCTTGCATTCCTGCAGGAGATAGGTCGCCGAGTTTGATGACCGCGGTTGAAATTCCATCAGGGTCGGAAATTGTGGCGGTTATCTTTACTTGATCACCACCGATATTTGGTCGGATTAATGGCGTCTTATCAACTGAAACGAGAACGAATAATGGCCCTTCATTCAAGACTTGTAGTGGCGGGATGACGTCGTCGGGTAGAGTTTCCTGACCAGCGCTCTTATGCACATTCAAGGTCTGCATTTCGGTGACCGTCACCATCGCTCCGTCATCATCCACCATGCTGATTCGCAGGTAATGCTCACCGGGAGACATCTCGTAAGGTATCTCAACCATCCCAATCCAATCGCTTCCGAATTCTTCTTTGCTGAGTTCAACCAGTTCACCACCTTGGTCACGTAAATCGATGGCCACTCTAGAGACACCATTGCCGTCGACTACCAGGGCATTTACAATGATTGCATCACCTCTGACTACTTGAACAGGGGTGAATTCAAACTCGACCAAACGCGGTGCTTGATTGAAAATCGTGATATTGAACGCTTCTGTAACCTCTGCGTTGAATGCGTCGATGACGGTTACATTAATGCTTACTTGGCCGTGAAGATGTCCCATGTAAGTGAATTCACCGGTCCATTCGTCATCGTGAATAGTGCTATCTCCTAACAAGCCGACGTCATTGAGAATCAGTGTCCCCTGGCCCAGTGGACCTAGGTCTGCAGTCACCGAAACGATATTCCAATCGACATCGGCAACATCGACCTCAAGGTAAGCGATTGAACCCCCTTCATTGACCACCAATCCACCACGAAGGCCTGCCCCCTCGATGCTCGGGTCATGATTTTCTGCAGCCGTAACTATGCTGGGTGAAAGCACCCTCTCAAGGGTCTGGGTCTCGTTGAACAATACTGTGTTTCCGGCTGGAGTCTCTACCTCGGCTTGGCGGATGACCTCGGCGATTAAGCCATCGAGGATTCCTTCGTTGATGATTGAACCAGCGGCAGTCCCGGCCTCGGTATCCAAGTATTCCCCAGTCCAATGGGTCACATTGAGAAGATGCCCATCCCGGTTCACCGTCGAGGCAATGGTCGCATTCACCCTGAGAATCATCCCCTCTTGGTGGTCCAGAATCAGTTGGTCACCGGGGGAGAGGGAAAGCGGCGCCAGTCCGGTTTCACGGCTGATATTGGCCTCGCCAAGTCCTTCTTCCGACTCTGGAGCCTCGGGTTCCTGCTCGATTGGCGATTCCTCGGGATATTCCTCGCCCTCATCATTTTCACCTAATCCACTACTGCGCCAGCGCTGGTAAATCGTGCGGTTATCCCAATCCACCTCGGGCACCGTGTAAAACCAGGTTTCGTTGTTCTGAGCACCTACTCCGTCGCCGCCATTCGACCATCCCTGCACTGCGGTGATGTTGAACCAAGTCTCTTGATGAATCACATTGACCGAATAATCGGTATCATTTCCATTGTGCCAAGTGCCACTCTCTTTGATATCGCGGACAATACCGAAGGTTCCTGAAGCCTCACCTTCGATTGTTCCGTCGACGTGCAATTTATCCTGAATGGTCAAACCGTTGAGGCTCTCAGCACGGAAATCTATCACCGTGCCATTGATGGACACCGATCCATTTTCTTCTTCGTCTGCAAAACCAAAGGTGCCGTGTGCCAAAATCTTGTTGTGCTCTTCGACTCGCTGGCCGTCGAGCCAACGTTGAAGGATGATAAGTTCCTCAACCTCTAAGTCGAATCTCTGCTCACCATCGATCATTTTCATATCAGCTGTCGCCTCGATTTGCACCAGCGAGAAAGTCCTAACGCCATCTACATCAATTGTCTCTACCAAAAGCAGGCTGAGGTCACCATCGATCCAAGTGCCATTATTCTCTCCTAGTTCCTCGCTGACATTCAGTTTACCCAAGGCCTCGAGTTTGATGTGCTCAGAGTGACTTCCCCCCGCATAAGTTCGGCTAAACAGAGCGTCATTGACGCTGGCGTTGACTGTGGTTACAGCCTCCTCTTCGACATTTATCAGCATCATATTTCCCGAGCCTGTCGCTTCGAATTCCTGTCGGTCGAGAATTCCGTCGATTGTAGTCTCATTGCGCCAGATTGAGGATAGGATAAGTTCCAAGGTCATCGTATCATTTTCTGAGTTTTCAGTTATATTCAGAGTACCATTGCCCAATTCATTGGCGACCAAGGTGTCGCCTATACGTTGTTGCCAGCCTTGGCCGAGAAAGTACAATTGGTAAGATTGTGGGCCGAATTCGTCTTCATATTCCTGATCAATAACCCAATTGGTTGAAATCGTCACCTCGTGGTCGGCTAGGGGTTGATTCCATACCGTGACGCCAACTTCTCTAGAAGTGATAAAGACGCCATCGTCATAGACCTCAATAGTTACTTGGTCACCAAATGAAAGGATTGAATCCGGGCGCCATACCAGCGAGTTGGCATCGTCGCTGAGATTTTCCAAGTTGCTGGCATTGACGGTTTGGTCGAAGATTATTGAGCCACCACTATCACGATGGACGATGCTCATCGATGCTGAATCAACAAAGTCCTCAGCCGGACTTGAGAAAGTGAATTTCCAAGCATGGTCGTGAGATGATTGGGTAGAATCCAGCCAATAGGCATGAATTTCGACTATTGGAGTGTCACTATCAGCGATGGCGAAGGCCGGCGAGATTCCGGTCAATAACAGGGCACAAAGAACTAGGATTACAGCCCTCGGTCGGTTATTCATGCACTGTTGAGGGGACGCGTAGTATGATAATCCATTGCCTCGGCGTTTCACCGAAACATCCTACCATTGCTGGTCTGAAGTGAAGGCATTGGGGTTGGTAACCTTCTCAGATTCACGGTCCCATATTCTCTCACCAATCTCGCCATAAACATCGGCGAAGGGGTCGACAACAACTTCCTCATCGCGGGTGCGTGACATGTAATCCTTGACCTTCTCGCGCAGTTCTGGCTTGAAACGCCAGTAATGGATTCGCCATTCTCTTCCATCCCAAAGGGTAGTCTCTTCAGATTCAGTGGTCAGGAGTCCATAATCTTGGAACATGTAGAATAAATTGCGGTCGGTGGGCTCAAGTGCATTGTCGATGATGCGATCATAGAAACCGAAAAATCCCAATGCGTGTTCAGCCATTCCAGAGGCAACGTCGAAATCCATCTCTTTGTCGATGTGCTGGCAGATTGCATTGGTCAGTTCATTCAGTGTCATTCCCATTTTTCTCCCCCTCACTGCAACGTATCTTCACGCCACGATGAGTTTTATTTGTATTTCATCCCTTATAGACAATGCGGCGAAAAGGTGTCTCTTTCGGTCTCGGCACGAGCAAATGTCTTTTCAACCCAACTGATTGCGAAGGTCGATGAAGGAAGGAGAGTGGCCGCCAACCTTTCTTGGTCTCGCCGAGTCTGAGGGTGTACCAGATGTGGTAATCCTGCAAATTCCCTATGAATTGACCTCGTCTTATGGTCAAGGCAGCGAGCACGGACCGGCCGCAACAGTGGCAGCCAGCGCTCAAGTGGAATTGTATGACCCGCTACTCCCCGAAGACCTTCCTTGTGGTTTTACCCTCAAAACCTCGGTACCATGGGATGGGAAAGGGGATTCCCTCAAACAACAACTCTCTGGAATAACCGATTATTTAGCATCAAACTTGGAAAATGGTGCCTTCCCACTCGCCTTGGGAGGTGAGCATGGGATGTTGCCAGCACTTCTTACTGCGGTAGCGCAACACCCCGAACTCAAGGGCGACTTATCCGGACTTACCTTGGTGCAAATCGATGCCCATGCTGACCTGCGCAACGAACTCGATGGTGATGAAGACAGTCATGCCTGTGCAGCTCGGCGTGCCCTCGACCTTGGTGTGGGCCGTCTGCTACAGATGGGAATCCGAGCAATCAGCCGCGAAGAAATTGAATTCATAGAGAACGATGCACGGGTGACAACGTGGTTGGCTCGCGAAGTAATGAGCATCTGTGATGGCGAGGTGGCGTGGAAAAATTGGCTCGAATCCCTACGACAGATAGAGGGTCCGATATGGCTTACCATCGATGTCGATGGTCTTGACCCGGCGTATGTTCCGACAACCGGAACGCCGGTGCCCGGCGGGCTGGCATACTGGCAGGTGGTCGAGACCATCGAGACAATCGGCGAGTCAAGTGGAGTAAATTGGCTCGGTGCCGATATCAATGAAATAGTTCCCGACGAAAATAATCACATCTCGGAATTCACCGCAGCGATGTTGGCGACCAAGGTGGTAGCCGCCCACCTTGCGAGCAAATTAGATATCGAGCGGAACCACAGTAAGGAGGTCCGGATATGAGCGCGGGAAACATCCCTAGAGGTCGACATGTGTTGGTCGATTTAACCGGCTATGTCGCCCCCGTAGATGATGAAGGAGAATGGATACTGAAACTGATGCGAGATGCGGTTGCGGCCAGTCCGGCGCGTGAAGTGCATTCTCACGTTGAGACATTTGATGGCTCTATCAGCCCACATGGCTATGCTGCGGTGGTCCTCATCGACGAGAGCCACGTAACTGCCCATTGCTACTCTGAAGAAGGGCTTCTCGCAATCGATTCGTTCTCATGTGGACAGTGCGAACCGCAGATGATTATCGACCATCTCCTCGGCAATCTGTTTGATGCAATTCCGACTCTGGAAATCTGCAATAGTGAAGAAGTCTCACGTTTCAATACTCAAAGCAGTACTGATGGCGAAGGCGCTCCCGAAGGTGTAAGGCAACTTCTGGAGAAACATTATCGCCATTTCAACGCCGGAGTTTTGCACGACACCGCGGTATCCCTATCCGAGTTCCTCGATGCCGATGGTCGGTTGTTAATCACCTTGGCCGGAGCGATGAGTACTGCCGAAATCGGTCGCTGTCTAGCACCGATGATTCGCGCCGGCAAGGTCGCAGCGATCTGCACCACCGGCGCCAACCTTGAGGAGGATGTGTTCAACCTAGTCGCCCATGACCACTATGTGCGAATTCCTGATTGGCGTACCTTGAGCGCCGAGGACGATGCAGCACTTCAGGAAGAAGGCTACAACCGAGTCACCGATACCGCAATTCCCGAAGAGCAGGCAATTAGGAAACTTGAGGTGCCGATTCTAGCATCTTGGAAGGCGGCAGAAGAGAGTGGAGAAAGCAAGTTCCCACACCAATTCCTATACGATATCCTGCTCTCTGGTGAATTGGTGGATTCCTATCAAGCACAGGCGAGTGATTCATGGCTGTTAGCCGCGGCCAAAGCCAATCTCCCAATCTTTACCCCTGGCTGGGAAGACAGCACACTCGGTAACATCTTCGCCGCCCGAATCATCGATGGCTCACTATCTAGCACTGGAACGGTGAAGGGTGGAATCGAAGCAATGTTGGATTTGGCGCAGTGGTACTGTGACGATGAACGACCGGCGGGTATTCTTCAAGTCGGTGGTGGAATCGCCGGCGACTTCCCTATCTGCGTGGTACCAATGTTGCGTCAAGATCTCGGGCAGGATACCGAGATGTGGTCGTGGTTCGCCCAAATTAGCGAGGCTACAACCTCTTACGGGGGCTACTCTGGAGCGCCTCCAGAAGAGAAGATTTCATGGGGGAAGATATCCATCGACACTCCGAGATTCATCATCGAGTCCGATGCGACAATCGTCCTGCCCCTACTTTTCGCAGCGATTCTCGATTGGTGAACAAGGGTAGGCCTGAACCATTTGTAGAACAGGATCTCGGCACTCGACTTATTCGCTACATCCTCTTCGGCTAACCATGGCGCTCGTACTGATGTTCACAACCTGCCCCGATTCTACCGTTGCCAGCGAATTGGCCAATGGCGCTCTTGATGCTGGCTTGGCCGCATGTATCCTGCGAGCACCGGTCGAATCACTATATCAGTGGCAAGGAAAGCGCGAGCAGGATGGTGAGGTAGTAGCCCTGTTCAAAACCAGCATCGCCAAAGCCGATGACCTTGAAAAATGGTTATCCAATAATCATCCATACGAGGTCCCGGCCATCATTCGAATCGGTGCTAGAGCAAATGAGGAGTATCATGCGTGGATGGCCGAAATGCTTGAGGCATAGCCTCAAGAATACGCTCGCTTAGGAGATAGCATGGGCATTCGCTCGCATCAGGTAATTTGCCTATTGCTTCTGCTATGCTCAACCGCCACCCCGATGGCAGGACTAGCCAGTGCCCAACAACCTGATATCGTTCAGGAGCACTGGTATCATTCCTACCTCACCTTGACCGCCGATGTGCAGTCTTGGGAGGCGGATTACCCTGACATCGTTAATCTGGTCAGCGCCGGCACGACCTTGCATGGTAGGCAACAATGGGTCTTGCAGATCAGCGACTGGTCGATGGAGACAAAGGCCGACGGCAGCGCCAAAGAGATGGTCTACATCGATGGCGGTCATCACGGTAATGAACACCTGGGAACCGAATTAGCGTTTTTGACTGCCGAATTCTACATCGAAGGTTGGGCCGCCGGAGATGAAGAAGCGGTTGATGTCCTGACTAATACCGAACTGCATATCATGATTCTACTCAATGCTGACGGCAACGACCTAGATAGCCGTTGGAATATGAATCAGGTTGACCTGAACCGCAATTATGACCATCACTGGACCGAGGAAGAGACCGCCAGCGGTGATGGCCCCTTCAGTGAACCTGAGACCCGCAATAACGCAGATTACATGGCAGCCAATATGGTTGATGCCGACCTATATGTGACCATGCATACCGGAACTTGGATACTGGCCTATCCATGGGGTTTCACAGGTGACATGCCGAGTGATTACGAGTTGTATGAGCACATCCGAGATACCATCCATGAAACCATCGATTCGGATTTACCAGTGCGCAATGCCAATGCAGGAATCTATCCCACCCACGGTACTTCCCGTGACTACGGTTATGGAATAATGGGCTATCCTACATTCACATTCGAGACCGATGATGAGCAATTCCTGCTCGGCACCGTTCAGACGCTTTCCGACCGCCTGTCGGTCGAACTCGATGTCATGAAGTACCTCATCGAGAATGTCTGGTATTGGCGAGCGCGACTCAATGTCACTTCTCTCGAGGTTGGCACAAACTCGGTAAATCTTGATGTCACTAATCTCGGTCATGCTTCGACCTCCAACGCCAGTCTTCACTATTCTGATGCCGAAGGAAATCAACTATGGCACTCAAGTAATTTCAGCGTAAATGCCAGCAACTCCACAAAAGTTGAGTTATCGTCAGAAAACCTCAGTTTGGTCAAAGGTGGGTCGTTTGAACTCCATTACCAAAAGCGTGTCATCGATAGCGCCCAATGGGTAAACCAATCTATTCCCGAGACAAATATTACCTACGCCACAGCTTCCGATAGCGTTGGTGCGTTGAGCCCGACGATGGTTCTAACCCTTCAATTATCGACAATCCCGATATTCGGTGCTATTTTGACTTGGATAATTCGCAAAGCACGGCGGCTCGACCAAGAGCAGGAAGAAGAGGTAGAAGGGCGCTGGCATACCTTTGCTTGGACACTTGGCGCGGCCGGCGCATTCGGTGGAGTAATCACTGGGGCATGGTATTTATTCTCATACCACACTAGAATCTTGGGTGGGCCCGAATCACTGGTTGTGCTTCACGTCGGGATGATAGTAGTCGGAATGGGAATCGGTGCGACAATTTACGGAACTATCGCCGATCGTATCGGGAAACGCAAGGAAATGTTGATCGGTACTGCCTTGGTGAATATTGTGCTCTACCTCATACATCCTTTCCTCAGCCTAATTCCCTTCCTCATCATCTCAACATTGCAAGGGATATCTTTGGGAGGCACGCGGTTGTTATTTTCTATGGTTACCGAAATATTTCCTGACGCAAAATCGGAGTCTATTGGCCTAATGCACGCAGTCACCTGGGCAATTGCCAGTATTGCGGTATTACTAATGGGCAAATTGTACGGCAATTATGGCTTCTGGGCTGTCAGTGGAATGAGCATTGTTTGCATGGTTGTTGCAATAGTATGCGTTCTTAACATTGGTTCATCTTTGCAAGCCTTTGTTGAATCAAAGACAATTCCAAAGGAAGAGAAACTTGGCCTCAATCCAATGAAGTGGATAAGTTTTGAAAGCGCTTGGCCACCGGTCATTCTCCTAGTCGTGTTGACTATCGCGATTCCTCGAGGTGCAGTGGTGTTGAATTCTCCACGCTACCTTGAATACATTGGATTCGATATCGCATTTACATCAGTCTTGATTTCATGGGCACAGTTGGCTAGCGTCGTATTGGTCACCTATGCCGGATATTTCTGCACCCGATACGGTGCCTCTTCGGTTCTTCTTTGGGCAGCAATCGCCTATTGTAGTCTTTGGACCGCGTTCAGCCTCGGCATGCCTAATTGGCTGGCTGCCCTAATCTATGTTTTACCAGTATATGGGCTTCTAGTGGTCTCTTCGGATGCATTGATGAGTCAACATTCAAGTTTGTCCGAGCGTAATCGTGCAATCGGATTATCCGCCGCCACTACATTGCTCGGGCAAGGCTTGGGTACTGCCTTGATGTTCACATCACTGAGTTATCTTGAGTCTACCGAATTATCTCAGGTCGAGCAATTTCATTGGGCATTCCGCCTCAATATCCCATTATTCATGCTGTCTGTTTTCCTTGCATGGCGACTGGTCACCAAAATGGAAGGTCGGAGCAAAGCAGCGATTCTAGTCGAATCTAAAGCCACCCCTTCCTGACATCAATCTGGTGGGAACTTTCGCTAGCCATGACTTGAAATGTAGGACCCATCTCGATGGGTTGGATTACTATGAATATCTCGGTGGAAAGTTTTGGCAAAATAATGGGAACTCTAGTCTTACCATTCAACAAAGGAGACGACGGAATAGATTCCACCGCTCTGTCAGGATTAGGAGATGGCTTGGTCGGACAACTCACTAAGTTATTCGCAGACAAGGACGTCACCGGAAAGGCAGGTGAGCGCCTGACCCTGCATTCACCTGACGGCAAAGCGATGCTTTGGGGAATGGGTAAGTCAGGTGAGCGCAACGTCGATTCGTGTCGTAGTTCTGGAGCCAAATTCTTCGCCGGGCTGAAGAAGCGCCACGGCAAGAGCCTAACTGTACGACCCGTAGGTTGGTCAAGTGAGGAACTGGCGGCTTTCGCCGAAGGAATGATTATGCGCGATTACAAATACGACCACTACAAAAGTAAGGGCAATGATGACGACGAAGATGATGATTTATCGGTTGATGTAATCATCCAGTGTGCCGATGAGCACTTAGATTCACTTAGTGCCAGTGCCACTCGCTCAGCCCAGGTTGCCAGTGGGGTTTTCCGTGCCAGAGATTTGGCCAACGCCCCCCCTAACGACCTCTACCCCATGGCCTACGCTGACCTAGCGGTTGAGTGGGCCAGTGACAAGGACAGCGTCAAGGTCACTATCATCGATTACGACGAAGCTGTCAAACTCGGGATGGGCGGCCTGGTTGGAGTGGGAATGGGAAGTTCGCGCAAACCGTGCATGGTCATCTTTGAGATGAATGCCGATATCGAGGGAGAAGCACCGGTCATTGTCGGGAAGGGTATCACCTTTGATACCGGGGGTATTTCCATTAAGCCCAGCGCAAGCATGGACGAGATGAAATTCGATATGCACGGCTCAGCCACCGTCTTCGGCCTGATGCAGGCTCTAGAGGAAACCGGCCATTCCGGGCGAGTCACCGGTATCTCATGCATGGCTGAGAATATGCCCGACGCCGCGGCGCAACGCCCCGGTGACGTAATCACCACCCTATCGGGCAAGACCGTCGAGATTCTCAATACTGATGCCGAAGGACGTCTGGTATTGTCTGATGGCCTATGGATGGCAGCCGATTACAATCCATCCTATATCGTCGACCTGGCCACCTTGACCGGTGCCATCGTCATCGCCCTAGGGCATGAAGCGACGGGAATGTGGACCAATGATGACGACCTTGGCAAGGCCTTGGTCGCCGCCGGTGACCATTGCGGCGAATTGGTTTGGCCGATGCCGCTTACCGAGGCGTTTGAAAAAGAGATGAAGGACAGCAAAATCGCCGACCTTCGCAACCTCGGTACCACTAGATGGGGCGGCTCAAACACCGCCGCAGCCTACCTCAAGAACTTCGTTCAGAGCCGGGGCGAGGGTGAAGACAAGAAACAGATTCCGTGGGCGCACCTCGATATCGCCGGTACTGCATGGGGGGCGAAGTCGAATGTACTGGTGGCCAATGGGGGCACTGGGATACATGTTCGCACACTACACCACATGATTTCCGAAGGCCTCTGAACGAAGGCCACTAGGATTGATGCGTCTTTAGGCGCGGACTTCGATGGCCTTCGCTTGTAAGGTTCATATAGGGCAAACAGTTCCGACTATACAACCACAGGTTAAGTAGTTGGGAAATTTATTGACCGTATTGTGGTAAAATGACGTTAGGTGATGCGAAATGGACGAAGAGTGGGAAGAGCAGATGATTCGCCAAATCACTGAGATGTTCAAGAATCTCGGCATGCCGATGGATGGGGAAACCCTACGCGGCATGATTGGCAATTTTCGCACTCAATTTGAACAGATGGGGATTGACCCGGAGAAACTATCGGGAGATTCCGTAAATCTAAATATCGACCTTTCACAATTCAAAGAAATGCTTTCGGGATCAGACGATGTCAAAGATATGTTTGAGCGCATGGGAGTGAAGGTCGAAGTCGACGCCAAGGCAATAGAGGTTGACACCCCTGAAGGAGAAGAGTCGAGCATCACCTTTCCACCCGCAGATTTCCATCTCGACGGCTGGATGATGAATGTTACAATCGATTGTTCGATGCAGATTGACTTGACCGAGAACAATATCGAAGTCTCGCTGATAAATGGCGGTGAAGTCATCGAAATCATGCGTACGGCGCAGGTTAATCCGATTACTAAAATCGAACTGCCGCAACCCTGTGAAGACTTAGTGGATTGGGAATTCAACAACGGAATCCTCGACCTGTCCCTGAAGTTGATACCACAAGGCTCAGCCTTGCCAGAGTCAGGTAATAGCGATGATGAAGACCACCCCGATGAGGCCGAAGAAGACGATGAGGAAATCGAAATGCCCGATGTCAGCATTGACTTAGGTGATGACGATGACGATGAGGATGACGGTGGAATACCGATAGTCTGAATTGATGCACCGGTGCATTAATTCTAGTATGGCAGACTCAAAAAATTACAATTGAGAATATAAAAAACTAATTGAGAAATGGAGATGAAAAAATGAGTAAAGTAATTGGAATAGACCTAGGTACAACGAATAGTTGTGTAGCCACACTTGAGAACGGAGAAGCGGTGATAATCGCCAATGCTGAGGGCGCGAGGACAACGCCTTCGGTAGTCGCCTTTTCTGGAGAAGGGGAGCGACTTGTCGGGATAACCGCGAAGCGCCAAGCCGTCACCAATAACGAGCGCACCATCGTCAGCGTAAAGCGCGAGATGGGCACCGATTGGAAGATGGCAATCGATAAGTCGGATTATACCCCGCAGGAGGTTTCCGCTTTCATTCTACAGAAGTTGAAGGCCGATGCCGAAGCCTATCTCGGTCATCAGGTCGACCGGGCCGTCATCACCTGTCCGGCCTACTTCACCGACGCGCAGCGAAAGGCGACCAAGGACGCAGGGCGAATCGCTGGACTTGAGGTGATGCGAATCATCAACGAACCGACCGCAGCAGCGCTGGCATATGGTGTCGATAAGGAAGAAGATCAGACTATTCTAGTCTACGACCTTGGTGGTGGAACCTTTGACGTCTCGATTCTTGAAATCTACAATGTCGATGGTCAGCCACAGATTGAAGTCAAGGCGACCGCCGGCGATAATCGCCTCGGTGGCGACGATTTCGACGGCAAGGTAATCGAATGGTTGATAGCTGAATTCAAGAAATCGACCGGTATCGATCTGGCTAAGGATGACCAAGCAATGAGTCGCCTACGAGAGGCTGCCGAGAAAGCGAAAATCGAGTTGTCTGGAACTGGTCAGACTCAGGTCAATCTACCATTCGTCACCATGAAGGATGGTCAGCCCGAGCACCTCGATCTGACCTTGACTAAAGCCAAGTTCGATGAACTAACCGCTGATTTGGTCGAATCCACCATGGCTCCAACCCGCCAGGCGATGAAGGATGCCGGGGTCAAGAAGGGCGATGTCGACAAGGTTCTCTTGGTCGGCGGCTCAACCCGCATCCCCGCGGTACAAGTAGCGGTTGAGGCCGAGGTAGGGAAGTCTCCATTCAAGGGAATTAACCCTGATGAAGCGGTCGCCATGGGCGCCGCACTGCAGGCAGGAATTATCGCCGGTGACGAAGGCGTATCCGACATCCTATTGCTCGATGTCACACCTTTAACCCTTGGAATCGAGACTCTGGGCGGAGTTACAACGACCATGATCGAGCGCAACACCACAATCCCAAGTCGCCGCTCCGAGGTTTTCAGTACCGCCGCCAATAATCAACCGGCGGTAGAAATCCACGTTCTCCAAGGTGAACGCGAATTCGCTAAAGACAACATCACTCTTGGGCAATTCCATCTGGTAGGAATCCCTCCCGCAGCGCGTGGTATCCCGCAGGTCGAGGTCACTTTCGATATCGATGCAAATGGAATCGTCAACGTCTCAGCCAAGGACTTGGGTACCGGCAAGGAACAATCGATTGAAATCGAAAGCCAAACCTCGCTTTCCGAAGATGAAATCCAAGCCAAGATCACCGAGGCCGAAGATTTCGCCGAGGAAGACCAGCGCAAGAAGGCACAGGTCGAATTGCGCAATATGGCTGACCAAGTGGTCTACCAGACCCGTAGAACTCTCGAGGAATCCGCCGATAAAATCGACGAAGCCGAGACCGAGGATGTCAAAGCCCACCTCGATGAATTGGAGAGATTGGTACAGGACGAAGACGGAAATCCACTGGAACTCGATGTAATCGACGAAGCGGCAATTCAAGCCAAGGTCGCCGAGGTCGAGCAGTCCATGCACGGCATCTCAGCCAAGTTGTACGAGGCCGCTGCGGCCGAGATGGCGGCGCAGGAAGCCGAGTCCGGTGATGGTTCTGCTGGCACTGCCAGTGGCGACGACGATGTCGTCGATGCTGACTTTGAGGTCGTCGACGACGACGCCGACGAAGGCGAATAGGATTCAAATGCAGGCTCGGCCTTCGGATTGAGCATACGAGAGATTCAAGAAACAGACGCTTGTAGCGGGGTCGTCCCGATGACTGTAGAAACAGATTCCGACCTTCTCCGCGACACTGCGCGGATGACCGGCCATGAAGCTCTCGCCAAGAATATCGAAGCGGCGATGGCTTTAGCCAACGCGGTGCGCTCTACATTAGGTCCATTCGGTCTCGATAAGATGCTGGTAGACGATGAAGGTCGAATCCTTGTAACCAACGATGGTGTAACTGTCATCGACACCGCGCGGGTCGAACACCCTGCGGCGAAAATGATTATCTCGGCCTCTACAATTCAGGACGAGGTCGCCCGTGACGGTACCACTTCGACCATTCTGCTGGCCAGCGAATTGCTAGTCAATGCTTGGGAATTAATACAGCAGGGAATTCATCCGGCGCAGATTGCAGCCGGTTATCGCTTCGCGAGTGAAGCCGCAGTCCAGGCTCTGCCCGATATTGCCAGAGAAATGAATGGCGATGATGAACTCCTCGAGGCGACCATGACCTCATTGGCTGGAAAAGGTCAGTCCTCAAACCGTTCCCACCTCGCAGGGATTGCCGTAAAGGCGGCTCAATCAATTGCCGTGGTCAGCGAGGCTGGAAGTGAAAATGGAATTAGAGCCGACCCCACTTTAGTCAAGGTCATCGCCAACCGCGGGGGAATCATTACCGATAGCCACCTCGTTAGAGGTCTAGTCTTAGCAAAATCGTGTATCCACCCCGACATGATCGATTGGTTGGAAGGTGGCAAGGTTCTTCTCATCGACGGTGGACTTGAACGCCGCGCTCCTAGTTTGGATGCGACTCTGAAGATTACCAGTCCGGGAATGCTCAACGACTTCCGCGAAAGAGACCGTGAGTTACTACGTCAACAGATCGACGCCGTAATCGCTCTTTCTCCGAATCTTGTAGTTATTCGCGATGGCGTCGATGACGAGGCTAGACAATGGCTGGCCGATGCCGGCATCACCGCATATCGAAGAGTAGAGAGTGCGGATTTGGATCTGCTCTCTCGGGCCAGTGGGGCGACGATGATTCACCGCCCTGAAGATGCAGATGCGAAAGTTTTGGGAACCTTTACAAGTTCACGCGAAGAATTGTGGGAGGAGACCACTCATTGGATTCTCGAAGGAAGTGCTGAAAACGGTGCAACTCTGGTAATCTGCGGCACTACCGAAGAGGTAATGGCCGAGGTCGAGCGCTGTTTTGATGATGCCCTTGGGGTTGCCTGCCAACTACTTGAGGAGCCGTATCTACTACCTGGCGGGGGTGCAACACATATCGCTCTGGCCCGCCGGATTCGCCGCCATGCCGAAGGTATTCCCGGGCGCGAGCAATTGGCGGCAGAAGGATTTGCAGATGCACTTGAGGTGATTCCTCGCACCTTGGCTGAAAACTCTGGCATCGACCCGATTGATGCACTTCTACAATTGGTTGCAGCCCAGACCGCTGAGGGAGATTGGGTCGGTCTGGATGCGGATGATAAGTCGCCAGCGGATATGGATGCGAAGGCGATACGTGAACCTCTGAGGATAACTAGGCAGGTGATTCGTGGAGCAACCGACTCAGCGATTTGCCTTCTCCGTATCGACGATGTACTGTGGGCGCAGCAAGAACCGACGGTTCCCGACGGTGTATTTGACCAGGATTGATGCAGGAATTACCTCGACAATTGCTATCAATGGGCAATGCCCACCAGCACTCATGAGCGGGGTGCCCACCACCATGATGGGATGGACCAAGGTTCGAGACGAGCCGGATGGCTTCGACTTGGTTGAACACGAGGTTCCGATACCGCTGCCCGGGGAAGTTCTGGTCAAGACTGACTCGACCAGCATCTGTGGAACTGATTTGCACATATGGTCGTGGGATGAGTGGAGCCGCTCTGAAGTCCCGCTTGGCACGATTACCGGTCACGAGACCAGTGGCCATATCGTAGCCCTCGGGGAAGGGGTTTCAAGTCACACAGTAGGGGATTTCGTCAGCATCGAGTGCCACCTCGCATGCTGGGAATGCGAGCGCTGCGGTGAAGGTAATGCCCACGTCTGCGAAAACGGTGCCATATTCGGAGTTCATCGCAACGGTGCCTTCGCCCCTTACTTCACAGTCCCCGCTACCAACGCCCGCCACAATCCAGAGACCATTTCAGCGGGTGATGCATCGATTCAGGACCCGCTGGGAAATGCCATTCACACTTTGACGGGAGGTCCGGTAAAGGATTCCATCGTTGCAATCCACGGACTTGGGCCAATCGGTCTGTTCGCGGTCGATGTGGCGAGAGCCATGGGGGCGAAGAAAATCATCGCCACCGATTGGGACAACCAGACACGAATG
>Ga0302119_10000601_pt1 | contig 16230 bp, 6 predicted proteins | sample AG5_Tmax_MG_FD_203114 | JGI IMG/M metagenome (GOLD analysis project Ga0302119, IMG submission 203114) | Marine microbial communities from Western Arctic Ocean, Canada - AG5_Tmax | ecosystem: Environmental > Aquatic > Marine > Oceanic | place: Canada: Western Arctic Ocean | collected 2017-10-01 | reverse complement strand
TATCCCGCTATGCATCTTGTCAGGCATATTAATGGTTCAGGGCAAGAAGGTTTCATATGCTGCAATTATAAACCGCCGTCATATACTTGTTCACCATTGATAAATGTGCCGAGTACCTTGATAGACTGAATGTTGTCTAATGATTCTGTCATTATATCAGTATCTAGTATTACCAGATCAGCGTCTTTTCCAGGTTCCAGGCTGCCTTTTTTAGCTTCCTCAAAGTTGGCAATTGCTGCCCAAATGGTCATGGCCTTCAATGCCTGCTTTCTGGTTATAGCATCATTGGTTTGAAAACCATTTTTTGGGTATCCGCTAAGGTCCTTGCGCTCCACGGCTGCATAGAACCCAAGCAAGGGATTGATGCTCTCTATTGGAAAATCACTGCCCCCCGCAATCATGCCGTTTTGTTCCAAGAGAGTCTTGTAGGCATAGGCTCCTTCCATGCGGTCTGCTCCCAAACGGTCTTCCGCCCAATACATATCGGAAGTGCAATGTGTTGGTTGAACTGAGGGTATTATACTGTATTGCCCGAACTTAGATAGGTCATGGAGGTCCACGACCTGTGCATGTTCTATGCGCCATCTTTTGTCGTTTGTGCCTTCTAGTAATTTGCCGTAGAGGTCCAGGATCAGCTTGTTGCCAGAATCTCCTATACAATGCGTATTCATCTGGAAATTCATCTGGTATATGACTGCTGCTTTTTCTTCTAGGTACTCGAGTTCATTCAGTAATAGTCCGGTATTTTCAGGGGCATCATTATAGGGTCTTTTTAGAGCTGCACCCCGGGACCCCAGGGCACCGTCCGCATAGAGCTTAAAAGACCTGACTGTTAGTCGATCTGTAAGCAGTGGGCCCATTTCCCCAAAATGCCCAAAATTTTCTTTGCTTGGATTGAGCATTGCATACACCTTCATCTTCAGGCTTCCTTTCACGTGCATCTTGTTAAGAAGATTAATTACATCCAGATCAAGACCTGCATCATCGACAGTTGTAAGTCCTACGGCGAGGCATCTTTGCTCAGCAGCTCTAATTGCTGCCGAATATTCTTCTTTAGTTGGATCAGGGATTATATTAGTAACCAGATCAATTGCATTGTCGATCAGAAGCCCTGTAAGTACTCCATCCTTTACTTCAACCATTCCGCCTGCAACTGATGATTTGATTGTTATGTTGGCCAGATCCAGGGCTATTTTGTTGGCCAGGGCTGCATGCCCGTCTATTCTCTTTATCAGCACTGGTCGGTCTGGAAACAGTGAATCCAGGGCAAATCTTGCAGGAAATTCTTTTACTCCCCAATCATTGTGGTCCCAGCCCCTTCCAGTAATCCAGCCAGTAGTACCAATAGCATGTTCCTGCACTCTGGTCAACACGCTCTTAAATGAAAGAGTTCCCTTCAGATCAACTTGTGTTAGGCTCAGGCCATAACCAACAAAATGGCAATGTGCATCAATAAAACCCGGGTAAATTACCTGTGCCCTTACATCAATGATACGGGTAGCAGTGTAGTCGTCCAATACGTCCCGCGTCCCACCTATTGCCAGTATCTTGCCGTCTTTGATGGCTATTGCTTCAGCAATGGAAAATTGTTCGTCAACTGAATAAATCTTAGCATTCCTGAGGATTAGATCAGCTTTCTTTTTCATAGTGCATCCACTAAGCATTATTAAACACAATAAGAGCCTTCCTGTCTTCATGTTTTCAAAAATTTAAATCTGGAAAATCGGAGGATAAACTTCTCTTGATCAAACAGCACAAGAAATATAAGCAGAAGAAATGGTAATGCTGGAATTTTGTATCTCACCACTGCACCAAGAATTGGGGTAACCATTCCTATTAAAGCATAAAGTATAACAACAAAACCAATGCAAAAGAATAAGAAATTCCAATCTGCAGTTTTCTTTTTCATAAATATCAGTGAGACGGTAAGTGACAACAGTATCATGAGGTTCTCAAGTGCGGCTAGAGACATCATAGGCGAATCTACGTCTCCCAAATGTGGCCTGAACAATACGTTGATAATAGCGATAGGAATTGATTTCACAATACTCAATACACTGGGTTCAAGTACAGGTATTGAATAAACGCTATTTGCATTGGACATGGCTGCCACGTCCATGAAGTTCCCCTGCTTATTAGACAGCATTGTAGTGAGGTCCAGGTCCGGGTTCATCCACTGAATACCCCATAGTACTGCTAATCCAATACACAATGTGAGACAGTATCTTAGTATCATGGGTATAACTCCGGCCCTATAGCTCCAGCAATAGGCAAGTATGAGGGGGGCTACAGCGATAATGATGTAGATTTTGGAGATGAGTAAGAGCCATAATGAGAACAGAATGCTCAAGGTGATCTTGGAATTCAATCCTTTTGAGCAGGCGCGGTCGCATGAGTAAATGAAGATGCCAAGCGCAAAAAGCAACATCCCCTCCTTGAGTAACCCTGATCCCCAAAATAACACCGACGGAAGCAGAAATACCACAAATACCAGGATCTTCTCTTTGGTTTTGACAAATTGGACGGAGAATTTATAAATTGCAAGTAGCCCTGTGTATGAGATAAGACACATGATCACTGTATGTACCCCAATAGAGCCGAAAGAGATCAAACGGGCCAGGACATTGAATCTTATAATCGTTCTGTTGTCGTTGTAAAGTGCGCTCTCGAAGGGTTTATGCCAGTAATTCAATTTATCCAGAATTCCGAGCAAATGAGGGTCTTCTGAATTGATTCCGATCAATATTTGAAAGTATGCCCCAGGATCCTTCAATAGCAATTCATGAATGATTAAACTATCATCGAAATACTTGTAAATGTCAGCTGTTTCACGATCAGCATAATAGAATGTGTAGATCAGCAAGAGAGTAATGCCCGCAAGTAATTTGAGACCGAATAATGCCAGAGACGTTCTTGCATTTATTCCCGGAGCACGAAAAAATCTGCTTTTGTATACCAAACTGCAGAAGAGAGCGGAATAAATGAGGGTTAGAGTAGCTTCCAAAGGGTATATTTGAGAACAAAGTTATTATAAAAACACTTTAGTTATGTACCTTTGCTGGCTTCTAAAAAACTATTAAAAAACCGTAAGGAGGCCATCGTGGAAGACACTAAATCTAATCTGGAAACGGCTGAAAACCTGGGGCTTTTGCCTTCGGAATATGAAAGCATACAAGATATATTGGGGAGAACACCCAATTTTACCGAGCTCAGCATTTTTTCCGTGATGTGGTCTGAGCATTGTTGCTACAAGAACTCAATTAAGCTGCTAAAGACCTTGCCGCGGGAAGGGTCGAGAATTTTGGTAGAAGCAGGTGAGGAAAATGCCGGCTTGGTAGATATAGGTGATGATCTGGCCTGTTGTTTCAAGATTGAATCTCACAATCACCCTTCAGCCATTGAGCCTTACCAGGGGGCAGCGACTGGTGTAGGTGGGATTAACAGAGATATATTCACCATGGGGGCTAGGCCTGTGGCACAGCTGAATTCACTGAGGTTTGGCAACATCGAGCGTGATCGAACAAAGTGGCATGTAAAAGGTGTGGTTAAGGGTATTGGAGACTATGGGAATGCATTTGGGATTCCGGTGCTGGGCGGGGAAGTTTTTTTTGATGACTGCTTCAATACCAATCCACTTGTCAATGCAATGTCAGTAGGAATAGTGGCTAAAGGAGATACGATCTCAGCCATTTCCAAAGGGCCAGGCAACCCGGTTTATATTGTTGGCTCATCCACAGGGAAGGATGGAATACATGGGGCAACTTTTGCCTCTGGTGATATAACAGCAGATTCTGCTGATGACCTGCCTTCAGTTCAGGTCGGTGACCCGTTTCAGGAGAAACTCTTGTTGGAGGCAACGCAGGACCTGCTTAAAATCAGCGGTGTTGTTGGTATGCAGGATATGGGGGCGGCTGGAATTACGTGCTCTACTTTGGAAATGTCAGACAAGGGAGGGTGCGGGATGAATATTTATCTTGATAAGGTGCCTACACGACAGGCCAATATGAAACCATTTGAAATACTGCTCTCAGAGTCCCAGGAGAGAATGCTCGTTGTGTTAGAGCGTGGAAAAGAGGAGGGGGTCAACGCTATATTTGAAAAATGGGACTTGAATTGTGTAGAGATAGGCGAGGTGACTGAAGGAGGCTTATGCAGGTATTACATGAATGATGAGCTGGTTGCCGAGGTGCCGGCCTATGATCTGGTCCTTGGGGGAGGAGCGCCTATATATGATAGAGAGTCCAAGGAGCCACTTTATTATCAAGAGTCTAAGAAGTTCCATATTGATCAGGTTGAAGAGCCAGAGGATTTACGGCTTGTTGCCGACCATCTGATCAGTCATCCCAATATTGCTTCAAAAGCGTGGGTGATCAATCAATATGACTCTATGGTCGGGACTTCTACGATGACCACCAATGCGCACACGGATGCTGGTATCTCAAATATTAAAGGCACGAATAAGGCTTTGGTAATGACCACGGATTGCAATTCCAGATATGTGGCTGCTGATCCTGAAATTGGCGCTCAGATTGCTGTAACGGAGGCTGCCAGGAACATTGTGTGTTCTGGTGGAGAACCTTTGGCGATTACCAATTGCCTTAATTTTGGAAACCCCTATAACAAAGAGGTGTATTGGTCATTTACAGGTGCTATTAAGGGTATGGGCAAAGCTTGCAAGAAATTCAATACTCCAGTTACTGGAGGGAATGTTAGTTTTTACAACCAGACCAGTATTGATGGTCGTGAAGATCCAGTGTTTCCCTCACCTGTAATTGGAATGCTTGGGATTCTTGAAAATAAGGCGAATTTGTTATCTCTTGATTTCAAGAACGAAGGTGATAGTATCTACCTGCTGGGTGAGGTGGTTAATGACATCAGCTCTTCGGAATATGTTTACTCGTATTGTGGGATGAGAAGGACACCAGCACCACACTTTAGCCTGGACAAGGACTATGATCTACAGGAGATGATCAAAACTCTTAACTACGATAAACTAATTTGTAGTGCACATGATGTTTCTGATGGTGGATTGTTTATTGCATTGTTGGAATCGGCGATGCCTAATAATTTTGGATTTACTATTGAAACCAGCGACTCAGTACGTAAAGATGCGTTTCTGTTCGGTGAGAGCCAAGGACGTATTGTAGTCTCCGTGTCTGGTGACCAAGAGCAGGCCTTTAAGGCGCTTATGGACCAATCAACTACCAATTGTCTACTGCTGGGGTCTGCAACAGGAACTGAGTTGATAATTGATGGGGAGTCCTTTGGCTCAGTTGAAGAAACCAGAGAGAAATATGATACGGCGCTGGGCAATTTGATGGAATAATAATCACCTTATATCTGGATGTGAAAATACATCCTGGGTTTCGAAAAAACAGGAGTTGCAGGACGTTGCTCTACCATGCTATACATGTGGGTCAGGAACTCTTTGGGTTTACAGCATTGATCATCGTAGCTGGCCAGGTAGGACATACAGCAAGCGTCTTTATGTTTTTAAATGCTGGAGCAGGGTGCTTCCCTCATCAGGAGGCGTTAGTGTTTCTAAGGTGTCTCGTCTTCTTCCTGGCTTTCTGCAACGATCATCTCATCAATAGTTTTGTCCTTGTCTTTCTCGTGCTTCATTAAAGCCATGGTCATCAGTACGCTGGTGATAATGATGGTGACAAGCAAAATGCCTGACTCGAATTCTGCAGCAGCATATTTCTCCGGAATTGCAAAAAACAGAAGCACAGTAACCAGGCCTCTTGGCGCGACATACAGGTATAGGTTAAGGTCTTTGTTGGCAAATATTCTTATGGTGATGAATCGAACTCCGTAAATAATCCCAATGACCGCAGCACTGTATAATAGTACGTTCCATCCCAGCAGTGATTCCAGGGCCAGCGATAAACCAAATATTACAAAGAAGAAAGTGCGCAATACGAACGCAGACTCCATAGTTACGATCTTGAAATCTTCCAGTACTGTCGTAACTAAGTCTTTTTTTAGCCACTTTTTCATAAAACCTCTGAAGAATAGCTGATGATTGTGTAAAACCAGTCCGAACACCAAAATAATCAACAGAGAAGACATGTGAAGCAGTTTACCAATTGAGTACAATAAGAGCAGCACTGATATCAGCAGAAATAGCTTTATCTTAGTAGTTAGGTTTTGGAAGATCAATACCAACGCATAGCTAAAAATTAAGGAGATCACCACAGTGCCTGCGACATTGGTTACCACATCCAAAACCACCAACCTGCTACTGCTCTCTTCAGCATTGCCCAGAACAAGATAGAAGAACATAATGCCAAGGATATCAACAAAAGTGCTTTCATAGATCAGGAATTCCTTTTTTTCAGCTTCGAGCCCGATTACACTTGGAATGACAATGGCGCTGCTAATGATTGCAAGTGGGATGGCGTAGATCAGAGCCTCAGTTCGGGACATTTCCCCGAAATATGCAAACAATGCGGCACAACCGAGTGCTGTTAATACCAGGCAAATGAGTGCAACTGAAAATGATCTCCAGATGATGCCCCATTTCTCTTTCTTAAGCTCCAGGTCCAGTGCAGCTTCCAGAACGATCATAATCAGACCTACAATACCAAGAACTTCCAGTATTGGTTTTAACGCAGCTTTGTTGAAGTCAAAATACAATGCAGGGATTTGAAGCAATGCCCCGAGGGTAATAAGCATCAGCACCGCTGGTATATTCGTCTTCTTTGATAAAATATTAAAGAAATACGAAATGATAATAATCCCCGAAGCGGCTATTATGAAAATATATGAATTAAATTCATCCATGATTCGTGATGATTGCTTCCCTAAAACAGCACCAAGGTAAAATTATATAGGGTAATTGACCTAATCCTTGATGATCCGAATAAACTTTTTAGTATTGTGTGAATTTACAGAGATTAGATAGACCCCGGAACTTAAATTGAGCTGTGCCAGATCTAAATGCAGTACTTCTCCTTGATTTAGACGGATATCAGTAAGCCTGTATAAGTTTTTCCCCAACAGATCTGAGAGGACTATGGTTAACTCATCCTGCCCGTACGTACGCATGTGTATCTTTGATGCAAATGGGTTGGGGTATACACTGAACCCGAAGTCCTGCCCCAAGAGCATGCCTACTGGTATGGAGTCTTGAACTATGCGTATGTAATTGTTTAACTCCAGCGTATCACTTGGGCATTCGTCGTTGAACGCCACCAGTGCAACGGTGTACCATCCTGTATCCAGGTAGGTATGTACAGGGCTGCTTGAAGTTGAGGTATTTCCGTCACCTAAATTCCAATCAAATGCCGTTGCTGAGGATGAAGAATTGGTAAAAGAGATGGTGGCATTTTGCAACATTGCCAGTGTGTCGTTCGTTATAAAATCGGCAATAGGTTTTTGAATAGTTATCACGGTGGTGTAAGCAGTATCAAAGTCAGCACAAGCATCTTTTGAAATGATCACGGTATAGGTAGCAGGAGGTGTACTTGCTCCAACGGTGATTGAAGCAGTGGTGTCTCCTGTATTCCATGAGTAATAATTTCCCCCACTGGCGGTAATGACAATGGTGTCTCCAAAACAGATGTTCTGATCTGGTGTAATTGTGGTCGAAGGTATGGTAGTGACAGTAACTGTTATGTCTGCCTGCTGGCTCACACACCCATTGGTAGAGCCGGAGACTGTGTAGCTTGATGTTGAGGATGGGGAGACAACTATCATCGAATCAGTTTGGCCGGTACTCCAGAAGTAGGTGTTCGCTCCAAATACAGATAGGGCAACTGTCTCTCCTTCGCAGATACTAGTGTCTGCAGACACAGAGATCACCGGATTTGAATAAACAGTAATATAATTGGGCATTACAAGAGTGTCAGTTCCATAGAAGTTGGTGGTTATTAATGTGATAGAGTAGATGCCTGGGTTCAAATAAGTGATTGTCGGATTCTGGGTTGCTGATACAACTGTGTCACCACCTGGGAACATCCACAGCCAGGAAGTTGGTGCATTCGAGGATGCGTCAGTAAAATTCACAATCAGAGGTTCGCATCCTGATATGATATCACTTGTGAATCCAGCTACTGGCGGTGCAGGTGGTGGATCGGACACCACAATGTAGGCTGTAGCACTGAGTGTTGCCGTACAACCATAGGTATCGGTCACCGTAACCGACGCGTCATAACTACCCGCTGTGTTGTAAACTACTGTTTGGTTTTGGGTAGTAGAGGTGCCGGGCGAACCTCCAGGAAATGTCCAATCCCAGGAAACTGCGTTGGGTGTTGCATCTGTATAAACCACTGTACTGTCGGGCAGTGTGATTTGTGTGGTATCTGCCGAGGCACTGATTTGAAGCATTTGTGGCACCTGTCCGTCGCTGGATAGATCGCCCGAGAACAACCCGGCTCCATTTTCAACCCGGATTGTAAAATAATAAGTACTGTCCTGCAGCAGCGATAAACCTGTTTGTGTAATTATTGTACTGTTTCCATTATCCAACCAATTGATAATGTCCGTGCCACCAGGGGTGGTTCCTATCGCGTACCAATAACGCACAATGGCCGAATGAGTGTCTGTTGAAGTGGTCCAGTTTGCAGATAATTCTGTCAGTGTACAGAAAGTATCCACATCAGCTCCCATTCCATCATTGACCGTTATGTCCATGGGATTGCTCCAATCAATATTTACGTTTAACACACTTAATGCCGACCAGTTTTCATCGGTGTCTTTGGCAATAGATCTAATCTGGCAGGATGGGGTAGTGGGGTTTGTGTTTTGGTAGCGTACATCATTGGTAGCTCCAGGGCCAACGGTTACCAATGCTGATCCTAATCGGGCCTTATATACCGCTAAATTATCAAAGAGTACATCTGCATTTCCGGTGCGAAGGAATATACCGTTGCCAGACACATGTGGGGAACTGTCTGTCCACTCAGCAACGAGCTGATTGTCCACAAATACTTTGATTTCACCACTGCCAGGGTTGAACAGAACCTTGTGATCGTACCAAGTGTTCTCGTTGATTATCAGTCCCGTATCCACCTGCAATGTCCACACATCTGCTATGACCTTGTATATCTGGCATTGGTTGGTATTGGCCCGTAAATAAATGAAATAGGAGTTGCCTCCGTTGGGAAGCAAGGGATCGTCTGAAAAGAAATGCAACCCTTGCCGCCTGTTGGCACTTACACCAGGCAAGGTGTTGGCTTGCCAGTGGTACAAATAGATCTCGGTATTTTCTTGGTTCAGTGGCACATTAACATTGGTTTGGTCAACCCCTTCATCTGATTGATTTAACAATCCTCCGTTGATAGTCCATGTACCTGTAATAGGCGACCAATCCGGATGGATAATACTGTCAAAACTATCATAGAAGAACCCGTTGCCATTGTTGGCCCTCCATTCTGTCAAGTCAAAATCAAGTACTTGATAAAAGGATAGCTCCAATCCTGATCCACCGATGTCAAGGTCTGTGAATATGGCTGTGAAATCCCCGGTTTCCCAGGCATTGGGATTGGAAATTGAAGTGATGGGCGGCGTAGTATCAGGACAGAATGGTACGGTGAAGGAAGAGCCATTTACCCATGAAGCACCATCCCATATTCTCCAATAATACGTTGAATCTGGCAATAGGATCATGGCTCCCAGGCTAAAAGGGTCCAAGAATCCTGCTGGGGCCGAAGTAGAAGTGAGCCAGGGTACTGGCTTATTCCAATACTCTGCAAATCCCGGGTCAGTGGATACTTCAGCATACCAGTTGGAATCAGCATTGTCCCAGGACAAAGTGGCTGTGTAGCTTGCATTAGCACAGCCAGGCACAGTTGCCTGGAGATTTGCAGGAGGGCTTAAGACGGTTGAACATGTCCATGTGGCTTCCCAGCCTGCGTTATTTGTAGCGCAATCTGATCTAAATTCTATCGCCAATGCCCCGCCGCTCGACGTAATGGTTCCTGGATTGGTAGTTCCGGTATAATAACCGATCAAAGGTGCCCAAACAGAATTTCCATCATAAACGTACATGTAATCCCATTCAAACTCCACATCGAATGAATTGAAGGTCATTGTGACACTGGAAGCATTGACTGGTTCAATCACAGTCAACTCCCGTACATCATCACCATAATTGGCACTATTTCCTCCACTATCTGTGAAGGTGCCGGCACAACTGGTGATGGAACTTGTCGGTGGTGAATCATTAATTAGCTTGTAGAAATAGTCCCAGTCCCAATTTGATCCTGGATCAGTATGGGTTTGATTTGGATAATGCTGATGCCCTTTAACCTTAGAGCAACTCCCGGGCCTACCTGCTGAGTTGTAATTGGTGCTGGCTGTCCAGGGCCAAAAGGCAGTTCTTAGGGGGTTAATCCCGTAGCCGCTATTCACAATGTCTCTGCAGACATCAGCTGAACTGGCGTACATTGCTGTCGTATACCATGTGGGGTTACTCACGTAACCCTCATGTTCCAGTCCAATAGTATAGGGGTTTTCTGATCCAACGTGCCATCCTTTGTCTGATTCACACACCATCTGCGTGACCTGTCCATCAGATGACCTTAAAATATAGTGTGCAGATACATTGGCGCTAGGATTTTGAAACCATGAGATCGCGCCCGAATATGAGCCCTGGATTGTATGGATGGTCACTGCAGATTCCAGTGTGCCGCTTCTTGAAGAATAGTTGGATCCGTCTGCGGCAACCCATATTGCTCCAGGATAGTCGATACAGGCTTGCTGTTTGTTCGGTTGATATATCTTGTTGTTAGAATTCTTGATTTGGCCATTAGAGAAAGAAATTTTCTTAGAGGAAAGCACTTCAAAATTATTGAGCCCGAAGACGGAGCTGTAATTGATCTTATAAGGAGACTGGTTTATACGCTTCATAAAGTCAGCGTCTTCCAGATACTTGAGGATTTGATAGACCTCAGTATCCTGGGCAAAGAGCTGTCCTGCCGTTTGAGTGGGAAGCTCACTCAGGTACCGAAGCACAGGAACATTTGCCTCTGGATTGTTAGAGGTAATGTTCAGTTCTTTTTGAATTGTTGTAAATGCCTCAGCATAGCCCAGTACCGCATTACTCATGTTTGTGCCAAGACTGGCCACAGGAAACCTCGATTTTGAAGCAACCAGAACGGTGGTGTTCTTAAAATATCCTTTCCCATCATCGATCAATCCCATCACTCCAGAGCCGAGTGGTATACCACTGCAAGATATAGCAGTTTGAAGCGGATCGATGTTGTCCATCCGTGTTTTGGTATAGGCGACAGCCTCTAATAGGCCTGGTGGAATGCTTGGGTTCTCTACATAGGCCTGGTCCCACATACTTACATGCTCTTTTTGCTGACCTTGGGCGATAGGTGAGTATGCCATAAGCAGGCACAAGGCAAGTGCAATGAGTTTTTGCATAAATCGTGTAGTAGATTGCTAATTTACCCAAAAGACACCACTAACAACAAGGTCAAAATGGTGGCTAGAGTCCTACAACCACACCTGCCCTGATAATAGGATTGGTGGGATAAATGGAAAGATCTGATTCGTTAATATCATAAAGACCCATAAGTACCAGATATGCATTCCGCCCTAATTCCCGTCTGAACCCACCACCAACCCAGAAATAATGCACATCCTGACGTTCTGGCGGATAAAATGAATAGTATTCAGCATTTAGTATCTGATACTCCACATGGGCGAATAAGTTCTTGGCAAATACATATCTGGCGAAGGGCCCACCCCCGTAAACATTAGTGCTGTAATTTAATGAACTGACCTCGTAATAGACATAAGTTAATCCGAGTCCGGCAGATAAATTCTCATTGATCCTGTATCCCAAAGTTGGAGAGATATCAACCATAGTGACGGAACCAAACTGTAGTCCCAGGCTACCGCCCATGTAAACCTTATCCCAGCTGAACCCAGAGGTTTTCTTTGCTGGCTTCGTGCCACTCTCCGGGCTTGGGCGGTAGTCATCATCCTGTCCCAGGCATGTTGCACTAAATAACATGAAGGCAGAGAGAAAAGCTATGACTGGGAGACCCTGTGGTTTCATCAGAATAAAGAATTGTTGGCTATAAATATAGCAACATATATTCTTCAAGATAAATATCGGGATAAAGTACTGAGCACTATCTTAATAGTGTCACGTGTCCTATATACTCGTGCTGGTCGCCCATTATGTCCGTAGCGCGTATCACCCACACATAAACATCCATTTGTGCAGTTTCACTTCCGCCATTGGCTTTACCATCCCAGCCTACGCTGATGTCATCGCTCCATTCACCTTCAACTATTGAGATTAAATCGCCCCAGCGGTCGTAAATGTAAAGTTCAAAGAACTCATGGTCAACACCAACTCCCTGGGGAAAGAAATAGTCGTTATCTCCGTCGTCATTAGGCGTGAAGCTGTTGGGCGTGAATAAGATGTACTGACTAATGATCCTCACTTCTTTAGTTATTGTATCAGCGCAACCATCAGGGGTTTCAACTATCAGTGTTATAAAATAGGTTCCAGTATCAGTGAACATATGCGTTGCGTCTTCCAGGTCACTCGTATTAGCAGTTCCTGAACCAGGATCACCAAAGTCCCATAACCAGGAAGAGACATTGGTGGTGGAGGCATCCATAAAGTCTATGGTTGCGCTTAAGATTGATACTTCTGGTGGGTCAATTTCAACTGAATTTTGCTCTATGGTGAAGTCTGCCGTAGGGGCGGAATATGCTACCACTGCACCCTGTTGTACTATTGTAGTTGCACAACCCTCATCGGAGATTACTTCAAGTGAAATATCAAAAGTATCTGCCGTGACATAAATATGGGTTGTTGAATCAGGATCATTTGAAGTACTGCCATCACCGAAATTCCACAACCAGTAAACAATATTAACTGGTGGGCTCGTTCCTACTGCTCCTATCTCAGCCGTCAACACGTAGGGTTCGCACCCTGAACCGGAGACGGTGAAGCTCACATCCGGATTTGGGTTTACCCAAACCTCTACAGGAACCGTGGAATCAGGTGAACAGCCATCACTGACTGTCACGCTTAAAGAGGTATCTATCGTTAACCCGCTTAGGGTTTGAACAGAATCGGTTTGACCATTACTCCATAGGTAGCTGATTGGACTTCCGTTCCCCCCGGTAACAGAAACGCCAATAACGGCATCAGTACCAAAACAAATAGTATCGTCCTGTGGAATTGGAGCTAATAAAGGCGATACTGAAACTACCACTGAGTCAAAACTGCTGGCACAGGAATTGGCATCAAAAACATTGAGACTGTAGGTTGTTGTTGTTGAAGGTGCAACTGTTTGAATTTGGCTGCTATCAAGTCCATTATCCCACATATAATTGTAAGGTGGCACTCCACCGCCCGCTGTTGCATTGATGCCAATAGATTGTCCATAACAAATGGCTATATCCTCTGATATAAACAACACCAAGGTGTCGGGCTCATCGATCGTTGTATAACCAGTGATCGTGCACCCATTTGCGTCTGTCAATACAATACCTATAGGGCCTGCATTCAAGTTGGTAGCTGTTATGCCACTTTGCGCAGCAGGGTCATTCCATTGATAGGTTATTGGTGGCGTTCCCTCACTGGCCTGCACAGTAGCAATACCGGTATTAAGGCCATTGCACAATATATCCACAGTGATAATTCCGTCCACTACCGGGCCAGGCAAATCTCCAACGGTCACCTGGAAGTTTAACATGCATCCATTAGCATCTGTGATTACTACGTAGTAAGGGTCTCGTGCTAAAAGCCCTGATACGGTATCTGTTGAGGTCGCAGATGGGTCGTCCCACAGGAAGGAGTATGGGGGTGCTCCTCCCGAAGGAACAATGATCGCCATTCCATTATAGTCTCCACATGTTGAAGGATAGCCTATTCCAAGCGCAGATAGTGGTGTCGGCTCGTTAATAGCAATAGGGTTGATGGAGTTACATCCATTGAGGTCCGTCACTGTTACCACATAGGTCTGCGCGCTTAGATTGGTTATAATTGAGCCTGCACCCACATTGGGTACCCAACCATAACTGTAAAAGGGTGTTCCACCTGACACAGATAGATAGATAGAGCCGTCCGAGCCTCCGTTACAGGACACATCAGTTATAGAGTCAGCTACTGAAAGTGGCGGAGGTTCCTGGATTGAAACCGTTGATACAGTCGCACATCCATTGGCATCAGTGACTACTACATTATGTAATCCCGGGCACAGTCCAGAAGCAGCAGCTGTACTCTGAATGTTGCTCCAAAGAAAGGAATACGGACTTGTCCCACCGCCTGCCATAACGGTCGCTGAGCCATCACAGACGCCAAAGCAGGAAGAGCTGCTTGAATTAATGATCGCTGAGGCAATGGCAGCAGGTTCCCCCGCCGTAACTGAAGCACCTGCTATACAGCCGTTGGCATCTATTACAGTTACGGTATATGTGCCTCCCCAGAGGTCAAATACCGACGTCATATTCACTGCGAGTGTATCAGTCCCTGATTTCCAAATATATGCCAAAGGCAGAGATGCTCCTGTTGCTGAAACTGTAACTGAAGCATTGCTGTCTCCTGCACAAGTAACGTCTGTCCACGTCATACTGTCGATCGATGGTGCAGTAAGGTCACTTACAGCCACAGGCATGGTGAAGAAACACCCATTTCCGTCACTTACAATTGGGTTATAAACCCCAGCAAATAAATTCATGGCACAATTTCCTACTGTAGTCGCCGGATCGTCCCACTGAATCACAAATGGCGTGAGGCCTCCAATTACATTTACACAAGCGCTTCCATTATTAAAACCACAGGTAGATAAAGTAACCGTTTCAGCAAGCCCCAGTTGTTGAGGTTGGGTAATTATGGTTGATGACGTTTGCACACATCCGTTGTTATCGGTAACTGTTACATCATAAGTTCCGTTGCATAGACTATTTGCAAGGGCCGTTGTTTGAAAGGAGAGATCATCCCATAGATAAGTGAAAGGCGGGGTTCCACCACTTAAACTGGCTGTTGCATTACCATCACAGGCGCCAAAACAGTTTACATTGTTCTGCGTTGCTGTCAGTGTCATTCCCTGCGGTTCAGTAATCGTAATACCTGTTGTAGCCGTGCATCCGTTGTCATCTGTCACAGTTAGATTGTACACGCCTGCGCACAAAGCAATGGCCTGTCCAGTAATCTGACTATTATCCCACAGGTAGGAGTACGGAGGTGTTCCACCTATTGCGCTCGACTGGGCAAAACCATTGCAATATGTATAGCAGCTCACATTCCCACTCGAGACTATAGATGTAACGAGAAGAGGTGGAGACCCAACAGTAGCTTGAGCGGTTGCGGAACATCCATTGATGTCGGTGACGATCACACCATACGGGCCTGCGCAAAGGCTGCTAGCAGTTTTAGTTGCTTGAAGGTTTGGATCATTCCAGGCATAGGTATATGGTGCTGTTCCGTTGATAGCAGAAGCGGTAGCAATCCCATCACATAGACCGAGGCATGTTTCGTCAATAACTGCTATGCTGGAGGTCATTGGCGCAGGGCTTATCAGTACAATATCTCCTAAGTCGAAGCAACCATTGCTATCTGTAATGGTAACCGTGTATAGTCCTGAGCAAAGGTTAATGGCCAATGACGTAGACTGTATTGCAGGGTCATTCCACAGATAAGTATATGGTGCAGTTCCGCCAGCTACATTAACCCCTGCCGTACCATTACAATCATTGAAGCATATGGGGTCTAGAGAACTTGAATTGAATGCTAAAGAGTCAGGTTCCAGAATGATAACAGGTGCACTTGCTACACAACTATTCGAGTCTTTGATTTCAACAATATAGGTGCCCGCACATAAATTAGCGGCCGTAGGTGTATTTTGACTCAAAGGGTCATTCCAGGAGTAACTATAGGGTGCCGTGCCGTTGGCAGCTATAACCGTGGCAAACCCATCGCAGCTGCCGTAACAAGTGGTATTGCCAGAAGTCGTAATTGCTGCTGAAGGTCCGGCCAAATCCAAAATAGTGATGGGTGTGCTCTGCTGGCATCCATTAATATCAGTAACGGTTACGATATAGGTAGCCGAGGAAAGATTCGAAATCGAGGCGGAGTCCCACCCCGTCGACCACAAGTAGGAATATGGGCCAATGCCTCCATTGACACTAACTAAGGCGGCTCCATCAGCTTGTCCGCAATTGGCATCAGAATGGGATTCTGTAAGGACAATAGCAGTGGGCTCGTCAATGTCTTGTGTGCCTGATGTGGTACAGCCCATTGCATCTGTA
>Ga0302119_10000600_pt1 | contig 16260 bp, 9 predicted proteins | sample AG5_Tmax_MG_FD_203114 | JGI IMG/M metagenome (GOLD analysis project Ga0302119, IMG submission 203114) | Marine microbial communities from Western Arctic Ocean, Canada - AG5_Tmax | ecosystem: Environmental > Aquatic > Marine > Oceanic | place: Canada: Western Arctic Ocean | collected 2017-10-01 | reverse complement strand
TCCACATCATCCATTGAAAATGTACCACTGAGAACTCTTGAAAACGGCTCCATTGCATCAAGGAACTCATCAACCTTGGCTGCTTGGAAAGCGTTCTTAGGAGTTAATCCAGCCATTTCACCAATGTACCGCATAATCGCTGTTGATTCAGCAAGTGTTCCATTAGGAGTTTGTAAAATAGGCACTAATCCCCAAGGCAATTCTCCATCTTTTTTCATTTGAGCATATTGCGCCCCCATTATTTCATTATCATTCCAATCCAAATTAGCAAGTGAGAGTGCTACACGAACACCCTCAGCTCTTCCAGGAATTGGAAAATAGTACAATTGGTATGGTGCAGCAGGGTTTGATGAGGGATTGTCGCTCGACATATTCAATGGGTGGAGCGCCATCCTTTTCAAGCATTGTAATATTTCGCTGCCAATCAAATAAATGCAATAGTTATTACTTCAATATTACTATTGTTGGGAGTTTTAGGATACTTATCTTTTAGAACCTATTCTGTGTGAAATAGGTAACAACCAAAACCAAAAGCCCACATCGGTAACTGATTGGCATGGGCGATGAGGAAGTCGATGGGGAAAAAAATCCTCAAATTAAGACCTTATTGCCAGATCCATATGGGCGGGGTTTCTCTAGAAATGAAGACCCTTTAGCAAGAACAAAAGCAGCATGGAAATCACAAGATTCAAACAGGTTATTTTATGGTAAAATAGCTAGAAATCCAGTAATATTATTTGTTAAAACTCTAGTAGGCTTTGGTTTTGCAGTCGCAGCACTGCTAAATGTTTTATTTCCTCACAGCGCATCCACTAGCGTTACATCTGTTGTTTTAATTTGGACAATACCAATAATGGCAGCAATCTTACCACAATCATTCGCAACAGAGTATTCTTGGCGGGCAATGCAAACAAGAATCTCACTACGGGAAATGGGCGGATTTGATGATGAGAAAAAACATCCAATGAGGTCACAACCGGGCATGGATCGTATCGTCGAGGGACTCAAAGATAATCGACGACATAATATGCTGGGGGTATTTTTTACAATCACGGCATTCATACTATTGTGTTCTGCTGCGATAATAGAGCAAGGCAGCATCGCTTGGAATTTGTCATTATTGGTGGCGATGACCAGCGGTATAGCGCTGGCATTCCATACACAATTCATTAACCATATAATGAGTCAACAAGGCGATAGAATCCCCTTTTTATCATTTCATGCACCAACACACCACCCTACACAAGTCAATACAATTCTTGGTGATTTAATCATCGCTCATTTAGATCCAGATAGTTTACTTGAATGGAAAAAATGGAACAAATTATTGGCTGAATCAATAATTCCTGGTAACGATTTACGCCAATGTTTGGAAAGGCTTCTTTACATATTACACCTGCAACAACAAAAAGAAATCTCAACAGAATTATCGGTTACAGAGTTGTGTGAGTTTTTGAAAAGAGATACTATTCCACACCTTCTCTTGAATGAAGATACAACCTATAATTGGCGTAGTCTTCAAAGATTGATTTCCCACGCAAGAGCATGGCAACCAGGCGCTTTCCGGTTATTGGATAGATTACAAAACGACCTCTTATCGGGGTCACCGCCGGTATTGCGGGCAAAGTGGAGAATGGATGTATCACTCGACCCTGAATGCGACCAAGGTGCTGGAAACCTGTTTATTGTGTTGAATAATCAAACATTCTCCCCGCGCCATGTTCGCGTTGAGGTATTATGTCCGGGTGGAGAACCAGAATTGAGAACACATCGCTTTGAGTTAGCACCTTGCCCTCCACCGCGCGCAGCGATTTCACTAACAGATACAAGTGAAGATGATGGATTGGATTGGGTGCCACGTTATTTGGAAAAAGGCGTCGTATTGTGGATTGGTGTGGCATGGACTAACCGATTCAAAGGTCCAGCCAATGTTCAAGTTATTCTGCGCGACGATGACGGAGTAGTTCTCGAATCAATCGTTGTTTCAACACACGTTGGCGTAGGAGAAAGTGGTTTGGTCAAAGAAAGAAAGAAAAACCTGGAACTAGCAAGAAAGTGGGGAGATTCAGCCTTGCCACAAATCTCTTTGAGTTGAATTAAAATTGAAGGAATTCATTCGCAGTAAGGCGAAAACGAATGATACTTGATCCGCTCCTAAAAGTGCAAACTGTTATTATTTGGCATTTTTTATAATCCGACCAAAGCCCACCATTTAGCAAAACCCTCAAGCGCGTTACTTATGGCGGGGCTTCACTTCGCCCGACTCAAGGGTTGTAGAGTCATGGAAGCATGGGATATCATCGTATTAGGGGACGGACCTGCAGCACTACGTGCAGCAGCAGAATCTGCAAAGACTGGAGCATCAACTTTGATGATGACAGCAGATGGCTTAGGACTGAGTGGAAGAAGCGCTGCTGATGGCATTGCAGCACCACTTCAAGAAACTAATAATCGCGGTCATAGAGAAGACACGATTCACGCAGGGGCTTATCTGTGTGACCAAGATATTGTCAATTCAACAACATCCGCAGCAAATCGTCAAATGGATTTGTTAGAACGCTGGGGTGTAAACTTCCGCCGTGATTCTAAAGGCACACCATTGGTCAGTAAAGGGGCAGGACACGGCAAGCCACGAAATGCAAACTGTGGCGATACCACTAGTAGGGAAGTGCAACAAGTTCTGGAAGAGCAATGTATGAGATTCGGAGTAACTCGTCGAGGCGACCAACTACCACTATCACTAGTACATTCCAATCAGAAAATCAATGGATTGATCGCTATTGATATGATAAATGGTAGATTACTATCACTTTCAGCAAAAGCAATTATTATCGCAGACGGTGGCTTTGAAGGAGCATTCAGCAATGGTGTTGTTGGTTTAGGATTGGACTTGGCTTTACAAGCAGGTCTTCCACTACGCGATATGGAATTTATCACATCAACTCCACTGGCAATTAAAGATACAAATTTAGTAATTCCTATGGGGATTCTAGATTCAGGGGCAATTCTTCATGAAGCAAGCGGAAGCGAATTAGATGTTGGAGAAGGTGATTTAAATTCACTTTGCTCAGCGGTTGCAGAGGCTTCACAACCAGTTCTAGATGCCAGAGAACTCAACGAGAATGCAGTATGGTGGAATGCTACAATGCGCATGGTCAAAAGCCGCACAGGTATTGATATGAGCAAACAAACAATCGCCATCGAATGCCGTGCTGACATGACTATCGGCGGAATTGCAGTCAATGAAAATGGACGTGCAGTGGTCGGCAGTTGGTCACGTTGGTTCACCGGTTTATATGCAGCAGGAGATGCGGCTTGTTCAGGATTGCATGGTGCAGGCAGCATCGTTGGCAATCGACTACTAGACGCAATGTGTCTATCGGCCGCCGCCGGTCAAGACGCTGGTAAATGGATCAAAACCACAGAATTCAGTGGCAGTTCGGCACTGCAAGAAGCATTCGAACAACACCAAGCCTCTTTTTCACAAGCAAATGAGTTAAAGGAAGACGAAGAGGTTCTTCGCTCAGGTGTTGTTTTCAGTAGTATCAAGGCAGCAGCAAACGATGCATTAGGTACTTCCCGAGATTCATCTTCACTAGATGCTGGATTAGAAAAGATGGACTCGATTAAGAATCGCATCAATCTGTTGCAGATGCATCTTGACCAAACATCATTGATTGCCAATACCAATTTAGTAGAAAACGCCAGAGCTGCTGCATGTGCGCGTTTGATAACAGCGGCAATGATATCAGCAAAAGCCCGCCACGAAAGCAGAGGAGTTCACCAAAGAAGCGATTTCCCAGATTCCAATGATGAATTATTACACCATATCACAGTAGACCAAGAGGGCAATATAGGGCAACTGGCAATACGCAAGACTTCTTCCGGAAACTGGTTATTACCACCTATGTGAATCATCAAATCACCCTCATTGTCGGTGTGAACCTCAAAAGGCTGAACTTCTTCGCCTAAGTCATGGGAGGCGTAACATTGTTTGAAAAAATCGTTGCCGGAGAAATCCCATGCCATCGTGTTGCTGAAGGTGAAAACTGGCTTGCATTCTTGGATATTTTCCCGCGTTCACCAGGTCACACGCTGGTTATTCCAAAGCAAGGAATACAACACCTAAGAAACCTTTCAACGAGCCAAAGAAATGAATTATTTGATGGAGTTTGTCAAGTAGAAACAATTCTCGGCACCTATTTCAATACCACTGATTTCACAATATGTATTCACGATGGCCCATTATCTGGCCAAGAAGTACCTCACGTCCACGTTCACGTAATACCAAGAATAGCCGGTGATGGTGGCGGAACATTGCAATCGATGTGGCCTAATGCACCTGCAATGGATGGCCAAGCGGATCACGCAGCATTGGCACAATTGGCAACTCAGCTTGGAGGGGAGCAATAATGTCAAAAAAAATCCCTGACGGCGCAGTTGATTCTAGTGGAGATTTATTGCCGGAACTTTCAAAGTCCTCCAAGAATATGAAAATGATTCGTTTGTTGAAAACCCCTACGCCATCCTTTACTGGAAAGATACCAGGCTCCCGCTTTTGGACATGGGTGGCTTTTACATTGGGAAGAAGGGTGAGGGCAATTCAATTCAGAACCTCTCATGTTTCTGGTTATGAAAATATTCCCAAAGACAAGGGGGTCTTATTTTCGGGATGGCATACCAATGGCCTTGTCGACGCGCTAGGAATCATGTTGCCCAATCCCAAACATTTCGTCATAGGGGGTCGTCATGACTTGGTAACAAGGCCGTTGTTGGGCTGGTGGACTCGTAAATTAGCCATGCAACCGGTAATCCGTAAGGCTGAATTATTACGAGGGGGTTGCACCGAAGAAGAAGCTATACACCTCAACGGCAAAACCCTCCTCGCACTATCAAAAGGAATATCGCGCGGTTTTGGATGTGTATTATTTCCAGAAGGAACTAGCCACAATGAATCACACATGCTTCGTTTTAGAACCGGGCCAATGCGCACAGTTCTCGCCGCTGCAGCAATATCAATAGCGGAAGATAGACCATTGCCAGTAATTGTTCCCGTAGGATTGCATTTCAGAGTGAGGCACCATTTTAGGACTGACCAGTGGATCGAATTTGGCAAGCCAATAGAGATTCAGAAATCTGACATTCCACAGCAATTGGTCGATGCTGTCAAACAAGGAAGATGGATTGAACCGCCCGCAGACCAGGTCTTATCGCTGCGCGATAAGTTACGTCCAAAGTTGATGGAACTAACTCCAAATACAAGTGATTGGGATGATTATGGAGGCATTAAATTATTGGCTCATATAGAGTCAAAACATATTGGTAAACCGATACGTAGTTGGAAGGAAGAAGTTATTGCTGCAAGAGCCATTAATCAATCGATTAAAATCAGCCAAAACGATGAAGGCTTAGCAGATGAAACAAAATACATTACTAAAAAATTAACCGGTATCAAACACAAGGCTGCAGTCAATGCAGGAAAAATACTCTTCGAACACAATTTAGATGGACGGGATTTGAATTCTAAAGGCCTCGATTTGCGAATGACCAATCTCCTAAAGGCACCCCTTGCTTTAGTTAGGCTATGTATCTTTTTGGCAGTATTGCCGATATCAATAGTTGGGCTTGGCTTCCAAGTGATTGTGGGTAGATTACTAGGTGACTCAACAGATGAGGGAGTAGACGCACGGACCTCATATCAATTCTTAGCAGCATTATTGGGCTCAGCTTTGGGATGGCCAATAATAGCCTCTGCCATCTTGGTGGCAATGTATTCAAACTCTAACGAAATTAGTAATATTATCAACTTGGATATTTTCACTTGGATTGGAGCAACTCAACTAGATCTGGCAATTACAATGGCCATAATATGGCTTTCAACTATATGTTCCTTTTTCCTTTCCGGGCACATTTGCGCGCGTACCTGGGATGATTGGATGGACTTCAAGAAGGCGATTACTAGATTGAGAATGTCAAAAGTCACCAGGCAGAATTTGCGAGGTTATTTACTAACAATTTCCAACAACCTTGGTGATGAGGACAATAGTGCGGTTCAAACATGAGCAACGTTTGGCCCAACTATGTCAAGCACCGAAATCGTCCAACAAGTAGAGAATTGGTTAACTTCAGAACGGCTGATTGTCAAACAACAAGATGACGAAAGGGCAGAAGCACATTTCCTCATCAAATACCCCCACGGCCCGCAAGGTCACATGTTCGCAGTAGTCATTCCTAAGGAGAGAGACCTAGTTGCCTGTTCAAGTATGACTCGGGTTGATTTAGGTCAACAAGGAGAGATGAAAAAACACATGCGAGAGGACGAGATTGAATGGGATGAATGGGTCCATGATAGTCGCCTTCAACTGATTAGGACTTCAGTAGATTGGGGAATGCATATGGGGCATGTAGATGATAAAAAACCAGGCCCATTACAAGCATTCAATGTCAGTTTGCCAATTTGGTTTGATGGCTTAACAAAAAACGAATTGATGCAAACATTGCGGAAATTATGGTTGGCCAAACTCGGAATTATTCACGAAATCAAATACGCATATGGTCCAGGAAGTGGAACTCCCGGCCCAGTAGATGACTGGGCAGACCGATTGAAACCCCAATCCGGAAAGAAAAATACTCCTGAGCAAACTGAAACTCAAGAGATCGAATTCAATGATGAAATGTCATTTGGTTCGGGCTTCGACCCATCTGAATGGGCATAGGTAAATCAGCCATTTTTTCATCGATAAAAACGCACCATAGAGAGCCTAAACACCACGACTCCCTAGTAATGGGATTAAATCCTCATTTTTGACCTGAGTGAGGCGCGGTTAAGTATGAAGAGTTAGTACAAAATATGTAGTAAGCCCGAGGAATGTCCTATGCAGCAAAAAATAAAATCAATCAGCCTAGTATCAATTATGGTAATGTCGGTCCTTTCGACATTGCTAATAGCAAGTGTCACTGTATCTGCAGGGACAGTGGTAATAACCGAAGCAATCCAAATCGTTGATGGTGGAACCTCAACAGATTCACAGGTTGCAGTCTCGTCTGATAGTGAAGGTAACGTTCACGTCATTTGGGTAAGAAACAATTTGCATTTGTATTATTCAATGCTATCCCCTAGAGGCGAGACGCTGATTGATGCGACTCAAATCTCTAGTGCTGGATTGCATAAGATTTGGCACCCAGATATGGTTATTGATACCAATGACAAGGTGCATATCGTGTGGGCTGATAGGGCAGGTCAACACAAGATCATGTATACCGCATTAGCTCCATGGAATGCGCCAATGGATGGCCAAGCAAGCGATGACGGAACAATAACTGCTATCGATGACATCGCCATTTCTATGCGCGCACAAAACCGTGACTGGCCTTCTATAGCACTGGATAGCCAAAACAACGTTCACATTGCTTGGGAAGACAACTATGACGAATTAGGTCGCTTCTACAACCAACCTCAAATTTACTATTCAATGGTACAACCTGACATGGCTTCAGGTAGCATCATCACACTATTCGATGACACTTTACTTACCCCAATTATTGGACATAAAGGCCATCCTGACATCATAGTCGATGCAAACGATTTCGTACAAATCGCTTGGGACGACACCCGCGGTGGTAAAGTGGAATTAGCCTTTATCGTCGATACTTCAGGTTCTATGTATTCTGAGTGGGCTGATGTATGTACTGTTATCTATGGCGGTGCATTCGCAAGTGGTGGCAGTTTCCAAGGATTGAAGCCTATGCTAGAGACTGCTAACATGACTGTATATGAGACAATTTACGGTCTCGGAAACACTCTACCGGGTGCTGCAAGCTCAGGTAACTGTGCTGCACATAACAATGCAGCAAGCGGCATTAGAAACACTCCACTTGGACTTAGCCCAGGCGATGATTCTGGTGGACTACGCAAGTTACCAGGCACAGTATACAATGGAAACACTTACTCTGGATACTCAGGAGAAGACTGGGGTCCGGGAAGTAACTGGGCATGCTTATCATGGAAAGATACATTGGGCAATGTTCCAGGCAACCCTCCAACAAGCGATGACCACCGCTGGAACCCGAATGCAACAAAGATTGTCATTCCAGTTTCCGATGAAGGTCCAAAAGACGGCGACCCAGCACAACAAGCGGACGACATCTCTTCTATTCAGGAAGCACACGACAGTTGTCTTAACGCTGGAGTAATTCCAGTAGGTTTGTATGGACAATCATGGGGTGGAGCAAATAACGTTCAATCTCATTTCAAGGACTTGGTACAATGCCCGAACGGTGTTGTTTCAATTCAAACTAGAAACTGCCCTGGAAACACCTTGGCAAGCACAGATGCAGGCGGACAAGCATACGAGTTCCCATCAGGCAGTGGTGGAAACAATGCAATGAGCCTTCTAGTTGAAGCAATGGTTTACATCTCAACCAACAACTCTCGTGAAATTTACATGACCGTTCTCGACCCATATGCAAAGATGAACAATGATCCATCTTGGACACCGGGCTCTTCAGGACACTCCGTTATTGGCGGAGGATACCACGAAGACGTAGGTCCTGCAGCAGATGGCCACCTAGTCGTTGTAAACGATACACGTGTCACTATTGATGACGCCTATTCATTCCATCCTTCAATCGGGGTTGACATGCAAGGAAACACACACATCGCTTGGATGGATGGCCGTGATTACGGATTTGAAAAGGATGTTAACTACGAAATTTACTACACCAAGTTGCGCCTACAAGGTGCAGGTGCTTGGGACGGTGCTGAAAACGGACTATCCACATACGCTATCAAGAAGATTAACGACACACCTATCTCTAATGTAGAAGGGAAGACTGGAATATCTGGTAACAATCCATATGGTGGAAACTCAGTGTTCCCAGCATTACTGACCGACGATCAAAGCAATATCCACATCGCTTGGAGCGATTGGGGCAACATATCTGCTACCGAAGAAGTAGTTTATGTTAGATTGAACTCAACAGAAAACACAGGCGATGGATTAGGACCTACAGGCGAATTCGATGGAGCACTAGACGAGTGGGAAATTATTCCAGTTACAAAGTGGGACTCCAACAAACTCGGACCAAACTCTGGAAGACAACCGAGTCTTGGTATGCCTCCAGCATTCTCAAATGATTTGGGAAGTGGAGCGCACATTGCTTGGTCAGATACCAATAAGTGTGGCGAGGATGGAAATCAAAACAGATTCACTGTTTGCTATTCACATGTTTTAACCGGCCAAGTTGATGTTGAATTCGATGACGGTGAAACATTCTATCATGTTATTGAACCAAGCCAGCAAACCATATACAATCTTACCATGAACAATTCTACACCAGGTCCGAAAGACTTGGTTGCAGATACCTATGGATTGAATATTACCGGTGTGCCGCAAAACTGGACAGCATCATTGCACTTCAGTTCAAACCACACAGCAATTTTCGGTGAAACACCAGTTTACTTAGAAGGTGGAGAAAATATCCGCTTCTATATGCGTGTACGCGCACCATCGGTGTATCAAGCCAATGAAGATCAGCTGGCACAGATTACTGTTATCGCAAAGTCCTACAAGGACCCAGCAATTCAAAATGAATTGGTTACACTGACTCTAATGGACGTTGTTCACGGAATCAATCTCGATACATCGCACAGCATGGCAGATATTGAGCAAGGGCAAACAGCGATATTCTCAATCACCATTACCAATACGGGTAACGTTCATGATGCGTTTATCTTCTGGGATCCAGCAAGTCTTGAAGGGCAACAAGAATGGCAATTGCCGTTCGGTTGGCAAGTAAGCTTCCCGACCCGTGTCGAATTAGACCCGGGTCAATCAGTGACCAAGAATTTGGAAATCAGTGTACCCACGTCTGAAGACCCAGGTGCATTCGTTATCTTTGTCAAGGGTTGGAGCGAAGGCGAACCGATCAAGTCTATTGCCAAAGGAACTTACGATGTTCTCGAACTAGGAGTATATGTTTCAATTCGTTCCACGGGTAATATCGTCTTTGAGATATTTGATACCAATGAATACATCTTGCCAGGTGATTGTGCAACATATCCGATTGATGTAACAAAGAACTTCGATTCAGGCAACCTTGTCTTCGTGACACCGGGCGCTCCTGATCTCAAACCAGAAGGGATGGATTTGGATACATGGCGCAAGGATAATTGGGTAGTCAATATGGACTTCTCAGATGCACCAGGTGGTAACTTAGTCGAAATGAGTGAACCTCGTGCATGGGATATTCCAGCAAATGCTGAATTTGTCACCTTCGAAGTAAGGGCTGATGTTTGTGCCCCGACCAACGCAAGCGCAGGTCTAGGCCCAGCAGTAACTATCAAGGCTTATCTCGACGGATACCCAAGAATTTCTGATTCGATAATTCTTTCAACTAATGTAATCCATGTTTATGACTTGGATGCAGGAGTTGACCCAGAAGTAGGAACCAACCTGATTGTAAATCCTGGTGACAACCTAATTCTACCGATTACTGTTGAAAATGAAGGAAACGGACCTGATAGATTTGACTTCAGACTTGCACGTGTAACTGATGCCTATGGTGTTGATGTCCTATGGGATATTACCATACCTCGCCAATACCTACAAGAATTGAGCAGAGGAACATATCAGAATTTCGATGTAATGATGAATGTCCCTGACCAAGTTCAGGCAGGAACATACACCGTTATCCTGCAAGCATTCTCAGAAGAATCGTACCCCGATTCATCTGGGCGTGATACACGACTACGTGATCAATTGGTTTTCAATGTTGAAGTAAGCGAATTCCATGACATGCAGATTAGCATGGACGAAACAGTGGAGAACGCTGTTAAGACCTCTGCACCGGGAAGAGTTGTAAGATACATAGTCAACATTACCAACAATGGAAACGTACCGGATGTACCTTCTTTGAACAACCATACAGCAACTCGTGATGGAGATGCTCTGCTTTGGGGAGAACTACCTGGAATGGGTGCTCTCGACGGCTGGTCAGTTGAATGGAAGATGCTCAAGCAAATCGGAGTAGATGTTGCTTCAGAAGAAGCATGTTTGGAAGAAATTTCAACCGCCTCCGCATTCCCAGAGGATCAATGTGTATATCTAACAGATTTCAATGAATTCAGATTGCCAGAGATGGACCCTTATACAACATATTCCGTAGTCGCTATCGTAAAGATTGCAACAACAGCAACTCTAGACACACGGCACATTGGTTTGAAGGTTTATTCTCGCTTTGGAGATATGACTGAAGACGGTGACCATGATGATTCACCAGCATGGGAAGGAGAGGACTTGGATAGTAACGAGCTTATTCTTACTCTAAGACTACGCGCACCTAACTTAGTCATCAAAGAAGTCATTGTCTCAGATTATAGCGGCGACGTTGACACAACTATCCCGATTCAAATAACTCTGCAAAACACAGGAAATGTGCATGCAACTGATATTGAAATCGTTCTTTGTGAATATGATGAATCAAGTATAGCCATCCAAAGAGAGATCGAAAAGAACGGCTGTGATGAAGAGAACATCGTAATGCGCCAACTCGTTGGAGCCTTACTATCACCTGATGCTTCTGAAGAAGCGAAAGAGATTGAACTGTTCTTACTCTATCCAGTTACTGCAGGTTCTCATGGAGTCTACATAGTAGTTGATCCAATGAATGAAATCGTTGAGAGTAATGAAGGCGACAATGTAAAGAGAGTCGGAAAGGAACTTTCGTCCTCCAACCCATTCATGGATGTTGCAGGCGATGTTGTCAGTAAGACTGCTCTACCATTCATGGTCATTCTGCTAACCTTCGCCCTTCTTGGAGTCGTTTACCTAGTTGGTAAGGGACGTAGAGATGATGTCAATCGAAGAATCGCTGAACAGTCTTCATTGATAACAGTTCTAAGCGAAGAAAAGTGATTTGACTCTGCTTAGACAGGCCTAGCGGTTTGACTTTGGTGGTAACCACCATCTCAGTTCGCTATTATTGTGAGTTGCGATGATGTGACCTGCTCTATCAGATATTTGTCTTTCAAGGCGTTGCTGAACCTCTTCGAGTAAAGCATTCATTTGCATCTGCCCAAGTTGCAATTCCTTGGAGAGCCTAGTGAGGTCCAATCTTTGTTGTGGAGCCTCAATGATAGTGTGTACCATCGCCCTTTGCTCGTATTTGTCAAAGTCACTATCCACTGCGGCTGAAATACGATTACGAATGTGTTGATGTAGCGCGATGACGGCATCTCTTTGTTGGTCTAATTGTTCAAGAATTTCATTGAGGTGAGATAGGTGCCCCACACCTTCACTGACTGCTATTTTCTTTCTCCCACTAACCATTTCGACCACTGCCAAACTTGCTACAGGCAATCGGTTAGACAATCGCATCGGCCCCCCGCGAGGTAGTTTACGATGTTCACAATTGAATAGATCAGGACCTAAATCAATCCGTAATGACAAAGCCTTCTGAACACTAAAAATTGTTTTCGGTGGCCCACCCTTTTCACTAGGAACTTTTTCACTTTTTACAAAACTGCCTTTTTCTAATTCCTTCAAATGTTTCATTATTGCTTGTTGGCTGACGCCGATAATTTCAGCCAGTTGCATTGGGTAGTGTGGTTCTCTAACCAACCGTTCTAATATTTGCCTTCTAACGCGGTTTTGCAGTAGGTATAACGCGAGGTCAATATCGTCCATAACTGCTCAACTCATGGTTATGTAGATGGCCGACCCCTTTCAATGCGTCGCAAAATTACATTTCATCCCATTGTTTCCAAGTGTTTTCATCCTCTTTGGACGCACTATCGTTTTTGATTGGTACTACTGGTGTTTTTTTGCTAGGATTAACCGGTGTTATAGGTGGGGTGATTTTGACAGAATCAGAACCACCTTCGTCCCAAGAAGAAATCAAAACATCATTTTCTTTCTGCTGAATATTTTGTTGTTTTTCAGTGGGCGTCGGTTGTAACTTTGCAGTCACAAAAGGGTCCTGAACTAATTCTCCAGCCCCTTCAACATCGCCACGCATCAAGGCATAAACCTGATCTGTGGTCATCATTATCCCGCTTTGAACATCTCCACTTCCATCAACAAACGAACTATCTTGTTGGCCAATACCAGAATCTGCGAATGGTCCAGAAACAGATTGACTATTTTCTAAGGTGGGTGGTGAATCAGCAAAAGGTCCAGCAACTTCGTTACCGACGACCTGTTGTAATTCTTCTCCATTGTTTATTTGTTGAATCATTGCTTGATTTAGATTTGTTACGGGAGTTAGTGTACCATCTGCCTGGACTATCATCATTTTTGACTTCCCTTTAGATCTATTCGCTGCCATTATAATTCCAGCTAATGGCAATAGCAAAATTCCCAGAATGCACAGAAATGAACCAGCCAGCAAGCCCTTTGATTCAAACATTCCATATTGAATCTCATCAACAGAAACCAACCAGCCAACCTGTTCCTGACAATCAGTAGATGCACTACATTCGATATCTAAGGCGTACTCTGCAGATTCAACAATTTGCCACGATGCTACTGTTTTGAAATCTGTGCTATCACTTGCCATCGCTTGAAAGTCCACTAAACAATTTTTATTTTCAAGCGCTCCACCGACTCTCGCAGAACCATCCAACTTTGTCATTGCAATTTCAAAATTACTATTTCCATCAATTGAGATAGCGCGGTAGCAACCACTGCTAATGTTGACAACATGAGTGCCATCACCTTGGAATTCAACTTCATTGTTCAAGCGAGGGTCAAAAATTGAATCCAATTCCTCTGTATTCATAGCAAGTAATAGAGCACCAAGTAGTGTAATCACCAAAGCAACAACTAGTAATCGCTGTGGCCAACGACTGCTTGCTTGCTGCTGCATATTATCTCCTCTCACCTCTTCCCAATTCAAGGCTTGTGTAGATAATTAAGCTAATCCAAGTTCTTTCAATTTCTCTGGAAGGTAGGTATCAGTAACGAAATCAAGACCATATTTGGCCAAGGATTGCTGCTCAGCCTTTAATCCGAGATCTAGCATCATATTGATCTGGTCTTGCCACCAAGTATCAGCAAATCGTGGATCGGTTAATTCTGCATTTAGAGCCTCAATATCTTTCTTCGATAAATCGTCACTAGGCAATTCATATGCCACTATGTCATCTGATGTGATTCCAAGATAACTAGCACTTGGAGTTGCCAAGTATTCAGATATATGTGCAGTCTTAATCGCACCATAAGCAATTGATGCAAAGATTCTGAATGACCAAGGATCACCATCGAGGAAGACGATTATAGGAATATCCCACTCTTCACTCATGCGCTTCATGATTCTTCGAGTGGAGCGGGCTGGTTGCCCTTTTAGGTGCAATAGTCCACAACGATAATCCTCATCAAAACCATTCTCAACAAGACGGTCAAACATACCACCAGTCTCAATAGCCATAATGAAATCAATATCATTTTCTAACAATTCTATCTTTTCTTCTTCAACATTGTATGGAAGACCATACCCCGAATCACCGACATCATCTCTTGCATTAATTACCATCCATTCACCGCGACGGTTTCTTTCACGCAATGTTAGGTTTCCAATCATTCTGGCCCCATCTTCTTCAGGCCTCAACTTGAAATCTTCACGCAGACATTTTGTCACGATTTCCAAATCTTCTGCAAGATTATTAGAATCGTTTTGGGTACCAAATTTACCCATCCCCCAACTTTCAGAAATATAGTACATTTCTCTTAAGGTTGAGGATTTCCCAGCATCTATCATCTGTTCAATAAATTCAACAACATGCAGTGTTCTAAGCAATTGCTTAGCAGAGCCCAAACTTGTAGCATCTCTGGTCGAGCGTTTTTTACCATATTTGTAAACACCTAATTTAGGATCAAATCCAATATTATTCTTTGTTCTAACCGGGAGGGTCATCGAAGGAGGTTCACCCTTGACCATTTTATCATACATTTCTGCAACAACTCCGTGCATTGCAACCTTTGTTTCTTCTGGCGAGTGTCTTTTTACCATCAATTACCACCTCCGAATAGAGTTTGTTGGCCTTCGGGGGCCTCAACAGTCGGTTGCACAAATTCATCAGCTACAACTTCTGTAGGTTCAGCATCAGTAGGTATAGCCTCGGAAGGTTCGATATCAGAAGATTCATCTTCATCAGGTTCAAAATACAATAAACTTTCATTATCGCGTGTTTCTATTATATCCATACCAGCTTCTTTCAAGGCTTTTTCCTGCTGCCTAATTTCATCTAAGAATTTCTCATCCATCTTTGTGGCACCAATGACTTCCTGTGAACCGCGATAGAATACATCAGTTTCAGTCCAATCTCCCTTTTCTAATCCACCCAAGGAGTAACTGAGAGTAATCCTTTCTCCAGGATCTAATGTTGCCAGTTTCCATGCCCAAACACCTGTTGCTTCCTTTCTGCCACCCATCTCGTTATTGTCAAGGGTCGCACCGAATTTCTCAGGCCATGTACACAATATTGTATAGGAACGTGCTCTACTGGTATAGTTGAATAATACAACTGAAACATCGGTCATCTTGGTTTCTTTATTCCAAGTGGTTTGAGTTTCACTGATTACAGCAGACATGATTTTGGTAATCGAACCGGCTAAATCAGGAATAGGGCGGTCAAGGATTTGGGCAGACTTCTCAGCGATTGCAGGTAAAATATCATTGATTAACTCAAACTTTTCTTGCGTTTTCGCCATCTTTTTCTTCTTCATTAAATGCTTCTTCAAACCCCTACCCATTTCCATAATGGCCTTTCTCGCTTCTTCCATAACTTCAGCGTTATCGGCAAGCGCTTCTTTTGCTTCCGAAGTGAATTGAACATTGGTGCTTGCAAGATGGACAAGTATTGCAGCAGGACCCTTTGGCAAGCCTTTTCCTCCGGCTTGTTCAAGGCCATATTGCCTCCAATTGACCGCTTCAATTGCTTTGGTTAGCAAGCATCCACCCTGTTGGTACATCAAAGGAACTCTATTGGCAAATCGCAATACCTCAACGTGCTTATCAGCAGCCATTGAGCCACCAAAAATCAATCCGACTTCAACCTGGTAAGGATTACCATTGGCCACCGTAGGAGCCCTCGTCATAGTGGAAATAAATCTCGAGTCAATTGTTTTTGAAAGACCCTTTTTGATGAGCATCTCTTCAATTGGTGACAGACAATTTGTTGGCGGATTTAGTAGTTTAACTGGTTTTCCAGCAATAGTTTTCTCACCCTGCATCGCTTCTAACAGTGACCGAATTTGTTCT
>Ga0302119_10000595_pt1 | contig 16381 bp, 13 predicted proteins | sample AG5_Tmax_MG_FD_203114 | JGI IMG/M metagenome (GOLD analysis project Ga0302119, IMG submission 203114) | Marine microbial communities from Western Arctic Ocean, Canada - AG5_Tmax | ecosystem: Environmental > Aquatic > Marine > Oceanic | place: Canada: Western Arctic Ocean | collected 2017-10-01 | reverse complement strand
GCATCTTTCAATCATGTTCGCATTCAAGAAGAAACAGAATCTGCCAGCCATATTGCATCCACCCATTATCAATTGGAAACAGACGCACGATTAAATGCGACTCACTTTTCTCTGGGCGGTGAACTTTTTCGTCATGATATTCAAATTACGTTTAATGGCAATGGCGGAGATGCAACCCTGAATGGGTTATGCCTCACGGAGAATCATCAGCATCATGATCAGCATGTAACGGTAGATCATCAGCACGATAGTTGCAACAGTCATCAGCTTTTCAAATATATTCTGGGCGATAAATCTTCCGGTGTATTTAATGGCAAAGTGATTGTTCGAGAAAACACCAAACAAACGGACGCAGATCAATCCAACAAAAATTTACTCTTAAGTCCGGACGCATTGATGAATGCCAATCCGCAACTTGAAATATATTCGGAAGATGTAAAATGTGCCCATGGTTCCACTACGGGACAGATCGATTCAGAAGCGCTTTTTTATATGCGATCTAGAGGACTCACCCAGCGAAAGGCCACCGAATTAATTATTGGCGGATTTGCTGAAGAAATCATGAAGTCCATATCAAACGAAAATATTTCAGATTATATCAATGAGAAAATCAATCAGTGGTTAAGGTCGTCAAATAATGATGACTGATATAATGGATAAACTGGCTTCCATACGGGAAGATTTTTCTCTGTTCACAGAGCCTCGTGATAAATATATTTATTTGGTGGACTTAGCCAAGGAATCGACAGGACTTCAACATGAAGAACAAATTGATGCAAATAAAATTAGTGGATGTACATCACAGGCCTGGATTGTCAGAGAAAAAACCGGTGACTCGTTTACATTCCGTACCGATTCAGATGCCATGATTGTGAAAGGATTATTATTCTTGATTGAACGGGTATTTAACGGTCATTCAAAAAATGAAATTTTAGGAATCGATGGCAATCGATTTTTAACATCCGTGGGTTTGGAGAGGGCCATTAGTAGCCAGCGTACCAATGGATTTTCCAATGCTATTCATAAAATTCAAACAGAACTACTGAAATAAACTATGTATAATGATATTGATGAAAAAGTGATTATTGATCGGGATTGTGAAGCAACCTTGATCCCTTTCGGCAACAAGATTACCCTGAAAAAAGGTGAAGAAGGCCATATTACACAAGCCTTGGGTGGCAGCTATACAATCATGATTCGGGGCAACTTGGTCCGAATCGAAGGCAAAGATGCGGATATTATTGGCAAAATTCCTGAAATCCAACCTTGGATGGAAGAAAAAAAAACAGATGAGCGCGTTAATGAAAAGGCTGTGTGGGATTCCATGAGGACCTGTTATGACCCGGAAATTCCTGTGAATGTTGTGGATCTTGGACTCATTTATTCATGTGAAATTTCTAATGATGAGGATGGCGGTTCCTTTATAGAAATTAAAATGACGTTGACGGCACCTGGATGCGGGATGGGCGATATGATTGCCTCCGAAGTGAAACAAAAAATTGCCGGCGTTCCTGGCACCTCGGACGTAAAAGTCGAATTGGTTTGGGATCCCCCATGGGATCGAAGCATGATTACAGAATCCGCCAAACTTCAACTCGGCATGCTTTAATGCTTGATGTTCAATCTATCCGTAAGGATTTCTCTATTTTCAGTCAGAATGAAAACCCCTTTATTTTTCTGGACTCGGCCTCTACCACACAAAAACCACAAAGCGTTATTGATGCTATATCCTCTTACTACGATTCATATGCTGCCAATGTCCACCGTGCCCTGTATGCCATAGGAGAAAAAGCCACAGATGAATATGAAGGCGTTCGGAAAAAAGTAAAAGAATTTCTTAATGTTCCTGACACCCATTCCGTCATTTTTACCCGAAGTACAACCGAATCCTTAAATTTGATTGCTTATGCATGGGGACAAAAATTTCTGAATTCGGAAAGTGAAATTTTACTATCAGAAATGGAACATCACAGCAACCTTGTCCCATGGCAATTGGTGGCTCAAAAAACAAAATCTTCATTAAAATTTATTTCACTTACGAATGATGGTACGCTTGATCTTGAACCCATAGATTCTCTTTTTTCTAAGCGGACTAAACTCATGTCAGTTAGTCACCAGTCCAACGTGTTTGGGACTGTGAACCCAATAGAAATGCTTATTACCAAAGCAAAAGATGTGGGTGCAATTACAGTCATTGATGGGGCCCAATCCGTGCCTCATATGCAGGTGGATATCACCCAATTGGGTTGTGACTTTTATGCTTTTTCTGGTCATAAAATGGTGGGGCCAACTGGCGTAGGTGCATTAATTGGGCGGACAGATTTACTGGAAGAAATGGATCCTTTCATGGGTGGCGGTGAAATGATCGACACCGTAACTTTAGAAAAATCCACATGGAATAAAGTCCCATGGAAATTTGAAGCGGGTACACCCAATATTGCCCAGGTAATAGGCCTCGGTGCCGCCATTGATTATTTAAAAAATGTTGGAATGGAGAAAATCCACGCCCATGAAAAAGAATTGTTGGACTATGGATTGGTTGTTTTATCCCTAAATAAAGAAATCACTCTTTTCGGAAATGCAGATAATAGAGGTGCTGTGATTCCATTTAACGTGAAAAATATTCATCCCCACGACTTAGCTAAATTCTTGGATACAGACGGCATTTGTGTTCGAGCGGGCCACCATTGTGCACAACCAATTATGAATCATTTGGGGGTCACGGCCACGGCACGAGCCAGTTTTTATTTATATAATACAAAAAATGATATTGATGCGTTGGCGGAAAGTATTGAAAAAACCGCCCGCATATTCGCCTGACTTTTGCTTATTTTTCACCCGATGACTAACCATCTATAAAGGAGTTTGACTATGAGTGAAAATGGAAATGAATCAAAAAAGTATAAATATCTCGTCACCATGCGTTGGTATGTGGAGACAGATGAAGCCTTGGTTGCCGGTGCGGCTGAAACGGACGAAAAGCTACTCGACATCGTTCGCCATCGAAAAGATGGCTCCAAAAGCTGCAGTACCTGTCCCACCCATAACTATGAAGGATATGGTATTTTAGATTACCATTATTTTATGGGTGATAAAAAACCAGTATATATGTCCACCGAACAGATTAAGGACTAAGTGGAAACCATTTTTCTAAATGATTTTTTGGATGACGGCATTTTAAAGGAAAAAGTATTTCGGGAAAAAGTGGCCACCATAGATTGGTCCCAATATGCCGACAAGCGGGTGCTTATTAAAGGATGTTCAGAAGTGCCCATCCCTACCTGGGCTTTTTTAATTTTGACAGCACAATTGGCGCAATACGTTGAACGGATTTATTTCGGGGAACTCCGTTCTGCGGTTAAAATATTTACGCGAAGCAAATAATATATTCATAAAATTATGGCGAATAAATAGATATGAGCGAACGGGTTAGTTGGGAAGAATATTTTATGAATATTGCCCGTGAGGTGGCAACCCGATCGACCTGCGATCGAAAACATGTGGGCGCCGTTATCGTTCGGGGAAAAACGATTTTAGCTACAGGTTATAATGGCTCTATCCGTGGATTGGCCCATTGTGATGAAGCGGGACATGAAATGGAAAACACCCATTGCGTCCGGACCATTCATGCAGAAGCCAATGCCATTGTGCAATCTGCTCGCCATGGTGTTCGTCTCGAGGATAGTGAAATTTACGTTACCGCTTCTCCCTGCTATGATTGTTTTAAGCTTATTGCAAACTCAGGTATAAATAAAATATATTTTGGTGAGTTCTACAGAGATGAGCAGATTCTACAATATGCTAATGAACTTAAAATTGAATTAGTTGATCTATCTAAATAATCAATTAAAGCTGAAAGAAATAATCAAATTTTAAAAATAGGGAATTTGATTTAGAGTTACTCCATTCTGAGTCTTCAGCAGAGTAATAATTATTATCATTTAGGTTGTAAACTGCATAAATAAGACTCCCAGGTAAGTATTCCCATCTAAATACAAATGTGCCTACTTGATTATCTATCTCAAAGTTTTTATTTCCAGTATAAGGATACGGACTAACTTTTAGTGATTTTTCTTCATCTAAACGATTATAATCCGTGTAATCCATTTTAACTGAGAATGGTTGATAATAAGCTTCAAATGTCATTTTTGAAGAGAATGCAATATTTAGTCTTAACTCTGTATTTGTTTGTTTTCTCTTTATATTTGAGTAAATAATATTAACACCATTTTCGTCTTCTACAATTCCCACCCATTGCATTGACCCCGGCCTATCCTCTTTAGAAGTTCTAACTGAAAAATTAATATTATCTGTTGGCTTAAGTATTAACTCAAGTCCATACTCTCTACCTACGCCTCTAATTGCACCTCTAGAAATATTAAATTGAGATCCAAGGATGAATCTTTTACGCCTATCTGTTTTAAACCCTAGCCTTATGGATTGCCACGCCTCATCTTTAATTATTACCGCTCGAGAATCACGGTATATATCATCATCTTCATAGGTTTCAGCGTTAGCCCTAAGATCCCAACCGAAGCTCCAATAATTAAGAAAAGTATTATCTTGTTCTAGTTCTATATTTTTACGAGTTAAAACAGCATCGCCTCTATCATCTTTTTGTCTACCACGTAAATCTAATTTTAGTTCTAAAGATTGTCGAAGAAACATCGCATTCGGCTTATCTCTTCTTATTGAGCCTCTTACCCCCGAGTACCAATTATTATTTTTTTCTTGATACCCCATTTGACTGACATCAAAATTCTTATCTCTTAAACCACCCCAAATCATCATCTCCCACCAATCAGGATCCTTATATGATAGGCGATAACGACTTGCAAAACCTGTTTGGTCAAGATTAATTGAACTTGCTGCCTGTCCCTGAAAAGAGAGTTTATTATCCATCAGAGTAAGTAACCAATCAACATTAACTGATTGTGCTTTAATTTTCTCATTTTGTCGACGTAAATCAGTAGCTAAAAAACCAATAGTTGAATATTCGTTTACAATTGGTTTTTCTAATCTTCCCACAAAATAATTTGTATATGGTTCTAGTAAAAAATCTTCTTTCTTATCCATCCCATCAATTTCATATTCACGAACACCATATTCTTTATCTGTTATCGCATTAATAACACCGTATCGTAAGCCTGACGATGTTTCTCCTAAAATTTTTGCTGCACCAAGAATTGTAGTTTCATTTGGTCTATCTGTTATTGTACCTGAATCAGGTGAATAATAATCTGGTCGTTTACCTATTCTTCTAGAATTAAATAAATTAAGGTGGCTTGTAAAAAAATTCGCGCCCTGAACAAAAAATGGCCTTCTTTCTTTAAGCCGTGTTTCAAAGGCTGAAAGGTTAAGAACTGAAGGGTCCGCTTGAATTTGTCCAAAGTCAGGATTAAAGGTCATGTTCAAAGTACTAGTTGAACTAATATTTGAACGAGTGTCTAAACCAATATTTGCTATATTTTCCTTAACATCGCTATTAGTCTGACCCGATAAAACATAAGGTACAAATTCAAAATTTCTTTGTTGAGGAATCCCTTCTATCCCTTTTAAAATACCAAAATAGGGAACGTAGCCATTTGCTCCCAGAGCTCTTCCAGGCCAATGGATTTCTTCCTGTTTATTAAAATATCCACGTTGAAAACTTGCGCCCCAAGTCTGAATATCACTTTTACTATACTGAAAAACATTGAACGGTATTCTAATTTCAGCAGACCATCCTTCAGAATGCAAAGAGGTCTTACCTTCCCAAACGGCGTTCCAAGTTATATCAAAGCCACCCCATCCTTTTCCCTCTGCTATAGCCGCATCTAATTGTACTTCTGCCGCACTTAAGGTAAACCAGTAGCCAGTTTTATCATCATCATTTGAATCAAATCCAACCCCAACCCAATCTGAATTATTTTCCATTGAACTCCAATCATCACGGCGACCAATGCGTGCCGATATATTTTCTGGATTTGGATCGATATTATTAAATGCTATATATAAATAATTATCATCATATAAAATACGAATCTTGGTTTCTACAGAAGGAGCATGCAAGTTAAATGGTTCATGTTGAACGAATTGATCTAGAACTATTGCTTTATTCCAGACGCTATCATCAAGTATTCCATCAATCACTGGTGGCGCATATGTCCTTTGTGCGGTGGCTACTTTTAACCTGAGTTGGGTATCATCTTCAACTATTTTTTTACCCAAAAAAGGCATGCCATAGATAAGATTAAAATAAATTAATATTGTAAAAAGTATTTTTTTCATGAACTCATTAATTCTATGTGTAAAAAAGTCCGGGAATCTAAGGAGAATAGAAACAGACAACCCCTTTCTATTCAGAAATATTTTTGCCAATAATATTTTTTATTGAATGCTTTAATTCTCTCAATGGTACCACATAATCCGTATGACCATTTTTTGTTAACCACGCAGTTGTCTGGAAATCCTTTGATACGGGATGTCCTGTATATTGTTCAATCACTCGTTTTCCGGAAAACCCAATATTTCCCGCACCGGATTCAAACAGCCTAATTCCCCGGGAACCATATCCAATGGCCACACCGCCTAAAGTTGGATCGGTGATTATAGTCACTACGGGCAGCCCTGCTTTCTCTACTCGTGTAATGGCTAATTGGGCCTTTGGGATACTCACCATGGATGAACATCCTGCATGCATGCGTGCACCACCACCGGCTGCTTGAAGAATCATCGGTACTTTTTTATGGATGGCAATTTCTGCAGCACGCCAAATTTTCTCCCCCGTACTCATACAAAAGGAACCACCAAGAAATCCGAAATCATTGGTGCAGAACACCACATCATTTCCATCGATCTTGCCATCCCCGGTTATCATGGCTGTGGGCAATCCAGTTTTCTCACGTTCAGCAACCAGTTTTTCACCATATCCCGGGAATCCCAATATATCCTTATCCAATATGGATGCTGTTTCAACGTGTTCCTTAAATGAATTTGGGTCCAAAACCAAATCGATATAATCCCAGGCTGACAGGCGAATGGTTCGGAGCCCGCAATTATCACACACAAAATCTTTTTTTGTCAACTGCTCCAAAGAAACAGGATCAAACACCCGTTTCCCGTTTTGATCTTTACATCCATTGTGTCTCTTAATATATCCATTGGAATTCGGCACCGGAAGGCGAAACTTCATCACCCTGTCTACTTTTATCCCTTCTTCCCATTGTCCCATTTTAGACCACCGTTTCACGCGATTTTCAAATACGCCATCAATCGGTATTTCTTTTAATTTTTTGATATTTTTTATCAGTGCTGTTTTCAAGGATTGAATGGACTCTTCGTGAAAACGATGTGCCGGTCCTTTGGGTTCTTCCACTAATGCATCCACGATGCCATGGGAAAACCCTTCTTTCGATGTGATTTGGCTAATCTCAGCTGCTTCATTGGCATGATGTCTATCATGGTATAAAATAGATGAGCATGCTTCGGGGGTAATAACCAAGTAGGTTGAATTTTCCATGGCCAGTGTGATATCGGTCCCCGTGAGGGCAATAGCACCACCGCTGCACCCTCGGTTAATGATAATAGAAATTGTGGGTACTTTTGCTTCCACAAGCGCCTGGATGATACCACCAATTTTCCAAGCAATCCCACCTGCTTCTGATCCCTCTGTTGGATCCGCACCAGGTGTATCTACAAATACAATAATTAACCGACTTTCATTATTGGCTAATGCTACTGCTTCAATGGCTTTTTCATAGCTGGCGGGGGTGGGCATACCATGATTCCAACTTTTGATTAATTCCGGATCTGTTGCCAATTGTTGGAAGGATTTATAATCGGATGTGGGGCCGCTCTGCTGACCAATCAGCATCACGGGAATTTCTTCGTCATTGATTATAAATAATGCACGGTGCGTTTGAATGAGATTTGCACCGAATTCCTCACGTTGAAGGCATTCACCTACTTCAGAAAAAATGGATAAATAGTCTAAATATTTGGGTCGTTCCGGATGAAATGAAAGTTGGTATTTTTCATACTCACTCAACCCATCCAGGACTTTTGGTGAGTAATGATCAAAGTCCTTTTCAAAAGGGAAATAAAAATGACTGGGCATTGAACTGAATGTTAAGCAGCGCTGGAATCTGCCCCGAAAATTCCTTTATAAATTAACCCAAACAGGACCGTCTCCGCCTTCAGGAGGAACCCAGTCAATGATCTGGTAGGGATCCATGATATCGCAAGTTTTACAATGGACACAATTCGAGAAATTAATCTGGAGTCTCTGGCCATCTCCATCTGGTAACATTTCATAAACATTTGCCGGACAGAATTTCTCGCATGGGTTCCCGTATTCTTCTGTACACTTTGAAACACATACATCCTGATCCCTGATTTTCAGATGAGGCACCTGGTCTTCTTCGTGGGCAGTGGCCGAATAATAGACGTCTGTTACCTTGTCAAACAAATATGTACCATCAAATTGCAGATCTTGGTAACGGTTCTTTTTCACGCCCTTTTGCATCTTTTTATGCCCCGCTTCACTGGACAAACGGTTTTTAATTCCCCAGCCGCGACCACCTGTAAAAAGTCCAATTCCAGCATTGGCCAGCCCACCGAATAGACCACGGTCAAATCCCTGGTGGAAATTCCGTACCTTCCAAAGTTCATCCCTTATCCAACTGGATGCTATCCTCGAATCATAATCTGCCAGGTCCGATTCTGAAAATTTTCCTGTAGCAAGAGCTTCCGCAGTTGTTTCCGCCGCAAGCATCCCTGATTTCATGGCCAAGTGGATCCCCTTTAGTCTCTGACCATTCATAAAACCCGCTGAATCTCCGATAAGCATAGCACCACCCACCGACAATTTTGGGATGGAATACCAACCCCCTTCCGGCAATGATTTGGCACCATAAGCGATCATTTTACCCGCCGAAAGTAAAGAACGAATCCATGGGTGATTTTTGAGGCGCTGAAGTTCATGATGAGAATCCACTCCAGGATTTTGATAATCCAGGCCAACCACCAGCCCCAAGTCCCATATATCATTTTGCATTCCATATAGGAAAGCGCCACCAAATATGGCCTGACCCAGAGGAAAGCCCATGGTATGTGCCACATATCCAGGCGGGACAGTCCCAGAAGGCATCTGCCACAGTTCTTTTACTCCAACTGCCCAGACTTGCGGGTTACACCCTTGCATAAGTTCGTGCCGATCGATGAGGTTTTTCGTCAAGCTGCCTCTGGTACCTTCACCTAAAATGACAACCTTGGCGCGAATATCTGCCCCCGGTTCAAATTGAGGTTTTTTCTCTCCATTTTTATCAATACCCCGATCACCGGTACGCACACCGACTACCTGTTCACCTTCATACAAAAGTTTTGTACCAGCGAAACCGCAAAAAATATCTACACCTTCATTTTCACATTTGTTACCAAGCCAGCGAGTCAGTTTCCCTAATGAGGTCACAAAACAATGATGGTGACTCATAGAAGGTGGAACAAATGGAAAAGGAATTTTTTTGTTTTCCGTTAAATAATATAGATGTTCTTCTGATACCTCTGCTTCAAAGGGTAAATCCGTATCTGGAAAATCCGGGAATAATTCTCTCAAGGCCCGGGGATCAACAATAGCGCCCGATAAGGAGTGGGCGCCGATTTCGGAAGCTTTTTCCAACACAGCTACACTTGCTTCCGTTCCGGATTTGCTAAGCAGCCTTTTTAGGTGAATCGCTCCGGCCAGACTGGCGGGCCCAGCTCCCACAAATAGAACGTCCAGATCAAGGACTTCTCGTTCGGACATCAGTTTTTTAACGCCTGGATTGCTTCGGTCAATTTGGGAATTATTTCCAGGATGTCTCCAACAACACCATAATCAGAAATTTCAAAAATGGGTGCGTCAGGATCTTTGTTTATAGTAACAATATTTTTGGACCCTTTCATGCCAACCACATGCTGAATGGCGCCTGATATTCCCAGCGCAAGGTAAAGTTTTGGCGATACGGATTGGCCCGAACTGCCAATCTGATGAGCAGATGGCAACCATCCGGAATCAACCACCGGTCTGGATGCAGCCAATTCCCCGCCTAAAGCTTTAGAAAGCTCTACAGCCAGCGGAATATTTTCTTCCTTGCCGATTCCGCGCCCGATAGAAACAATAATATCGGCACTGGTTAAGTCCACGCCACCAACTTCCTCCTGAAATGGCGGTTCTGATTTGGTTCGAATCATAGCTGTATCTAATTGAACAGTAGATTCCCGGATTGAAGCCGATCCAGCGGCCGCGGCGTCCATGCTAAAAGCAGCAGATTGGAAACTAACCAAAAATGGACCTGAACTGTTGGCTTCTACATCAGCAGAAAGTTTGGCATTGAACATTTGCTTGGTGAATATTGGCTGGCCATTCTCAACGCGAATGGCAATATTATCCACCAGAAATGGTTTGTTCATTTTTGCGCTCAACCGTGGCACATAATCCCGTACCTGGTAGGTATGACCGAACAACACATAGGTAGGATTTTCCTGATCAATGATTTGCTTTACAGCCTCACTGTACCCATCGGCAGAGTAGGATTCCAGCAATGCATCATTGACTTTGAGCACTTCACCCAATTGATAAGCGGACGCCTGGTCTGCCAGTCCATCAGCATTGCCGCCCAATACCAAGGCACCTGCGGTTAAACCCATTTCATTGGAAAGACGTTGACCGGCCGCAATGGATTCCAATCCCATCCGATGAATCTTCCCATTATTGTCTTCCAGTACGATTAAAACATCCATCATATCCCCCTATAAGACTTTGATTTCATTACGAAATGTTTCAACTAATTTTTCTACAATCTGATCCGCCGACCCTTCAATCAACACTGTTTGCTTTTCGCTTTTAGGCAAATATACTTTTTCCAATGATTGGGTTGCATCAACCACATTGGGCGTTACAACTTTTAATTCTTTTCTCTTGGCACCCATGATGCCTTTCAATGATGGATACCTTGGGGTATTTAATCCGGATTGGATACTCACACTGGCAGGGAGTGTTAAGGAAACCCATTGAAACCACCCTGCTTCAAGTTCCCGTTTTACTTTGATTTTTCCATCACCCAATTCGGTTGCCATGGCCAGAGATGCGGTGGCCATCCCCAGCATTTCGCCCAGTATAATACCCGTTTGTCCCATACCAAGATCATCCGACTGTAACCCAGTAAAAATTAAATCAAAATTTTCTTCTTTTAAAGCATGCGCAAAAATGGAGGCTGTCACCAATGGGTCAATTACACCTTCCGTATCCATTTGTATATGGATAGCACGGTCTGCACCTTTTGCCAACGCTTCCCGAATTACTTTTTGGATGCGATCTGGCCCAAGGCTGACGGCGACCACTTCACCTTCTCCCATAGATTCTCGAATTTGCAGCGCCTCTTCTAACGCATAATTATCACTCTCATTCATGATGAATGCAACCGCTCCTTCGTCTACCCAATTCTGATTAGATTGTATGGGAAGTTGAGAATCAGCTCCGGGAACTTGTTTCACTAATACTGCAATTTTCATCGTATATTTTTCCGCTGAATTAGAATAAGGTGATCAAAAGACTGTTTGATCTTAATCAAAATTTATGGTGATTGAAGCGGTAAAATCAATGTATAAACCGACCGGTCGGTTTATTTTAATATCGTTTGGCCGTATTTAGATTAAAATATCCACATGGTTACAAAATTTTCAGGCTAAATTGAAATATGGAAAACATCAGCAGATTTATTCTAAGCAATGGACTCTTTATCATTGGCATATTTTTACTATTATGGGCCGTGAAACGGATCATAGAACGTTGAAATTATTATTGATCCATAAGGGTTTAAAAAAAGATTTGACCCCATTAAAGAATCAGTGTAGTTTTGGGTTCGATATTTCAGTTCCTCTTGCGAGATATTAAACGGAACTGATAATACATTTAATAATATGAACGAAACACAAAAAGGAGAGGCTATGAACTCTAAACTCTTTAACACTTTCTCACTCCTACTGGGAGGGATGATTGTATTTTCAGCATGTGATGACGATCCCGCCCCTGTGCATAACGGCGATGTTGTCGGTACATGGAACCTATCAGGTCTTACGGGCACTTATAATCGAAAGGTTGTAACAGGTAGTGGAATTGCAAATTCAGCTGATGCATACAACCTGGTTGCTTCCTGGGATGATGCGGCAGGTTTTGCAGCAGCAACCGGTAATGACGCTGCATTCATCACTGGCGCTACAAATCAAACCTTGGCTACATGGGTCGCTGGCAACAACGCGCCAGGTTTCCCATTAACAAGTACTTCGGATGCGGCAGCCCTTGCTGCAGTCGGCGTTGTTATGAAAGGCGTATTTGATGATGCACCGGGCAAGGGTGAACCAGCGACTTATAAGATCACAGGTACCTATCCTTCAATCCAATTAAATACTGAAACATGTACCCCTTATCAAACTATTCCTCAAATTAATGACCAAGGTAACTATACCTTAACTTTTGATGCAACAGATGCAGCAGGTAAAATTGAACTTTCTCCTGCAACAGATCTGGACCAGGTACTACCTCCATTTCCTGACGGTAAATTTACCGTGAATGGTGATGCAGGGAAAATGACCATTGATTTCTTAGATCGTGACAATTCCAGCTCACGCTATTCAGAAGTGATGGCTGCCTGGAGCGAAGCTGACGATCGGGTTATTTCCGGACTTTCTCAATTGCCTGTAAATACTGCAGGTGGCTTTTTCACTTCACCGGCTGATCCTGGTGCAGGCGCACTGGCATCTTCTGCTTATATCGGAGCGACCTCATTAGCTTCCTGGGGTGGTTACTTGACTTGGTACGCATTTAATGTTATTGCTGAAACATCAGTAAAAGCTGCGGATGTTAAAAATCCTTTGACTGATTTAGATGGAGACGGAAGTATTACTCCCGTAGATATGGTTGTTTACATGCATGCGGATAATCTGGCCAGTGGCGGAGGTGAATCAGCATTTGGTCTTCCTTATACCATGCTGGTTGACAGTTCAAATCCCGCAGCACCTGCTGCGGTGAATGATAGTGCAACTGACTTTACTATAGCAGGAATACTTACTGCATCTGGTGGTAAAATGAAATTCACCATCCTAAATGGTCTTTGCATGCCCGTTGATGAAACAATTGAATTCGCATCTCAGTGGACTGCTGCTGAATAAAACAACTGACTCTTTTGATACCTCGCAAGTGTATCGTTCATACAGGTGGGGGTGGTTTTCGGACTACCCCCATTTTTTTAGGAGGTAAAACACCTTACTATATGAAGAAAATTTTTCTCATTCTCATTTTTGGTTTAACATATAGTGTCTGCCAACAAACCAGCTTAACCGGGAAAATAACGGATAAATCTTCTGGAGATCCTCTCATTGGTGCCAATGTAGTCATCACCGGTTCTGGAATAAATACGGGAGCAGCGACCAATCTTGAGGGAAATTATACGATTCAAAATATCCCTGAAGGATCTTATAAAATTAAAATTACATATATTGGATATAGTGATTTCAACTCCAATTTAGAGTTCTCATCTGATTTGCCAACCTTCAATGCTCAGTTAATGGTTTCTGCTATCCAGTTGGATGAATACATAGTAACGGCAAGCCGAAGACGCGAAAAGATCACTGATGCACCAGCGGCAATTTCCATTATATCAGAATTAAAAATTCGTAATGCCAGTAATCCAAACCTGGGTGATTACTTTAAAAATATTAAAGGTGTGGATTTTACAGCCTCAGGGTTGGACAGTTACAACCTCAGTGCCCGGGGATTCAATTCCAGCTTTAGCAGTCGATTACTCACCTTAACTGATGGACGTATGGCTAACGTGCCTTCCCTTCGTCTCATCGCCTACAATGTCATTCCTCTCAGTTCTGATGATGTAAAACAAATTGAAGTTGTTTTGGGCCCCTCCTCTGCCCTATATGGACCCAATGCACATGCAGGTGTTGTGAATATTATTTCAAAACGGCCGATTGAATCTCTTGGCACCGTTGTGGGTTTAACGGGAGGATCAAGAAGTTTTAATAAGGCACAAGTCCGCCATGCAGGACAATCCGGTAACTTCGGCTATAAATTGTCTCTCGTTAATTTTACGGCCCACGATTGGGAATATATTGAACAGGATGAAAGAAAAGCGCATTATTATCAATGGGAGAATGATGATTTTGGACATGGCGAAGATTTAGATAATTATTTTGATGATGGGAAAGCCTGGTGGAATGGATGGGATATTGAAGTTGACCGTGATGGTGATGGGACGGTTGATACAACTTATCTAGGGACGGATAATATAATTCGCGATCGTAACGATGATGGCATTGATGATATGCCGAACTTTGACATTAAAAATACACGATTTGATATTCGCACCGATTACGATTTTTCTCCAGAGCATTTTGTCAGCCTGAATTATGGGTTTGCCCAAGCAACCAATATCAATATTACAGGAATTGGGCGATATTTGGCTGATGATTGGATTTACCAGTTTTACCAAGCACGCTGGATTTACAAAAATTGGTTTGCTCAAGCCTATATAAATACAAGTAATTCCGGTATCACCCGAAATATGAGAACCGGCGGTATCGTAAAAGATCATTCCAAGTTTTTACATTTTCAGTTTCAGCATAATCTTGATTTTAGTTTTCTCAATACAAAATTGATTTGGGGTGGGGACTATCAACGAACCATGCCTAAAACATTTGGGACAATCTTACCGGATGGATCTGGTGGAAATAACCCAATTAGTTTTGATGAAGATGGTAAAGATAATGATGGTGATGGGGAAATTGACGAATGGGATGAATTGATTATTACTAACGAATATGGCTTATATGCTCAATCTCAATCCAAAGTTTCCGATCATTTTCAACTCATCCTATCTGGAAGATTTGACCTTCATAGTGGACAATTAGACGAGGATGGAATTCCTTTTATCTTAGATCCTCTATCAGGTGAAACAGCAAATTTCTTTCCTCAGTTTTCTCCTAAAGTAGGGTTATTGTGGAAACCAAAAGAAAACCAAACATTTCGATTAACCGCTGCACGGGCATTTAATACACCATCATCTCAAGGATTATATTTGGATGTTTTGGCTGCACAATATTCCATCTTTCCCGTAAAAGCACGTGGGAATAGAATGGGATATAGTTATACACGAAATTCCGAGGGTAAACTCATGATGTATGATGTACGAGATCACACCTTTTCTCGATTCCGCTGGGCCGATATGCCTGAAGGATCCGTTTTGTATATCCCAGCTGTATTGGGTCGCCCATCTACATTTGTAAATGGCGATGATTACAAGTATCTGGACCCTATCAAATCTGAAGAAGTGTGGACCTATGAATTTGGATATGCCGGTTTTATCGGTCAAAAAACGCGAGCAACTTTCGACCTTTATTATAGTACCTATAGTGATTTTGTCAGTGATTTAACCTGGGTCACCCCCGTCGTATTAGATACGTCCAGCGGATTTTATAGCGTCGATAACCCGGACCCTGAAATTCTTGGATTCATCCCCACATCAAACTATAGCGGTATTAAAGATGGGGGAGACGGTGTTCCCGGCGCTTATTATATTGAATATGGATCAGCCAATTGGGGTCTCATTCCCACCGGATGGTGGTCAAAACCAAGCGAAGCACGCATGGGCACTGAACTTGTGATTTCAGACGGAGATACGTTAGGTGCATGGTGGTCGGATGATAGTGTTGATTTTGATAATCCCGTTAATTTAATGTTAACCAATATCAATTATGGCGCTGTGAGTCTGTGGGGACTCGATGCAAGTCTATATACTTTTATTACACCTCAAATAACGGCGGATGTGAATTTTTCACTCTTAGGGAAAACCAGATTCTGGAATTTCTTGACACGATCCTACGACCCCATCAATGCTCCTAAATTTAAAGTAAATGGTAAAGTTGCCTATAATTCGGATCACGGTTTCCATGGTAATATTGGATTTCGGTATATTCCAGAATTTGATTGGTCTGCCGGTGTACACTATGGTACTATTGATCAATACCTAGTGATTGATTCAATGGTCGGATATCGTTTTGGGAAGCGGTATGACCTCCTATTGAATATCAATAATTTAAATGGAGATGTGCATCGGGAAATTATTGGTGGACCTAAATTGGGTCGGCATATAACCCTTAAACTCAATGCACGCTTTTAATCAACCACCCAAACTTCGTTTTAATAAAAAATCCCCAGCATGAGTTGCAGGGGATTTTTTTTGCCCAAAAACAAAAGCAGGATCGCTGGAATCCTGGGAGCGGGGGAACCACCAGTCTTCTTATATAACGATCCTGCCTCAAAGTAGATAAAAATTTATCTCCGGATTTCCCCTTG
>Ga0302119_10000594_pt1 | contig 16383 bp, 14 predicted proteins | sample AG5_Tmax_MG_FD_203114 | JGI IMG/M metagenome (GOLD analysis project Ga0302119, IMG submission 203114) | Marine microbial communities from Western Arctic Ocean, Canada - AG5_Tmax | ecosystem: Environmental > Aquatic > Marine > Oceanic | place: Canada: Western Arctic Ocean | collected 2017-10-01 | reverse complement strand
CAACTGCTGTGCCGTTACATCACTGGCAATCACTTGGCCATCTTCGATCACGTCCACACCTAACAAGGTATTTTCTAAGTCTAAATAGCTCATAATTGCAGCCACAGTAGAGCCAGAGCCCATGATATACCTCACACCTGGCTCCATGAGTTCTTCTACATGTGCTGATATATTATCTAATACTAAGGCTTCAATTTCTTTGGAACCTTCTTTGGCGCCATCTTTGGTGGCTTGCATATATTGATGTGACTCAGGCACTTGTAACTCGCCATAGTAGCGTGCTTTTACTCGGCCTGCGCGAAACTCTTCTTCATCGATATCACGCACTTCTTGGCTACGCAAGCTCACCAGTTCGCCCTTCACTAACTGAGCGATAACTTGCCCTGCTGCTGCGGGTGTAATGCCATACACACCCGAATGAATTTTCACACCCGCTGGTATACCCACAACTGGCACTTGGTCTCCAATCGCTTGTAGTAGATCTCGTGCGGTGCCATCGCCCCCTACAAACACGAGTAAATCGACGCCTTTTTTTAACAAAGCTTGTGCAGCCGTCATGGTATCTTCTGCACTTGAAGGTTGGGTTTTAGCTTGGCCAATCACCTCAGTGGCAATGCCTGCTGCTAGGCCGCAATCTGCGCCCATATCACCAGCAAAGGCATAAACACACACATCAAGCCCGGCCACCTCGGTGAGTGCCTGTATGCAGCGCAAATTAGCCTTAGGCACGGCGCCAAGAGCTAGCGCTTCTTGTGCCACATTGTCGCTGCCTTTTAGTGCAACGCTGCCACCTAAGCCCGCTAAAGGGTTAACCACTAAGCCAATATTAAACGTCATTTAAGGTGTCTCATGCGCAATACCAAAACCCAACCCACTCATCATAGCTGAGGTCTTGGCATCAGTAATACCGCGTAATTTAAGGCTGGAGAACTCACGCCTAACAGGGTAGTTTTTCCGTAGCCAATCAAAGTCATTATCTTCACGCATGCGTGCGTTATCTTGCATCAACGGATAAACATTACCGCATGCCAGCGCTAAGACTTGCTTAGCTTCTGCGGTAGGGTTAAGTTGCAACATCGACAGCTCAGGCTTAGGTATTAAGTCGTCTAAATTGTGCTTACTAGGCAAGCCAAAATGCTTGCAAAAATCCTCATATATCATGTATGTACCACGCATTTTTCCTTCTAAAGAATACCCGGCAATGTGTGGTGTCACACAATGGCAGTAGTCAAATAGGCTCTTGTCTATATTCGGTTCTTGATGCCATACATCCATAAACAAATGCAGATCCTGGTGGGTTTTTTGACGTTCCAAAAGCGCCTGCTGATCCACTACTTCGCCTCGTCCTGCACTTATCAGCACAGTGCCTTTGGCTAGGTTTTTAATCCGTTGTTCATGCAGCAAATTGTCAGTGGCATGTGCGCCTGTTTTAGTGAGTGGTGTATGCAAACACACTATTTGACAGCGGGCTAACAACTCATCTAATTCAACATAGCCTTGATGCCCAGCATCTGCTTTTGGTGGGTCACATTGCAGCAGATTAAATCCGGCTTTTTGCAACCGCTGAGCTAATTGACCACCTACGTTGCCAGCACCTACAATACCAATAGTTTGTTGGCTAGGATCAATACCCAGAGTTTGCCAAGCACGGTTGAGACAGGCGATCACATAGTCGACTACCCCGGCAGCATTGCAACCAGGTGCGTTACGCCACACAATGGCGTTAGCGTCCATATAGTCAGTGGCTAGATGATCTGTACCAATAGTGCAGGTGCCGACAAACTGAACTTTACTACCCTTTAACAAGGCAGGTGTCACTTTGGCGGTTGAACGCAATACTAGCGCGTCTGCATTAGCGACTTGCTCTGAGTTTATTGAGCGGCCATTGACTAGCGTAATTTTGGCTAGATCGCCAAAAAGTTCATCGAGCAGCAAAATAGTGTCATCTGCTACTAAGTTAATCAGGGCCATTAAATCCCTCCTTGGCTGCTGGATGTTCGGGTGGCAATGTCTTGAACTAGGCCTGTCACTTGATGGGCACTGGCATACCATTGATTCAAATTTACAATATCGCCGTCAACCTCCATCGCTGGGTATGCTAAGCCATGACAATCACAAAAATCAGCCACTTTGGGGTGACTCCAGCGAAATAACGTTTGTTGGTAGTCTAGGCCCATGAGTTGTGGACGGTTATAACTGCCCTGCAGCTCTCTTTGACGCTGAGCCTCAAGTAATATTATGGCAGCCGCCACAGACACGTTAAACGAGTGCACCATGCCTAACATAGGAATCACCACCTGATGGTCTGATGCGTCTACAGCTGCAGGGCTTACACCATGCATTTCTGCTCCTAATATAAGCGCTGTGGGCAAGGTGTAATCCAACTCACGATAATCTACGGCTTGATCACTAAAGTGCGCTGAAACCAACTGCATGCCTTGTTTTTTAGCGGCACTTAGCGCGCTATCAATAGTGTCATGGGTCACTATATTTACCCACTTCTGGCTACCACGAGCTGTGCGTTTGTGCTCACGGAATCCCTCTACAGGAGTCACTATATGAGCATTGTGTACACCCACTGCATCGCAGGTACGAATAAGCGCTGCAATATTTTGAGCTTTATTAACTTGGTCGGTAATGATAGTCAGATCAAGCTGGCGGCAAGCCAAGGTAGCTTTATACTTTGCCAAACGAGCAGGGGTCATAGATTTCCGGCAAAAGTGTGATTTATCAGGCGCTAATGATACCAATTTATTGATTAGATTTGTTACACTGTATTTACTATTACGGCTTATCTTACTCTTCACTACAGAATCAATGACGCAAAACGACGTAACACCTATCATTGCTTACCAAGGCCATCAAGGCGCTTATTCCCACTTGTCCTGCAAACGGGCGTTTCCAGACTTTGAAACGCACGCGTGCATGACCTTTAGCGCCGCTATGGTAATGGTAGAACGAGGCGAAGCTCATATTGCCATGATCCCTGTAGAAAACTCTACTGCAGGCCGTGTGGAAGAGATTTACCGCCAATTACCCCACACGTCGCTTTATGTCATTGGCGAACATTATGAACCTGTTAACCATTGCTTATTAGGTTTAAAAAACAGCTCAGTAGCGCAGATTAAAACCGTGGGCTCACACCCACAAGCGTTAGCTCAATGTGACAAGCGCCTCACTCAACTCAACATTCAGCCTACAGCCACGTTAGACACGGCTGGCGCTGCACTTGAAGTGAGCCAAAAAGGCGATCTTAGCCATGGTGCCATAGCCTCTAGCTTAGCAGCAGAGCTGTATGATTTAGATATTTTGCAAGAGAACTTTCAAGACGTTCAGGGTAATACCACACGTTTTTTAATCTTATCTCGTGAACACAAAATTCCCACTAAAGTCACAGACCAAAAGTACATCACTTCTTTTTTGTTTACCGTGCGCAACATCCCGTCTGCCCTATACAAGGCCATGGGTGGCATGGCCACTAATAACGTTAACCTAATTAAGCTAGAAAGCTACACCCCAGACGGACGTATGGTAGCGACTCAATTTCACATTGATGCTGAAGCCCACCCCAACGATGCCAATATGATTTTAGCCATGGACGAATTAGCTTACTTTGCTAAAGACATCCGTATGCTTGGCACCTATGCTGCCAGTGACTATCGTTACCTGAACGTTTAAAAAGCTCGGCATGAACCTCCAACCTAACCCATCTACCTAATCTACCAACCTAGCTAGGCCATCACACGGAATCTGAATCATGTCTAAATCTACCAAATTACTTTATGCATTGGCGCTTGTGCTGCTATTTTCAGGGGGCCTGTTATTAGCCAAATATTCGCCCTGGGCTGGGAATAGCTCCGCCAATACGAGTTATGCTAATTTAGGCGGCGACTTTATATTAAATAGTAAAGATGGAGCAGTGAGCCTTGAAGACTATCGCGGCCAACTGGTATTAATGTATTTTGGTTTTACTTCATGTCCGGATGTATGCCCTACTGCACTCTCTACTATCGCAGCCAGCATGCGTCAATTTTCACCAGATCTAGAAGCGCAAATTCAACCTTTATTTGTCAGTGTAGATCCAGACCGTGACACGTTAGATAATTTAGCCCAGTACAGCGTCTACTTTCACCCTAGAATGTTGGGTATTACGGGCAGTATAGAAACCCTTGATGCGTTAGTAAAAAACTATGGCGCATACTACCGTCATATTCCACTGGAAAACTCGGCTTTAGGCTATACCGTAGATCACACCTCACGGGTGTACCTTATAGGCCGAGAAGGTCAACTCATTAATACCATTGCCCATGGCACTTCAGTAGACGATGTGGTGACATTACTTAAGCAGCACTTGTAGGGGTGTCTTCAGTGCATTCGTCAGCGCCTTCTTCAGGCCAATACAGCTGATCAAGAGTCGGTTTCCCACCATAGGTTTGCTGTAGCTGAAAGAACATCAGCGCTGCCTGGGATGGCAGCCCATGGGTAACATAAGCCCGTGCTTGAGCAGATACAGCTAACCTAAAGGCCAAATCACTACATTCTTCGCCGGCTAGGTTGTCAGCGCTGGCGACAAATTCTCGTTGGCTTGCCAGGCTAAACAACCACTCTAGGGCCTGAGGTTTCACCTCTACTTTTTCGAATTCTGTTTGCTGTTCCTGGTTCCGACCATCTGGTCGGTACCAATAACCAAAATCTCCCAGTAATCGTCGGGCCTTACCTGCCACACACCAATGTGATATTTCATGCAAAGCACTGGCAAAGTAGCCGTGGGCAAACACAATTTGGTGGCATGTACGCTCACTATTAGCCGGTTCATAAACAGGTTCGCCTAGTTCGCCATGGCGCCCATCACACAAGGCACAGACTAAACGGGTATTATCAGACTCAACAAACAACGCATTAAACAGGGTAATGATCTTCTGGCACTGACATTGAGGGTCAGAGTGAAAATGAGAGTATGTAGGCATTAGTTAATCATGGCCGAATATAAAGAAAGGAGCTATTATAGCCCATCTTTTTTTCAGCCAACACTTTGGTTTTTCTGATGCATCAATCAATGAGTCATACCTACAGCGCAGCAGCCATGGGCCAAGAATTACGTCAATTCTTACGTTTGGGCACTCCTATACTCATTGCTGAAGCGTTGCACATGAGCGCCAGCTTCGTTGATACCATTATGGCTGGCCGCTATAGCTCTGCAGATTTAGCCGCTGTAGCTGTGGGATCGAGCTTATTGTTTCCCGTGTTGATTCTGATGATGGGCACCATCATGGCAACCACACCCACAGTGGCCCAATATTTTGGTGCAAAAACACTCACCTTAATCGGTCCTTTTGTACAACAATCTTTATGGCTGGCTGCCATTTTAAGCTGTTTAGCCGTGGGGTTGTTATACGCCTTGGATCCGCTGTTTGATTGGTTAGACATTAAAGACCCAATCAAAGGCATCGGTTTACGTTATTTACATGCCGCTGCCTTAAGCTTGCCTGCCGTGGCTATTATGCAAAGCCTGCGTAGCTTTAGTGAAGGGTTAGGCATCACCAAACCCATGATGTATTTTAGCTTGTTAGGTTTAGTGATCAATATCCCTCTGAACTACATTTTTATCTACGGCAAGTTTGGTGTGCCCGAAATGGGTGGCGCAGGCTGTGGCTGGGCTACGGCTATCAGCATGTGGGCCAGCGTGATTGGCATGGCAATTTATGTGTATGCTAAACCTGCTTATCAGCAATGTGCTATGTTTACCCAGTTTGATTGGCCACAACTGAGCACTCAAATTAAAATTTTAAAAGTGGGCTTGCCTATTGGGTTTTCTATTTTTATAGAAGCCACAATGTTCGCGATAGTCGCTTTACTGCTAGCGCCTCTGGGGGCTGACATTGTTGCGGCGCACCAATTGGTTCTCAACCTTACCAGCATGTGCTTTATGATCCCATTGAGTATTGGCATGGCACTTACTATCCGTGTGGGCCACGGGATTGGTGGCAACTTACCAGCACAAGTGAAGCGTTCTGTGTTAGTTGGTTTTGTCCTCGCCTTGGGCTTATCAAGCCTTACCTGTTTGCTGATGCTGATGCTTCCAGTTACCTTGGCTAAAATTTACACCACTGAACCTATGGTGGTAGAAATTGCTGCAAGCCTATTTATTTTTGCGGCTTTGTTTCAGTTTTCAGACGCATTACAGATTGCTGCCAATGGCGCCTTGCGCGGTTTTAAAGACACTGCTAAACCACTGCTACTAATTTTCATTTCCTATTGGTTAATTGGACTGCCCCTAGGTTACGTATTAGGTATGACAGACATCATATACCCAGCAATGGGCGCTGCAGGTTTTTGGATTGGCATCATTTTTGGCCTGAGTGTGGCCGCGGTATTGCTTGGACTTCGCCTATGGCGAGTGTTAAGTAAAAAATTACCGCACCCTGCCTAGGTTGATTTATGTGCCAGCGTCACTATATACCCTGTAGATAAATTGAAAAGTAACTTTTTTTTCTTGGTTCAATGCTACTGAGTTTTATGTCAAAACCACGTATCATAGACCTAACTAACCTAATTAAGAGAACATCATGAGCGAACTAACTCACGCAGTAACCGACGCCACCTTTGACCTAGACGTCGCCAATTCAGATGTGCCTGTATTACTAGATTTTTGGGCACCATGGTGTGGTCCATGCAAAATGATCGCGCCTCTTTTAGAAGACGTTGCCTCTGAATTTGAAGGCAGCGTTAAGGTATGTAAGATCAACGTTGACGAAAATAGTGAAATTGCAGCTCGTTATGGCGTACGTGGCATTCCAACTCTAATGCTATTTAACAATGGCGAAGTTGCAGGCACTAAAGTAGGCGCTTTAGCTAAATCTGATTTGTTGGCGTTTATTTCCGACAACACTTAATCAGTTTATCTGAGATACAAAAAAACCGAGCATTGCTCGGTTTTTTTAGGCCTGATGAAAGCTAGCTACTATTACTTATTCTTATTAAGTAATAAATCCAACTTGCTGGCCATACGCTGCCCTTCATTCAAACCATCAAATGGGCTTGGGGCTTTTTCAATCGTCGGTTCAGGCTTACGCCCTTTAGACGGTGCATTTTGCTTAGGCTTAGTGTGAGCCTGCTCAGGGCGCTTTTTAGCGCTTGGACGCGGCTTGTTAGGCTTACGAGGCGCAGGTAGCTTAGTTAATGCGTGAGCCGCTTCATCGGCTGTTACAGCACCTTCTGCTTCACCTAACAAGTTAATGCGTGGCGCCGCATCGGTTTGCGATTTTAAATAACTAAAGGCTCGCACGTAACTCGCAAGCCCTCGCTTAATCTTAGTTTGACTCAGTTTGCCATCTGCTACCAAATCTTCCTGAATACCAATTTTAAGTGGCCTAGGCTTAGCAAAAGAAAACGTTTGCGGATAGGTTTCACAGATCAACTCAACGGCTGCACGATTTGCCGCACGACTTTTAGCCTTTTTACGATCAGCTGCACTTATCTCTGGCACAACCGACTCGGGTGCTGTTGAGATTGCAGTTTCTGAAGGTACAGCTTGCTCTGGGGCAGGAGATGTTTCTGTGGTAGGTAGTTCGCTAGTACTGGTCATAATGTCTTGATTTTAATTATCTGTAAGTATCTGGCTTCGGTTATGCTCAACTCGCTGCTTTAGCTGTTGATGTTCTTGCCTTAGAACATCTACTTGCTGCTGCGACTGCACCAGAGTTTTTTGTTGATTTTTAATACGCTCTAAAAGCTTCTGAGTTAGCTCTAATGTGCCAATATTTGTTAGCTTAGAATCAATCATTGTCATCTTATACTATTAAAGCCGAGTCTTTTCATTGCGTTGGGCATTGTACCTATTGATTGGCTGAAGGGCTATAGGTTTGAGCTTTTTACACAAACTTGAGCCTTCGACTTGCAGAAAGCGGCTATTCTTGCCTATACTCTACCCACCTAAGTTAAACATTATCGTACTCACATATCGTTAAAGTCAGTTTTCTTAGAGGATGTTGTCATGTCCACTGTCACCCCAACCGTCAAGGTCATAGACCTTTTCAGCGGCCAAGAACACCAAAACCAACACCCCCCAAAGGTGGTTCGATTAGCGCCAGAGCTTGACGGCTTCGAAGTGCTCTATTCCAACGAGCATGGTCATCCTAAAACGGGCCAAGAGTTATTTTCTGTTAAGATCTTATTCTGGGCTTTGTTAGATGACGGCTCTTTTGCTGGCATGATCCCCTGGTTTGACGAGCTGATTATTTGTGCCGATTTAAACTGCCCTAAAAAAGGCTTCTTTCAAGGTTACTATGACCCTGGCCTTGATCAAACCATGCCACAAGTTCCAGAGCACAAATGTATTGAGCTCATTACAGCGTCTGATTATTTTGATTTTGAGGTAGATGAAACTGTATTTGTGGTGCAAGAACTGCCCGACACCTGTGGTAGCCATGCCGTATTTACTGCCGATAACTTTGACAGCTTTTCGATGTCCGAAGTATTTAGCTGGCGTTTATATAGCGATGGCTGCATTCAAGCGCAAATGATCAACCTTGATCAGGTTGCACGCTGGCCAGTACTCATTGGCGATGACTGTTTGATTGCTTGTGATGAGGTGGCCGACTTTGTTAACTTTTTCCAATACCGAGTAGCCATCAATATTAAAGAGCAAGATGCAGACACTATGGCTGTATTAGACCAGCTCAAATCCGACATATAACTATTTCTAACAACCCTGTGTAAGACAGCTGAGCTACCACTCTCCCATAGAGTCTCTTATAGAGGTTTGTAGCCCTTGCAAATCTTTTAGCCAGCCCGCTACTGGCCAATGATCCGGATCGGTTAAATCGTCTTCTGAATGGCTCGCAATCAATTGTTCAGGCTCACCCTTTGGCCTAGATATCACACTAAAATCGGTTTGCTGCTGTAACTCAATCCATTGCTTCCAGTCACCCTCTTGCAGCAACAGCAAAATTTGCTGAGCTTCTGGGGATAGAAATTCTTGTTTAACTAACAAGGATTCAATTTCTGCCCACGGGAGTAGAGTAATGTCATCAAACCGAGTGTTAGCCAACTGCTTCAAACTGGCTTGAGTGAGGAATTTTGCGGCACTTAAAAGGTGATCGACGATGGCGTATTGGTATGCCATACGCTGGGGGCGCTGGCGCCAGTATTGGGGGTGCTCTGCATCGCCGTAGTTAGCTAGCAAGTCTTGCCATAATCGCGTGCTAAACGCCAGCCGTTGTTGGCTGGCCCTTAACCATTGGTCATGAACTGCCATACTATTTTTTCGCGCTGGCTGTTTTCGCAGGTGCCTTTTTAGCCGGCTTTTTAGCTGGCTTTTTGGCTACTTTCTTAGCCGGCACTTCTTCTACCCATTTACCACTCACGTACATGGCACGCCATCCAGAAGCTTTCTTTTCCACTTCGGACATAACGTACTGTTCTTTAGTCTTGCGGCTGTATCGAATGATGGAGGGGTTACCTTCATGGTCTTTTACAGGCGCTTTAAGTAAAAAGGCGTACTTAGGGTCTAGGGCGTCTTTATAGGGCAAAATTTCAGCTACCAAAGGCGCACGAGTTTCACGGTTTTTGGGGAACTTACTGGCTGCCAAGAACATGCCTGCAGCACCATCACGCAATATGTAATGATCATCTACTTTCTCACACGCCAATTCTGGCATGGGAATAGGGTCCATTTTTGGTGGCGCAGCTTCGCCACTGCGCAATAGTTTCCGGGTGTTTTTACATTCACTATTGGAACAGTCGAAGTATTTGCCAAAACGCCCCGTTTTGAGGTGCATGTCAGCTTCGCATTTATCACATTGAATTAGCGGGCCATCGTAACCTTTAATACGGTACTCACCAGCCTCTATTTCAAAACCACTACAATCTGGGTTATTACCACAGGCATGCAGTTTGCGCTTTGCATCAATTAAATAGCCATCCATTGCTGTATCACAAATTTTGCAGCGACGTTTTTTAATGAGCAAGCGTGATTCTGCTTCGTCATCTGCATCTACAGCAACCACTTCGTCACCAGAGACCAAGTTTATGGTTTCTTTACAGCGCTCTTTGGGCGGCAACGCATAACCAGAACAACCCAAAAACACACCGGTAGAGGCTGTACGAATATTCATTGCCTTACTGCAACTTGGGCACTCTATATCTGTTAAGGTTGGCGAGTTAGCTCGCATGCCGTCTTCAGCTTCAGCAATACTCAACTTACGAGTAAATGCCTTATAAAAAGCATTAAGCAGACGCTTCCACTCCGTCTCGCCCTTGGCAATACTATCTAAACGCTGCTCCATATTGGCAGTGAATGAATAATCCATTAGGTCAGAGAAGTTTTCTTCTAACCTATCCGTGACTATGTCACCCATCTTTTCCGCATAAAAACGACGGTTTTGAACCATCACGTAACCACGGTCTTGGATGGTAGAAATGATACTGGCATAGGTTGAGGGTCGGCCAATACCTTGCTTCTCAAGCTCTTTAACTAGGCTAGCTTCAGAGAAGCGTGGCGCAGCTTTGGTAAAGTGCTGACTAGGTGATAACTGTTTGAGCGTAAGTACGTCGCCTTTGTTTACATCAGGTAAGATTAAATCTTCATCTTTCTTACTGGCACTAGGCTGAACTCTAGAATAACCATCGAAACGCATAATACGGCCGCGGGTGCGTAAGCTAAAGTCGCCAGCTTCTACCACTATAGTGGTGCTGGTAAATAGCGCAGGCAGCATTTGGCATGCCACAAATTGGCGCCAAATAAGCTCATACAGCCGTTCTGAGTCACGCTCCATGTTACTTAGCTGAGATGACTTTAAGGCCACCTGAGACGGCCGTATGGCCTCGTGAGCCTCTTGCGCACCACCCTTACTGGAGTACCCTATTGGATTATCTGGCAAATACTCTTTGCCATAGCTCTTCTCAATGTAATCACGGCAATTACCTACGGCATCTTTACTCAAGTTGGTTGAGTCTGTTCGCATGTAGGTAATGTAACCGGCTTCATATAGTCGCTGAGCCAACATCATGGTCTTTTTCACACCAAAACCTAAGCGCGTACTCGCAGCTTGTTGCAGTGTGGAGGTAATATAAGGTGCAGAAGGTTTGCTTGAGGTAGGTTTGTCTTGGCGCTGCTGAACTACAAACTTCTGCTTCTCTAGCAAAGCAACGGCGGCTTCACTTTGTTGCTGGTTAACAGGTTTGTACTCGTCACCGTTTTGCTTATGCACTTGCAGTAGTAACGGCTTGCTCTGGTTATTAACCACATCAGCTTTAAGCTCCCAATACTCATCGGGCACAAATGCGCGAATAATTCGCTCGCGTTCTACAACCAATTTTACAGCAACAGATTGAACTCGACCGGCAGATAACCCACGAGCGATTTTTGCCCACAATAGCGGCGATACCATAAAGCCCACAACGCGATCTAAAAAGCGACGTGCTTGTTGAGCATTGACGTGATCCATGTCTAATTCGCCAGGATTGGCAAACGCGGCTTTGATCGCCGTTTCAGTAATTTCGTTAAATACTACGCGCTGGTAGCGGCTTTGATCCCCACCAATGGCTTCACGAAGGTGCCATGCAATGGCTTCCCCTTCTCTATCCAAATCCGTCGCGAGATAGATAGTGTCGGCGTCTTTGGCAAGGCGACGTAATTCTTCTACTACTTTTTCTTTGCCAGGAAGTATTTGATAATCGGCACGCCAGTCATTCCCAGGGTCAATACCCATACGCCGAACAAGCTGTTGGCGAGATCTAGCTTGTTTGTAAATGACCTTGTCGTCAGGGTCCATGTTACGCACTTTGGCAGCCTCGGCAGCCCGTGCTTTAGGGTCGGCACTACCTGGAGGGGACTTAGTTGGCAAATCACGTATGTGGCCAACGCTGGACTTTACAATAAAATCTGAACCCAGATATTTATTAATGGTTTTAGCTTTGGCTGGTGATTCGACTATAACGAGGGACTTACCCATGCAATTTAATTCCAATAATTACGTATTCACCGCATCCATCGCGGTGGCTTTAAGGCGCCTAAGTGTAGGCCCATATCTGAGAAGGTCAAGACTTTGTTGAAGGACCTATTCTTTAAAATTCCATTTTTTGATGCAAATAGCAAGCAATATCATCTAACAAAATCACAAAAGGCTGGATAACCAGCCTTTTGAATTTATTGAAGTTTGTAGAACTTTTACAAAACTAAGGCTTACAAACGTTCAAATACAGTCGCAATACCTTGGCCCATACCAATACACATAGTGGCTAAGCCAAATTGCGCATCTTGTTTTTTCATACGAGTTAAACAACTCACAGAAATTCGCGTGCCAGAACAACCTAGAGGGTGCCCTAGCGCAATGGCGCCACCGTGCAAGTTTACTTTTTCTTCAATTTGGTCAATCAGCTTAAGGTCTTTTAACACCGGTAGTGACTGAGCAGCAAAAGCTTCATTAAGTTCCACTACATCGATATCTGCAATGGTTAAACCGGCACGCTTTAGCGCTTTTTTAGTAGCCGGTACTGGGCCATAACCCATAATTGAAGGGTCACACCCTGCCACTGCCATCGATTTAATACGCGCTAAAGGCTTAAGACCCAACGCCATAGCTTTGGCACCAGACATTAACAACATGGCAGAAGCGCCATCTGAAAGTGCTGAAGATGTGGCCGCGGTCACAGTGCCGTTCTTAGGGTCAAATACTGGCCGCAACTTAGACAAAGATTCAAAGTTAGTTTCTGGACGAATAACTTCATCACGGCGTACTTTAATTAATTGGCCTTTAGAGTCGTGGCCTTCGATAGCGATAATTTCATGGTCGAAGTCACCGTTTTCCGCAGCTTGATGGGCTAAGCGATGTGAACGTACCGCAAACTCATCTTGCATCTCACGGCTAATACCGTGCATCTTACCTAGTAACTCAGCCGTTAAGCCCATCATCATGGCTGCTTTTGCAGCGTGCTTGCTACCTGCAGGATTGATGTCAACCCCGTGGTCCATGGCGACATGACCCATGTGCTCTACACCACCCACAACAAAAAAATCACCGTTGTCTGTGGCAATAGCTTGTGCTGCTGTGTGCAACGCTGCCATAGAAGAACCACATAAACGGTTCACAGTTTGAGCCGCTACCGTATGAGGAATAACACTTAACAAAGAGGCGTTACGGGCAACGTTAAAACCTTGTTCTAAGGTTTGGTTTACGCAACCCCAGATCACATCTTCCACATGGGCAGGGTTAAGTTCTGGATTACGGGCAAAAAGACCGTCTATCACTGCAGCAGATAAGTTCTCTGCACGTACATTTCTAAACACACCACCTCTGCAGCGGCCCATAGCAGAACGAGCACCGTCTACGACAACAATATCATTGGCTTGTAATTGCATATTTTTCTCCGAATTTAATGAGCTGGTTGCAGCTTGCCGTAAAATGTTTCGCCTTTGGCTGCCATTTCACGCATTTCTGTGGGTACTGAATACAGAGGACTCACTGCAGCCAAGGCGTCAGCTTTGTCACAGAAGATTTGTAAACCGATAGTATCCATATACTTTAGCGCACCGCCCAAGAAGGGAGGGAAACCAATACCGTAGACTAGCGCCAAGTCTGCTTCTGCAGGAGTGGCGATAATATTTTCTTCTAGACAACGAGCCACTTCTAAACATAAAGGAATCATCAAGTGATCAATAATTTGCTCATCGCTCAGTTCTACTGGGTTAGCAGATAAACCAGCGAGCTTTTCAACTAATGAGTCATCTACTTGTTTTTGTAAACGACCCTTTTTGTCTTTTTCGTAAGCGTAAAAACCGAGCTTATTTTTTTGACCAAAACGCTGCTCTTTGAACATTAAATTAACAGCAGCTTCACCTTGGCCCGCCATACGTTCTGGAAAACCTTCAGCCATTACCGCTTGGGCATGGTGAGCAGTATCAATACCTACCACGTCTAGCAAATAGGCTGGACCCATAGGCCAGCCAAAACGTTCCATTAGCTTATCAACACGGCTAAAGTTAATGCCCTGCTCTAGCAAAATGCCAAAACCACCAAAGTACGGGAACAATACGCGGTTTACAAAGAAACCAGGGCAGTCATTAACCACAATCGGCTTTTTGCCCATGGCGTCAGCATAAGCCACCGTTGTGGCGATGGTTTCGTCGCTGGTTTTACTGCCACGGATTACTTCAACCAATGGCATTTTGTGTACTGGGTTAAAAAAGTGCATGCCACAAAAACGAGTAGGGTCTTTTAGGCTCTTGGCTAGAAGGTCTATAGAAATAGTAGACGTGTTAGACGTAATCACGGCGCCGTCTTTTACTTTGCCTTCCAATTCAGCTAGCACAATACCCTTTACCTTGGGATTTTCTACTACGGCTTCTACCACCAAATCAACGTTAGCAATATCTGCGTAATTTAATGTTGGGCGAATGTTATTGAGCACTTTAGCCATTTGGACTGGCTTCATACGGCCACGACTCACGCGCTTTTCTAAAATGCCTGTGGCTTCATCCAAACCAAGCTGAATGGCTGGTTCGGCGATGTCTTTCATGACAATTGGGATGCCTTTATAGGCTGACTGGTAGGCAATGCCTCCCCCCATGATGCCAGCACCAATAACAGCTGCTTGCTCAACTTTGGTAGCTTTAGGTGCTAAAGCTTTAACCGTTCGTTTAAGGTATTGGTCTGCAAGGAAAATGCCCACTAGGCTTGCAGCCACAGGCGTTTGTGCCATTTTTGCAAAACCCTTAGCTTCCACAGCTAAGGCTTTATCTCGCGCCATGCCTGCGTGTTTTTGCATGGTTTTAATGGCTGTTAGTGGGCTTGGGTAATGAGGGCCCGATTTGCCTGCTACAAAACCTTTAGATGTTTCAAAGGCCATCATTTGTTCCATAGGAGGTAATGATAGCTTAGCGATTTTAGCCGCACGCTTCGTCTGGTAGTCCAAGTCACCAGCAATACACTGGTTAAGCAAGTGCACACCAGCTTCTAATAGTAGATCATTGGCTACAACAGCATCTACTGCACCATCTTTAAGAGCTGCTGCCGATCTCTTTTCGTTAGCACCACAGATCCATTCAATGGCATTATCTAAGCCGATCAATCGTGGCAAACGCACGGTACCACCCCAACCCGGGAAGATACCTAACTTTACTTCTGGCAGGCCTACTTTGGCATCGAGCGTCATAATGCGGTAATCGGTACTCAAACACACTTCAAAACCACCACCTAATGCCAAACCATTAATCAGCGAAACTGTGGGCATTGGAAGATCTTCAAGGGCACTAAAAGTTGCATTGACCTGCATGTTAGCATCGATTAAATTCTGCTCGTCTGTGCCAAAGAAGTGCAAAAATTCAGTGATGTCGGCACCTACAATGAAGGTCGGCTTGGCACTTGCAAGCATTAAACCTTTTACACTACTGTCATTGCTGATGGCAGCAATGGCTTGTTGTAGTTCACTTAATGTTGCAGCATTAAGTTTGTTAACGGATTGGTGCTTAAGGTCGAAGGTTAGCTTGGCTAACTGATGGTCGTGCATCTCGACCTGAATGGCGTTGCCTGCATAGATCATGCATGGACTCCTTGGGTGAATTGAACGGGCGTATGAAATTATTTTAGAAAATTCATACGCTTGTTTGAAACAGTGATAGCACTTTAAACCAGACTGAGGCAAAGTCAACCATGACTCTTGAACCACAAAACAACACTGCGGTTTTAAAAACCGCTAGAGACCAATTCTTTTAATACGTTTTCTAAGTCGTCTAGCTGTTCAGGTGTCGCTTTTTCGTACCAATAAGCCTGCGCCATGATAGGCGTAATGCCAAGGGCATAAACATCCTTAGGTAGCTGTTCTATAAGTTGGGTTAAATGGCTTAACTGTTCTGGCTTTAGGGCACCTTCACCACGATTCCAGCACCAACCCTGTGGCAAACCTTTGGTATTAAGCCCACCCGCTTTAAATATTTCCCATGTTGATTTTTTGATCGCTGCAATACCACCGGCCCTGTTACGGCTACTGGGCCGTGGCAAACCGTAGCTGGTAGCCAAATGACTCTGTGGGGCAATCTCGCCCTGCTCTCTTGGCCCTTGAAGTTTACCCACTTTAATTTGTAAGCCTTTGGCCATAGCTAGTTGGCGTATCTTCGCCTGGGCTCGCTGCACTGGTGTAGGCATAACCCAGGCCACAGATCCGACGAGGGACAAGCATACCAAAATCACGATAATAGTCTTAATTTCCACAACAACTCCATTGACTAAATAACAAAAAATATTGGGTAATATGTAGTAGAGATTTGATGTATATCACACCGTTATGGGTAAAACCATAAACCAAAAATGACTGTGTTACACTTAATCAAAACATCTTCGAGGACGTAACATGAGCATTTATCAAAACATTTTAGTTGCCATAGAC
>Ga0302119_10000593_pt1 | contig 16388 bp, 16 predicted proteins | sample AG5_Tmax_MG_FD_203114 | JGI IMG/M metagenome (GOLD analysis project Ga0302119, IMG submission 203114) | Marine microbial communities from Western Arctic Ocean, Canada - AG5_Tmax | ecosystem: Environmental > Aquatic > Marine > Oceanic | place: Canada: Western Arctic Ocean | collected 2017-10-01 | reverse complement strand
TCAGAGTTGTAACTGGGATAAATAACGAGCCGCCGCATGAAATTTCCACTGGGAGTTCCGTGTTTATTCCCGCCGTAAATATGAAAAGCAGTATTATTCCAATTCGCTAAATCTTCCTTACCCGTAGCGAAAGAACCCCAAGCGCCCATGTGATAAATCAGCCAACCGTTGCTATTGTAATCATAGGCAAAAAGATCGCCTGTAGTTTTTCCATTCACCCCGGCAGCACCACCACCACCACCCACACCCGTCTTGTCGAACCTCATCGACGCACGACTAGAACCCACATAAGAAGTAGGTTCAACGTGCAACGTCACACCCCACTCCTCAACCTGACCACCGAACCGGTACGTCCCCTCCCCAATGTCATCACCATCCTGATGCCCAGCGTTGAACACCAACAACTCGTCCGGGCGAGACTCCTGAAAACTCACCCACACCGCATCCCCCAGCGCCGGAGGAGGACCAACATACGGGAAAGGACCAGAATTCTTATGGCCCAACCGTGGAACATCAACACGAATCCCAAACGGATCAATCTCAGCAGTGACTACTTCCGTAACGACCGCCTGATAAAAGCCTGAACTCGCTGGCGCTCCTCGTGAGTATGCCTTAGTTCTGGTTACATATCCCATCAGGAGTAAACCTTTATTTCAGGATTCACAATAAAATCAACATCAATTTTCAACGCCCCCGCAGTCGAATACGTTGATGGTGGACCGGCAAGGAACGCCGGTAAATCTGACTTAGTTCCTGACGGTGCCGCCAAGATAATTGCCCATTCGTCAGTATCGATGATCCCGTCAACTATATAAGTCGTAATAGTTTCTTGGTTTTTGTATCTCACACGGTCACTCGGAGAAAGTGCTGAAACCAGCACAACATCTTTCACTCCCAACTCGTTATCTCTTTGCCATGCCATCACGGCGGCTTTAGTTACACTATCGAAAATACCTGTTTCCTCGGCTATGTACCCATTTTGTACCAGATAGGATTGCAACTGCCTAACGTCAGCCTGCGGGTTGTCCGGAGTACCCATACCCTCCTGAAGAACACGCGAACCCCACGGTGCAACACCCCTACCGACGGTAGTATCAGCAACAGTGTCCTCCGTTTCCTTCAACGTCCTACCTTGGACCGCCACGGGAGTCGGATCGGCTTCGGTCCATGTAACAGAAGTAATTAAATGTTTTCTTCCATCGCTAAAAGCCCCACAATTCGTGAACTCCACATTCATCCCCGGACGCAACTTCATCCCCTGCTCCCGCCCCACCTGCAAAGTAAATGCTGAACCCTTCCAATCGTCATCATTTTGAACTAAAGCAAAAGAATACGGAAACCACGGATCTGTTTCTGAAGCAAACATATCAACCACTATCGTCGGTTGACGTTCAATCAAAAATTCTTCACTGGTAAAATATAAAACACCGTAACTTTCAAAAACAATGTACTCAAGTTCGGCGGCGAGGCGCTGCAAAACATCCCACGTTGACTCATCAACGTTCTCCCCCTGTTGACGAATAATTCCGGGTCTTTCAGGAGAGTCTTGAATAAACATACCAAGACCATTACGTTCGGCTACCTGCTGAGCAAACTGCGCCGCTGATATGTTGGACCAATTCTGCTCACCCTTTTCGCGTCTCATTCTTTGAATCGGCAAAGAACGCATCGTTACCCTGCATTCATCCGTCCGGCCAGCAGTGCGCAACGCTTCAACTCCGGAAATCTCATACTCAAAGCCCTTGAAAACAACTGGACGACGGACCTGAAAATAATTGGCTTTCATCATCTTGAGATCAGGATCCAAAACAGTGAAACGCATTTGAGTCGTCATATCTAAGGTGAGGTCAACGCCCAATTCTAAAATTAAGTCCTGTATTTCCCTTTGAGCAGACTCCCTTAATACACCTATAGTTAGATCTTCTATCTGTTCCATATCAATTATCTATCCACTACTTGAAAGCAATTGCTCTTTACTCGGCCCGGGTGATAAAAGTTCAGCACCCACGGCAGCAATAGTATCCGAGGCCGACGCCTCCACCTTATCCCCGTCTGGACTGGGCACCGCATCAGGTGTAGTGGGTTCAGCGGTAATGGCCGTCAAACTAACCACATCAACATTGATCGAACTGCTCTCTTGGAAATTCAGATCCAACATTGCCCGAGTTATTTCACCATTAAGCGTTCGCTCTAATGAAGTAATAGTCATCGATGTTAACCGAACCAGATAACCTAAATGCACCCCGCCATGCACGAACGACAAATCCAAATCATCCTGCGCTATACTATTTAATATCGAAATCTGATCTTCAACGGAGTCCACACCGAAACTAGAACGATCAGCCAGAACAGCACTTAACGCTATTCTCCTGAGTTTAGGGGCGATAGATTTCAATATCGGTTTCAAACCGGGCCGCTGAATTTCTTGATAATCAAGAGCGGCTCCTTCGTAAGTTATTTCTTTAGGACCATACGGAAACTCAAAAGTTTTTAAATCAGTCAGATTGAGAGTTTTCACCAAACCCTCCGGCCTTTTGACGAGGCGACCAGTCACCTCATCCCGAGAGTAACCCCCGCCTACCATTTTGGCTTCACCGGAAGGTTGCTGTCTGATAAACACCCTGCCCACTCGGGATAGCCGAGCCAAGACCTCTGCCCCACTGGAGCCTGCTATTGCAAAACGAACGACGCTGCTCACCATGTTCTCCTCGGGCTACTGTTCGACGGCGGCGGCGGCAGCGTGGGGGCGACTGCATCAAGCACGGGAGTCCGAAAATTCCTTTGACCCGGATCCAATTGATAACCACCTTGTGACTCCGGCCCACCATTACTCGGCAAATTGTTGGGATCAAGCCCCAGCATACCCATCCGCCGCGCCGCCCTTTCCGCTTCATCCCCCAAAGTATGTAGATGCTCCGCAGCGTCTTGAGACTCCTTGCTCCAAAGCGAGACGTTCAACCTCTCCAACGCTCCTTCAGGATCACCCGACTCCATCGCCTGTCGGAGTATTTGGTCACGCTCCTCCTGCTCATACATCAATCCGCCATCCATAATCTGAGTCATCGCTTTACCGATCGGAGTCTCCGTGAACTCCTTCAATGCACTCTTAGACGTAAGATCAAAACTACTTCCAAACTCAGCCCCAAATGATGTGCCAGCAAAGTTGAACGCACTGTCATCAAACTGATAGCCCCTACTCCGCGCCGAGACGCTGAACCCTGCAACGACGTTCTGAGCGAACGTGTCCAACTCGCTACCTTCCAACCCCATTTGCAACCCGAGAGCCAGCGTAGAATCCAAAACACCCTGAGCCAGCGCCCTGTCGTCCGAACCCTTAGTCCAGTCGAACTCTCCCGTGGAGATCCGGTTCATAAATGCAGTGTTCGCAGCAGCAGACTGAGTCCTCGCCTGCATCAATCGCTCGTTCTCAGTACCTTGAGTAAATACGCTATTTTCAACCCGATTAGAAATAACGCCCGTCAAAGTAGATGCAAAATAATCCCTAGTGATTCCCCGGACTGAGCCGTCATCCCTCAGCCAACTTCCCCACCTTTCATTCATTCTGAAGAAGTATTGGGCGGCATCGGCGGCATTTCCCAAATTGAGACCCAACCGGTGAGCATTAGTTTCTACCTCCGCAAACGTTTCTCCCGTGGTCCCCATGATGGTGTCTATGGAGCCTGTCCACAATGCGATGCGTTCCTCAACATCCCCGGCAAAACCAGCCCTTCCTCCTTCTAGGCCCGCCACGAAATGGGAGTAAGACACGCCTTGCTGCTCAGCCGCCACCTTCATCGCTGCCGGATCAGCAAGAAAATCGTCATACGCTTTCAACTCATCTCTGATGCTTTGGATGCTTGTCGCTCCGAAGACACTGGCCCGATTCTGCTGAAGGCGATCCCATGCCGCTATCTCGCCCTTCTTTTCATAGTTCTTCTGATTTATACCGCCACGCCAGAAACCAACAGCCGCCCCGCCGATGCCCGCGGCGATGCCTCCGGCGGCAGCCATCACAGGAACCAGCATCATAGAAGCCCCCCCAGTTATAGGAGCCAATGTCAGGCCGATGTGTGCACCTGCGGTAGCGCCAATGGTTGCACCTATAGTGGCGGCACCAAGCCCAGTAGACAATGCGGATGCACCTGCCCCGCGCTGCTGCAACCCCGACTTCATCAACATCGCTCCACCCGTGACGCCTGCCGCTTGCACGCCCCACTTCGGGATCATCGCCAGCATCGCAGCAGGAGACGCTCCCGCAATACCCTGAAGAACCTGATTGTCGTCGTCTAACGACATGGCAAGCGACGCCAACAACGGTACCGCCAAACCCATCGCGCCACCGGATATATACCTATTTCCGAACCAACGACCACTGGCCTGTTTGCCGCCCGGATTCACCGGAGTCCAAGGATCGGTACCGTTCTGTTGCATGCCCAGTAAGCCAGCCATGCTGAGTTGTCGCTGCGCGTTTAGCGACCCGGTCGCCTGAGATCGCATATACCGGGGATTAAGTTTCTGTCCCAAAGTACTGGATATCGCATACTGGTCATTGAATCGATTCTGTCTCACACCTTGAGCAAACGCCCCAGTCATACCGCGACCCATGCCGGTCATCCCCAAGAATCCACCTGCAAGAACCGCCATAGAACCGAGCCCACCCAAACCATTTAGCACAGTTACAACAGTAGTCAACGCTGTGACCAAAGGCAGCAACGCGTTGACAATCGTCATAACATACGGTATAGCCCTAGAAAACGCATTGGAGAACTCTTCAGCGAAATCGCCCAACTTTGGAAAAACATCATCTTTGAGGAACCGGAAAAACTCCGACCATTTATCGATGCTCTCAAAGAACGGACCGGCAAATCTGGTGACCATCTCAATGAAGCCACCAATCATTCCCCCCATATCCTCTCCGAACCCTATGAATGCGGCAGCGTTCTGATCAATGAGATCACGCCAAAATTTGATTCGGTCTTTAGCAGTATTCCAAACTTCTCCGAAAACGTTCTTGACCATCTCCCAAGTAGTACCAGCAGCCCCCTCAAAGGCATGCATCTTGTCGCCCAACATTCCGAAGAACCGTGTAGCACCCGCTGTGAAATCCCTCCACCATTCCATAATGTCGTGGAACACTTGCTTCACCCGTGGGAGATCTTCAACAACAATCTTGACTATCCAGTCCAAGAACCGCTGCGTCTGATTGACCAAGCCGGGGACCATGTCCTCCAATCCGACCTTAGTTATAACCGAAGACATCTGACGCAGAGCGGTCCTGAACATTTTTTCTATCTCAATAAACGCGTCTTTAAGCGGGTCCAAGAATGGAGCACCTATCTCAGCAAAGATTTGATAAAAGCGTGTAACCATTCCCTTGACGACACCCATCAAGGTGTTTTCCAACTGGTTTCCCCGGGTTTTCAATTCCGCCGGAGTCAACTGTCCTGACAGCAGTGAGGAAATAAGATCAACGGTGGGTGTACCAGCAGCCTTTTGTGCTACCCCCGTATAGATGCTTCCCTGTGCTCCCAGAGTTTCGCTGAAAGACTGAGAAGATCCTTGAGTCACACTCTGGCCCAGAGTCTTCGCCATGGCCAGATAAGCCCTTGGATCTCCGTTGGCGAGCCGTGCCAAGGCGGGCATAATCTGACCCATTTGCCCCTGCGTAGCGGCATTCCTTCCCAATGTATTCATTACCGCAGCGTTATTGGTTATGCCCATCATCTGCACTGACGGCGATGTCATCGCTTGTCTCATTGGAGCAACAGTTTGAACCATGTTGTTGCCAAAATGTGGAGTCATAACCATCTGGGCAAATTCTTGATTGGCCGCAGCCAACACACTGACAAGTGTGATCATACTGGCGGTCAATCCAGCGACGCTAGCCGTCATAAAACTAACCGTAGAACTCCACGCATTCATGATGAAACGGCCAGTTGCTAAAGATGCTTTCATCAACAACAAAGTCGCAGTGACCGCAGCAAGTTCGATACCGAACCCCTTCAGGTTCATCCTGAGGAGTTTCCTACCGAAATCACCGAGACGGGCGCCAACCCTACCTATTGCCCTACCAAGAGCGAAATCCAGCGTGTCCCGCTGGGTCATCAACAGTTTGTTTGTTTGACCTGCAATTTTTTGGAAAGCCTGAAGGCTAAGAGCACCACTAGCCAATGCCGTCTGAAGATCAGTCGAATCCCCTTGGATACTTACTCGGACTGTCTCATTCTTCATAAGATAAACCTTTTAGTAACTTGTTATTTTATCTCTTTCGACGCGCCGCTTCTGCCTCTTTCTTGTGACGGTCACGATCGTCAGCAATAACTCTAGCACAAGCCATTCTTATGGCCCAGTCCTCTGCACTACAATCCATAAGTTGTAAAGGATCAGTTCCCCAAACTTCTCCTAAACGAGCAGCACCTTGGATTATAAAATGATCAGAATACTCATCTACGATAGACTCGTAGGGTTTACCGCTTCCTCTACATCCTCCCCGTATCCAGCCATGTCCATGATTTTCAAAGCCGTGGCTTCCAAATGCGGGTCAATACCAAAGAAGTTCCGAATCCCATCAGGGATGGGACGAGTGTCGCCGGTCATCTCCAAGATCTCATCAGAAGCGAAAGTGTACGGCTGACCGTTCGGAGCCATAACCTCTTTCTCGTTAATCAAGAATCCACGACAACATGTACCAACGACATAACAAGCGAAACGAATACTGTCGAATCCATCCTTGCTGGTTTCCCCCGAATTGCGACGCCACGCCTTCAACTGGTTTTGCGTAATATTCGGAGAATATTTAACAACTACCCCTTCACGCTCCGGAACTGGGATTTCAATTATGGGTCTTTCGACCTTCTTGGAAATCTCCATCCGCAACTGATCCAGAATCGATGACTTATCGGTCGCCGCGCCTAGCGGATCCAACTTTGCATCAATGAGAACTTCTTCAACCGAACCATCGTTAAAGGAATCGGCCACACCATAAGTGATCTTTTTATCTACCATAGGTTTAATAGTACACCCCTCCTAGGGGCGGGTCAAGTTTTAGGATAATTAAATTATGTAGGACGTTTAGTCTCAGGTTCCCGGAGCAGACAGAGCCACGATCGGTCCAACGGAGAACGTCAGGCTGTACGACGCCGGAGCGCCAGAAGAAGCATCGCTGTCCGGTTCCGTCAATCCCACCAACAAAGCATTGTTGTACTGCCGCATATTGCTCAGGTCCGCAAGGTCACAGTTCAATTCACTGAACGTAATGGTATAAAAAATATTACCAACATGATGACGAATCGTGGCCAGAAACGCCGAGTCGCGATCCTTGTCATAATGACGAGTCAAAGTAATATCACCGACATCCGCCGTGGCACACAGAACCTCAGGGAACCTCTGCCCGCCGTCGTAAACCTTTTCGACAGCAGCCGTGATCTCGCCACCAGTAGCCTGCGCAAAATACGCAGTGCCATCAGCATTATCCCCCGGGGAAAAAACCGGAAGGGCAGTTTCATCCGAAGGATCAATCGAAGCCACGATTTGTCTCTGTGATACTTTAGCCATGTTCTACTCCCTATTAAAGAACGCCAGCAGTCATGTTGGACTTAGTGATGTTAACTGTGATCTTATCACCAACCGCTGATACACGAACTGCAACATCAGCAGTAACCAGACCAGTAGCAAGATTGGATGTTGGGTTATTGGTGGAATTCACTACAATCGAATAACCATTATCGATTTTTGCACCAGCAATGTCGTAACCCTCATACACGCCGCCCGCTATACGAATCGGATCAATAACCGCCAACAACGAAGACTCAATGGATGCGAACAACGAACCACGACCGTCAATCGTCTGGAACACATGCTTTTCAAGCGACTTCTCACACTTGTTGACAATATGGTTCATCGTGTCCCGATGAGTAATAAAGCGCCAGTTGTTCTCATCGCTGGAAGCAGACCGTGCCCCGTAAACCCTGACCCTGCCATTAATCAATCGCAAAGCATTGATCCGGGCATTGTCCAACTCATCACCAGTCGCCTTATCCATCGTCACCGTAGAGGGCATGGAGAGAGCCGTTACAAACTTAGACTGAGAAATAACACCTGCGCCAACTCGCCACGGACCCTTCGCTGCCTTCACAGCACGAGCACGGGCACCCGCCACATACGCAGTCGGATCAGTTGAAATGGTTAGCCCGGCATTGGCCGGATCTGGAATCTTCACCCACGGATAGTAGAAGCCCGCATAATGAGCGTCAGTATCCGTATAGATCGCTGGTGAGGCACCACTAATCGCCGTCTTCGCTCCAGTGTCCGTCGCACCAGAAGCAAACGCACAAAGCGCAATCCGATCATTGGCTTTAGCGTGATCGATCAGAGCGTGCCAATAAGCCGACGCTGTGGCAATACCGGGTATCGCAACTGCACCGGGGCCAAGATCCTTACCGGCCTTGGCGAGAGCCTCAATATAATTGTCAGCCGCAGTTCCATCGGCAACAAGCGTTCCGTTTGCACCACTGGTCAAAGCGGTTATGGCGGTTGCCACGGGGATCAGCGTCATGCTGGTTTCCTTGGCAGCGGTCACAAGGTGCGGCACTCCGAGATTGACAGCGTTTACCATGGAATCAAGTGTGGTCACATCGGCGGTTTCCAACATGAGAACATCGTCAAGGTATACCCTGACCCGGATACCACTGACGTTACCGGCAACGATCTGAATATCCAGATTCGCAGCCCAAGCGCCAACATCAGCAGCGGTGAACGTCGCAACGGTAGAACCGTTGGTGTCCACAAAAGCCTTTGAACCTGCTACGGCGTCATCAGCGACAGTACGCTGAATGTACAGGCGACTTCCGCCTTCTTCAAAGAAGGTCTGGGCATAAGAAGAAAGGTTCCCAGACACATAACTTCCGAAATACTTTTTGTATTCCGTCAAGTTCCTTACTAACTTCGGTTCTGCCGCAGCCCCCCGTTCAGTGGTTCCGACCAGAAACGCCTGACCCGAAACGACTTCACCGGAGGGAACCGGACCAGACCGTACATCTGTTGTGACTACAATTCCCGGCATCCCTCAGCCTCCAATAGACTCTTATGGAACGAACTACTCTGGAAATCTTACATGCCATCTGCGTCGTTTCGCTGCATGTATGAGTTGGCCATATGAATATAGCAGACGCAACCTGTCCCTAGGCTGAAGGTATAACCTTTTGCGAAGCAGATGAATAAGCGCCAGTACCATCTGCATTCAAAGCGGCAACTCTGAACTGGTAAGAGGTTCCATTAGCCAAAGAGGGCACAACATAATAAGGAGTTGTGGACGTAGTGTCTGCAATAACGGTTACCCAAGTTGTACCAGAATCAGTCGAACCTTGAATGACGTATCCACTAATAATATTTAGCCCACCACCGTCATAAGTCGAAGCACGCCATGTCAAAGAAACCTGAGCGTTCCCTCCCGAAACCTGAAGGAAAGTTGGGGCGTTAGGAACCTTTTCCATCAAAGACTCATTGACAACACTCGTAAGCATTGTCCCCGAATTGGCCCGAACAACCGTTTCATACAGATTCAATTCGTAGGACAGGTACGACGCAGCCAGAAACCTCTCGCCTTTGAGAGTTGTCAGATCAGAAAAGTCTTCTGTGATACTCCCCTCATCAATCTTGCACTCGGCATTTACTCCAACAGGATTTATAGGTGAGGTTCCCGACAAACGTAACGCTGGTCCGTCCAATAATGATTCCCGAACCACTGTTGTCATATGGTCCCGCGCTAGCGTGACAACATCCGGACCGACGGCACGCACCCACGCATAAGTTCGCATCCCGTAAGTCACATCATAAATTGGATCATGATTAGCCGTGTAATCAACTCGTTCCATATTACGAGTACTCTCAACGAGCGTGATAATCGTTGGCCAGTTCTCCAGAACAAACGGTTCGTAAGTCAAATACTTGACCGGATTCGGCAAAATCGAATCATCAACCAGCAACGTGTTGCGATAATTCATTAGTCGTGTCGGTATGTCCGCCGCAAGATAATCGCTCACATACTTCTTGGCCGCTGCCGGACCTTCCATCTGGGCGACCATGACCTACCTATCCCGTCCAAAGTGAAGTTGACCTTTCAACCTCTTATACGCCCTAGTACCGGGCCTACCATAAACAATGTAGTCTACTATTCTTTCACCCAACTTCTCAGCAAACCGGTTGGGGGTAAACACAATCTTACGCTTCGGCATAAACTTAGTACCAGTTTGATGGAACTTCGCGTATTCGATATCAGTTCCAAATGATGCATCCTTATGGCCTATATGATTCCCACGACCACGAAGGGTCACCAGATCCCTATACAGGTCACCCGTTCTAACCATCGTCGGCAACGGTCCGTGGTGCGCAATCTTCCATGAGTGATACTCCGTATCCAACGCATTCCATTTATTCCCAGAAGCAGCACCCCCAGTAGCAAAGTTGGCTGCATTCCACTGCTGGAGTTCCCTACGCGCCCAACGATACGAGTGAGCAAAACTTTGAGAACGCCGCGTCATTCCGGCAAAAGATGCTTGTGTTTTTTTTATGCCCTTGACTTTATATGAAATACGAACAATCCGCGTCATGCTAGGCAACCCTGACGCGACGCCACCGTTTAACAGAGTTCATTTCTTCCTCAGTAAAACCAGTAGTTAAAGGTGCCACGTTCCTAGTCGTCAAATCCTTCATCCCGACCACATCATCGTGAAGGTTTTGAACCTCCCGAGACGCGGCTCTAAGAACAATCAATTTCAACGCCGTAGTATTATCTGCGGCAGCATCCAAACCAGCCGTATAATTAATCACAATTATATCATTATCTTGAACTGAAAACATATCTACGCCATATCTTCGCACCACAAAATCACTACCAACCGTTTGCGTCGTGGCAGAGGAATCACTCTGGCCCTGTACGGTCAGACTGGCCACAGAGACAACAGGTGACCTGCGTGTATACAAAACAAATGGCGGCTTCGTTACATCTGCAACAGCCGTACCTGTTCTGTCAAGATTGTAATCGTAGAAAAAACTGTATTGGGACGAACCGCTATAATTCGCTGGAGCAACGTGTGATTCGGAAAAGGACGCGGCTGTCACCGGTCGCCCGATGTAATGCTCCAGATCGGCCTCAAGGCCGTCCACAATCATTTGGGCCGCCTCTTCCTGAGTATTGGAAAAGGTAATATCCATATACTTCTTAAGGTCAGAAGTAGTAACTAGTGCCACGATTACCCCCTATCGGCGGCTCCCGCGTAAGCGTTCTCCAATACGAGCCAGCCCCCGCCCCGCTGCACGAGCGGCACGATCGACTATCCCCGGGCGACGCCTACGGCGCGTACCACCTTCTCGATCATCGGATTCGTCAGGAACCGGCATACGGGGGATCTCCTTGAGGCGATTAAACAATAGAAGTGTAGCGCATTGTTTCTATGTTCTGGCTCTAGTAGTATCCTTTTCAATGCACAGTTCATCGATCGGTCGCAACAGACTCATACTCACGCTCCATGAAAAGGGATACAGCCTTGCTCAACTTGCACAACGGTTTGACCTATCTAAATCTCGCATCTCTCAAATAGTAAACAACAGAATGGGTAATCATGAACACTGATAACGAATTCGATCGATTGATCAGTCGGATGTCACAAGGAGATTCTCCGAACACCCAGCGTTCTGCCGGTGCGAGCAAATTCTTGAGTCTCATGTCAGCAATAGCCGTCATCAGTTTTTTCGGTGGCTTAGTCATCATGGTCCTCAACACCGTTATCAACGACGCATACTCAAACCTTAACTATTTTGAACCCGGCATCGGCTACTGGAACGCTACGAGGCTGTTCTTCTTGAGTTGGGTCTTTTTCGCAATCTTCTCCGGACTCAAAGGAATGCAAAAAAAATCATAGTCCGAGGTTGTCAATCGCTTTCACCACCTGTATCGTTTTTCTCACACGGTAACTAACTACTAACGGAGGATTACTCGTGGATACCAATGAAGAGCAGGAAGTCCTGCGTCGCATCATGTCTTCCACCCAGAACACGGAAGACACCGACGCCAAAGCAGCGCTCCGCAAGATTCGGCAGCGTCGCAAGATGACTGCCACCTATAAGGCACACAAGGCTCTTGAGGCTTTGCACGCCGAACAGTACGAGCGACTGTTCACGCAGGCTTACACCGAACTTGGTTCAGATGAACGGTACGTCGAAATCGTCTGACCAACAAATTGTAACGGCTGGGGCGGCTATGACATAGCCCCAACTGCGTCCCCGTCCCAGCCGGGCGGGCGTCTGGAGAGGGTTGTTCTGAGAGGTTCAACCCTCTCTTTTCGCGTCCCGCCACATTCAACATTCATGGTGTAGGGTCTGTGAATGATAGGTCGATCCAACACTTCCATAATGTCTGGCGTGGAATTCGTCGCGCTAGATTTTGGTCCATGCATAGTGTGCGGACACCCCACCGGAGACTGCTCACCAGAAGACCACAACATCGTTTTTGAAGACTTAAATGACGAAAACATGTTTCTAGTAGAGGAGGACATTATTCAAAGACGATGGATTACCCCTAACCATTTGGGGAAGGTACTAGTAGTACCAGCAGGGAAACGAATCAGCAGGTCAGAAGCAGAAAAATTGGGTTTGATTTAACCCTTTTAGTATTCCTCACTAGTGTCATACTGTGAGTCACCATTCATACACTTCACAGTAGGCTAAAGGTCGATATGCCATTATCACAAGAATTCCTAACACCCTACTCTTCAAAAGCCCCCCCTTGGGGTTTTAACGGACTAGGCTACATAGTTTACAAGCGTACTTATGCTCGTATCACCGAAGATAACCAGACGGAAGAATGGTGGCAGACCTGCCAGCGAGTCGTAGACGGTGCAAACGCCATCGGCGCAGAACTCACCAAAGACGAATCCGAACGCCTGTTCGACTACATGTTCAACCTTAAGGGTCTACCCGGCGGGCGCATGCTCTGGCAATTAGGAACACTCAACAATTTCAGGCTCGGTGGAGACAGTTTGTGTAACTGCTGGTTCGTGGACATCAAAAAGCCCGAAGATTTTGCATGGATGTTTGAGCGTCTCATGCTGGGTGGTGGTGTTGGTTTCTCCATCCTCCACCCACAACGCCTCGGAATCGTTCGACAGGGCGTCGTAAGCAACCACAACGTACCAGACGCCGACTTCATCGCTCCCGACAAGCGGGAAGGCTGGTCAGAGTGTCTTTTACGAGCGATGAAAACTTACCTCGGTAGCAAAGATGATCCGACGGAACTGTCTTACTCCACGGAAATGATCAGACCTGCGGGTGCCCCCATCAAAACCTTCGGGGGAACAGCGTCAGGACCGGGAATTCTGGTAGAGGGAATCACAAAAATCTGCGCGCTTCTAGACGGAGCGGTGGGTCGTCACCTCAAGGCCACCGAAGTTCTAGACATCAGCAACATTATTGGTTCTGTAGTCGTTGCCGGAAACGTCCGACGAAGTGCTGAAATCGCTCTCGGAGATCCATACGACACCGACTACCTCAACGCCAAGCGGTGGGATCTTGGAAACATCCCACCCCACAGAGCCATGTCGAACAATAGTGTTGTCACATCCGACACCGCCGCCCTCCCCGACGCCTTTTGGGATGGATACCGTGGCAACGGCGAACCATACGGTCTGTTCAATTTGGAAGCCGCACGGAAACTTGGACGTAGTCACGAAGTTCGCCCAGATAATACAATCGAAGGAACCAATCCCTGCGCTGAAATTGGCTTGGCCAACCGCGAATCATGCAACCTCGCAGACATCTTCCTCCCGAACATCGAATCACAAGACGAACTCATCGACCTTGCCAAACTCCTATACAAGATCCAAAAAGCAGTTGCGGCCCTCCCGTATCTAGACCGTGAATCAGACGAAATCACAAGCAAGAATATGCGCCTCGGTCTCGGGGTTTCCGGCATTGCACAGGCAAAAGAGAAACTAGATTGGCTATCACCAACTTATGAAATGTTGCGTGACTTCGATCTATACTGGTCCGCCTACAAGGAATGGCCCCCATCCGTTCGGCTGACAACAGTCAAGCCAAGCGGAACCCTCAGCCTTCTCGCTGGGGTAACCCCCGGCATTCACCCCGGATACAGTCGCTACCACATTCGTCGTGTCCGCATGGGTGCCAACGACCCGCTTCTCTCCTACTGCGAATCCCGTGGCTACACAGTTGAGTGGGTAGAAAACGATGACCGCACTAAAGTCGTGGAGTTCCCTTGCGAATTCCCAGAAGATACTGTCATCGCTACTGACATGACGGCGATACAACAACTTCAACTACAGGGCAGACTCCAACACGATTGGGCCGACAACGCCGTATCCGTCACCGTCTACCTCCAACCGGAAGAACTCACTGAAGTTCGTCAATACTTGAAAGAAAACTGGCATTCCATGAAATCCGTTTCATTCTTGCTGCACAGCGAACACGGATTCCAACAGGCACCACTAGAAGAAATCTCTCACGAGACTTACCTAGCCATGAAAAAAGTGGTCAAATCGGAAAAAGTTCTCGTCGGCATTGGAACTAGTGAACTATTGGATGACGATTGTGCCACTGGAGCCTGTCCAATCAGATAACATCTGTTCATGGCAGACGATCCCATCCTTCTCTTGCAATTGGATCACGTTACTATCTCATTGGAAGCAGCCATAGATCAAGGTGTCTGGACAGAAATAGACGAAGGCATCTGTGAACACTGTTACTTCGTAGGCGTCGTCTTTGAAGCCAACGACGAACTCATGGCGACCTTGGCCAAAATCGAAAACCCCGCAACGGTTTGCAAAGGGTGCTTGATCCATAGAACACTTTGGAAGTCGTACTTGGATATCTATCCCTGAACAACCTTGTTCACAGTCATCTCTATAGAACGTAGAAGCCCCCCGGATTGCTCCGGGGGGCTTTTACTTAATCGGTCAAGTCAGTGACTGACCTACTCGCTACCTAAGGCTTAGGAAGGAGCGGCGTCGAAGGTGACTTTGACGAACGACTCGGGCCGCTTCACCGCAAGGGCGAGACGCTGCTCCGCAAGAACGACAATAGCGTTCCTTACGAAGAAGTCCGAATGCTGTTCGCTGACACGAATCGTGGCTTCCTCACGGTCGTACAACTGAGCACCCTGACCGAACGAACCGATGAGAGCAGTGCCCTCAGTGATCGCCGGGGTGTCCACGACAGGAATCCGCCACATACGGGCTTCTGCACCCTGCACGATGGAGACAGCCATCAAGTACTGGCCATTAGAATCCTTGACCAGTTCGATGTCTTCCCAATCGTTGGGATGAAGAATAATGCCCGAAGGCTCGTAGTAAGCGAGGAACGACAGAGTCGCCGCACGCCGAACTGCGTCAGCCTTAGTGTCCTTGACGGGCAAGGTTGCACCAGCAGACCATGAGTATGTCTGAATACCAGAGGTGTTCAGAATACCCGTAAGGTCTTCACTTGTGCCAGCACCCGATAGGATCTGGTAGTCCTCATGCAGCCGAAGGCCGTAGAGGAGTTCGTTGTCGATGATTGACCGCAACTGCGGCTCATCGGCAAGAACGTTGCGGTGGGCAGCCTCCCAGTGAGCGATGGTCCGCACTGGCGCCTGAACACCGGTGAATGCCATCGTCGTCTGCGGCTTCGCACCGAAAGCAGACGAAACACGCTCAGGAACAACGCTTGCGTTGTTCGTGAACCCGCTCATACGGAAGTACTCAATGACAGCAGCATTAGTACGCCGAACCGGGAAAAGATCCCGAACTCGGGTCCGACGATGCTGCTGTGTGATAATGGGATCACGCTGAACGGTGCCGAATGAACTCGGTGTGCCACTAGGCAGGGCCGAGTACATATCCTTGACGTTGTAATCACCTTCGTAAAGGTTCTTAACGCCATACGGGCTATCCATTGTGCCGGAACCACGACTCATCATCGATTGGAACTCATCCGACTCAATAAATGCCTCACCAAGGCTCTTCACGCCAGTGGGAACGGTGACCTGAGCCAACACACCCGCCTGATCAGCGTTAGCAACCGCAGCAAGAGACTCAACCGGAGCCTCTTTACCCCAGTCAGAAACCCTCTGCATGTCTTCCATGGAATCGATCAGAGACTTAATCTCTTTGATCTCACCCATGTTTGTATCGAAAGACGCCTTACGTTCTGAATCGATGATGATTGTACCATCTTCGGAACGGAAAGAATCCGCGATATTGTTATTGGCTGCCATCTTCTCACGCAAAGCGCCCTGAAGTTCTGTCAGCCGACTCTCGTCAAATGCCATAGTCGTAACTCCTGTTCGACATAGTTGAATGGTTTTGATGTCGTGTCGGCTTAGGTAAGCACCATTACCG
>Ga0302119_10000592_pt1 | contig 16392 bp, 15 predicted proteins | sample AG5_Tmax_MG_FD_203114 | JGI IMG/M metagenome (GOLD analysis project Ga0302119, IMG submission 203114) | Marine microbial communities from Western Arctic Ocean, Canada - AG5_Tmax | ecosystem: Environmental > Aquatic > Marine > Oceanic | place: Canada: Western Arctic Ocean | collected 2017-10-01 | reverse complement strand
TAATTGTTTATATGTTATTGTGGTAGGCTGGTATTGACATCTGCCATAGCTTGGTCAGTTGCCATAGCTTGTACATCTACTTGTGGTTCCATGTCATCACCAGTTAGTTCATCGTCTATAGAACCTTTTGGTGTTATGGTATTATCATCAACGTTTGTTACTACATCCATATCAGTTAATGATTTTTTTAATTCATTCATACTTAATAGAAAACCATCACTTGCTAGTGCTTGTCTAAATTCTTCTGTGGAAATACTTGATTTATCGTCTGAGTCAGCTTGGGCCAAACGGTCCATTACAGCACTTTGTAGGTCATCAAAATATGCTTCCAGTAAAAATACTTCAGCAATTTTCATTACTAAATCTCTACTGGTGCTCTGCCTAGTGGCTCATCTTCTGGTCCAGCCGCGGCAGGTTCTACTGTATCCATTGCCATGTCGTCTATGCTTGGCTCATCACTTAGTCCTGGTCCTTCAACATCTGCAAGTCCCATGTCTCCACCAGGTGCGCCTAACGGTGCATCACCAGTGATTTGTGCTATTGCTGTTTCCATTGCATCCTTAGTAGCCTTTGTTGCTTCTAAGTGTGCAGATAATGTTTGTCCCATTTGTGAGTTAAAACCAGAGGCAACTTCCGCTCCCATTTCTGCTCTCATTTGGTCAGCAATTGCAGGAACATCTTCGTTCTGCATTTTGCCTAATCTTGCAACCATGTCTTGAATATCGTCTGCTAAAGCTCTTGCCGCCATAACAACTTCTGCTTGTTCTACATCTACTTCTTCTGCTAACATGTCAGTGATAATGTCATCAAACATGCTTTCTTTTTTGGCATCTTTAGCCGCTTTCTTCATTGGCTCTTTTTTGTTGCCATCTTTGTCTAAGTCTAAAAAGTCAGGCTTATTTGCTTCGCCAATTTTAGCACCAAACATTTGGATGCCACTTGTTAGTGCATCTTCTTCTAAACTGTTTAAAAATCCAGCTACTGAATCTCTGCTCTTACCACTTACTTCTGCAAACATGTTTAACTTCTCTTCAATAGCATCAATGCTTGAAGGATCTGTTAACTCTACACCGCACTCTTTTGCTAATGCACTAAGTAGGTTCTCACCTAAATCTGTGCTTGGAGCTTCATACATGCTTTCATGTGTTGAACTACATGACTCATAGTAGTCTTTAGCCGCTTTTAAAATTATCGGTAATACAAAATCATCATCATACGCGAATCGGGAATCTTGTCTGAATCTGTTCATGCATTCTGAACTTGCTTCGTCCATTGTGTAACCACTGTCCATTAATTGCTTAACAGTTTCTTGTACTTCGGTCTTCATGCCTGTTGCCGCAGGACCTTCTGCGTACATGCCTTCTGCCATCATAACGTCAATAACATCTTTAACACCTAGATACTTTGCATATTCTGGGTCTAAGTTAAATTTCTTATTAGTATTTCTTAATGTAATGACTTGGTTTTCAGCTTGTTCTTTAACAGCTTGAAGCTCGTCCTTTGTGTGAAACCCACCAACTCTAACGCCGTGTGCTTCTTGTAAATATTTGTTAATCTTTGCAATTTTCATTGCAGGAGTTTGATTAAAATTTGTAATTTTCATATTATATCCCGATATTATAGATTTGTTAATTGTATTTATCAAAGAACAAGAAAATTTTATCGAAATGTTGCTATGTTCGTGATACGCTGGAAGGCTCGAAGTAATAATGCATTCTATTAGTCCATAAATTGCTTATATATTCGTCTTTTAAGTACAAATACTTGCCATAAGCATCTTGCATCCTAGCTTCTAGGATATGCATCCTTTCAAGGTCTTCAGTAACGTCAAGTGAATGCTTGTAAAACCTAAGATCCATAATTAACTTGTCTATACCTTTTTGATGTTTAGCTACTGTCAAGTTAAGGTGCTTAATAAGTTTAGCATGGTCTTTAATATTTGCTCTATTTAATATTTCTGTAATTGCTTCAGCGGCTTCAGACACACTAATGTCAGTATATGTAATACGCTTGTCCTTAGTGTCAATTACTTTAAAGAATGTTTGCTTAGTACCAGAAACAAAGTATAAACCTTTGCTAGCCACGTTGTTTACAGTGGTTTCTAGCCTATTTAAAAGTTCTTTTTTCTTTTTAGCCGTAAGTTTCTTAGGCTTGGGGGAAGGCTTTGTATTTAATTTTACCATTTTCTTTCACTTTTAATACTACGCCTCTTTGACGTAATTGGGTTGCTGAATAAAGCTCAGTTTCATTTAAGTCACACTCATATATACCATTTTCGTGCCGTAATCTGTCAAAGAACTGGAATTCTTTTGAATGTACAATCGTGGAGCCATTTTTGGATTGCAAAATTCTCATAATTACCTCTTTATGATTGTGGACTTAGTTTTAGTTTCTGTCTTTGGTCCAGGTTTCTTTTTGCCGCCAATTTTTTTAGGCTTTTTAGGTCTTTGGACAACACGTTGGATATCACTAGTTAGTGGCTTTACCACTGTAGCAACAGAACCAGCTGATGTCATCCCACCCATTGATTCATTTATAAATATTTCGCTAATCTTCATACTTGTATTTATGCTATTAACTATATAACGGCTGTTTTAATCCGGGGCGGTATTTAAAAAATCCGTCTATACTTTCTAGCCCAGCAGTACTTAAACTGTTTAAATTGCCAATAAATGTGTTATAATTGTGTACTACATCTATTGCTATCTTATCATTAAGTGTTTTCCAGGCAATAGGATCTGCTTTAGTGGCTTTAAGAGTATTTAACACATCTATTATAAGTTTAATTCTATTAATAATGTTATTGTCTACATCCATTTGCTTGTTATCTATAATATAATCAAATGTGTTGTATCCAAATTTGTTAATATAATCATATACCTTATTAGGCCCTAACACAATAAACGGTTGGCACATAATAATAGGTTTATATATTTTTTCTGATACAAACAAGTTGTTGTCTACAACCGATTCTGTTACTACGGTTATATCACAATCAAACAAGTTGTTAATAAATGTCTTATCAGCTGACAATTCTTTCATATGAATACTATCCTCACTAGGATTGTCTAATATAATAGGGTAATGTTCTTCTAACTTATCTAACCATTTTAGTCCAGTCTTTAAATCTGCTTTAGTAATTGTTTGTTTAGTAAGTTCTTCGCTTAAATACTTTATAGTATCACCATAGAGCATGTTAAATGGCACTCTAGGACTACTACAGAAGCCGTATAAGCTACTTTCAGCTATTGCTCCGAGCAATAGTGCTCTATAGGGTTTAGGTGCATTATTTAAGCAACTAAAAAGAAACTGTTTAGATAAATTCATTTCAATGTCAAACACTTCTTCATTTTCTTTAAACAATACTGGTTCTAATAACGGCTGTAGTTCGACATGCAAATTAGTCATAGCATCTTCTAAATAATTATCAGCAGTAAATGTAATAAAGTTAGTATATGGTGTTTTTAATTGGAGGTCATTTATGTTCGAACTGCTATTACAATAGTATGTCTTAGTAGGATCTAATTTATAATGACTAACTACTTGTGATATAAACTTAAACATGTAGTCATCACAATGTCCTTCAGCTGAATTATCAAATACTATAACCGAATCTTCGTTTTGCATGTATTCTAGTATTAAAGGTTTGCAAGTATATTTGTATTGTTCCCATAGCTCGTATAGTTCTTTTGATCCTATACCGTCAAGACTAATTACATAAATTGTTTTAATGCCTTTATATAATTCGTCTACTGGTTTCCAGTAATCAGTTAACTGTGAACACATGCCATACATCGATAGTCGTGCATGTGTTGGTACATGTTCTAACAAGTCAGCCTTATTACAACTATATAAAAAATTAATAAATGGGTTTTCAATGTCAGCAAATTGCATAACAGTATTTAACAAAGTTTTGCTAAGAATCTATCCAAAGATGGCTACGATCTCTATGCTTAACAGTTCCCATACTAGCATAATAATCGTACAATTCGTCATCTACTAATCTACAATGCATATTAGATGGAGCATATTGCCCTACTGCAATAGGGTGATATTCTAGCCAGTTAGTAATAATAAATGAACCGTGAAATTGTTGCCTTATTTGTTCCATACAAGGATCAAACTCTTTTGCTAATATATGTTCTAAACTCTCAACCATTAAAATAGTATCAAACTTACTATAATCAATATCTTCCACTTGATGTAAAGGTTTATTAATAAGATGTATAACTGGTAATATTGAACTTGTTCGTGGGAAGTATTTTCTTGCAGTTGTTATCAAGTATGTAGGTGCATGTTCACCTGGTTCTACAACTACAATAGTCTGTTCTACTTCTAGTTGTCTTGATAATTCTGCAAGGAAAGTTACGACTTCTAATCTGCCGCCACCTATTTCTAATATGCTGTTAGGAATTCGAGTATAGTTGTGTTTAATAAAATCTATTTGGTCTTGAACTGTATAAACTGATAGAAAATTCTTTTTAATTTTATCAATACAAATATTTTCGAATCTGTTGTTTCGCAAAACTCTTGGAAAACGTTTTGTTAGTTTAGAATAAGGAATACCATATGCATATCCTATTGCGGCTAAGGCATCTCCAAATTTAAGCATTCCTTGGACGTAACTAAGTTGTCCGTCTGATTCGTCCAGGGTTTGTTTACTATAAATCTTACTATAGTTTAACACTCTTACTTAAATCCAAATGCAAACTTGCCACCAATTCTTGAACTGTAATAATTTTTACTACCATCTATTTGTACTGTACCTTGGAAGTTTGGTGGATAAACTGCGTCCCACCCTGTTACTCTAGCATCTTGTCCGTTTTTGCCCATCTTACAATATAACTGTACAATGCTTGATTGGTTAAGGAATGCTACACACCCTAATCCAAACTCTGGACCTGCTTCATTAATTAGCCTTGTTACTTTCTTAGCTAGTAGAGCCACTAATGCAAATCCTACATTAAATCCTGGGACATCTTGTCTAGGTGTTCCGTAATTAAATAACTCGGTAGCCGCTGGACTAATACCTGCATAGTCTTTTTTGCCTTCTTGAATATAGCCGTTTATTTCTGCTTCTAGTCCTTCTGGCAACGCTCCGTACATTTCTGCTAATCTAAATGGTCCATCTTTTGCTGTCTCTTCCGATACTATGTTTACAATGTTAACGGTAGTTTGGTATTGTGCTTTCATTTCTTCTGGTGCGTCAGCAATAGCCTCGTGTATATTCTTAACACTTGCTTTTGCACCTTTACCACCCTTACTGCTAATACCTACTATAGTACCGTCTGGTGCTGTGAACTCACTATCAACTAGTGGGGCATTCATTGCCATGGGCCAAGATACACTACAACTTGCCCACGGTTGACCATTTAATAAATCTGCTTTGGCGTCATCTGCTTGTCCGCCTACCATCTCACTCATAAGTGCAATTGGTCCCATAATCTCACCAAAGTAATCTCTTAATGCTGGTAAGTTAGCAATTTGCCCTGGGAATACTGGATGTTGCTGAGTGTGTATAGTTTCAAGTGCTGTTACTAATGAATCTGATAGTTCAGTACCAGCTGAGTTAGTCTTCACCGCTTGTATGACTTCTATGACCCCGTTAAATGGTCCGGGAGTGGCAATCAAGTGCTGTGGATCTATACCTATATCTAGTTTCATTGCTCCAGCAGTTTGTAACTTCCATCCAACTGGCACTTGGCTGTTACCCCATTTACCCATCATATTTGCTGTCTTAGTTCTGAAGTATCTTCCCCAATATGTTATTTTATCGTCTAACATTGGATCAGTTAACATTGCTAGTCCAAATGCTAAACTACCGTTGTTAGGTTTATTAGTCCATTCTATTTGTAAGTTGTTTTCTTGTTCCAGTTGTTGTATGTAAACATCTCTAGACTCAGCATTTTCAAATTGCATCTCTTCTAACGGATACAAATCTACTTGTTTAAATTCTAATTTGTCGTCCCCTTTTAAAAACGTGTCGCCGTAAACTCTGCCCATTATGCCCTTGGATTCAATTAATGCACGAACTTTATTTTTGCTCCATTCTTGCAAATTAATCTGTTTCTGTTCTTCTTTACTTAATGCTTGAATATAATGTCTCACTACACCTCTAGCACATGCATTGTCACCTGAACCTGCTCTCAATCCTCTAAAGTCTGTTAGCATTTGCGGAATTGGAATTGCTTCGTAGGCTAACATTTGCTTATAAAGGTCACTTACAGGAAAATGGTCTGCTAGTATCTTATTCAGTATGCGTATTTTATTTAAGTTAGGCACACCTTCTTTTATTGTGCTTTCGCCTATTCTAGCGTTAAGATCGTCAATTTTTTTCTGTGCTCTTTGGTCAGCCGTAAAACCTTTATTGTTAAATCCAAACGAGCCTTTAGGCTTTCGACCAGGCTGAGATATCTTTTCTATGCGTTTGATCCCTAATTGTCCTTTTTTAGGCACTATGCGTTCGTCAGGTGCTAATCTTCGTCTAACACCATATGTATTTGGCGCAATTATTTCCGTAGTGTTGCCGTCTTTGTATACTACTAACCATCTATGTTCACCACTAGCTAACTCAACAGCATCTTCTACTTTCTTAGTTTTCTTTTTTATATCTGGATAACGGAAATTTAACTTTTTCTTGGGTGGTGGTGCTAGATGTGTTGTATTTGCCGCAAGTGTTTCATACACTTTATTTAATTTATCATCGTTAACTTTATTAAGTAAATCTATTTGTTCTTCTAGTGCTAGTTTATCAAACTTGTTAAATACACTTTCCTTCATTAGTTTAGAAATACGTGGCTTGAATACTTGTTGATTACCTTTAGTAGTTTTAAGTAACGGATGATTGTTCTCGTCTTTGTCAAAACCAGTTACTTCTGCTTTCCGGTTTTTAAACTTGCCTACTTTAACTTCATCGCCTACTTTAATTTTAGGCAATGTTAATGTGTCTGCAACATCTTCTACGACATCATTCTCTAACTGCTCTATAGGCCAACTGATATAACTGTTACCGTGTTCATCACCTATTTCAACAACAAATACACTTGGAGTATCTGAGCCTTCGTCTTCGCCTATTGACCAACCCATGTCCTCTAACTTTTGTTCTACTGCTGGGTCTTCATCGTTGTTCCACCACATCTGTGCTAAACGTTCAAGTACTTTATACATTTTAAGTTCACGTGCATTGCCTTGTTGCATTTCACGGTCACGCTGTTGTATAGGGAAGTTACCGTCTACGACATCTTCTAATGCGGCTACACCTTTTGGTGTTGGTTCATTACTTGGTACAAAAAACTTATGCTTACCTTTCTTTGCTTTCTTTAATTTATAAGCAGGCATAGTTTTGTAATCTGGTACTCCGCCTCCGCCAAATATTTCATACACTTTATTTAATTTACCATCGTCAACTTTATTAAGTAAATATATTTGTTCTTCTAGTGTTAGTTTATCAAACTTGTTAAATACACTTTCCTCTGGATTTGCATCGTACTGCTGAACCAATTCCTTAGCAAATTCCATAGAACTGACGGGATGATTTATGCCTTCTCGCTTGTTTCTTATTATAGCCGATAGGATTTTGTTCTTGTCCGTCAACGAGATTGTTGAATTGTTGCTGGCTAAATAGTCAGCCAGATCGTTTAGGGTAGGTCCTGTGAAATATAACTGCCAGTCGCTGTTTAATATATTATCAAATGTTCTAAACTCTTGTCTTGCTTTGTATAAGGAAAATTCGTTTCCTGAATATTGGGGCAACGGTTGCTCCTGACCGTCAGGATTGCCTGATGGAAGTGATTTGAAAATCTCTTTTGGTGTTTTTCCAGCGTATGGATTAGGAGAATCATTTTCTTTATCCCAATCATCATTAGACTGTGCGTTAGGATTGTTAATTCTCCATACCGCGGCAGAAGATAGTTCAAATGGTTCTCCGCCCGGGCCGTTAATCTCTTCTCTTGGTAATAATGGATCAAAATTGTGCGGTGGGCCGCCTTCTCTGCCATCGCCGGCGTCTTTAACTTCAATGCCTTGGTCTCGTAATTCACTTTTGTTAATTCTAACCCAGCCGACTCCACCACCGCCGGCGTGTGAGGTCTGGTTTAAAAATAGTTCTTTGAATGTAACGTTATAGATTGTATTCCATTTCCTAAGTATGTCTATACATACAGGCTTCCGCCACGATATGTTGTTAGTTTGTGCGCCGCTGGGATCGTCCGGGGATTTGTTTGATTCCAGCATCTTATAGGCTTCCAGAGCCGCAAAGTAATATGCATGTGGTACAATTATTACATTACCGTTATCGCTTTCAAACATATTGTCTGTGAAAACGAAATTCTTATAAAATCTTGCTCCATTCTCCTGAGTCGCGTCGAATGAACTTGGATACATCTCTCTATCTCGCTGTTGCATCTCTGATGCCAAGCCCTTGTTAACGAAAACATATCCACCAATATGAAATACTTTTACCGTTGCTGGGGCTGGGCCTTGGTGTTTCATCTGGAAGTCGGATCCTCTAGTATGCTGTTGAAGTTTACGATCTATTTGTCCGGACACGCTATCAAATCCCATGTTTTGTGATATTTTATCTACTTCATGTAGAAACTTTTCAATAGCATTTGTTCTTATTTTCATTTCCCTTATTTCGAGAGGAGTTTGCTCTAGACCGGCGGCAGGCCCGAGTTTACCGGGACCGTCACTGCCATCTGCATAATACCACGCTAATCCGTCTTTAAAGTACCTGTGTATTAGCTCATAAATTTGTTCTCCCGATGCCTCGTCAAATGGTGAAGGTCTAAAATTCGCGGCGCGATTGGCCTTAATTACTTGTGTTATCTTTTCGTATGTCCGGTCATTCATAGTAAAGCCTGCAGGATGCCCGAATCGCTCATCTTCATCAGCAGGATCCGGAGCGTGTACCACATTAATTAACTCTTCGGTACTATTTGCAAGTTGTTTAATACTTTTAATGTATAGCTCTGGGTTTGTTGTGTATAACTTATCTACTGTTTGAATACGTCTATATATTTTACCCATCATACTTTCTATACTAGCATCTGCAAACGCGGATACAGACGATCCATATGAGTCGTTTTTTGGATTTCTTGAATCAAACGTTTTAGCAACTTCTTCATCCCATACAGGATATGTTTTTAATTTCTTAATTAATGCAGTATAATCTTTAGACTGTATAGCGTTACCATCGAAGAACCAGGAGTATTCGTTAGAGGCAATTTCTCTATGTAATTTTGTATAAGTGTTAAACTTCTGGAGCCTAGGCCCACTGAAAGTAACTTTATTTTCGCCCTTGAGACTCAATAGTGTTGAAACGTCTTCATAATTTGTATCCTTGGCAGAAGCATTTACAATTAAATCAATTAGTTTTTTATCATCTCCAAGGTTTTCTCCTGAATTCATTGCATTCCAAATACCTAATACAATTTTTTCAAGTTGTGGTCCATTTAAAAAATTAGGTGCTACCAGTATGTCTTTCTTAAATAATCTATCTACACCATTTTTAACTCTGGCAAATAGTTTTTCTTGATTTGAGTTTCTTGCCCCGCCACGCGGTTCGCCGGTCACAACATTTGTGTGGAATTTAATTACTTCGTTTGATAATGTTTCGTACGTTAATTCAAATTCTGGTAATGTTTTTCTTAGTATACCAATTGCTTTTGCATTAACCGTTGCTCTGTTAAGATTTTGACTTAAATCGTAGCCTGCTTGTGTAATTGCCTGGGCAAAGTATTCTTGTGCTTGTTCAAGCATTTTAGGTGCCTGCACACTCGGTGGTCTTTTTTGAGGCTTTGATATGCCTGTTTTAAAGTGCCTGGGATCATCCAGGTCTACTACTGCTTCACGCGGTGTAGGTGCTTCTTTTAATCTTTCGTGTGTTTCGCCAGTTTGTTTTTCCCATTGGTCTACTTGCTGTTTCCATTTTTCATCAGCGGCTGGTTCAGAAGCTTCTTTGTATTGGTTTAAATGTTTAAATGCTCGAGCTAATAATCCCACACATTCCATATAATTGTCTTTACTGAAGAATCCTTTTAGAACATCAACAACAGGATGTTCTAACTCATATCTGTCTTTAACCCTATTTTCCATGTCAGTACTAATTTTGCCAACATTGTTAATTAACTTAAACAAGGCTTTTACATAATCTTGATTGAATTCTTCTGTGTATCCGGCTCTAAGTGTTGTGGCATAACGTACAACTGCCTTAACAATTTTTGGCATGTCTTCGTGGTAGTCGTGGCCTCCACCGATTCTAAATTCTATAAGATTATGTCCGGACGAATCATCTTGTTGATTTTTAAAGTTTATTGAACTAAATTTGTCACTGCTTATGCCAGCTTCTAAAATATCTTCTATGTTTTTTATTGTTTTTGTATTACTAGGATCTGCTTTAAGTGCAGATGCTTGTTGTTCTAATCTTTCGTATTGTGATTTAGTATAACTGTTGTTTTCTCTGCCGAATGTACTTGCTAAATACTTGTCGCCTAATAGTACAGCAAGTTTAACTTTATTAACTTCTGCCGATGCTGGCATGCCTGTTCTAGTAGGATCTATACTCATAGTAACGTGTAAACCAGTTGATCCATTTGTTGCTACATCTTTACCTTCCCAATTGCTAAACAATGATGACATTTCTTCAAGCATTTCTCTTGGAGTACCATACACAGGAGATATAATTTCTGATCCTGTTCCGTCACCTTCAATACTGCTGTCGTCTTCAACTCTCCAGTAAGCGTTGTTAATACCGCCGGAACCATAAGTTCCTACTTCAATTGAATCCGTAATGCTGTTATCTTGTGCCCAATTTCGTATCTCGTCTCCAATGCCTTCTAAATCTTGGTGTTCACCATTCTCATCTCCTATATATACCTCATGATCAGCTAATAGTGAGGACCAGTAACCATTATAACTGTCATCTTTCCAATCCTCTATGCTTAGGTCCTCTAGAGCGGCTTCCATAGCTGGTTCAAATGCATCGCCGTTATCTCTAATTTCGTCTTCTAACCATTCAACAAATTCGTTATCAAAGTTTATTTCGACAAATTCTCTCCTCCAATTATCGTCAGTCCATCCATCTTCGATTTTGGATTCATACTCGTCTGGATCTTTCCTTTTACTATCTTTTTTGTATTGGGCCACATTAATGGCTAAGTCTTCATCCGAAAGTGGCGATGCCCTTTCTATATACTCATCCATGTACGCCATGTCGTCTTTACGATCTATAATTAAGTCACGAACAATGTCTGCCTCATAGTCTGGCAGTTTTTCTTCCATAATCCACTCATTAAAATTCTCTCTGATTTCGTCAATTTGACGTTGGCCATACTGTTCATCAATTATGTCTTCGATATCAGACCAGTTCATCTGATCTGGGTCACCAAATGGAGAGCCACCTTCATATCCTTCCCATAATGATTCAGCTTCAAAGCCACACTTGATAGGAGAATCCAAACCTGATTGCACTATTTCTTTAGTGTTAAAGTTTAATTCGAATAATTGCTCTGTACCTTGCTCTTGCATCTGTACTTTTCGTGCAAGTTTTTTAATTTTTTGTTTAACTGATGAAATACTGTTTTTGCTTTTGGATGTTTTTCTTAAAGCATCTTTATGAACTTTTTTACTATACTTGCCGCCTTTTGCTTCTGCAACAGGTGCCGCCAATAATTCTTCTTCAGGATCTATTAGTGTATACTCACCGTCAGGATCTTGTACAACTAATTTTTTGATTGCTGGGCCTTTGCCAACTTTACTAATAACTTTACCGGCGACTTCGCCTTTATCATTTAGGTATTCTGACCCGTCATCGAAATCTTTTGCTTTCACACTTAATGGTGTTATTGCTTCAGGTTCGTCTGCATTAGGAATGTCTAATCCAGGTGTTACTGTTGGACTGCCTAAATCTTTCTTAGGTGCTTTGGTAGGCTCTTTTGATGGCGCTGGAATTCCTACTGTAGGTTGTTGTCCAACTGGTGTAGGTGTACCGGGTTTTAATCCGTATTCTTTAAGGACACTACTTAGGGTTCTTACATCCGTAAACTTCATTTTACCTTCTTCTATTACTTGACTTGTTTAATGTTTTCAACCTTCTACTGGCTGGATTCATTCGTTTTGACCTTTGTGATTTTCTAGACATCCTAGCACCCATCTTGGCTTTAGTTCGTCTTAATACCATACGTTTTTTAATGTCTATTGGTTTATGACATTGAGCCGCATTAGATACGACTCTTCCTTTACGTCTACCACTAGTACATCTTACAGCACGTTTAACTTTATTACCCATCTTACGCCAAACCATTCTGGCTTCGGTAATTGTCTCATCTGTAAATTCTTCTAATCTCATAGTACGCCGCCGCCTGCCATTGTAACTGCAATTGCAATTAAAATAGTAACCAGTGTTGTAAATGTAGTACCTACAATGGCAAGTACCCAATTTTCAATTTTGTTTAATCTTTCTTTAGTATCTACTTTAAACTCTCTAAGCTCAGTAGTAATACTTTCTATTCGAAGCATATCAGCAATGATATGTGCTTCTAAATTTTCCTTGTCTGCATATACTTGAATCTCTGGAAGTGATTCTGGGTCTAATTTTTTAACCATTTTATAATAAATCCTGTTTAGTGAATTCCATATTAATCGAACTCGTTGTATCAATTGTTCCGCTGTTAAGCACTATGCCGTTAAGTTCTTCAACTAAAGTTGCCACAGTATGTGCAAATGGCACTTCTGTAGCAAACTTAAATATCCACCCAGCACCTGTCATAGTAGGTGCTCCATAAGATTGTAATAGGTTTGTTCCAACTCCGTTTAGTGGTACAGGATTATTCATTACTACAGGCATTGCCCTTAATCCTATTACTTGTACAACACTTTCAAAATCTTTTTGAGAATTATTGTCATAATCACCAGTCACAGTTATATCAATTGAAGTAAACAGCGTAAAAAATTCTATGTTACCTGTTAGTGCTTCTACGGAGCTCATTGCTCCACCTCTTATTAAACTCATGTATGTCTCCTGTGTATTCTTACAACTATTTATCACTTTATCAGGTTTTGTTATACAGAAATTAAAATCAAAAAAAAGCACTCCGAAGAGTGCTTTTTAAATGTGACTTTTTACGTTGTCACGTACCTAAGGTAGTTAGGTATCTGTTTATGCCGCACTGAACGAATCTAGATCGCGAATTACAACAGTCTGTGCTGATAAATCAACACCGTCTACTGTACCTAATGCTTGTAGTCTAGCTGTCATTGACGCCGCATCTTGATGATGTCCGTCTACAATTGCAAATACCTTACCAGCTGTGCCAGTTGAGATGTAAAGCAATGGTGAAAAGTCACGTAGAATAGATTCTAGTGCTCCGTCAAGTCCGTCTTTTGCCGCTAAAGATACACCTGCATCGATTTCGATGCCTGTTACCTGTGATGTTGAATATGATACGTCATGATCAAATCCCGCGCCGTTTACTCTTACTTGTGCCATAATAATGACTCCTAATTATTTACATACCTGTGGTCTTTGTCACCACCGCCGTTATTATTAGATATGTATATTGGTTACATTTATTTATCTAAATATTCAAATTAAAATACACTACAAGTAAGAATAAATAGTCAAAAAAATAGGCTACTTAAAAGTAGCCCATTTTAAATTTTTTAATTTAATCTTAAAGATCAAATGCGGTGATTGCAACTGCTGACCATGTAACGCCATCAACGTCTGTAAGAGCTTGTGTAACGTCTTCCAAATGAGCCGCTAAGGTCTCACTGTTAGTTCCGTCATACTTGTCTGATCCATGCTCGCCTTCGAAAAGAACTTTAAGTCCTTGTCCAGCTCCGCCTGTTGCGTCAACTGTTCCGATTGCTACTGGTGTTAAGCCTTCGTTTCCTACTGCTTTTAAAAATACATCAACAGCTCCGCCTACAGCCAATTTAGCTGAAACGTCTACTGCGAAATCTACTTGGATACCCGCTAAAGTTAGGCCATTTAAGTGACCAGCGGCAACTGCCGCCCCTGTGTTTTGAGTTTGTGCCATTTTAATTCTCCTAGAATTGTTTTATAAACAATATCTTGTTTATGTTACGTTTATTTATGCAAAAATGGGATTTTTTAAAGGTTAATTGGAACTTAAATGTTAATTGGAACGTCCTTTTGCGGCGGCTCGTGCTCTGTCACCCATAGCTACGATCCCTTTACCAATTTTTTCTGCGCCTTTTGCTATGAAAGAGCCTTTAGCAACATCTTTACCCAAGGCGCCGTCTGTGGCTTGGAATTCTTTCCACTTATCTTTCATTTGTTGTATGGCATTTTTTCCTTTAGGTTTCTCACTTCGTCTATCTGGGCCGGTTCCATGCCATCTATCATGTCTTAATTGTCGACCATCAGCACCAGTTCTTACTTGTCCACCTGGCTTTACAGCATTCTGATTTCCTATTTGTCCGCCTTGTTGGCGCCTGGGTATGCCAACAAATTTATCTTTTGGGTCTCCTTGTTTTGATCGTTGATCCTGTTGCTTGTCATAAGCACGGTTAGTGGTGTATAGAGCATTACTGTGTGCCTCAGATGCCTTTTGACCGCTTTGCTGGTTTTTTAACGCCAATTGCAAGATCTGGCTTGCGATGGCTCCATCGACATTATTTGTCTTTTTCCATTGCTGGTGGATTGTGTATATATCTACCTCTTTTTGAATTTCACTTAGTCTCATACAACTATTTATCCTTATGCCTTTTTTCGTCCACTTGCCCAGTACCCTGCGATTGCGCCGATACCAGCACCTGAGACTGATGATAGTTTTCCTCTTGATATTTTAGGAATAATTTTACTTCCAGCGTATGCACCTATTGCCGTACCAGCGGCACGTTTTAGTGTTTGATTTTTAGGTAACGGTTTAAGTTCTCTTCTGGTACTCATTGAAGATACTTGAGTAAATATTTCACTACCTCTTCCTCTTAATCGCATAAGTTGAATTACTTTACTAACAACTAACTGTCTTTGAGCAAACTTTAATCGAGGCCAATCTATAATCATTCTTCTTAACTGTTTAAGTATTGGATTTTTAATTTGTAACTGTGATTCAAATCTAAAAAGTGTTGTTGTAATATCACTTTTACTAATTCCTTGTCGTTGTATACGTTGCATAAAGGCATAATGCTTTCTATTCTGAAATTGTAAGGAATTTAAAAAACTTACGTCTTTGCCTTTGAACTTTAAACTACCGTAGTCAGGATTGTTAATAGCAAAACCTAACATGTATAAGTCTGTTGCCGCTGTTCTAAATACTGCATAAGGACCATATTGTGCTGTTTTTCTTGCATACACTAATGCATAGTCTTGTTGCTTGCTATCTTGATACATCATTATAAGGCTTAATGTTTGCAAATAAAATAAATCTGCAATATCTCTGCCTGTAAGAGATTTAAATCCGGAAGTAGTTCTATACAACTTGCTTTCAGATAACTCTTGATTTATTAATGTTAGTTCCATTATTTTGCGCCTGGTTTACCTGTTCCAAAGTTTGCAACACTAAATTCTAATCTGTCTACAAGTTTAAGTGCATTACCTACTCTGTCAATTGCTACAAATCCTTCTTCACCTGTAACTTCGTAACCATCGCCTGTTTTAATAAATGCTGGTATGGATTGTATTGCTCCTAACTTTTTAACAAATACATTTTTTGCTTCTATAATTTTTAAATATAAGTCGTATACTGCAACTATGCTAGGTACATGTTCTTTTATAAACCTAACACCGTTTACTAACTGCTCTGTTGCTTTGTCAACACTCTTCTGCGTTTTGTAACCGTCTATTTTCTTTTGCATAAAGTCTATATACTTTTGTACAAATCCTTGTGCAAATTTAGTTGGGTCTTGTTCAAAATTGCCAACTGTTTTCAAATTCATATTTACATGTGCTTTCAATTGTTGTAAAAACTCTTTTCCTATTAAGTCGGTGCCTTGCTCTAACCATTTGAATGTAGCAGGGTCAATACTTTTTAAGTAATTATCCGCATCTTGTATTGCGCCTTGTATGCCGGCGCTTTCTTGTGCTGTTAGTGTAACTAAACCACTGACATCTTTAATAGTAGCATCATCGTGCCATACAGCACCGGTGTTGCCTAGTCTAGTAGCATCAAATCCAAACTTAGCCTGGGTATCTGCAAGTGTAGGTCCGCCAATATATTCTGTATGCCAAACAATGCCTAACTGGGCACTGAGCATTTTATTTGCTAACTTGCTACCTTTGGGTACAGCATAAGTTATAGTATTAGGAGTAAATGTAATATAATCCTCACCTTGAATTGTTGCTGGTTCTAATCCTTTACTGCCTCCGCCCCAAAGCATGTCGCCTTGTGCAACGGTATCCCAATTCAACTGGCTTAATGTTTTTAA
>Ga0302119_10000591_pt1 | contig 16410 bp, 10 predicted proteins | sample AG5_Tmax_MG_FD_203114 | JGI IMG/M metagenome (GOLD analysis project Ga0302119, IMG submission 203114) | Marine microbial communities from Western Arctic Ocean, Canada - AG5_Tmax | ecosystem: Environmental > Aquatic > Marine > Oceanic | place: Canada: Western Arctic Ocean | collected 2017-10-01 | reverse complement strand
TACCACCCATCCAAACCCAATTATATCCGCCGACGTGGCGAAAACATTACCGAAGGCCAAGTGGTTTTTCCAGTTGGGACACTACTCACCCCCGAGCGCATTGGATTATGTGCTACGATGGGATTCAGTGAACTCAAAGTGCAGAGTAAACTTAACATCTCAATCATCAGCACCGGTGATGAAATTGTACCGGTAGGCCAAGAGTTGAAACCCGGGCAAATTTACGAATCGAATAGCCATGGATTGGCCGCCCTAGTGAAATGGTTGGGGCACAAACCAAAGATACACCCAACTGTTAGCGACGACCTCAATTCCCTAAGGGAAGCATTAGACGAGGCATCGCAATCAGCAGACATCATTCTAACCAGCGGCGGAGTATCGATGGGAGAATTTGATTTTGTCCGAAAAATCATGGAAGACGAAGGCGAAATACACTTCTGGAGGGTCAAGTTACGCCCCGGTTCACCGCCATTATTCGGTATTTGGAAGGGGACACCGCTATGGGGGCTACCTGGTAACCCAGTCTCTAGTCATGTGGTTTTCAGAATTTTGACCGCCCAATGGGTTCGTAGCCAAACCAAAGCAAGTGGACCAAGTGAAATAAAAGTCAGAGTACGATTAGCCAACTCGGTAAAAGCCATGGCAGATGGCCTCACATTACGCCGAATCGCTATCGAATTCACGCCCGAAGGCCTTGTCGGGCACATCACCACACACCAAGGCTCGAATAATCTCCATAGTTTAGCCACAGCCTCTGCCCTCACTCTCCTCCCCCCTGGGTCATCCGGAGCGGCCGGCGAGTGGATAGATGCTTTGTTGTTGTAGGAAACATGAGTTCAAAAACGACGGTGCCAACCGGTGCTGAGGCGGCGTCAATGAGTGGGAACAAAAGCGCTGGCGTTAACCGCCGAGAGGGATGGATCACCGTGCGCGGGGCGCGCACACACAACCTGAAAAACATCGACGTTGACCTACCGCGAGGAAAATTCATCGTAATATCAGGCGTTTCAGGAAGCGGCAAATCCAGTCTCGCCTTCGACACTCTTTACGCTGAAGGCCAGCGCCGCTACGTCGAGAGTTTATCCTCCTATGCAAGGCAATTCATCGGGCAGATGAAAAAAGCTGATTGTGATGGAATTGAAGGGCTGTCCCCTGCCATCAGCATAGACCAGAAGTCCGGCAGCCACAACCCACGTTCAACTGTAGCAACAGCTACCGAGATAATGGATTATCTACGTTTGCTATGGGCCCGCATCGGCCAGCCACACTGCCCGGAGTGCGGTCGTGAAGTTTCTATTCGCACCGTCCAAGACATCGTCGATGATATCATCTATCGATTCGAAGCCCATACTATCGCAATATGGTCACCCGTTATACGTAATCGAAAAGGAACCCATGCCGATCTGTTCCGCAATCTGGCAGAGTCAGGATGGTTGAATGGTAAGGTCAATGGCCGCGAAGAGGAATTTGAGAAACCCCCGCAACTCGACAAGAATCTTCGCCATGACATCGATGTCCGTCTCGACCGTATACGCCTTGATTTGAGCAATCGCCAGCGTTTGACCGAAGCCGTCGAACAGGCACTAAGGTTGGGTGGCGGAGCGGTGGCAATCGAGAGCCTTACACACCCTAAGAAAACCGCTCAACTAAGTCAAGGAAGCGTAGCAGGAGAAACCATAGAAGGGGTGATTGAAGCATATTCGGAGACCTTTGCCTGTCCACAACACGGGGCGTTCATGACCGAGATGAGTCCGCGAGTATTCTCATTCAATTCACCACTTGGAGCCTGCCCAACCTGTCAAGGTTTAGGGGTGAAGAGGAATTTTTCTCTTGAACTCATGTTAACCCCTGAGCGAAGCATTTCTGAAGGTTGCATCAAACCATTCCAGTCATCGATCAACGCAACTTGGTACCGTGGCCTAATGGAACAGACAGCCCAATTCTACAATATTTCCACAGATACTCCCTTTGAAGAATTGTCTGAAGATTCCCGAGACATTATCCTATATGGTTCGGGCTCTTCCATCATTGATTTCACCTTCACGAGCAAGCGCGGCTCAACTTACAATATGCGACGCCCATGGGAAGGCGTCTTTGGGCGATTGGAGAAGACTTACACCGAAACAACATCAGAAAAAAACCGGGCAAGATTGGCAGCATACATGAATGATGAACCATGCACGGAGTGCAAAGGTGCCAAACTCAATCCAGCCGCCCGAGGAGTAACGGTAGGGGGGGTGACCCTGCATGGCTTGAGCTTCTGTAGTATTCATGAGGCGCTGGCAGTGGTGCGCTATTGGGCCGGGGATAAAACCGAAAACCAATCAATAAATATGGAACTGCGCAAATCCTGCAAGCCATTAGATGAACGCTCATTATTCATCGGCCGTGAAGCCATCAAAGAAATCGAATCCCGCCTTAGTTTCCTTGACCGCGTCGGGTTGGATTACCTCACTCTTGATCGCAGAGCAAACTCACTTTCGGGTGGAGAGAGCCAGAGGATACGACTCGCAACGCAAATCGGTAGCCGCCTCACTGGGGTAATGTATGTCCTCGACGAACCCTCAATCGGTCTTCATCAGCGAGATAATGACCGATTGCTCTCAACGTTGCGTGAACTGACAGACCTCGGCAACACCCTAATCGTCGTCGAGCACGATGAGGATACACTACGCCAAGCCGATTGGCTTGTAGATTTAGGCCCTAGGGCTGGGCGAGATGGGGGGGAAATCGTTGCCTGTGGCCGATTAGAAAAAGTCCTCAAGGCGAAGAATAGTATTACTGGAGACTATCTCTCAGGGCGAAAACAAATCCCAATTCCAGAGAAACGCACCCCCCCAGAAAATGGTTGGTTGACCATCACCGGCGCCCAGGCCAATAATCTCGCAGACATCGAGGTCAAATTTCCCCTTTCCTGCTTCGTCGCAATTACCGGAGTCTCTGGTTCGGGCAAATCCAGTCTTGTCACTGAAACCCTAGCGCCCCTATTACAAAGGCACCTTCATGGTGCCGAGGGGGCTGTTGGCAAGCACACTTCCATTGATGGTATCGAACTAGTCGACAAGGCGATAGTAATCGACCAATCTCCCATCGGGCGCACCCCGCGCTCAAACCCCGCGACCTATACCAAATGTTTCGATGACATTAGGAAATTATTCGCCGCCACCAATCTCGCCAAAGAGCGTGCTTACACACCGGGACGTTTCTCCTTTAACGTGCGCGGCGGGCGCTGTGAGGCGTGTTCTGGTGCTGGCTCAATGAAACTCGAAATGAATTTCCTCCCCAATGTATGGATAACCTGTGATACCTGCAAAGGCAAGCGTTACACCAGGGAAACCCTAGAGGTTCTATGGAAGGGCAAGAACATCCACGAAGTACTGGAGATGTCGGTCGCCGAAGCGGTTGATTTCTTTTCCAATCATCGGCGGCTATCTCGGATTCTTGGGACACTGAATGCGGTAGGGTTAGGTTACATTCACCTCGGTCAGCCCGCCACAACACTTTCTGGTGGCGAGGCGCAACGGGTGAAGTTGGCTAGTGAATTAGGCCGACCAACCCACAAACACACCCTCTATATCTTAGATGAGCCGACTACTGGATTATCATTTCCTGATATCCTACAACTCATCACCGTCCTCCACCAACTACGTGATAAAGGCCATACAGTATTGGTGATTGAGCACCACCTCGATGTAGTGAAATCAGCTGATTGGGTTATCGACCTAGGTCCCGAAGGTGGCGATCGGGGTGGTGAATTAATTGCTGTGGGAACACCTGAAGAGGTTGCCGATAACAAGCGATCATTTACCGGCCAATACCTAAAATCTCTTTTGACCAAAGCGAAAAAAAAGTCTGCTTAAGCAAGCGATGAATTGATGGGATGCCGTCGAGGGGCAATAATTGCCAATAGGGGCTGGTGGTCAAATGGCAGAGCGTGTCCATACCATCGAAGTACTGCCGAAAACCGGCGGAGAAATGATTGACGCACGCGGAGAATCGATTCGCCGTCAACTTTCAAGTGACCATAACCTTGACATCACTGAGGTTAGGAGTACCTTGGGCTATTTGGTAAGGGGAGACCTTAGCGCGAGTGAACTATCTCGCGCCACCACCGAGTTATTCAGCGACCCAATCATCGAGGACGGTATAGCAAATTCCACATTTGTAGGTACCGGCCATTTCAACATTGAGCCCGACCTGACCATCTTGATCGGTTTCAAACCCGGAGTGACCGATAACCGAGCGCAAGCAGCTCTGGATGGATTACAGACTCTTTTTCCCGACAAGGACGACCTATCTGTAGCAACTACCACTGGGTACATGTTCTGGGGTCTACCAGGAAGTGTAGATGTGGATTGGCTGAGCAATCAACTGTTCAACCAGATGATTGAAAGGGTAGCGATATCATCCGATGGAAATGCTAGTTTGGATTTTCCCGAACGCCCACCAACCACCTACCAACCGCCGGCAACGGTAGACCTCGAGATTAGCGATGAAGAATTGATCGAACTATCTCAAACTGGATTACTAGCCCTCAATCTAGAAGAGATGAAAGCCATACAAAGTCATTACCGCAACCCGGATGTGCAAGCGATTCGAAAAACCCATGGGCTATATGCTGGCGCCCCGACCGACGTTGAACTAGAATGTCTAGCACAGACTTGGTCGGAACACTGTTCACACAAGATTTTCGCGGCAAAAATCCATCACTGCGATAATGAAACAGGTGAAGACAGCACCATTGATTCTTTATTCAAAACCCACATCATGAAACCAACTTTCGATATCAGGGAATCCGCTGATTGGTTACTATCCCTATTCCACGACAATTCCGGGGTAATCGAATGGACGGAGGATTGGAGTCTATGCATGAAGGCCGAGACTCATAATTCTCCCAGCGCCCTCGACCCATTCGGCGGAGCGATGACCGGTATAGTTGGTGTCAACCGCGACATTTTAGGCACCGGGCTAGGCGCCCGGCCGATTGCCAACACCGATGTTTTCTGCTTCGGCCCACCTGATTATGATGGCGACATACCTCCTGGTTTGTTTCACCCCTCGAGGGTATTTCGTGGTGTCCACGCTGGGGTGCGCGCGGGCGGTAATGAAAGTGGCATCCCGACTGTTAACGGGGCGATGATATTCGACCGACGTTATATCGGCAAACCACTGGTCTATTGTGGCACAGTCGGAATAATGCCGCGCCGCTTAGCCGATGGCCGCGAGAGCCACATCAAGACACCGAGCCCTGGCAATATCATCTACATGGTTGGCGGTAGAGTCGGTAGCGATGGTATCCATGGAGCAACCTTCTCAAGTCTGGAACTGACTGAGGCAAGCCCAAGTAGCGCGGTACAGATAGGTGATCCGATAACCCAGAAGAAAATGATTGACATGTTGCTTGAGGCGCGTGATTCGGGACTCATCCAAGTCATCACTGATAACGGCGCCGGTGGCCTTTCATCGAGTGTTGGTGAGATGGCTGAATTGACCGGTGGTGCAGAACTTGATCTTTCCAAGGTACCTCTCAAACAACCCGGATTATCCCCTTGGGAAATTCTCATCTCCGAATCACAGGAGAGAATGACAGTCGGCCTGAGGGAAGAAGACACGGCCGCCTTTGAGGCGCTGGCTAAACTACATGAGGTCGAGGCCACCCGAGTCGGGAAATTCACTGATGGTGGGGACTTCCTAGTCAAATACGGACAGCAGGTTGTAGCCCACTTACCAATTTCATTTCTCTATGATGGTTGTCCTCAATTACAACTTGAATCAGAATGGACACCACCCGAACACCACCCTCTCATCACCCCCAAACTGAATCCATCCCAGATGGGAGAAACTCTTGCCAGAGTAATGGCGCGGCCGAATGTTGCCAGCAAGGAATGGTGGGTCCGGTCATACGACCACGAAGTTATCGCTCAATCTGTCATCAAACCCTTTTGCGGCGTCAACCACGATGCACCGGGTGATGCTGCGGTAATCGCCCCGATAATCGGCCAAGTACGAGGGGCGGTAATTTCCAACGGCATTGTCCCTCGATATTCTGATATCGACACCTATGCAATGGTTGCTGCTAGCATCGACGAGGCGCTACGAAACGCGGTTTGCGTCGGCGTCGACCTTGACAAGATTGCAGGGCTAGATAATTTCTGCTGGTGCGACCCCATCGAGTCAGAAAAAACTCCTGACGGGCGGTATAAATTAGCCCAATTGGTGCGGGCAAACCGCGCCCTTGATGATATCTGCCGGGCTTACAAACTACCCTGTATAAGCGGCAAGGATTCGATGAAGAACGACGCCATCATCGATGGTAATAAAATCAGCATCCCCCCGACTTTGTTGTTCAGCCTCCTCGGCAACCATCACGATGTTCGCAAGGCGGTCTCAAGTGATTTCAAAAATGGCGGTGACCTAATTTATATTCTCGGCGAGAGCCATCAAGAACTCGGCGCCAGCGAATTGGCATTCATGCTAACCGAAGAAGATGCAGAAAAATCCTGCGGAATAGGGGGGGTGGTTCCGACGATTGATGCCGAGCGCAATATCACAATGTATCGGGCACTGACCGCGGCGATGCAGGAAAGTTTGGTCGCCAGTGCCCATGATTGCTCCGATGGGGGATTGTCGGTTGCTTTAGCAGAATGTTGCATAGGAATCGACGCCGGCTGCAAGGTCGACATCACCCCACTATTTTCCACCTATACGGAACTCGATGTATGGGGTGCACTTTTCGGCGAGAGTTTAGGTAGAATCATCGTCAGCATATCCCCCGAAAACAAGTCACAGTTTGAGGCCGCAATGGATGGGCAGTCGGCCACTTTGATCGGTACGGTCAATAGTGACAATAACCATGATTTCACAATCTCTACAGGTGGAGGGGAGATACTATCCTCGCAGGTTAGAGAACTGCGCACAGCTTGGCAGAAAACCCTTGATGGAGGGCGACCAGAATGATAGAAGAACCCAGGGTCGCAGTGCTGACAGGATTCGGCATTAATTGTGATTTAGAAACAATAGCAGTGTTTGAGATGGCCGGAGCAGTAGCGCACCGCGTACATGTAAATCAACTAGTAAATGGAGACACAAATCTCGAGGATTATCACATTTTGGCGATTCCAGGGGGGTTCTCATTCGGTGATCATCTTGGCAGTGGGAGACTTCTTGGCAACCGACTGAGATTCGGATTGCGCCAGCAGGTGCGAAATTTTGTCAAATCAGGACGGCCGGTAATAGGCATCTGCAATGGTTTCCAAGTATTGGTGAAGATGGGTTTACTGCCCGGTGATAGTGATGTTTCCCTACAACAAACAGCATCGTTGGCCCTCAACGACAGCGGCCATTATGAAGATCGCTGGGTGACTCTGGAATTCAACCAAGACAGCCCCTGCATCTGGACCAAAGGACTGAAGAGAATGCGCACCCCAGTACGCCACGGCGAGGGAAAGTTCGTCACTACATCCCGAGATTTACTCGACGGTTGGCACGCAACCGGTCAACTGGTGTGCCGATATATCGACCCGGCAGACCTTTATCCCTCATCTAGCGATGAATCCCTACCTTACCCACTATCTCCCAATGCCAGTATGCGTAATATTGCTGGGGTTTGCGACCCGAGCGGGCTGGTCTATGGGATGATGCCACATCCCGAGGCTAACCATTCACAATGGCTGGGGGCGACGTGGACCAGGGAAGGCGACCACAGCGAAGCCAAATCCACAGCTATAGCAGGCCAAGGAGAAGGAATGGCGATGTTCAGAAATGCTGTTGAATACGTCAAGAATAATCTTTGAAGTGAGTATATGGGTGAATATCAAGGTCCCGAACGCCTCACCCACCCCGACCAATTACGAGCACTTGCAATTCTACTAATGGTGATGGTGCACTCGGCGGCGACCTGGACGCCCAGTGAGGTATCGATGACAAGCGTCCTTGCATTTGTGATATCAGGGCTAGGTGGATTAGCGGCGCCATTGTTCGTCACAATTGGTGGTTGGGGTATGGCGCGAAGCCGACTCACTAAACGAAAAATCCTCATCCGTAGTGGCTTTTTATTCGCTTGCCAGATACTAGTAAACTTGGCTGCACCACACCTGTTTGAACCATTCACCCCCGGTGTACTCTCACTATTCGCTATCACAATTCTTCTATCACCACTATGGCTGTCGGTAATCCGTAAAAAGTGGAAAAACAGCACTCCGGCTTGGCCGGTGGTCATCACAATAGTGGTATTTTTACCATGGATTTTTCCCACCGCGATGGGCGCATCAAACTGGGATTTCAGAGTCCACACCCCAACTATTACCAGCGCCATACAACACCTTCTACTAACGGGAACCTACCCATTGATCCCGTGGCTGGCGTTCGCAATGCTTGGGGCAATAATCGCCGACAGCACACCCGCCTCACCAGAGGAAAAGGAACACACCCACCACCCAACCACAACTTGGTATCTCATCCTCGCCGGAATATCCTTTTTTTTCATGGCAATGGGTGCATCCGCAACCCAGAACATCCCCCTAGCCTTACCAAATGGTAGTGCGGTGCTGACCTTCTTCCCGGCGAATACCCCGTTCTTGATATGCGCCTTCACCGGCGTGGGAATCCTTTGGCAGATGACGAAAAAACTCCCCCATTATCAACCGATGGCCGCCCTCGGGCAAAGGTCACTGACGGTATATGTTGCGCATTTCATTCCCTTCGCCTTTCTCCATCGCTTGGACGAGGTTGGCAACTGGTCAATTATGACCTGTTCTCTAGTGGTCTTGGCTTACACCCTATTGTGGATACCACTTGCACATCTACATGCTAGATTCATCCCTACTTGGAGCCTTGAACACCTATTGAGGAATCTAGTGTCCGCATCGAGAGGGAAAGTTGAGAACCAATAACCCCCACGAAGTAGCCGAATGGCGACCGATTTACTGTACATGGATTCGATAGCCGCGTGCTACGATAGCGAATTTTCCGCTACCGTTACGGGGGTTGGTGAGGGCAGTGTAGTCCTCGATAGGACACTGTTCTACCCACTAGGGGGAGGGCAGAATTGGGATGTCGGCCAACTTGAATCCGACCTTGGAAAAATCCCCGTCACCGAAGTGCGTGGCCGTGGCGACATCAATCACTTCGTCGGCGACGACCACGGTTTGCAAATAGGTGACGAGGTACACGGAACCATCGACTGGGAGCGCCGCTATGCTCACATGAAGATGCACACTGCCCAACATCTAGTTAGCGGCGTAGTCTACGAAATGTTCCACAGCACAAGGACAGTGGGCAACCAGATTCACGCAGATCGTAGCAGAATAGATTTCCATCCCATCAAGTTCGACCAAGAGATGCTTGAGCGGGTTTTCACTACGGCACAGGAGATAATCGATAGTGAACTACCAGTAACCTGTACTACAATGACTAGAGACGAAGTAAATCGAATAATGCCACCAGAACGCACGAACATGGATTTGCTACCAATTTCAGTCAAGCAGTTACGGGTCATCACCATCGGCGATAATATCGACCTCTGTCCATGTGCAGGGACTCACGTTGCCAATCTTGGTGAAATTGGTGAATTAGAGTTGTTAGGTAAGAAGAACAAGGGGAGTATGGTACAAAGAATAAGCTATACACTCAAGTGACGAAACACCAATAATTTTCAATTAAATAACAATCACTAATAGATTGACGAATAACATTATCTCAAATATCTAGATCATCTTCTTCAGAATTTACAGTTTCCTCTTCAAGTTTAGATCCATCCCTGCGCCCCAAATCAGCATCTTCCAAATCACCTTTCTCTAACAGTTCAGAAACCCCTTCAATTTCTTCTTGCCACGCCTTTCTTTGCTCTTGACGGCGGGCAAATTCACCACCCTCAACCCCTTCTTGCTCTCTTTTTGGCACCTTTCCAGCCTTTTCAGCAGCGGCAACCCTATCTGATAACTTTTGATCTTCACCGACTCTGTCGCTGAGATCGACCTTCTCAATCTCTCGACTTGGAACAGTTCTCAATCCTGCTTCATAATCGATTGCGGGGGAGATTTCACGGTTAATCTCCCGTGCCTCTGCAAGGCTGGGAGCGCCGTCTTTCCATTGGCTTTGGTTACCGACGTCATGAATCAAAGAGGTCTTGGATATCTCCGCCTGCCGCTTAAACATGCCACCAATCTCCTCACTCGTCGTCAATGGTTCGACCTCGGCAAACTCTCCCGCCAACACCTGATATTTGCGCAATGCTGCACCATGCACAGGGTCATGGTCCCAACGATGTGGATTAGCCAACATCTGCATTAACTCGACCGCCAGTTGGTCGATTGGAGATGTTGGGTTATCGGGCAATGAATCACGGACTACAGCATGGTTGGCGATACAAAGCCGACACCTTGCACTACCAGCAATATCAACAGCATCACAAAGTAGACAACAGGTCTGAAACCCCATCTCCTTCATCGCTTTACGCGGCATACTCATGCTTCGACCCGACCACTCCATCCACCCACCCCCCATGAATCGAGCGCTTATCTGAACACCATAGTGAGACCATTCATAGGCAAGCACCGCAGGGGATGGATGTGCAGCCGCAACGCGACCCCCGGGCAGCGATGCTTGAGCGCGACCCCTACCCCCGGGTAAATCATGTCCAAACCACCGCACGACCGGTCTTTCAGGGCTTTTGGGATATTCCCAACTACAAACAGCCGATTGAGCACCACACCGGCAGGCTTTGGCATTTCAGCGAAGAGGAAAAGCGACATCTTCTATTGGCCACCGCCGCCTTCACTTTAGCACTGGGATTGATGGTCACCGGCGGCATATTCGGTTTGCTTCGCACCGGCTTCAGCGCTTGGTTCATTACCATTGTAGTGATGATGCCGGTGATGCTATTCGCGGTTGGACCCGCCTTTCTCCTGCATGAAATCGGCCATAAGGTGGTGGCGAAGAAATACGGGTGCTGGGCCGAGTTTCGAGCCGACCCAAAAGGCTTGAAGGTAGGGGTAGCAATTGCTGCGGTTCTCGGGGTGGTTTTCATGGCCCCAGGGGCTGTAATGGTGGCGGGATTGGTCACTCGACGACAGAATGGCCACATCGCCATCGCCGGACCGATGGTGAATTTCGGGTTGTTTTTGGTAGGTATACCCCTCGGGGCGATACTGATTGCCTTATCTGGGGCAAATGGAGATGTAACCGCTATTCTAGTCGGTAATTCATTGAACTACAAATTGCTGATATGGCTGGTGATTAAATTTTGGTTGACGGCCAATTTAGTGTTAGGGATGTTCAACATGCTGCCCTTCGGACCGCTTGATGGTCTCAAGGTCAAGGCGTGGTCGGAAGTGGCTTTCTGGGCGATGCTCGGGGCATTTGCCGTCCCCCTCATCCTATGGTGGTTCGGCGATGTGTGGAATCCCATGGACCTGGTAAGTTCCCTAGCCTCAAAGATATGAGTTGATAATCGGTTTTTCATCAAGGTGGAAGAACGAGTAAGCAGCCCACCATGTCACCATATCAAGACTATTCACTAGATTATCCTTGCCGGAATTCTCTTCACCGTACGATTTACCTTCAGTGTCCATCCACGCCTCCATTTCCTCTAGGGTGTCACAGACTTGGTGATAACACCAATATCCATCAACCAATCCACCGAATCCCATGGTTACCGTGCCGAGATTATCTTGGAAACTAGCATGGTCACTACGGGCTGTGGTATCTTCATAGATGATAATCTCCGGGCGCCCCCTATCGAGCCAATCCTCAACCTTCCAAGTGTTCTCATCATAGTCAGCACTTCCCACTAGAATCTTGGTTTGTTCTTCGACACCGATGGCGTCGCTACCGATCCACATCGCTAACCTGACCATCTCAGGCTGATTCAGTTTATCATAATCCTGACTAGGGCCGATGTAAACTCGCATCGGCCAAACCTCGTCATCCTTGGGATAGCCATCATCATCGATACTCAATGCCGGGTCACCATGCGGTGCACCACCGCCTCCAGGCCAATTCACTCCAGCCATATCGAGATTAACATAATTTGTAATTGTCACCTGCGGATTATCTTCTGCAACATAGTATTCAGTCCAATAATCCGAACCACGCTTCCCTCCTTCTTCACCGCTCCACAAGCAGAATACAATGGTTCTCCGGGTATCGAAATTTGCCATAGCCTCGGCCACGGTCAGCACCATACTGGTGCCGGCGGTGTTGTCGTAAGCACCAACTCTAGTTCCGTAGGTGCGGCTTCCAATCAAGTGCGGGTCAGCAATCGGTAATGCGGCATTTGCTGGGGGGGCAACATCGAAGTGAGCCCCGAACACCATCCATTCATCCCTGTATTCGGTTCCCCAACGGTAACCACAGATATTGTAGGCCTCGGGATTCTGCTTACTGAAAATGTCGTTGAATTGGAACCGATGAGTCATCACCTCAAGTCCAAAACTCTCCATCTCAGAAATCAGCCATTGCGCTCCATCTTCATAGGCAAGGTTACCTTGTCCAGCCCAGCGGTCAAGATATCCTTGGGCACCGTCGGCTAAATCCAACACGTCGGCCGATTCATCTGTCAGCAGGTTGAGATAGTTGTAAGTGGTCATACCATTCACCAAACCAGTGGCAAAGCGGCCGCCTTGGTCATCGACAAATTCGCCACATTCCTCACACCAACTGGTAATGGCAGGCCGGAGAATTCCCAGCGTCACAATCCCAGCTGGGCCGCCTGTTTGAGAGGTATTGGTTACCTGGTCAAGACTACTGTTTTCTTGTGGCATTCGCAAGATTCCGTTACCGTCGGCGAAATCATGCCCACCATCACCAACCCAAGTGCGCCACGACTCATTCAAGTCGCGAATCGGCCACTCTTGGCGCCCATATTCACCGACTATGACCACCGCAGTATCTGTGCGTGGCGGGGCGAGCAGGGTAATTTGGACACTCTGTCCAGCCTTCAGGTCGATAACGGTGGAATTTTGCACATAACCACTGCTGGGGTTGATTACCAAGTATGGGACAAAAGCCGACAGGTCAGTGTTTGCTGCAAAGGTCACCCCTTGGAAAACCCCCCCAGTCCATTCTTCGGGAGTGACTTGCAGTTGCCCGGACAAAGGTCCAGTTTCACTATCGGTGCCGAAACAACCTGCCAGTGGCGCGAATAGAAACAGACCAACCATTAGGAAACTGAACGGCGCTGACCGCATGACCAATGGGTAGAGTGCCCACTTTTGAAGTTGAAGTTGTGGTGGGCCGGTATTTGACCGAGAGTTTTATCCCTTAACAGGATAAATCAGTAATTGAGGATAATGGGAGGAAAAACCACCGAGCCCAAGCCCGAAACACGCACTAGGTATCTTTGGTCAAACTACGTAATGTTAGATTACGAAGAAGATTTACACACACCACTGATTGAAGGATGAGGAAATCCTCAGATGATAGGAGAATACCTGCGCCTCAAATTCCACTAAACAGTAATAAATTTCCGTTTACAGGCAACGGTTAAAAAACACTAATCGGGCGGATATACGATGGCGACCGTCCGCTTAGACCAGAAGTGTCACGCCCTTGTGCGAGCAGTACCCAATTCATTTACTGATGCACTGGCAAATTTCTTCGGCGCAGGCCCGAGTGATGTTGGCTTGGCTAGACTAGCCCACAAGGCATACTGTTCCACTCTTGAGGAAAACGGTGTTAAAGTCACAGTAATCCCTGCCGATGATGATTATCCTGATTGTATCTTCGTCGAAGACCAAGCGGTAATCATCGATGGCCACGTTCTTTTGCCGGCGTTAATGGCACCTAGTAGGCGTGGTGAGCAACAAGCGGTCGCCGATGCTATAATCGAAGAATTAAGCGGGCACAAGGTCTGCAAAATGTACCACCCAGCAGTAATGGATGGCGGTGACCTATTACGATTCGGCGACCTATTTTTTGTCGGGCGTTCAACGCGTACCAACGATGCCGGAATCACTGAATTGCGTGACCTTCTCGACCACTTAGGATACGAACTACGCACGGTCGACATTCCCGACAACGCGCTTCACCTGACGAGTCTTGCCAGCGCCCCGACTGACACAATTCTTCTAGCCTCACGGGGTTATCTAGATGAATCGATATTCGGGGATTTACCCAATGGTGGAGAGATAATATGGATACCTGAAGAGGAGGCCTATGGCTGTAATACCTTAGGCCTGCCTAATGGGAAAGTATTGGTTGCCGATGGTTATCCGACTGTAGTGACAGAACTCGAGTCAAGGGGACTTGAAGTGGTCATCATCGATATGGAGCAGATAAGGGCCGCTGACGGCAGTTTGACCTGTCTTTCTCTTTTCCTCTAAGCCCGAACCCCACACCCCCGGATGGGTTAGAGCCACCCAATCCCGGAGACAGAGAATCATTCCTCTTCTTCATCCGAAAGGCCGACGAGGGCTTTCGCCTCATTATCCTTCATCCAGTGCTTGCTAGTCAGGTGACGCACCATATTGTCCGAGCGTAGTTTGGCATCACATTTCGGGCAATTGACCAAATCGGTTCCCTCAACGGCCCCGGTCTGCACCGCCTTTGGCGCGAACATCCAAATCTCCTTTTTCTTCATGATGAATAATATTGTGAAGATTATCAAAATCGCCATTACTATGAAGGGCGTGAAGTATGACCATACCGGAACATCACTACCGAGGCGCAGATCCAAGGTCACGTAGCGGTCTTCCTCGGCCATTTTCCCATCTCCACCTTCGAGGTCGATGGTATGATTGAATTCTTCTCCCTCGACAGTCAGTATCAGAGTCTTTCCGTGGTCAGAGGAATGGAAATGCAACACCAATTCGTAAATCCCACTCAATCCAGTTGACGACCCCCTCTCAGTATTGAGTTCACAGAGGCTCTCATCACTTTTCCCCGGTGAGCAGTCGATTTCCACTTTCACGCCACGTACAGTATCACCATCCAAGTCGAGAACCTTCCCTGATATGGTGTAGCGGTGATCCCATTCATGCTCGGCCTGAACCGAGTTGGTGGAAGAGAGCAAGAACAATGCAATCAAGACCAGACCGCCTATGAATCTAAAATATTGTTTCATTATCATTCAATCCTTCTCATCTCACCATTCACCTTAGGTTGGACAGGCCGGGCGAATTATCACCCATCAATAAAATCGACCGACAAGCGCTTGAGTTGATTTCGAACAACTATCGTAAAAATTCACCAAAGTCAAAAAATCCATTCACCAACCAATCCCCCTCACATCATAGAAAGGGATGAACACCGTTGCTTTCAAGAACAGAGCATCACTGCAAAGGCTAGGCAGGGGTTGCCCAGCTTGGTCAAAGGCGCTGGGATGAGGTCCCAGTCCATATTGGTTCGCAGGTTCAAATCCTGCCCTCTGCACTGGACTTGAAAATTGGATGGAAATTTGGGCTAATGCTCGGATTCAAAACCTTGACAGATGAAACATTAGAGTCAGGCGTTCGCAAGGGTCTGTACAGACACTTTCCTTCCGACCGATTGCTATAGCGGCCCCCTTTACTTTTGATAGAGATATATCACAATCAAGATCAATGGACCATACAGCAAGACTGGCCAGAGAATTCTCCACCACCAACGCTCCTTGAGTTCTGCTTCCATCTCATCTATGGCATCACCCAATACCTCTGTGAGTTCTAGCACATGTATCGCTGATATCACATCCCCAATCAACTTGACCCCTGTATGTGATATTCACGCGTCGGTAGGCAATGAAAAGACCCACTGAATCCCCTTTGTACCGGAAAGTAAAATGCAAAGGGATTTCGGATGAACCCTCTCAACACATCCGTTTTCGATTAGTCGTCGGATTGAACTCCTTGGATTGATTCCGGTCTCACTTGAGATGAAAGGTCAACATCAATGCTCTCTTTCATCATCATCGCCATTATTCCGCCAATAATCAGTAGGAGCAATCCAACGAAACAACCGACCGACCCACCTGCAATCATCAAGAACGACTGGAAACCCTGGTCCTCACGAATCATGACTTCAACAGCCTCACCATTTTCTTCCGTGAATATGATGTCGTATTCGCCTTTATCATCAATTAGAATCTCCCCGATGTACTCATATCCGCTGATGTTCCCCTCAATGTCATACATGTCACAGTCATCATCATTTTCGCAGGGCTCGAAATAGTTACGATCATTTCCGTTCAGAATCTCAACTGTGATATTAGCACCTTCCTGCACGAAGACATAGTAAGACGAGAATATATTCAGTTCGACATCGTATGTGGCAGGTGTCTCATCTTTGAACATAAGGGTGCCACTCCAATCCTCACTTTCCGGTGGAGTGTCCACATTATCGATTACTGTCCCCCCGAACATCACTGCGAGCAAACCGAACGCGAACAGAGTCCCGCCGATTCGAAGTAACCATCTTGGAATCTTATGCATATCT